>Ga0070708_100001489_pt1 | contig 17884 bp, 18 predicted proteins | sample KBSK5503metaG_FD_65469 | JGI IMG/M metagenome (GOLD analysis project Ga0070708, IMG submission 65469) | Corn, switchgrass and miscanthus rhizosphere microbial communities from Kellogg Biological Station, Michigan, USA - KBS K5-50-3 metaG | ecosystem: Host-associated > Plants > Roots >... | reverse complement strand
CAGGCACTCTGGGAGGCGTGCGCGTACGACGCGGAGAGCGGCCAGCTCCTGTCCTCCACGCTGATGGAGTATGCGCTACCCCGCGCGGACATGCTGCCGTCGTTCACGACGGAGATCAGTGAGGTGCCGTCGACGTCCCATCCCCTCGGGCTGCGTGGCGGGGGCGAAGGTGGGACAACGCCCGCGCTCGGCGCTGTGGTGAACGCCATCTGCGACGCGCTAGCCGAGCTGGGCGTCGAGCACGTCGAGATGCCGGCGACGCCCGAACGCGTCTGGCACGCGATCCAGGCCGCGCAGCGCGCGCGCTGATCGTAACCGCGCAAGAGGCGTTGTGGACCTCACGACCGAAGAACTTAGGCGACTACGGGTGCTAGTTGGCCTATGGCTGCGTGACCAGGTGGCGATGATCTGGACCAGCTAGGGAATGCATTGCGACCTTGCCGAATGCTGAGCTCATCGGCGCCCCCTTCGCGACCGGCTGGCCGAGAGCGAGCGGACACGCTCCCGTCGGGCGCTGCTGGACTATTCAGGGCGGTGGACGCCGGTGGATGCGGCACGCTGTCTGGTGCCGCTTGGTGCAGGGGGGGCGGCCGCATTCGGATCGAGCCGTAGAAATAGGACGTGTCCATCAGCTATACCTCGGGTCGTAGTGGACCTCGCCCGACTTGGACATGAACCGCCCGCCGGAGCCGTAGATGTAGCCGTCCTCCCGGACCCGCTGGCTCGACTGCGTGAAGTCCTTGTTCATCACGACCACGCCGGGGACGAAGCCGCCGGGCTTCTTCTTGGTGGCGAGCATGGCCATCATGGTGGCCAACGCGGTGGCCTGATCGTCCAGCTCGCCCCGGACCATCGGCTTGCCGACCTTCACGTGCCCGCCCTCGGTCTGCCGGGCCTCGAGATTGCGCAGCTCGCGGACCTGGCTCGGGCTGTCGAGCAGTCGCGCGCGGGCGGTGCGGAACAGCGGCGCGGACTCTAGGAAGGCGTCGCTCTTCGTGAGCCGCACCGAGTCCCGGCCACGCATGATGACCGGGTCCTTGAGCGTGAACTTCATGTCCAGCGCGGCGGCGCCCTCCTCGAAGGCCTGCACGGGCCACTGGCCGGCATAGCGATCGGAGTAGGCGAACGGGATGTGGTTGTAGGCCGCCGCCATCCCCAGGATCTCCCGGACCACGCCTCGGAGGTTCAGCGTGCCGGTCGCCGGCTTCATGAACGCCTTGGCCACGTCCTGGACCACCACGTCCACGTCGCCCTGCTCCTCGAGGTGCCCGATCGTCACCGCGAAGGCGCACGCGCCGGCCCCGCTGGCGTCGATGGCCATCACGTACTTCACGCCGGGCTTGGGCGGGCGCTCGACGATGCCCACGTCCACCGCCTGCTCGATCAGCTCCCCGGGCAGCCAGGCCGCGGCGGCATCGATGAACTCGGCCAGATACTCGCGGGCGAAGTGCAAGGGGTCCATGGTCCGGCGCTCTTCCTCGAGCCGCTCGGCCGAGATGCTCGGATTCATGTACGCGCTCGCCGCCCGCCAGACCAAGACGTCCTTGCTGTCGTCGCGCCCGTAGAATCGCGTGTAGTGGTCGAATAAAATGCCCTGCTTCGCATAGGGCGTCGACACGATCAGGAGCTTGCGCCGGGGGAAGTTGAGCATGCCGCGGCGGACCGAGGTCAGGATCTCCACGTCCGCGTTCGCCGCGCCCTCGAACCGGAAGAAAGCGCTCTCGTTCAGGCAGACCATCGGGAAGCTATACGCGCGGCCGGCGGTCCTCGAGGCCGGGAACGTACGGACCGTGAAGCCGCCGTCGAGCTTCAGCGCCCGCCGCTGCGGCACGCCCAGCAAGCGCTTGCTCAGGATGGGCGACTCGGTCACGTAGTCTGAGATGTACTGGAACGTCACGCCCGCGGCGTCCCGGTCCTGGGCGTAGAGCGCGATCACGGCCTGCTCGCCCTTGGCGACCTCGTGCCCGCCGAAGGTGGACTCGAAGAGTGCGGTCGGGCCGACGAACCGGCTGTCCTTGCCCCCTCGAGCGCCGACGATCACCACCACAGTACCGAAGTTGATCTCGGGGTCCAGCGTGCGTCCAGTGCAGAACCGGAAGACCTCCAGCTCCTCCGGGTCGAGCGCCAAGCCATAGGACGCCTTGAGCAGCGTGCGCTGGGGCAAGGACAGCTCGAGGCCGAGGTAGTCCGGGCTCGTGGTAAAGGTGATGATGTCCGGGTCTCGCTGGTCCTGACGATCCCGCTTGGCAGCAGCCCGCTCGGCAGCCCGACGCTGCTGCCGGGTCACGCCGATCGTGTCCACGGGGACCGAGTTCTCCACGTCCACCGCGGGCGTGTCGAAGATGCGCCTGCCGTCCGGCTGGGTGATCACGCGCGCCTGGCTGGGCTTGCCGCCGCTGCCCGGCATCAGATCCTCGTCGAGGTCTACCTGGTCGAGCACAACCTGGTCTCTGGCAGCGCGCTGCAGCTCCTGGACGCCCCGCCACGCTGCATAGATCGGGAAGGCCTGCCCTCCACCCTCACGCGCGATACGGCGAGCGCGGTAGTAGCACTGCATGCAGGCACAGTTCTCATCGTGCAGCGCCGCGGCAGCTCGCTTCCGCTGTTCACGCTGCAGCTCACTCAGCTCCGGCACTTCCTTCGTCTTAGCCATCGTCAAATCCTTTCGGCACTCGATCCGGCACTCGGCCGGCGCTATCGCCGGCACTCAGCTCCGGCACTTCCTCGAGGGGTCCGCCCGCGACCCCGGGCGGGTACTCAACAACCTAACTTATTAAGTATACAGCGTTATCCGCTATACTGCACGCTGAAAAGCATGCTTCAGCGAGTTTCAGTTAATTTCAGCACCTGGCTCCTCGGCCGGCCCTTGTCGCATGTCGGGGGGTCAGACCGCTTGGGGGGTTTGCTCCGAGGTGACGCGATGACACGGGTGACGCCAATGCGGGAAAGTCCCCCATGAGCGAATCCTAGAAAACTCCTACGTACACGCGTCACCGATGTCACCCGTGTCACCGATACTCCTGCGGACCGTCCCAGGAGCGCGGGAGCAGGTCGTCGGTCAGCTTCCGGGGGGTCACCTGGCGGGCCCCTGTGTAGGTTATCCGCTGCCAGCTCCTGAGCCCGCTCCGTGGCGTCCGGGGCCTTCTGCTTGCCTCGTGCACCCGCCCCGCTGTACGTCGAACAGCTCCATCAGCTTCAAGGCTCTCCATCGCGTCGTTCCTTTCGGTGGCCGGCTACGGGGCCGGGTTCGGGGTGCGTGGGCCGAGGCGGATCCTCCGGAGGATTCGCTGCCAGACGGAGCGGTTCTGGGCGTTCGGTCCGCGTTCGTAGTAGCCGGGCTGATCGGGGCATTCGATGATGCGCCCGTCTCGCATCATCTCGTCGAGCGCCCGGGTGATCCCGATCTGGCGCTGGCAATAGTCCGCGGGGCATAGGTTCGCGGCCAGCCGCTCGCATCTCGGGTACCGGCACGTGCACGTCACGGTTGTCGTCTCCATGGTTATCTCCTTCATGCCGGCTCGGTGGCCGGGTTCTGGGTCGCGGGACCTAATGCGTCGGCGTGGTGGTCGCGGAGATGATCCCGGGCCCAGATCTCCATCGCCGCCTCCTCGGGACCGCGGTGGGTGGCCTGACAGGCTCGACAGGTCACCTCGTAGTCGGCCTCCACCACGTCCTGGTCGAAGTACACCCGGGGGCGCAGTGAGCCGCCCAGGATCTGCGCCTGGGCCTCAGCGAGGTCGTGCGGGTGGGCGACCCGGATATGGTCGATCAGGTGCCGCTCGGCCAGCTCCAGGTTGGCGACGCCGGCTTCCATCCAGTCGCAGAGTCCACAGCCGACCCCGTAGTCCGTGATCATGGTCAGCTCCGCTGCCACCACTGCGGCGGTGCGGTGGCGGTCAGGTAGGGGTCGGATTCAAGCGCTCCCACCTGTTCGGCTGCGACTCCGGCGTCTTCACGCTGGCGTAGGGGTTCTGCGACGACGTCACGGAGCACATCCCCACCCTGATGGCCGCGCAGCACGTCTTCTTCTCCATCTCTACCGTGGAGGTCTCTCATGACGGGTCTCCTTCGTTGGGCTTCTGGAGTCGAATGCCGACCCAGGACCGCTCGGACTTCGTTCGGGCTTCTTCACACCGCAGCTCGCGCAGGCGCTCGGCCATGTCCTTCGAGCCGGCCCGCGACTTCGCCGGGATGTTCTCGCGGATGCACCAGGCCTCATACCGCAGGCGCAGCTCGCCCGCCGTGACCCGGGCAGTGGGCTCAAGCACACAGCACGCCTCGATGAAGGTCGCCAGGGCATTCATCTTGTCGCGGTAGTCGGCCGTCGCCTTCACCACCTCGGGCGGCGGGTTCTTCAGCCCGACCGGGTTGGCGCGATAGCGGCGGAGTCCTTCGACACACCAGGCGAAGATCGCCGAGCGCGCCGCCGGATCGGTGGTCAGGTACTTCTTGATCTCTGGGTCCTCGGCCTCCTTCTTCACCGTCACGTTGAAGGGCACGAGACGGATGCGGTTCCAGATCGCGGCGTCGTCGCCCCGAACCTTTACCAGGTAGTTCCCGTGCAAGATCCACAAGAACTCCGGGGTGAAGACGATAGGGTGCTCGTACTTGGCGGTGGCCGGGAGCGGGTCGCCTCCGGTGATGAGCTTCACGAGTCCGTCGTCGAGCTGGTGGTGATCGCTGGCCTCGGCCGAGACCACCAGGCGCTTGCCCTTCAGCCGAGCGAGCGTGGGTCGGTTGCCCTCGCCCTCATTGTCGCGGCGGCTCCGCATGAATACCTCGGCGGGCACGGTGGTGGCGTAATCGCCCAGCGTCGACTCGAGCGACTGGGCCATGGTGGTCTTCCCGCCGCGAGTGGGTCCATAGAAGTTCAACATGATCTCTTCGCGGCGATCACCGGTCAGCGCGTAGCCGCACCCCATCTGCACCCAGTCGCGCGTCTGCGGATTGGGGAGCTTTTCGGTGATGAAGCGCTCCCAGGTCGCGTCCGTGGCCCCTGGCACGTAGTCGGTCTCCGCCATCAGCGTGCAGAACGCCTCCGCGCTCTGCGGCTGCAGAGTGAACGTACGCAGGTCAAGGGCCCCGTTTCGGCAGTTGAGCACCTGGGGGTCGGCATCGAACCGATCTACCGAGATGGCCAGTTCATACCGGGCCAGACGGAGCGCCCCCTCCCGACGGCTCGCGCTCTCGCTCTTCACCGCCCACTCCCGCAGGTCCGTCGCGTCGTCCCCCGTGAGCAGCTTGGCCTCGTCGTAGATCGAGAGGATGCTGACCTTCATCAGCAGGCCAACGCGGAGCCCATCGGTGTCCTTCACCCAGCGGCGGCCATCGTAGAGCATCCAGCTCTTCCACTTGTCGCAATAGCGCACCCGATCGCGATACTGATCGGCGAACCGCTCCGCGTTGCCGGTGTCGGTGCGGCTGTACGTCTTCCCGGTACGGGCGGGCTGCATCGTCGGCGCCCCGTAGGGCACCGCCTGTTCGAGCAGCGCGCCGAGGTCGCCGGTGAAGTCCGCGGCGTCCCCCGACGGCGGCGCCTCCGGCCAGATCACGAGCCGCACATCCGTGTGGCCGATCTCCTGGAGCCGGGCGGCGCACTTCGCCATATGCGCGCGGCCCTCGTCATCGTTGTCGGGCCAGACGTACACGGTCTTGCCGAGCAGTGGCTTGAAGGCGTCCGCGTCATGCGTCGAGCTGGCCCCCGTTGCGGTCGCCACCGCCGGGAACCCGCGGTCCACCAGGCTGTCGCACTTCTTCTCGCCCTCGGTCACGATCACGGCCGGGACGGTGAGGCCCTCGAGCAGGACCATGTTGTAGAGCGGCAGCGACTCCAGGCGGCGGCCGTTGAGGTCCTTCCACCAGAGGTCCTTCTTGCCATCGGGCCACTCACGGCGCATGTGCACGCCGATCACCAGGCCGTTCTTCGTGTACTCGTACTCGGTCACCCGCGGCTTCCACCACGTCGGGGCCGGGTGCCGGGTGCCGCATCGGCAGTCGCGATTCAGCGGGTGGGTGTACGTGCCGGTGTTGTCGGTGTTGAGCGGGATGCCCTTCGCGAAGTTCTCGCGCGTGCACCGGGCGGTGCCGCCCGACATGAAGCCATAGCAGCGTCGCCCCTCACCCTGCGGATCGTCCTTACAGCCGCCACACACCGAGCAGGGCTGGTCACGGGTGAAGCGCTGCGCGTCGGTGATGTCGGTGGGCTTCATGGCAGCACCAGGAAGCCAGCGGAAGAGAGCCGGTCGAACGCCTCGACGAGCTGGTGCGGCATCGTGACCGTCACGATCTGCGCCCCCTTGTCCTCGTCGAACCAGTGCCGACCGTACGGGCCCGGCATGACCTCAAGCCGCACCGGGACCGCGCGATCCAGTTCGGCGGGCAGCACAACACCAAACACGTGGGCGAACTGGCTGCTCATGACGACACCTTCGCGGGCCGGGTATGCCGGTTCTTGTTCCCGAAATATCTGAAAGCCGCCCACTCGTCCTCGATCAGGTCGTAGATGGTGACGGGCCCGGTGGTCATGACCGCCTCCGCGCATCCGCCTTCATCCGGTGGACCCGCCGCGTGAGCCATGCCGGCTACCCGCTCCCACGTTCCGCGTCGCGAACAAACCGCTCGAGCGCCTGTGACCGAATCAGCACGCGGCGGCCAATCCTTACAGTTGGCAGGGCACCACTGCGGGTTAGGGTGCGCACCTTTGAGACACTGACGGCGAGCTCCTTTGCGGCGGCAACGACACTTAGAAGCATTGGGTGGTCCCTCCTGATACCTTGACCTTACGACGACAAGTACCTGAAACAATTGATGTTCTCAGACCCCACCTCCCCTTGAATTTAAGTCGGGGGGTAGGGGTAACCTGGATTTGGGAAATGAGCCGCTCCAACCGGGAATCGCGTCTCAAGGCCAAGTGCCAGGGAAAGCGGCTGCGGCGGGAGGCAGTTCGGGTGCGACGTCTGCCAGAGCATGTGCCCATGGAACCGGATCCTGTTGAGGTCCTGGCCGCAACTCCTCGGCCCGCTGTCCGTCCAACGGCCGACCGGCGCAAGCAACTGATGCGGAGGGGTCACGAGGCGGTTGTCAAGGCGACGGCCCGCGGGTTTGACCGGAAAAAGTGGGCGCCGTCGCGCATCGAAGATTTCTGCTTCCCCGAGAAGGCAGAATGGGCAGTTCCAGAGTTCGTGCCGGAGGAAGTACCCTGGCCGCGCGCTGCACTAGATAAACAGGAGGCAGAGTTTCAGTTCGGATACTCTGTCCTTCGGCGTTCCCCACGGGGGATGATGCGGGACTTATCTGCTAACAGGCAGTACCCGCGACCGACGGCCGCTGACGTGGACTCCTCTCTACCTTATTTCCTGGCTCCCCTGTACGTCCGGCCGCTTGCGCGGATCACCTTGGCCCTCCAGGACCCGCGGACTCCGCGAGATGTGAAGAGGGCGCTGGCGAAGCACCTGCGCGACATCGTTCGGGGCGACCACCTCCTTGAGGACGCTCGCCCCTGGCGATTGCCCCAGTCCGAACGGCCCCGCGTCTCTCCCGAGGCGCGGGCCGCGTTCCCGGACGCATATAGGACATTGCTGCGCTTGTGCAAGAGCTCGAACCCGATTTCGGCCGAAAACGTCGTTAAGGCCCTCCGCCAACATCTCCCTGATGGCCACGCCGAGGTCGACGACACACGGCGGAAAACACTCGACGGTGTGCTGAAGGAGGCGATCACGCCTCACACTAAGGCGAAGATGATCCTCATGGGGTTGTTCGACATCTCGGAACGGTATGCGCGGAAGCTGATCTACAGGTGGTAGCCTGCGCATAAGAGGGTGCCTAAGGCGATGGCTGCGACGCGTGCGGCAACTTTGGCGCGGATCACCTCTCATGTGAGCGGTGTCCGGGAATCGCGTCCGTAGGCCGGCGCTGCGGCCCACATGGCGCTGGTGGGCTGATCGAGGGCCTGCGGGGCGCCTGCTACAGGCTGCTACGGCCCCGAGCTGGCCGAAGCGCATGAAGAGCGCCGAGGCGACCGATTTTCAGTCGAGCGCGACGCCCGAAGCGCCCACAACAAAGAGACCGGAAGGGCGGCCCTTACCCAGAGGCAGGGCTACGCTTGGAGCTCGACCGCCTGCTGGTCCACACGCGGGACTAGTAGAGACGGGAGACCGGAGGCTGACGGAGGTTCCGAGTCTTGTGGCTATCACAAGAGGACTCTAAGCAGTCCAGCGGCATTTGGCCCATGGTGCGAGCCCAGCGTGCCGGCCCGGGTCGCGGCCCCAAAGGGCTGCCGCCGGCGAGGGCACTCCTGATCCTCTTGGCTCAGGGCATTACCCCGCTTTCTTTCCCACCGTCTTCTTCCGCTTCGCCCAGTACGCCCTCATCCGTCGGCTGATAGCTCTTCGGGTAGTTGCACTCATCCCACTCTTGGCCTTCCTGGCCCCGCGGTTATTGCTTCTGTTAACGTCAATCACGCTCTCTATCGCTCGGATCTGCCTATCAATACGACCCTTCTCCCTTGGCCCGCCACTCCCTTAGATACTCCCGGGCCTGTTCCATCCGCTGCGCGACAAGGTCTCCAGCCTCGTATTCGTAGGAGCGGCGCTGTCTGAGGTCATCCGGTAGTTTCTCAAGGAAGTCCTTGATCCGAGCCTCGTACTGCTCGTCTTGCTGAGTTTGTTCCTGTGGCGTCAGCTCGGTCGGCACTCAGGGACACTTGGATGTTTTCTCCTACACGGACTGGACGGCTGGACGCGGGAAAGCCAGGCCGGCGCCGGTACGCGACTCGAACTTAACGCACGTGGAGGGATTCGAACCCCGACCCTCGGCTTAGAAGTGGCCCGCAGAGACCTGGACGAATTCAGATCAAGGGCCACCGAGTGATAAATAGTCGCAGCTTACGAGGCAGGGGTAGTACCATCAAGATCTACCGGTCAAGACCCGTTTATACGCGAACTGGCACTGGAACCAGCACCGCTCTGGAGCCTTGGACGACGGCCCTTTCAGCAAGCTGAAAGGAAGGCCCGTGATAAATTTCATACCCGGGTTCACTTCAACCCTGGACCCACTGATTAAGAGTTGCCCCGAACCACGTACTCAGGATACCCAAGCGGACCTAAGCTCCACAGACCAAAGCGATCCCGAATAGGTTGATGTCTTCCTGGTACGGGGTGCTCTGGTAGCACTCTGGTAGCAAAATGCTCTACTGCCTAGCGCCATGCGGCTAGTCCCAAACGGGAGCTTGCTGGCCCGTCCAGAATGAGCGATCTCGTACTTGCTGGTGCGAACGAAAGGATCGGGTCAGAGTTTCCCTTCAAGGGCGCGGTCAAGCACTGCAGGTATTAAGGCGCTGAGTTCAGCGGTGCTTTCGGTCTGCAGCCGCTTCAGCACATCAATTTCCTCTTGCAGGGCGTCCAGTTCGGTCACGATCCTGCGTTGTTCAGCGACTGAGAGTGATGACGGAAATGGAATTGCCATTACAATCCCTTGAGATATTTTCTTCATGGTCGGGCTTGTGCCCTTCGCGTTCCTACTGATGAATTCACGGACCGGCTGAGATTGAAGCCAGTACCAGACGAACCGCCGTTCAACGGCGTGGGGCTTGATTTCGAGCCGCATCATGAGATCTGGGTAGATACACGGTGCTGGCTTGCCATCGTAGATTGCGGCATGCCCAACCAGCTCAGGTGTGTTGCTACGCGTGATGAGCAGATCACCTGCGTGGAGCCAGAAGTGTCCTTCGTCCGGCGCTTGAAGCGATGTCCGTTTGAATTCCGTACCGCGGTAGCGGAACCCGGTGACAGCGCCTAGCGAAAGGACTGGGGTTCCACCATCGGCGTTGTCACACTTCGCTGACCAGCCGTTACGCGGGGGTCCCGCCAGGACGGTACCAAGGGCGCCAGTCGACTTGGCTCTCTGCGTCAGGCGGCGAAGAGCCGACCTCAGCAGGCTGTCCACCTCTTCCCCCGCCTGTCGGCGGAGGTTGTGAGCTTCGTGAATCCTGATCGACAGCTCCTCAATCCGTTTGACCGCCCGCCGTTGGTCTGCCAACGGCGGTAACGGGATATCTTGATTGAGAAAGGCATCGCGGTTTAGAGTCCTGTTTCGGCCAGCGCCGCCTGGGGAGACACGATCAAGCAAGTCCCGTCCGAGGTCGGTTCGACACCAGTATTGGAAGTACTTGAGTTCAAGGCGTGCCGGATCGGGGCGAAACGTGGGAAACCGGTGTGAGGCGATCATACCCGCCTCCGCCTCAGAAGTGACGGCCACAGCGCCTTCCCACGCAAATACTATGTTCAAGATGAAATCGCCGGGCTCGATGTAAAAGACTTTCTTGTTTCCGATGTTGAGACCGGTCACTGGCGGCTTGTGGAAGATGCCTCGGCCGTGAGATCGGATGCCGATCTCACGGTATGTGCGGGTGGACTCAACTGGCACTGGTCGCGGGGTGAAGCGCAGGACATCACCGAGGCGCACCCGCGGCCAGGCGGCGTTCACTGGCACCTCGCTCCGGGTCCCACGCGGTACACCTCAGGCCGCTCGACGAGCGTCTCTCGGCGGGCTGATCCGAGCTTCCCGCTGACCTCTGACCGGCTCGGGATAGCACCGGACGGCGGCAGGGCGGCGGTGGTCACGAGCCGCCGCTCTGAGCAAGAAGCTTCTGAATCTCCGCCATGATCTCCGCGATACGTTGCTCCTTTTCGAGAATGCTGGCGGCGAGCTGCTCTGGCGGTAGGTGGGCTATATCCTCCCTAGCTCGCGGGTTTCTTCGATCCAGGTTGCAGTTGGTGGCTAGCAGCTCGGCGACCGGCACTATCCACGCGTGCTCGTTCTGCTCCCGTTGCGTCCATCAAGCCTGGCAGGCTGCGAACTCGTCGAACTGTAGAGGCGCTGTCTTAGTGTAGTTCTTGCGACCCTCGGGCAGGGGGTGCTCGTAGTACCAGATGCCTCGCGTGGGTCCGGAGCGGTCGAAGAACAGCAGGTTGGTCGGGATGGGCGTGTATGGCGCGAACACCCCATTGGGGAGGCGCACGATGGTGTGAAGGTTAAACTCCTTGAGCATTTCGCCCTTGATCCGGGCGCAGACGCCGTCTCCGAAGAGCGTCCCGTTGGGGACGACAACCGCGGCCCGGGCGGGACGCCCGACCGGAGTCGGTTGGCGGCGCAACTTTCGCATAATGAGCTGGAGGAAGAGCAATGCAGTCTCGGCAGTCTGACGGTCTTCGGGAAAGTTGCCCTGGACGCCCCTCTCCTCCTCGCCGCCGAATGGCGGATTCGTCAGAACGACGTCGACGCGATCCTTCTCGCCGATCTCGGAGAGCTTGTGCCGCAGGGCATTGCCGGGATCGATGTCGGGAGCGTCGAGGCCGTGTAGGAGCAGGTTCATCTGGCAGAGCAGATAGGGCAGCGGCTTCGGCTCAAAACCGAAGAGCGAACGCTCCTGCAAGATCTTGCGATCAGCTACAGTTCTGACCTGTGTAGCCAGGTGGTTAAAAGTTTCCACCAAGAAGCCGCCGGTCCCGGCGGCGGGGTCGAGCACCGTCTCGCCGAGGCGCGGGTCGCTCGCGGCCACCATGAAGCGCACCACAGCCCGAGGAGTATAGAACTCTCCAGCGTCCCCCGCCGCGTCGCGCATCTCCCGAAGCATCGACTCATACAGAGCGCCGAGCGTGTGCAGCTCTTCGCTTGAGGTGAAGTGGATATCGGATACTTTGTTGATCACGTCTCGCAGCAAATAACCACTCCGCATGCGGTTGTCGACGCCACGGAAGACGGTGCCGATCACGTCCCGACGGTCATCACCGTTCGCGCTGGTCAACTGGCGGAGATATGCGAATAGGCCGAGCCCGCGTGAACCATCGGGCCGGACGGTCTCATCCTGGTTGATGAAGGCGAGTAGCTCATTGCCCGTCATACCTTGCGGGTTGCTCGCCCAGTCACGCCATCGGTATGGCGCCTCGATGGCCGGCCGGAACTTCTTACCGCTGAGTGTAGCCTCCTCTTTCCGCTGCAACTCCAGATCGTCGAGGAACTTCAAGAACATGATCCACGTGAGCAAAGGCAACCGGTCAAGATCGCCGTTAAGACCCTTGTCCTTGCGCATCATGTCACGGGCGGACTTGAGCAAGCTACCGAGGGACTGAGCGGTCGTACGCGCAGAAGATGTGGGCGTCGTCGACTTACGCGGCATACAGGAGATTCTGGAGTTCGGTCACTGCGGTTCGGAGTTCGTCAGCGCCACCAAACATTTCAATGATCTCGCTGACGTTGCCGTGACTGGAAACCGGCGGCACCTTCAACACGTCCGGGATAACGAACTGCGCCACACCGTGCTCGGCATACTTCTCAACCAGGTCCTCCAGGACCGCGCGGGCCTCCGCACCGTAACGGGCAAAGAAGTCCTTGCGATCAGCGCGCATTCGCTGTGCGCGCTCTCGGCGTGTCCGCAACGGCGCGTTGAATCCCAGGTGGCAGAGAAGGTCAAATGGGTCAGCTTCCGGATGCCCCGAGGCATCAGCCAACTGATCAAAGTCCACCCCCCGCTCGGCTAGACGCGCAATGATCTCGCTACGTCGGTCCGGGTCCGCCCATGCCTCTCGAAGCTCTGGCGTTGACGGGCAAAGCGTGCGCACGCTGTCGGCCGCATACTCGGTATATCGAATCACCCGTAGTTGCTTGCCGTCGGGGTCTAGCTCGTAGACGAGATGTGCCGCGATCTCGACTTGCCCGCCGTCGAAATAGAACTTTCGTCGGTCCTGATCGGTCGCTTCAAGGATCTCAGGTTTGCTCTCCAGGATGTCTTCTGGTGGTTCGGATTCGCTCACAATTCTCGGCACCCCGCCGCTGAGTTTCTCCTCTGTTAGCAGCACCGGGTCCCCATCGAAGGCGGGATCCGCGAACAGCCGCGTCGCCGAACCCGTGTAGTCGATAATGTTGAACCATAACTTCCCGTAGTCGTCACGCACGCGCGTGCCGCGCCCGATGATCTGCTTGAAATCGGTCATGGAGCCGACCACTCGGGCGAGCACAATGTTCTTGCAGGTAGGCACGTCCACCCCTGTAGTGAGGAGTTGGGACGTCGTGAGCATCACTGGCGTACGGGTGTCGACATCCTGGAACCTGTCTAGGTGCCCCCGCCCCACATCACCTTCGTCTGCGGTCACGCGGCAGACGTAATCTGGATACTCGCGCACAAGATCAGCGTTGAGGTTTGCCAATGCGCGGCGCATCTCGTCGGCGTGTTCCTGGTCTACACAGAAGACGATGCTCTTGTCGAAGCGATCCGTCTTCCGCAGAAACTCGTTCAGATGCCTTGCAATGGCCTCGGTTCGGGCACGCAGGGCAACAACTCGCTCGAAGTCCTTGGTCTGGTACTCGTCGTCAGGTATCTTGCGTCCATAGCGGTCAAGTTCGTCGTTGCTCGGTCGCCAACCGGCGGCGTCCCATTCGGTCACTATCCGGTGGACCCGGTAGGGTGCGAGGAACCCATCGTCGATCCCCTGGCGGAGACTGTACTGATAGATCGGGTCCCCAAAATAGCGGTATGTGTCGCGGTTGTCGTCGCGTAGCGGCGTGGCGGTCATGCCAAGCTGGCACGCGGGCTCGAAGTAGCTCAGAATCTCACGCCAGTTTGACTCATCTCGGGCACTCCCACGATGGCACTCATCGACAATGATTAGGTCGAAAAACTCTGGCGCGAATTCGCGGTAGAGCCCTGGACGACGCTCATCACGGGCGAGGGCTTGGTACAGGCCGAAGTACATTTCCCGACTCTTGACGACCGCTCCGCCTTCGATCTTGCATCGAGCATCGCCGAAGGGGGCGAACATCCCATCCTTCGGCTGATCCACCAGAATGTTGCGGTCGGCGAGGTACAGAATCTTCGGCCGGCGATACTCGCCGGTTCGATTCCAGCGGCCGTTCCACAGCTTCCAGCAAATTTGAAAGGCGACCGCAGTCTTCCCGGTGCCAGTCGCCATTGTGAGAAGCTGCCGCCGACGGCCCCTGAGGATGCCCTCGACGGCACGGTTGACGGCGATCTCTTGGTAGTAGCGCTCGCCCTTGCCGACGGTGTGGTTCATCGGTGTGAGGAGGCGCTCAGCGCCTACGTCTGTCAGGCCTGTCCCGGCTCGATAGCGTGCCCACAGCTCGGCCGGTGTAGGATAGGCGGGTACGGGGGCTTCGCGTCCGACGATGTAGTCGAACTCGATGATCTCAGACCCGTTAGTCGCGTACGCGAACTTGAGGCCGAGCATCTCCGCATACTGCTTGGTCTGTTGCAGCCCGTCGCCAGCTGCCTTCCATGCGGCCTTGGCCTCAACCACAGCCAACGGGAAGTTTCGCTCGTACCGGAGGAGGTAGTCGACACGCCGGGGCGGCTTGCGAATGAATCCCTTCCCGACTGGGACGATCCGTCCGTCGGTTACCGTCCGTTGCTCAGCGATCGAGTGAGGGTCGCTGTCCCAGCCCGCGGCTTGCAGCTGAGGCACAACGAACTTTCTGCAGGTATCGGCCTCGCTCAGGGACATGCGGCTCTCACAAAGAGCATAGGTCGAAACAGGCGCAACTAGGTAGCGGCACTTTGTCTCGGCGATCTGCCAATGGTGTTGCGACCAAATGCCCGCGCGGTCTCACACCTACTGGTCCCTACGCCGCTACGTACCCACTAGGTAATGACCTGTACTTGGCGCTGTGCGATCAAACGCCAGGCCGTCATCGTCGCCGAGAATCAACTGTAAGCATGACGGCGGCGACCGATGGCAACCTTAGTACCGCATCGCAACCTGCCGGCGCGGGGCTTCTCGGATTACCAGTTCGGTGGGCACCATCGTTCGGCACCTGTCGGGAGCGCCCCCGTCGCGCACCTCATGATCGCTCGATGAACGAAGACAGCGGGCAAACGGACGGAGTTTAATCAGGCCCTCGGGTGAAGGCACACCGCCCCTCGGCACCAGGACTCCATACAATGCCACTCACCGGAGTCCGCACCCACTGCTGTTAGCGCCTGATCACGAAAGCTATTGGCGTTCACCACAAGCAATCCGTGCGCGCCCGACATCACTTATTCGATGCGAGATGCGCCGACTTGATCTCCTCCAACGCCCTGCTGACTTTTGCCACGGCCTTCTCTACGTCCTTGCTCTTGATCGATACTGCGGCACCGAAATGTTTGATCTGTTCAAGAACGTATTCCCTCGATAGCTCGTCTACACTGCCTTTCATTTCACTTCTCGCTGTCATCGCTACTTTCCTTTGTGCTTAGGTTGGGCGAGTTTCGGTTCGTAGACTTTGTGCAGCACATAATCTGTGAAGTCACTGATCCAATACTTCTGGGTCAACTTCTTTGCATCGAGGTGTCCACGCAGCTTAGGGTGAATCTCGACCAACGGCAAGAGGGTCTTCTTGATGTCGTCTACAGTGGGCTCGCCGTGGTCGAGTTGGTCAGCGATTAGTTTCTTGGCCCTCTCTGCCATCTTCGTCCACTCTGTCTCATGATCCGTGAAGAGCTTCGCGAAACTCTTAGCCTCCAGACGAAGCCGAGCAACCTCCGTCAACCCCATCTCTAGATCATCCTGATAGCAATGACAGCGTAGACGATGAAAGCCAACGCTAGGACGACGAACCCCACGCTCCAGAGGTAAAAGAGGACGGGGTGCGGGCAGAAGAACCAGCCGTAGCTCACGAGTGCTTCGAGGACTGCCGCCGACGTGGGGACGAGCCCCCACTTGGCAGCTCCTTTGTATCGTGCTTGGATCTTGTCGTCGATGGTGGCCGGCAATGCCTCAGCGTGGGCAACGAGGAAGCCGATGAAGACGACGAGGACCGACGCGAGTCCGACTGACCCACCAAAGACCGCCAATGCGATTTCTTTGTTTTCTACCATCAGCCGGCGTGACGTTAACACGCACAGCCAACGAGGCCCCAAGAAAATATCTCACTAGGTGTCCTTACCCCACATTTTCGTTTTGAAGGCTGAGCGGCCACGTCATAATCGCTCAACACCCGCAAGAAACGCGGGTCTCGGGGGTTCCTCGCTGCCACGGAGGGCACCTACCCAATGGGTGACGCGACATCTGATGGACCTGCGCCCGAGCCCGATTCTCACATCCTGACTGGCGGAGAGTTGGGGAGCGGGTCACTCGCATCACGATCCCACCGCCGGTCCTGCTGCAAGGAGATCAGGTCATAGAATGACCGGAAGCCGCGCCGCTATTTTCACCGCGATCGGGACACCACCAATACCGCCTGGTGTGCTTACTGTGTGTGGGTAAGGAAGATAGCCGGTTACTATCAGCGTAATATCAGAACGCCCGGTACCAGGACGATCTTAAGAAGATATTCAGCTCGTCCGGATTGCCTAACCAACGATATCGCTGAACAATATAGAAACGCCTCACGTAGGTGGTGGCCGGCGAGTAGTGTCGTTGCCGCCGCGAAGGCCACCAGGAAGGTGGGTTGCATGGCTTTGATCTCTCTCTTTAAGGAGCAGTTGGAGAACGAGTCGAAGGCGATAGCCGAGACTCGTGGGCTCGAAAAGCGAGGCGACTATCTGGTGTGGTGGTACTTCCTGAAGCTGCCAGGGCTTAGTCCTGAAGCAATCGAGGACGTTGTGTGCGATGGGTTCAACGATCAAGGGATCGACGCGGTATGGATCGATGAGACAAATACGGTGCACTTCTATAACTTCAAGAATCCGGTCAACATCGCCGATGGGTTCCCGAGCGTCGAAGTAGACAAGATGCTGGCCGGGCTCAATCTAATCGTGGGCCGCGAGCATGACAAGGTCGCAAACGAATCCCTTCGCGCCAGAATAGAAGACGTTCTCAGCATTGTCCCGCAAGCATACCGAATCCATCTAGTCACTAGTGGGACTGGCATGTCCGAGGACTCAAAGGCCAAACTCAACGCTTTTATCGCTGGGCTGGGCGCTCCGTCTCCAGAGTTTTGGACTTGGGGTCTGGAGGATATTAGGCGTCTCCAAGATGACTTTTACAAGAAGTCGCTGCCGACCGTTGAGGACGCTCTTGAGTTCCCATTGACGCAAGCTCCGTATCAAGTCCGCTCCGCGAACCACGACTGCTATATGTTTGATTTAACGGGTGCGGCGCTCGCTGATATCTACGACAAGTACGGCGAACAACTGCTCCAACAGAATATCCGAGTCTATCAGGGCGATAGAGGGACGAACGACGTCATACGGAAGACGGCCTCGGGCACTGGTTCAGGGAACTTCTTTCACTACAACAATGGGGTGGTGTTTCTTGTCGAAACGGCGCAATGGGACGGCTTTACCAAGAAATTGACCCTTCGGAAGTTCCAGGTAGTAAATGGCGGCCAGACGATTCGCGTTCTGCATCAAACGAAATCCGCCAAAGAACTCCGCGACGATGTGTCGGTTCCCGTTCGAGCTATTACCTCGCAAGGCGATAAAGACTTTGGCAACAGCGTGACCGTGAACCTCAACAACCAAAATCGAATAGAGCCCAGCTTCCTTAGATCAAATGATCCGCGAGTCGTTCAGCTCGCGGCGGCGCTTGCAAGTAAGGGCTGGTATCTGGAGCGGCGAGTTGATGAGGTGTCAACACTGACTCCAGGTGAGCGCGCGGCCATCGAGTCGCGGATTGGACGTTCGCTGAACGGCAGCACCATTCGGCTCAAAGACGGGCTGCAAGCGTATACAGCTACCTTCATGAGAGAGCCCGAGTTGGCGAAAAAGAATCCTAAGAAGATATTTGAAGGTGCCCAGGACGGCGGGATATTTGATAAGGTGTTCAGTCACGATCTTACGGGGTAGTGTCCCGAAGCTTGTGGAAAATCCAGGCGGCTGCTTCCGGTAGTCGAGGGCTCACTCGATCATCCGATCTGCTTGCTGCAGTAGCGACGGCGGGATCGTGAGGCC
>Ga0070708_100001484_pt1 | contig 17903 bp, 12 predicted proteins | sample KBSK5503metaG_FD_65469 | JGI IMG/M metagenome (GOLD analysis project Ga0070708, IMG submission 65469) | Corn, switchgrass and miscanthus rhizosphere microbial communities from Kellogg Biological Station, Michigan, USA - KBS K5-50-3 metaG | ecosystem: Host-associated > Plants > Roots >... | reverse complement strand
GACGCGGACTGAGAACTCTGACCTACTCGATCGTCACCTTCCGGGCGAGGATCGAGCCGTCCGACTGGAGCGTGCCCTCCGCTTCGACCATGGCGCCGACCGTGACGTCGGAAAACGTCGCCGGGGAGCCTTTTTTCTTGAACGTCGTCGAGGCGTCGGTCTTGACCGTGATGGGTCCAGCGACGGTGGTCACGACGAAGCTCTTGGCGCCGGAGTTGACCGACGCGACGGATCCTTCGACCTCGCTCTCCCCTCCGACGTTCTCGTCCTGGAGCAGGATCTCGGTTGCGAGGAAGGTCGTTCCCGACTGCAGCATCGCCTTGACGTGCACGCTCATGCCCGCCTGGATGTTCGTGAGAGGGATCGTCGTGTTGCCGCGCCGGATGAGCGTCGTGCCGTTGGTCAAGATCGTCACGGCTCCCAGGCGCTGGTCGAGGACGACGAGGCTTCCCGCCCCCGAGTTGATGGATTGCGCGCGGCCCTCGATCTCCTCGCCCGCGTGTCCGCGCGGCGTGATGACGGCCGTAGATCCGTGGACCGCGGCGGTGATGGCATTGGTCCCGGAAACAAGGACGACCGGGGCGCGGGCGTTGATGTCCGCGCGCGAGAACTCGAGCTCCACCGTGCCCGTCGAGACTCCGTTCAGCGTGAAGTTGCCCGAGGCGTCCGTCACCGTGGACTGACCGCCCCCGACGACGCGCACCGTCACGCCCGAAAGGCCGATCTCCATCCCCTGCGCCGCCGCCCCGGAGGCACCGGCGCCCAGGATGACGGTCCCCGAGACGGTGGCGGTGCCCGAGGGAGACGTCGGCGACGAGGAAGACTCGTGACAGGAAACCGTCAGTGCGAGCAGGGCGAGCGCGCTCAGCCCCGAAACGATCGTTCTCGAGACTGGCAATCGAATGGACATGGGAGCCTCCAGGAATTAGGAGCTTGGAACGCCTGAAAACCGCTCACGATTCCAACACATTCTCGCAGGGATTCAATCCCTGTGCCAGGCGGTCCTGGTTCCCCGGTACCGGGGTTCCGATCAATCCCTTGACCGCACAAGGGAAGTGCGCGGTCAGGGTCGGATCACGGCCTTGACGACGGCCAGGCGTTCCATGTCTTCGAGGGCTTGCGCCGCTTCTTCGAGGCGGTACTCCCGCGTGACGAGGTCGCGCCAGCGGAAACGCGCGTTATGGCGCGCCATGAGCTGGAGGGCGCGGTGGAGGTGCGTGAACTCGTAGCCCCAGCAGCCGAGGATCGTCGCGTGGCGGCGATTGATGTGGCGGTGCGGATTGAGAGTCACGTCGCCCGCGTCGGTGTACTGGCCGACGACCACGGAGCGGCCGGCGTCGCGCAACATTTCCAGGCCTTCGGGCACGGCCGCCGGATTGCCGGAGGCCTCGATGATGACGTCGGCGCCGCGTCCGCCCGTTCGCTGGCGGACCCAGGCGACGCGATCGGCGCGGGTTGAGACTTCGGTGATGTCCAACGCATCCTCGGCACCGAGCTTTCTCGCCGCCTCGAGCCGCGCCTTCGGAGCTCCGACGACAAAGACCCGCAGCGCTCCGGCAAGCTGGGCGAAGATCGCGGCGTTCAAGCCGACCGGACCGCTTCCCTGAATGACGACCGTATCGCCGAGAGCGATGCCCGCCCGCTCGACGGCGTGGAAACCCGTCGGAAGACCGCAGCCGCCGCCCATGAAATCTTCCGCTTCGACCCCTTCCGGCAGCGGCAGCACATTGACGCCCGGGAGGATCTCGATGCGCTCCGCCCAGCCTCCGAGCAACCCCTCTTCGGCCGATGTCGTGATGCCGTAGACCTTCCGGTGCGGGCAGCGCGTCGCGGCCTTCGCGACGAGGCAGTGCCAGCAGTTGCCGCACGTGCCGAAGACGTCGAAGAACGTGACGAGAGTCCCGATCTGGATCGGCCGTCCCTCGACATCGAGAAGCGGTCCGTTGGTCTCCAGAACGCGGCCGCAATTGACGTGTCCCGGGATGATCGGGTACGGCACGCCCGAGAGCCGGCCGTGGTGGAGGTGGACGTCGGTGCCGCAGACCTCGGTGGCGACGGTCTGGAGGACGGCGCCGCCCGGCTTCGACCGCGGGGCCGGAAACACGCGACGCTCGAGCGGGCGTCCCGGTCCCGTCATGACGACGGCTTCGACTCTTTCCATCATTTCTCCGGACGCGGGTGCCGCAGCGAAAGCGCGAGGCCCGTCGCCACGCTGATCGTGGATCCGATGAGCGAATACCAGGGCCACGAGATCTTCTGCCCCAGGGAGAGGGGGATCCACCCCTTCGATCCGAGCCAGAGCGCCAGCATGAAGAACGTCGAGCACCCCACGGCCCAGAGCACGTCGGCCTGGTTGGCGCGGCGGGCATAGATGCACAAGAGGAAGGCGCCCAGCAGGCCGCCCGCGGTCACCGAGAGCAATCCCAGGCCAACCTGGACGGCCGGCTGAGACTGCGAGAGGCGCGAGAAGCCGATGGCGAGGAGCGCGAGCAACACCGTCCAGAAGAGCGTGAGGGCACGGCCGAGCGCGAGTCCCCTCTTTCCCTCCATCCGCTTCTTCCCGGAGAGCGGGCCGACGACGTCGTGGGCGAGCGCCGAGGCGAGCGAGTTCAAGGCGGAGGACTCCGAGCACATCGCGGCGGAGAAGATCCCCGCGACGAGGTAGGCGGAGATGAATCCGGGCAGGTGGCGAACAATGAAAGTCGGGAAGATTTCGTCGGGGGCGTGGAAGGCCGCCGGCGCAAGAGTCGCTGAGGAGTCGATCGGCCTCCCGTGGAAGAAAGCAAAGAGCATCACGCCGATCGAGAGGAAGAGGCTCATCTGGAGGAGGATGACGAAGCCGCTTCCGATCAGGGCCTTCTGGGCGTCGCGCAGACCGCGGCAGGCAAGCAGCCGCTGCACGATCAACTGGTCCGCGCCGTGGCTCGCCATCGTCAGAAACGCCCCTCCGAGGATCCCGGCCCAGAGCGTGTAGGGGCGAGCGAGATCGAATTCGAGGTGAAACAGGCGCGCGGGCTGTCCCGCGGAGGCGTTGGCGGCGAGCGCTCCCGCAAATCCGCCGGGAAGGCGGGTCCACAGGAAACCGAGTGCCAGCAGGGCTCCGGAGAGATAGACGAAGACCTGGATCAGGTCGATCCAGATGACCGCCTTGATCCCTCCGAGGAACGTGTAGAGCGCCGTCGCGGCCGCGAGGATCACGACGGCCGTCCAGATCGGGATGCCGAGGATGAGCGCGATCGGGATCGCCGGCACGGCCAGCCGGACGGCGGCGGCCATGACCCGCGTCAGCATGAAGAGGAGCGACGTGAAGCGCCGGGCGGCCGGCCCGAACCTCCCCTCGAGCAACGCGTAGACGGTCGCAAGCTCCCCCTTGAAGTAGCTCGGAAGGAGCAGGAAGGCGACGGCGAACCGGCCGAGGATGTAGCCGAAAACGAGCTGCAGGAACGCGAATCCGGTCCGGTAGGCGTCGCCCGGAATGGACAGGAACGTCAGCGCCGAAGTCTCCGACGCGACGATCGAGCCCATGACGGCCCACCACGGCATCGCGTGGCTGCCCAGGAAGTAGTCGCGCGCGTCCTTCTGCCCCCGGCCGATCCACGCGCCGAGAACGTTGATCCCCGCCAGATAGGCGAGGATCAGGAGAAGCGTGGGCAGCCCGACGCGCAGGGATTCCATGCGTTGGGCCGATTATCCATTGGCGGGCAGCTAAGATTGGCTCCGGGATCCGCTCCCGGGTGGGAGCGCGATCGAGACCAATACGTGAGGAGCCATCGTTGATCCGCGCGGGAACGCGGCTGGGCAACTACCAGGTCCTCGCGCCGCTCGGCGCGGGAGGCATGGGAGAGGTCTACCGGGCGCGGGACGCGAGGCTCGGCCGCGAGGTCGCCGTCAAGGTGCTTCCGGGTGAAATGGCGAACGATCGCAACGCGCTCGACCGTTTCGAACGGGAGGCCCGGGCCGTCGCCGCGCTCTCCCATCCGAACATCCTCGCCATCTTCGATTTCGGACGCGAAGGGAGCGTCTCCTTCGCCGTCACGGAGTTGCTCGAGGGGGACACGCTGCGGTCGCACCTGGCGGCCGGGCCGCTTCCGGCGAGAAAGACGGCGGACTACGCGCTGCAGATCGTGAGCGGGCTCGCCGCGGCCCACGCGAAGGGGATCGTCCACCGGGACCTGAAGCCCGAGAACCTCTTCGTGACGAAGGACGGATTCGTCAAGATCCTGGACTTCGGCCTTGCCCGGGCGAGCCCGCCGCCGGGCACCGGCGCAACGCAGGCGCCGACGGCCCCCGAATTGACGGAGCCCGGGACCGTGATGGGAACGGTCGGCTACATGTCGCCGGAACAGGCGCGGGGCCGGCCGGCGGACGCGCGGTCGGACCTTTTTTCCTTCGGCGCGATCCTCTACGAAATGTTGAGCGGCGAGCGCCCCTTCCAGCGCGACACGGCACCGGAAACCCTGACGGCGATCCTGCGCGACGATCCGCCGGAACTGCCGGAGAAGACGCGGAACACCCTGCCGGTCCTCGAGCGGATCGCGCGGCGCTGCCTGGAGAAGGACCCCGAGGCGAGATTCCAGGTCGCGCGGGACCTCGCGTTCGCGCTGGAAGCGGTCGCGGGCTCGCCGGCCCGCCGGCCAGCGTCTCCCGGCGGCGCTGAGAAGGAGCCTCCCTCGAAACGATCGGTCGCGGTCCTCTTCTTCAAGGACCTGGCGCGGGACCCGCAGAACGCGCACCTCGGCCTCGGGCTCGCCGACGCGACGATCACCGAGCTCTCTCTCGTCAAGTCGCTCCTCGTCCGCCCGACGGCGGCGATCCTGCGCTACCAGGACCGTTCTGTCGAACCGGTCGTCGCGGGCCGGGAGCTCGGCGTGCACGCCGTCGTGGACGGCAGTTTCCAGCGATCGGGCTCGCGCCTGCGCGTCACCGTGCAGCTCGTCGCGACTTCCGATGGCCGTTCCCTCTGGGGCTCGAAGATCGACACGACGGTCGACGACATCTTCCGGATGCAGGACGAGGTCTCGCGGCGGATCGCCGAAGCCCTCGAGGTCGAGCTCTCGCCGGCCGACGAGAAACGGCTGGCGGCCGCGGCGCGCCCGGCCGGCAAGGCGAACGAGCTGTACCTGAAAGGCCGGGCGCACATCTTCTTCGAGAGCATCGACGATGTGAACGCGGCGATCGAAGACTTCGAGGAGGCCCTGCGGGAAGACCCGCGGTCCGTGTACGCCCTGGTGGGACTCGCGACTGCTTACGCGCGCATGGGATTCACCTTCGATCCGGAAGGGAACTGGCTCGAGCGCGCCGAGGCCATGAGCGGCAAGGCTCTCACGATCGAGCCGGGCCTCCCCGAAGGGAGATGCCTTCAGGGCATTCTCGCCTGGACGCCGCGGCGCGGATTCGACCACGCCGGCGCAATCCGCGAGTTCCTGGCGGCGATCGCCGGCAGTCCCAACCTGACCGAGGCGCACGAGCGGCTCGGGGTCGTGCTCTTCCATGTGGCGATGCTCGAGGAATCGGCTACCCACGCGCGGCAGGCCCTCGCGACGAACCCGGACGACGCCCTGGCGAAGATCCATCTGGGCTTCTGCTGCTATCTCGAGGGGCGCCACGAGGAGGCGCTCGAGCTCTCTCTCGCCGCCGAGCGGGGCAATCCTTCCGCATGGGGCGATTACCAGATCGCGCTCTGCCACCTGAAGCTCGGGGATCTCGAAGCGGCCGAGCGGAGGGCGGAATCGGGCTCTCGCCGGTTCCCCGGCGACCCGCTCTCTTCGAGCGTCCGCGGCTTGATCGCGGCCTCTCGCGGCGATGCGGCCGGGGCGCGCGAGCAGATCGCCCTGACACTGCGCAACAGGAAGTCCTTCGGCCACTATCATCACGCGCAGTACGACATGGCCTGCATCCACGCTTTGCTCGGCGAAAAGGCCGCGGCGCTCGACTTGCTGACGGAAGCCGCGCACAACGGGTTCCCCTGCATCACGTTCTTCGAGCGAGACCCGTCGCTCGCTTCGCTGCGGGAGGAGGAGGGCTTTACGGCTCTGATGAGAGACCTCGCGGCCGAATGCGACGGCTACCGCCGCCTGTACCGGGACCTGCAGTCCTCCTCCGGCCACGGTTCGGATCCCGGACGGTCCTCGACCGACCCGGGATGAATCACCGGGCTAGAATCGCCGGGTCACCATGAGCCTGACCGCAGGAACGCGACTGGGCCCGTACGAGATCCTCGCGCCCCTCGGGGCAGGGGGCATGGGCGAGGTCTACCGCGCGCGCGACGAGAGGTTGAAGCGCGAAGTCGCCGTCAAGGTTCTGCCCGCCTCGTACTCGAGCGACCCGGATCGCCTCCGCCGTTTCGAGCAGGAGGCGCAGGCGGCCGGGGGCCTCAACCACCCCAATATCCTGGCCATCCACGACATAGGCACGGTCGAGGGTTCGCCCTACCTCGTTTCCGAGCTCCTCGAGGGTGAGACGCTGCGCGAGCGGCTCGTGACCGGCGCTCTGCCGCAGCGCAAGGCGGTTGACTATGCCGTGCAGGTCGCGCACGGCCTCTCCGCGGCGCACGAGAAAGGGATCGTGCACCGGGACCTGAAGCCCGAGAACATCTTCGTGACGAAGGACGGCCGGCTCAAGATCCTCGATTTCGGTCTCGCCAAGCTGGTGCAGCCGGAAAGCGGCGAAAAGGGCGCGACGGGTCTCGCGACGGAGGCGGCTGGGACCGAGCCGGGAGTCGTCCTCGGCACGCTCGGCTACATGTCCCCCGAGCAGGTGCGCGGCCGGGCGGCCGACGCGCGCTCCGACATCTTCGCCTTCGGCGCGATCCTCTACGAGATGCTCTCGGGGCGGCGGGCCTTCCGCGGGGAGTCGGCCGCCGACACGATGAGCGCGATCCTGATGAAGGAGCCGCCGGACTTCTCGGAGACGAACCGCGCGATCGCGCCGGGCCTCGAGCGCGTCGTGCGGCACTGCCTGGAGAAGAGTCCCGACGAGCGCTTCCACTCGGCCCACGATCTGGCGTTCGACCTCCAGTCGCTCTCCGGCGATTCGGGCACGGCATCGCGCCAGGGCATGGCCGTTTCGCGGGAGCCGTCGCGCCGCAGGATCCCCCTTCTGTGGGCCGTGGCCGCCCTCCTGGCCGGCATGATCCTCGCGGGTCTCGCCGGCGCGGCGCTCACACGGAAGGGCGGCGCGGAGACCCCGACCTTCCGGCGGCTGACCTTCAGCCGCGGCTACGTCTGGACGGCGCGGTTCGCGCCCGACGGCCAGACGATCGTCTACGGCGCCTCGTGGGAGGGGCGGCCGGTCGAGATCTTCACCACCCGCCCGGAGAGCCCGGAGTCGCGTCCCCTCGGCATCGGTTCGGCGGACGTTCTTTCGATCTCGCGCGCGGGGGAAATCGCGGTCTCCCTGAACCGCCACTTCACGCTGGGCTGGGAAAGCGTCGGGACGCTCGCGCAGATGCCGCTCTCCGGCGGCGCGCCGAGGGAAATTCTCGAGAATGTTTCGGAGGCGGACTGGGCCCCCGACGGCAAGTCGCTCGCGGTCGTGCACGAGGTCGGCGGAAAGAACCGCCTCGAGTTCCCGATCGGAAAAGTCCTCTACGAAACGCCGGGATGGATCAGCCTCGCGCGCGTTTCGCCGAGCGGCGACCGCATCGCCTTCATGGATCATCCGACCCACGGAGATAACGTCGGCGCCCTGACGGTCGTGGATCTTGCCGGAAAGCGGACGAAGCTCCTCGACCCGGGAGGCACGGGACTGGCCTGGTCGCCGTCAGGAAACGAAATCTGGATGAACAGCGGGGGCGCCCTGCGAAAGATCTCGCTTTCCGGCAGCCAGCAGGTCGTGGCCCGCGTCCCCGGCGGGTTCCCGATCCAGGACATCTCGCGGGCCGGCAAGATCCTCGCGGCCCATTCCAACATCCGGCGGGAGATCGAGGGCTTCGCGCAGGACGAAACCAAGGAACGAAACCTCTCCTGGCTCGATTGGTCCTTTCCGATCAGCCTGTCCAATGACGGCCGGCTCGTCCTCTTCGAGGAGCAGAACCGCGGCGGCGACCTGGGCTACGCGATCTACTCGCGCAAGACGGACGGATCCCCGGCCGTCCGGCTGGGAGAGGGGAACACGATCGGCCTCTCGCCGGACAGCCGGTGGGCCCTCGCGGTCGTCGGTCCGTCCGCCGCGCGGCAGATCGGCCTGCTGCCGGTCGGCGCCGGACAGAGCCGCCAGTTGCCCCGCGACGCCATCGATTACCAGCCGTGGGGCGCGTGGTTGCCGGACGGGAAACGGTTCGTCGTGGCTGGCGTCGAGCCGGGGCACGGGACGCGTCTTTACATCCGGGACCTCGAAGGAGGCGCGGCCCGCCTCGTGACGCAGGCCGAGATTCGCGTCTCCTTTACGGGAATCACCGTGTCCCCCGATGGAAAGTCGGTGACCGCCCTCCTGCCGGACGGAACCGCCGCGATCTTTTCGATCGAGGACGGAAAGGCGCGGCCGATCGCCGGCCTCCTTCCTGGAGAATCGCCGATCGGCTGGAACGAGAATGGGAAGGCGCTCTTCGTCGCGCGGACCCAGGGACTGCCGGCGAAGGTTTCCCGCCTCGACCCTGTGACGGGAGAGCGATTACTCTGGAAGGAGGTCTCGCCTTCCGATCCCGCCGGCGTCTTTGGCGTTGATCCGATCCGCCTCACACCCGACGGCAAGTCCGCCGTTTACTCCTACCGGCGCGTGATGACCGACCTCTACCTCATGGATGGACTCGCCGGGCGCTGAACTCGAGGCTGATCTTCGAGAAGCGCCGGGCGGCTTCCAGGAGCGTTTCTTCCTTCTTGGCGAAATTCACGCGCGCGCGCGTCTTGCCGCCGCCGCGACGGGCGTAGAAGGACGAGCCGGGCACGGCCAGGACGCCGACCTTGCGGGCGAGGAAGTCGACAAAGTCCCAGTCGTCCTTCCAGCCGAGCGCCTTCGCGTCCACCATGACGTAGTACGAGCCCTCGGGAGGCGTGAAAGCGAGGCCCGACCGGGAGAGCGCGTCGAGGAGGATCGTCCGGCGCTTCGCGTACTCGCGGCGCAGATTCTCATAGTAGGAGTCGGGAAGGGCGAGCGCCACGCACCCCGCCGCCTGGAAGGGGGAGGGCGCGCAGAGCGTGACGTAGTCGTGGACCTTGCGGATCAGGGCCGTCAGCGGAGCCGCCGCGGTCGCCCACCCCACGCGCCAGCCGGTCACGGCGTAGGTCTTGCCGAGGCCGCTGACCGTGACGGTGCGGTCCTCCATCCCGGGGAGCGACGCGAGGCTGACGTGCCGGTGCCCCTCGTACCAGATGTGCTCGTAGATCTCGTCCACGACCGCGACGACGCCGAACCGCTGACAGAGGCGCGCGATCTCCGAGAGCTCTTCGCGCGAGAGGACGCGGCCCGAGGGGTTGCCGGGCGTGTTCAGGATCATGAGCCGCGTCTTGTTCGTCACGGCGCGCGCGAGGCGCGGAAGGTCGAGGGTGTAGTCGCGTTCCGACAACGGCACGAAGCGGGGCCGCACCCCCGCGAGCACGCAGGCCGGCAGGTAGTTTTCGTACCAGGGCTCGAGGATCACGACCTCGTCGCCCGGCTCGGTCAGGGCGAGGACCGCGTCCACGAGCGCCTCGGAGACGCCGCAGGTGATGGTCACTTCGTTGACGGGGTCGGGTTGGAATCCGTTGAAGCGGGCGCATTTCTCCGCCACGGCGCGGCGCAATTCCGGCGAGCCCCAGGTGTAGGAATACTGGTGGTTCTTCGCGTCGGCGAGGATCCGGGGTAGGGCCTCCAGGAGCGCCCGCGGCGGGTCGAAGTCCGGCAGCCCCTGCGCGAGATTGACGCCCCCGACCTCGGCGCCGATCCGCGTCATCTCCCGGATGACCGACTCCCGGAACGGCCGCGTGCGGCGGGACAGAGAAAGCGGTTTTGAGGCCGCGCGGCCGCGTTTGGATGCGGTCTTCTTCATTTGCGGATTTAGAGTATCCCGGCAATGAAGTCTGAGTCGGGGCATCTGGCGCGCACGCTGACGGTCGTCGAGTACTTCACGTTCGGGTTCGGCACGATGGTCGGCGTCGGATGGGTCGTCCTGATCGACGACTGGCTTTCCCGCGGAGGCCCCGGCGGCGCGATGCTCGGTTTCCTCCTCGGGGGCATCCTGTTGCTGCCGGTCGCACTGACCTACGGAAAGCTCGTGCGCCAGATCCCCGATGCCGGGGGAGAGATCGCCTACGCCGAAGGGGTGTTCCCGCGCTCGGTCTCATTCGTGGCCGCGTGGACCATGGTCCTGGCGTACGCGATCGTCTGTCCCTGGGAGGCCGTCGCGATCGGCAACCTGCTGGCGCGGGTCTTCCCTTCGATGAACAGCTTTCCCCTTTACGCGCTCGCCGGAAAGACGATTTTCGCCCCGCGCCTGGCGGCGGGGCTCCTCCTGACCGCGGTCCTCGCGGCGGTCAATTTCCGCGGCATCCGCGTCAGCGGGCTGTTTCAGGACGTGGCGACCTTCGGCCTGCTCGCGATCTTCGTCTCCTTCACGGCCCTGGGCTTTTTGAAGGGAGACGCTTCCAACTGGCAGCCCCTCTTCGCGCGTCCAGGCGCGGGCGGCGTGTGGCTCTCGATCCTACTCGTCTTGCAGGTCGTCCCTTATTTCATGACCGGCTTCGAGTCGGTCGGCAAGGAGTCGGAGGAGGCGCGGCCGGGCTTCGACGCGCGCCATTTCGGCCGGGCGATCCTGCTCGCCTGCGTCGTCGGGTTCCTCTTCTACACGACGATCGTCGCCGTCGCATCGTTCGTCTATCCCTGGAAGGACCTCGTCGCAAGACACCTGGGCACCGAGGCGGCCTTCGAGAAGGCTTTCGGATCGAAGCTCCTCGCGCGGGCGATCGTCTTCGCGGCGTTCCTGTCGCTCTTGAAGATTTTCAACGGCAACTTCGTCGCCTCGACCCGCCTGCTCTTCGGCATCGGCCGGCGCGGCCTCGTCCACCCCGCGCTCGCGCGGGTTCACCCGCTTCACGGCACGCCGCGAAACGCCATCCTGCTGATGGCCATCTTCACCGGCGTCTCGGCGTTCCTGGGAGACGCGCTCCTCGTGCCGGTGTCGGAAGTGGGCTCGCTCGCGGTGGGAGTCGGGTGGCTCTCCGCTTGCGCGGCCTACCTGGCCCGGTCGCGCCGGCTTGGAGCGTCCGCCTCGCCGCTCGATCGCGGGCTGGCTCTCTCCGGCGCGGCCGTCTCCGCCGCGATCATAGCCATGAAGGTCCTGCCGTCGGTGCCCGGCAGCTTTACACGCGCCGAATGGATCGCATTCGCCGTCTGGACGGCCTTGGGCTCTCTGTTCTGGCTCGGCCGGAAACCTGGATCCGGCCCTCGTCGCTATTCGTCGACCGGCTCTTCCGTGATCTCCGGCTGATTCTTCAGCGGCCCCACTCCTTGCCGCCCCGGATGGTCCGGAATCGTGAGCGTGATCTCGGCCACGTTGTTGGTGTAGTCCGATTCCGGGAGCTGGTGACACAAGCCGGCGCCGTCGATGTGCGGGCATGGCTCGCCGGATACCGCGACGAAGGGTGGGTTGACGGTGATGCGGATGATGTAGTCGCCGGGCGGCACGATGGGCTGGCCGTCTCCGCCATCGAGGACGAAGTACTGCCCGCCGAGCTGCCAGACGTAGGTGTCGGCCCAACCCATGCTGATGCCCTGGTTGCCGGGGACGCCGATCGCTCCGCACGAGAGAAAGTTTCGAGTGTTGTTCGCGGGCCCCGGATAAGCCTGGAATTTCTCGACGTCAATCATGCAAAAGCCGCGCTTGGCCGCTCTCCAGACGAAGCCGGTCGCCGGATCGATCAACTGATAAAGAGCGTAGTGCCGAAAGTGGTAGTGGTGGTGGCAGGTCGCGAACTCGTAGAGGCCGTCATTGTTTGCGACGTGGACGTTGGGGTCGCCCAGGGCGAGGTCCGCGTTGCCGATGTTGGGTGTCGAGACGGTAAAGCGCAGCAGCGTGTGCTCTCCCGGCGTGACGTCACCCTCCTGAACGCTGCAGAAGCTCGCCTTCAGGTTCTCGTTCCGAACGATCCAGTGTTGCCGCAGCGCCGCCTGGTCCACGATCAGATCCGGGAGCGCGGTCGTGACGCCGCGACTGGCTTTCGGCAAGAGGAAGACGGCGGCAATCAGGCAAAGAGCAGCCAGGAATACCGGGATTCGTTTCTTCAAGACGACCTCCTTTGTCGTTAAACGGCACTACTGGAAAAGGAGCGCGAGCCGCTTCTCCTCTTCCGCCGGGAATCTTACTGCCGGAGTTAATTGGCTCTTGCTATCGGCGGTGGAAAAACCCGATGATTCCCGCTGGCGACCCGCCGCAAGGGCGGGATGGAGGAAAGAGCCATGAAACTTCCGCCACGCCTTCTTCCGAGGCCGGATCGTCCCATCCGGCGAAGCCAGGTCGGCGTCCTGAGGCGCGGCTTGAACTACAGAACGGGAGTGTTCGCGCGGAAGCTGCACGTCGCGGGTTGAAGCGGACCGGGTTTTTCGGGTTCTTTCTTCTGTCGAGCTGTTGCTTGGCGCAGCAGCCCTTCGTCACCGACGACGCGGAGGTCACGTCGCGAGGGCAATGGCACTTCGAGTACGCGAATGAATTCGCCGTTTTGCAGAAGTCCGACTATCCGAACCTGCGTCAGGACACGTCCAACTTCGTCATCCAGTACGGCCTCTTCGAGCACGTGGAGGTCAACATGGACTTTCCGCTGATATCGATCAGCAACGCTCGCGGGACGCCGAGCGTCTTCGGCCTGGGGGATGTCGACTTCGCCGTCAAGTGGAACCTGGTCCGGGAGGCGCCGGACGGTGCCCGGCCGGCTTTCACGGTCACCGCCGCGGCGGAGTTCCCGACCGGCAGCCAGAAAAAGCAGCTCGGCTCGGGACTGACCGATTACGTTCTCAACACGATCCTGCAGAAGACCTTTTCAGGCACGGCTCTCCACGTCAACGCCGGGATTCAGTTCGCCGGGAACACGCGGACCGGGATCGTCGGGATACGGACTCCGGGGCGCATCCTCATCGGCGGTCTCTCCGCCGCCCGCGACTTCTCCGAGCGGCTCCGGTTGGGTCTCGACTTGAACGGGGCGGAAATCCACGATGGCGGCGTCGTGGAGAAGCAGCTTCAGCTCACGGCTGGCGGAAACTATGCGCTTCGTCACCACAACGGCTCCTTCGACTTCGGGGCCTACGCGGGCTGGTTCAGCGGTCCGCGATTTGGTTTGATCCTCGGCGTCTCGATGACACCCTGAGCGGACGCCCAAGGAGGCAACGATGACGGACCGCGATTCTCCCGACAAGCCCGAAAAACACCCGCTCCTCGCGGGCGTGCTCGAGCGAAACATCCGGACCCTGCTGGCACAACGGGAGCGCCGGGCGGGACGGAGATCGCTCCAGCAACGGATCGCGGACGCGATCACGAACTTCTCCGGCAACATGGCCTTCGTCTATCTGCACGTCGTGTGGTTCGGGGGCTGGATCGGCTGGAACCTCGGGGCGTTCGGCGGAAAGCCGTTCGATCCCTTTCCCTTCGGCCTGCTGACGATGATCGTCTCGCTCGAGGCGATCTTCCTTGCGACGTTCGTCCTGATCAGCCAGAACCGGATCAGCCTGGACGCGGAGCGCCGGACCAATCTGGATCTGCAGATCGGCCTCCTGACGGAACACGAGCTGACCCGGGCCCTGAAGATGCTCGACGAGATCCAGGACCATCTCGGCATCGCTCAGGACCCCGGGACGGACCTCGAGGAGCTCGAAGCGGAGGTCCGGCCCGAGGACGTTCTCAAGGAGATCGAGGCCGCCGAGCATCGCATCCGGCGCCATGGGCCGTAGCGGGGACCGCCGTCTCCTCGGCGTCGCCCGCGGTGGTGGCCGAGCTCGCCATGAGAGCCGGAAGGGGAATTCCTCGGCTCTCCTGCAAAAACCAGCTCGCAAACCCCTTTTCCGCTGCGATACTCACGCAAGATAAGCCCCGTCATCAGGAACTTGTTGGGGCCTTCGGAGGGAATATGAAGCCGTTCCTGTCGTTCGCCGTCTTGATCCTCATCGGGTTGCCGCTACTGGCCCTGAGTCACGCCTCGGAGTCGCCCGCCCCGATCTCCGGACCGCCCGCCACGATTGCCGATATCGGCGCAGGCAGCGCGGCGGGCCGACCTCTATCACTCACCTCCGGCTTCGGGCCCGACTCCGAAGTCCTACTTCCGGTCGTCATCAACACCCCCGGTCTCAACGGCACATTCTTCAAGACCGATGGATTCTTCGCGAATTTTCGGAATGTCAATCAGGAGGTTCTGGTGCGTTTCATCCCGGCGGGCGTGTCGGGGTCCGGTCAACCCCCGCTGCGGGCTTCGTTAAGCGCCTTGACGAATGCCACTGCGGTCGACCTTCTCGGGCCCGAATCGTTGTTGAGTAGGACCGGTGTCGGTGCGTTCCTGATCACCGCCGTCCTGCCGGGTACGAACACAGCGGACACGAGCGCGCAGCTTCTCGCCCTGTTTCGGATCTGGACTCCCCAGCCGGGCTCGGCGGGAACGACATCCTTCGGGGCGTGGGGTCCGCCGTCCGACAACATTCACGGCTTCAATGGCGCGATCGCTCTCGGCCTCCGGCAGAATGCGGCCTTCCGTACGAACGTCGGTCTTGTCAACCTGGATCCGATCAACACCCGCAGCTGGACCGTCACGATCCTGAGCAGCGGCACGCCGACCTCTTTCCCAATTGCTCTTGCGCCGCTTTCCATGCAACTGGTCGCCGTGCCTACGACGATCTCACCAAGCCAGAACGGGTATCTGTCTGTCACCTTCGTCCCGTTCGCAACCCCCGGGACCGACTTCCGGTGGAGCGCCTTCGGGGTCACTGCCGACAACGTAACGGGCGACTCCTGGCTTAGTTTGGCGACTCAGTCGGCGACCCTGCCGGTGAACATCAGTAATGACTGACGGAGAGTTTCGCCTCGCTTCGGATGATCGTGTGCGCGTTGACCCCCTCCCCGCTTGCGAGTACACTCCCCGATCCCGCGGTGGGTGTAGCTCAGCTGGTTAGAGCGCCAGACTGTGGATCTGGATGTCGAGGGTTCGAATCCCTCCACTCACCCCAAGTCCTTTGCCATGAGTCTTTGCGCCCGTAGCTCAGTCCGGATAGAGCGTTAGCCTCCGGAGCTAAAGGTCCCGCGTTCGAATCGCGGCGGGCGCACCATTTAACGTCGTTACACGATTGGGGATCTGCGCCTTCGTCGCACCGGCGAGTGGCTCGGCCGGATGGCTCTCACCCCGGCCGGCCGGCCGCTCCCCCCAGGTGAGGGGGAAAAACGCGCGGCTATGCTTCAGGCGATGAGACGAATTCTCTTCGGCGTTCTCCTCGGCACGGTCGGGATCGCGTGTGGAGGTCCCGAGAAGACGAGTGCCGAGCGTGCGGCAACGCCGTCCGCGAGCCGAGCTGTCGAGGCGGAGGACGTGGCTTCGCGGACGCGGAGAGAGGCGGGGGGGCGGCGGCCGGTTCTGTGGCTGGGGTTGGATGGGCTCGATTTCGAGCTGCTGGACCGGCTGGCGGGCGAGGGGAAGATGCCGAACTGGAAGAGGCTGTCTTCCGAGGGGTTCACGGCGAGGCTGAAGAGCTTCGCCCCGCTCATCTCGCCGATCCTCTGGACGACGGCGGCGACCGGCGTCTCGCCGGACGTTCACCGCGTGCTCGATTTTCAGGAGGTGGATCCGAAGACGGGCCGGAAGGTCCCGATCTCAGGGCTTTCGCGAGCGGTCCCGGCGGTCTGGAACTCCGCGTCGGCCGCCGGGCGGAAGGTCGGAGTCGTCGGATGGTGGGCGACACACCCGGCCGAGGAGGTCAACGGCTTCTTCGTGAGCGATCACGCGAGCCCGATCCTCTTCGAGAAGCTGCCCCTCGGCGGCACCGCCTTTCCCCCGGCCCTGGAGCCCGGCATCGCCCAGGTCGTCGCGCGCGACGGGCGCGTGACCGCGGCAGACCTCGCCCCGTATCTCGATGTCCCTGCGGGGGAGATCGAGACGGTGCTCGCCTCGGGCGCCGGCATGGAGAATCCGATCGCCGCGCTCGGCAGGATCCTCGCGGCGACCCGCGTCGGGCAGCGGACGGCGCGGGAGCTCTACGACAGAAATCTCCCGGATCTCCTCGCCTTCTACACCGAAGGCACCGACGAGGTCGGCCACATTTTCGCGGCGTCGACGCCGCCGAAGCTCGCCTGCGCCCGGGCGGAGGATCTCGCGCGGTACGGGCGCGCCGTCGCGACGTATTACGGCGCGATCGACGCGATGCTCGGCCAGTGGATGCGGCGTGCGCAGGAAGACGGGGCCGTTCTTCTCGTCCATTCCGACCACGGGTTCAAGTGGGGCGAGGACCGGCCCTGCAAGCTCGAATCCGGAAACTGGACGACGGCCGCCTTCTGGCACCGCCCGGAGGGAGTCTTCGCGGCCTGGGGCGCGGGCGTCAAACCCTCGCCCGAGCGGGGCGCGGCGAGCCTTTTCGATGTGGCTCCGACGGTGCTCGCGCTCCTGGACTTGCCCGCCGACCAGAAAATGCCGGGCAAGCCGATCACGGCGGCCTTCGCCGACCTGCCGGTCAAGGGGAAAGCGGACGTACTCGCCGTGCTCACCGTTCGACGGGTCCCCGCACAGGAGTTGTCTTCCGAGCAGACGAGCGAGTACACGAAGAAGCTCCTGGCCCTCGGTTATCTCTCACCCTCGGAGGCGAAGCCCCTGGCGCCGACCGGAGGGGACCGTCCGGGCTTGACCGAGGGCGCCTGGAACAACCTCGGCGTGTACTTCCGCGAGACCGCGAAAGACCTTCCGGCCGCGAAGCAGGCCTTCGAGAAAGCGCTCGCGCTCTCCCCCGGCTACTACTCGCCGATGTTCAACCTCGCCGTGCTCGCCCGCGCGCAGGGGGACACGAAGACCGCCGAGGAGTGGCTCTTCCGCTCGCTCGCCGCGCTGCACGCCGATCCGGAGACCGCGGTCGTCTCGTGGTCGCATGAGTACCAGAAGGAAGGAAAGACGGCCGCCGCGCGGGCGCTCCTCGAGCGCGCAAGCCGCGTCTATCCCGACAACGAGGAGATCGCGCGGGACCTGGCGCTCCTGCGGTACCGCGCCCATGACTGTCGCGGTGCTGTCACGATGTTCTCGCGTTTCGAGGCAACGACGAGGGACCCGAGGACCTTGAATGACCTTGCCCTCTTTGAGACCTGCCTCGTGCACCGCGAGGCGGTCATCCGGTTGCTCGAGCGCTCGCTCTCTCTCGATCCAAATCAGCCCGAGGTCGCCCGCACGCTCTCAAACGTGAAGAACGCCCGCTGACAAAAAAGGCCGGGGGCTTGATGCCCCCGGCCGGAAAGACCGGGCTCGCGGGTCAGTACGTGATGACGGCAGTCAACTGGACGCGGCGCGCCGGCGCGTACGTCGTCGGGCGGCCGAAGTTCACGTTGGTCGGAGGACTGTTCAGCACCGCGGTCGTCGAGCAGCCCGATGTCGAGCTGCAGTAGTCCTGGTTGACGGTCAGCGCCGGCTGCGTGTTGAAGACGTTCAACAGGATCGCGCCAATGGCCAGGTTCGCGGGGCCGAGAGGGATGTTCTGAGTCACGCTGAAGTCGAAGTTCGTCCAGGAGGAGAGCCGCCGGCTGCCGGCGGGCTCGAGGTACAGAAGATCGACCCCGTTGACCACGTCGAACCCGCGCGCCTCCCAGGGCCGGCCACTCTGAAAACGCAGGTAGCCGCCGAGGTTGGTCTTCGTCGGGAGCGTATAGGTCCCGAAAAGCTTGGCGATGTGAGTGCGGTCTCCAATCAGCGTTCCCTGGCGGTTCAGGTCCGTCGGGAAGAGGCCCGGTCCGTCTCCGATGTAGGAGGACGCGTAGAAGAGGGCTGTCG
>Ga0070708_100001482_pt1 | contig 17911 bp, 18 predicted proteins | sample KBSK5503metaG_FD_65469 | JGI IMG/M metagenome (GOLD analysis project Ga0070708, IMG submission 65469) | Corn, switchgrass and miscanthus rhizosphere microbial communities from Kellogg Biological Station, Michigan, USA - KBS K5-50-3 metaG | ecosystem: Host-associated > Plants > Roots >... | reverse complement strand
ATGGTGCAGCTCTCGCTGCGGCCGCTGCGCCGGGTCGCGGCCACCGCGACCAAGGTGACCGAGCTGCCGCTCGATTCGGGTGAGGTCACGCTCCCGGCCGGCGTCCCCGACAGCGACCCGCGGACCGAGGTGGGCCGGGTCGGGGCCGCCTTCAACCGGATGCTGTTCCACGTCGAGCGGGCGCTGGGGCGGCGCGCGGCCAGCGAGGCCCGGCTGCGCAGGTTCGCCGCCGACGCCTCGCACGAGCTGCGGACTCCGCTGTCCGCCATCCGCGGCTACGCCGAGCTGGCGCTGCGTCATCCGGGACCGGTGCCCGAGGACGTGACCCACGCGCTGCGCCGGGTCGAGTCCGAGTCGGCCCGGATGACCGTCCTGGTGGACGACCTGCTGCTGCTGGCCAGGCTCGACGCGGGACGCCCGCTGGAACGCGAGCCGGTGGACCTGTCCCGGCTGGCCATCGAGACGACCAGCGACGCGCAGGTGGCCCGCGGCGACCACCGCTGGCGGCTGGAACTGCCGGACGAGCCGGTCCTGGTGGAGGGCGACGAGCACCGTCTGCACCAGGTGCTCGCCAACCTGCTGAGCAACGCGGGCAAGCACACCCCGCCGGGCTCGACGGTCAGCGTCGCGCTCACCGTCAGCGACGCGGCCGCGAGCCCCGCGGCCACCGCGGACGCCTCGGGTACCTCGGGCGCCTCGGGCGCCTCGGTGGTGCAGCGCGGCGTCGCTCCGCCGGGCCCGCGGGTGGAGCTGAGCATCACCGACGACGGTCCGGGCATCTCGGCCGAGCTGCTGCCCGAACTGTTCGAGCGGTTCACCCGCGGTGAGGCGGGGCGTGCCCGGGACGCCAGCGCGGCCGGCAAGAGCACCGGCCTCGGCCTGGCCATCGTGGACGCGGTCGTGGCCGCCCACGGCGGCGCCATCATCGTGACCAGCCACCCGGGCATGACCAGGTTCGCCATCCTGCTCCCGCTGCTGCACCAGCCCGCCGGGCAGCCGCAGGCCTCCCCGGTCTGACCGTCCTGGAACCGCCGTGCGGGCGGATGCGTCCAAAGGGCACTGAACGGGATGAGGGGGAGCAATGAAACCGATACGCGTGCCTGCCTGCCTGCTCGGCGGGCTCTTGCTGACGGGGCTGGCGACCGGGTGCGCCTCGGCCGCAGCCCAGCCGCCGGCCTCGGGTCACCTCACGGGCAAGCTGGTCATGGAGGGCGGTCCGCTGGGTCCGGGCGGCAAGCAGCCAGGTGAGCGGCCCATGTCCGGCACGGTGACCTTCACCGCGGCGGGGCACCAGCCGGTCACGGTCAAGGTCGGGTCCTCGGGAACGTTCTCGGTGCCGCTGCCGCCGGGCCGGTACCAGGTCTCCGGCCGGTCGCCCGAAGTCATGGAGATCGACGGCGGGCACAGCCGGGAAGTGCCGTGCTCACAGCCGACCTCGGCCATCGTCACCGCCGGGCACACCGCCACCATCACGCTGACCTGCGTCGTTCCGTGACGCCTGGCTGGTTATACGAGGATCTGGGCACCCTCGGCGTGCAGGACGGTGCCGGTCACGAAGTCGTCAGCGATCAGGAAGGCGACCGCGTTCGCGATGTCCCCGGGACGGCCGAGGCGGCCCGCGGGCAGGCGGCTGAGCGTTCCGACCCGTTCGAAGAGCCGGGTGACCTGGGCCAGGTCGCCGATGTCCGCCGGATAGGCGCTCAGGCGCCCGGCGTCCGCTCCGGTCCGGGCCAGCCCGGCCCGGGCTGGTTCGGCCCGGGCCAGCTCGGCCCGGGCCGCGTCGAGGCGATGCTGCGACCGGCCCGCTATCACCACTGCGGCTCCGTCGGCCAGGCTGCGCCGGGCCACGGCCAGCCCGATGCCCGAGCTGCCGCCGATGACGACGATCGTGGCGTCCGCGTTCACTGAACCTCGGCCTCCTCAACCTCGAGTCCGTCCAGGAGCTTCTTCAGCAGCGCCGCGAGCGTCTCGCGGTCCGCATCGGCCAGCGAGCCGACCATCGCCGCCTCGCATGCCAGGTTGGCGGCCATGGCCCGGTCGGCCACGGCCCTGCCCTCGGCGGTAAGCCCGACCAGGGTGCTGCGGCGATCGCGGCCGCCGGAAACCCGCTCGACCAGCCCGGTCTGGGCCAGCACGTCGACCCGGTGGGTGATGGCGCCTGAGGTCAGCACCAGCTCCTGGTAGAGCCTGGTCGGCGTCAGCCGGTACGGCGGGCCGCTGCGGCGCAGCGTGGCCAGCACGTCGAAGCCGCCCCGGTCCAGGCCCTCGGCCCGCAGGACGCGCCGGATACGGGCGCCAGCCAGGTGTTCGGCGCGCAGGATGCGGCCCATGACCTCCATCGGCGAGGTATCGAGGTCCGGACGCTGGCTGGCCCACTCCGCCCGAACGCGCTCGATCCGGTCCGTCCCAGATATCTGCATATTCACTATCTTAACTTACAGATATTTCGCTCACCGCCAGTGCGTCCATACCGTGTGCTAGTTCTAGGGGTATGGACACTGGCGAGCGGCGGCTCGTGGCGACCATGCCGCTGCACGCGATTACCTCGACCTACGGCGAGGAGGGCCTGCGTGCCCGGTTCGCGGCCGAGCTCGAGGCGTGGCCGGAGACGGACCAGCGCCGGCTGAGCCAGGCCCTGGCCCTCGCCGGGCGGCTGCACGCCGCCGACCGCCGCGTGCGGGAACCGTACGTCAACCACCTGCTCCGGGTGGCGATCCGGATCATGTCGCACTACGGCGTGCGCGACGGCGACGTGGTCTGCGCCGCACTGCTGCACGACGCGGTCGAGGATCACGCCGCCGAACTGGCCCCGGACGGCACCAGGGCGGCCGCGCTCGCGGCGCTGGCGAAGGAGTTCGGGCCGCGGGTGGCGGGGCTGGTGGGGGCGGTGACGAACCCGGAGTACGGACCGGACCGGGACGCGCACGAACAGTACCGGGAGCACGTCGCGGCGAGCCTGCGGCGCGACCCGTGGGCGCGCGTCATCAAGGCCTCCGACTTCACCGACAACGGCGTAGGCCTGATCCACGCCACCGGCCCGCGGCTGCACCGGCTGGCCGCCAAGTACGCGCCGCTGGTCCCGGTGCTGCAGGAGCTGATCGCGCTCCCGGACACGCCGCTCGACGCCCCGGCCCGGCAGCGCATCCTGACCCAGCTCGGCCAGGCCGCCGACCGCTTCGCCGCGATCCTGCCCGCAGACGGCTGATCTAACCCGCGTCGTTCCGGGGCCAAGGTGCCCGCATCAGGTGCCACAGCTGTCACAGCGCCCGTGAGCGCCCGTGATTGCGTGTCACCGCACCCCCCATGACGGGGGAAAGACCCACGATCTTAAGCCTGCCTGGCGAGTCGCGTCGGCAGCCACAGCAGCCCCGGGGATTGGACCCCGGGTCAGCCTTGTCACCTGATGGTGAGGCGATATGCTGTGGCGCCAGTGCGGCGAGTGAGGACGTTCTGCCGCTGTGCCTGAGGAATCGCCATGCCGGAAACCCCCGATGACGGCCTGCCGGGCCAGCAGCCACAGCCGCTCGCCCCGGGCCTGGCCCCGGCAGATCCCGCGTCGACCGTCCCGCGCCGCCGCTCGGCCTGGGGACGCCGGCGCGTGCTGATTCCGGCCATCGCCGCCGTGGCGGCGGCCGTCGCCGCTGCCGTGGTCTTGTGGCCTGGTCCCCGGGCGCAGGAGTACCGGACCCTGCCGCCGCCCTGCACGCTGGTCACCACCGCGACCTTGGCCAAGTACGTGCCCGGCGCGACGGGCAAGCCGCTCAGCCCGCCGGCGGGCGGCTGCGAGTGGCACGGCATCTCCGGATCACTCGGGCAACGCGACCTGCTGGTGTCGGTGGCCGTCTTCGGCTCCTCCGCCGGGGTAGCGCAGGCCAGGCAGCTCTTCGACCTGGACGCTCATGCCACCGCGATCTCCGCCCCGCACATCACTTTCACCGTCACTAGGAGGCCCCTGCCCGGCCTCGGCGACCAGGCCATGGTGCAGATCTACCAGCCCAGCAAGAACGTGGTCCCCCCGCTGGCGGACGTAGTAGTCGACGTGCGGTCGCAGAACGCCGAGTTCTCTGTCACCTTCAACATCGATCTGCCCGGAGCGCAGCCGCCCCCGACCAGCGCCGAGCTGGTCTCGGAAACCATCGCCATAGCGCGGGACGTCCTGGCTGTCCTGGCCAGTCCCAGGACGGCCTAGAGACCGGCCCGCTCGTGCTGGCCGCCATGGCGGCGTCCGGCCGGAAGGCTGGAGCGCGGGTCTGCTGGCTGGCCAAGGTGCCGGGCCGATGGCGCACCGGAGCGGCCAGGACGTAACCGGTAGCACGTCGGCTCAGGTACCCGCAGACGGGACGGGCGGGTCGCGCTGTACGAGGTGGAGCTGGAGGCCGCCGAGGCGCTCGGTATGTCCCGGCGACCATCTACCGGACGATCCGCGAGTACGGGCATCGTCGCCCCGGCGGGTGTTGACCAGGCTCAGGTTCGGGCAGGTGCGGAGCGAGCGATACTGATGTACCAGGAGCCACCCGCGAAATTCAGCGCCGCAAGAACCAGGAAGAAGGCTGCCCATCCGTAGACGCCGTAGGAGAGGCACACGACGCCCGCGGCGGATCCGGCTACTTCAGGAGGTGTGCCCCAGCTGGGCCGGTGATCTGCTGGAGCATGGTGCGGGCGAGTTGCTGGACCTGGGGTGGGAGGGGCACGTAGCCGTTGGCGGCGGCGTAGGCCTGGCCGTCGTGGGTGAGCCAGTCGAGCATGGTGACCAGGGCCTGCCCGCGGGCCTGGCTGGGCTGGCGGGTGTAGACCAGCGCCCAGCTGTACCCGCTGATCGGGTAGCTGCTGGCGCCGGGCTGGTTGACGATGGAGAAGTCGGTGGGGGTGATGGCGGGTTTCTGGGCGGCGTCGGCGGTGACGGTCTGGGTGGATGGGATGACGTAGTTCCCGGCCTGGTTGCGGAGGGAGGCGAACGGCAGTGTCAGGCCTAGGGAGTAGGCCTGTTCGACGTAGCCGATGGAGAAGGGGGTGCGGTTCACCGCGGTGGCCACCCCGCCGTTGCCTTCGGCGCCGTCGCCGGCCGGCCAGGTCAGCGTCTTGCCGGTGCCGACCTTGGCGGCCCAGGCCGGGTCGACGCTGGACAGGTAGTTGCTGAAGATGTAGGTGGTGCCGCTGCCGTCGGAGCGGTGCACGACATTGATCGCCGCGGAGGGGAGAGACAGGCCCGGGTTGAGGGCGGTGAGGGTGGGGTCGTTCCAGCGGGTGATCTGCCGAGGAAGATCTCGGCGAGAACCGGGCCGGTCAGGTGCAGCCGGGCTCCGGCCGGGGGGGACAGGTTGTAGACGATGCCTTCGCCGCCGAGGTCGACCGGCACTTGGGTGATGGGTCCGCCTGTGGCGGCGGCTTGCTCGCTGGCGGTCATCGGCACGTCGGAGGCGCCGAAGTCGACCTGCCGGGCGCTGATCGCGGCGATGCCCGCGCTGCTGCCCACGGCGGAGTAGCCGATGGTCACGCCGGGGTGCTGCTGCTGGTATTTGGCGAAGGCCGCGGAGAAGAACGGCGCGTCGAACGTCGACCCGGCTCCGGTGAGGGCGGGTTTATGGCCGCCGGGACCAGTGCTTGCCGCGGCCACTGCCGACGCCGAGGTGCCCGTGGTGGTCGTGCTGGTACAGGCACCGGCCGCGAGGAGGATGATCGCCGCGGCAGCGGCCCAGCTGACTCGGTGAGTTGGGTGGTGGTGCGGGATGCCGCGGTGCGGGTGGTGGCCTGACATGGTTGCCCCTCTGCTTTGAGGATCCGGGGCGGGGTTAGCGCCGCTGGGTATCGCGGACCCAGGCCTGGGCACCCATCTGGACCGCGTCCCACGGGCTGCCCAGCGGCGGGGTGTAGGACAGGTCCAGGTCGCTGACCGCATCGGCGGTCATGCCGTGGAAGATCGCGGTGGCGGCGATGTCGATGCGCTTGGCGATCTCGGCGTTCTTGTGGCCGAACAGCTGCAGGCCGAGCAGCCGCCCGGTGGCCCGGTCGCCGGTGACCCGCATGGTGATGTGGTGGCTGCCGGGGTAGTAGGCCTTGTGGTCATCGGCGGCGGACTCGACGGTGACCGGGTCGAACCCGGCCGCTTCGGCTTCGTGGTCACGCAGCCCGGTGCGGGCGGCGGCCTGGTCGAAGATCTTGACCACCTGGGTACCCAGGCTGCCGGCGAACCGCCGGTTCCCGCCGAGCGCGTTCTCCCCGGCGACCCGGCCCTGCTTGTGCGCGGTGGTGCCCAGCGGCAGGTATGTCACGCCGAGCAGCCGGTGGTGGGTGATCACGCAGTCCCCGGCGGCGAACACGTCCGGCAGGTTCGTCCGCATCCCGGGGTCAACCGCGATCGCGCCCTTGACGCCCAGGGTGGCCCCGGCCCCGGCGGCCAGGGTGGTCTCGGGTCGCACCCCGACGACGACCAGGACCATGTCGGCCGGGCGGGTCACCGCCGTGCCGTCAGCGCAGGCGGCCCGGACTTCTAGCCGCCCTGGCCGGCCGGGCGGGGCCGTGCTGATCGCCTGGACGGTGGTGCCGGTCAGCACCTCCACCCCATGGGCGGCCAGTTCGGCATGCACCAGCGCGCCTAGCCCGGGGTCGACGGTGGGCAGCACTTCGGGCAGCTGCTCCATCTGCGTCACCTGAAGCCCGCGGACGGTCAGCGCGTCGGCCATCTCCAGGCCGATGTACCCGGCGCCGACGATGACGGCGCTGGCCGGGGCGGCCTGCTCCAGGGTGCCCATGACGGCGAAGGTGTCGCCCATGGAATGCAGCAGGTGCACCCCGTCGCCGGGGCCCAGGGCGTCCGGGCCGGCCAGGCCGCCGATCGGGGGCCGGACCGGGACCGCGCCGGTGCCGACGATCAGCTTGTCGTAGCCGAGCACTTCCTCCCCGCCGTCGGCCGAGCTGACCAGCAGCTTGCGGCCGGGCACGTCGATGCGCCGGGCGGTCGTGTCCAGCCGCAGCCGCATCCCGGCGCCCTCCAGGTCGGCAACGGTGCGGTGGGCCAGGTTGCGCCAGTGGCCGACCTCACCGGAGATGTAGTAGGGGATGCCGCAGATGGAGAAGTTCGGGTAGGCGTCCCCCAGGACCACCGTGACGTCCGCGCCCGGGTCCAGCTCGCGGACCCGCAGGGCAGCGCTGATACCGGCGTCACTGCCGCCGATCATGACCAGGTGCATGGCAGGCTCCCGTCTAGTTGCCGGTCCTTGAGGCCGGGCCTTGCAGGCCGTCCGCAGACGGCGAGACGCTGTGATGCGCCGCGCTGGCCGGAGCCCGTCCGGCCTCGCCGTGGTGGGGAACGATGATGTCGGCGGCTTCGGCTGGCGTGATAGCGGGATACAGCGCCTTGATCATCGCGACGGCCAGGACGCCGCCGAGGACCTGCGCGGCGATGAAGGGCGGGACCGAGGACGGGGCGATGCCCGCGAAGGTGTCCGAGAACATCCGGCCGATGGTGATGGCCGGGTTGGCGAAACTGGTCGAGGAAGTGAACCAGTACGCCGCGCCGATATAGGCGCCCACCGCCGCCGGGGCGGACCGGCTGCGCCCCGACCGGGCCAGTGCGAAGATCACCAGCAGCAGCCCGGCCGTGGCGATGACCTCGGACAGGAAGTGGGCAGGCGTGGCCCGGTGCTTGGCCGAGATGCTCACCGCGGGCAGCGCGAACATCAGGTTCGCCGCCACCGCTCCGGCGATGCACCCGGCCACCTGCGCCGGGAGATACGCCGCGGCCTCGCGCCAGCGCAGCCCGCCGAAGGCGGCATCGACGAAGGACACCACCGGGTTGAAGTGGCCGCCGGAGACCGGGCCGAACATCAAGATGATCGCGAACAGCCCGGCCGCGGTGGCCGCCGCGTTCTCGAGCAGCTGCAGCCCGGTCTGGCCCGGGGACAGGCGCTGCGCGGCGATCCCGGAGCCGATCACCACGGCGGCCAGGAACGCGCTGCCCAGGAACTCGGCTAGCAGCCGGCGCCACAGCAGGATGGGTGCACTGGTCACGCGGCCATCTTGACAGAGGAAGATAGTTCAGTCAAGATTGAGTCAATGACTGCTGATCGAACCTCTGAGCTGGAGCGGCGTGCCATCCTGCATGCCGCGCTGGCCGACCCGGCCCGGTTGCGGATCACCGACACGCTGCTGGCCGGGGACGCGTCCCCGTCCGAGCTGGCGGCCATGCTGGCCATGCCGTCCAACCTCCTCGCGCACCACCTGCACACCCTGGAACAGGCCGGGATCATTACCCGCCGCCGCTCGGAAGGCGACCGCCGCCGCACCTACCTGCAGCTGATCCCCGGCGCCCTGGACTCGCTGGCCTCCCCGTCAGCCCGCGCGGCGCTGCGGGTGCTGTTCGTCTGTACCGCCAACTCGGCGCGCTCGCACCTGGCCGCCGCGCTGTGGCGCCAGGCCAGCACCGTCCCGGCGGTATCGGCCGGAACCCACCCGGCGGCGGCGATCGATCGCGGCGCTATCGCCGCGGCCACACGCCACCACCTGCGGCTGCCCCGGCTGCGGCCCCGCCACATCAGCGAGGTCCGGCAGGACGGCGACCTGGTGGTCACGGTCTGCGACCTTGCCCACGAGGAACTCGCTGAGGCTACAGCGGTGCACTGGTCCGTCCCCGACCCCGTCCCGGCCGGCGATCCCGCCAGCTTCGACGCCGCACTAGCCGAGCTCAGCCACCGCGTCGAGCGTCTCGCACCGCGCCTGGCAGCGACCACCTGAACCCCGGGTGGCCTTCGGGCGGGTCCTTATGATTCCGGCGGTGCTGAGGGTCAGGTCCGGGCGGGCTACTGTCCCGATGGCGGGCTGGCATGCTCGCCGGCGGCCCGGCCTTGCGGCAGGCGCGCTGCCGGGCCAGGGCGCGGCGGCTTGTTTCTGGCGCGGATGATCGCGCGGGTGATGATGGGGGCGGCGATGGCGGCGGGCAGGAGCCAGAAGGCGAGGGTGGGCAGCCGGTCCCACAGCGGCAGGTGCGGCCCGTTGTCGACGTAGAACGCGGTGAGCATGGCGGTGTAGGCGATGCCCATGCCGGCGATGTGGCCGGTGTCGCCGGGGCGGTGGCGGCGGCGGTGCAGGTACCCGGTGGTGGCGGCGGTGAACGCCACCGCGCCGAGGATGAACAGGTAGTAGTCCTGGGCCCAGCGCATGGCGGCCAGGGCGGTGGCGGTGGCGAACACGGCGGTGATGGCCTGGTAGTACCAGCGGCCGGCCCGGATGTGCCGGGGGCTGCCCTTGCGGGCCAGAGCGGCCATCGCGCCGGTGATGACGGCGGTCAGGCCGGCGATGACGTGGCGAGGATGGCCAGGAAGACGGGGGCGGTGGAGCCCACCTGGTCGCCCAGGATGCGGCTGGCGGTGGCCATCGGCGGCTCACCTCTCATACTCTCTGAACCTATATGTAGCAACGCTACATATAGACATTAGGGTACCGGGCGTATTGCCTGGAGGGAAGGGTTAAAGTAGCGTTGCTACTTATGCGGGCTGAGGAACTGAAGGGGCACCTGGATGCGCTGCTGCTGGCCGCGCTGGAAGCCGGCCCGCGCCATGGGTACGCGGTGATCGAGGCGCTGCGGCAGGACACCGGCGGACGGCTGGACCTGCCGACCGGGACCATCTACCCGGCGCTGCGCCGGCTGGAGCAGGCCGGGCTGATCGCCGGATCGTGGTCGGTGGTGGCCGGAAGGCGGCGGCGCTGCTATCGGCTCACCGCAACCGGCCAGCAGACCCTTGCGGGTCGGCGGGCGGCCTGGCGGGAGTTCGCCGCCACGGTCAGCGCGGTGCTGGAGGGCGGGCCATGCCCGGACCCGGCCTGATCACCGGCTACCTCGACACCTTGTCCGGCCAGCTGCCCTGGCCAGTGGTGGAGGAGCTGGCCGACGGGCTGGAGGAAACCTACCGGCGGCACCTGGGCCTGGGCCTGGCCCCCGACGCGGCGGCGGCAGTCGCTATTGCCGAATTCGGGGCACCGGAGCTGATCACGGCGGAGTTCGCCCGCGCGCACCCGGCCCGCCGGGCCGCTCGCAGGCTGCTGGCGACCGGGCCGGTAGTGGGGTCGTGCTGGGCGGTGGCGCTGATCACCAGCCGCGCGTGGACCTGGCCGGTCCCCATGGCGGCCGACCTCGTGCCCGGCCTGGCGCTGGTGGCGGTCGTGGCGCTGCTGGCGTTCGCTGCGCGCAGTACCCGGTACCGGCCTATCGGCCGGGCGGGCGCGGCTGGGTGCATCGGCACCGCCGCGCTGGACGCCTTCATGATCATCGGCGTGCTGGCCGCCGATCCGGCTGCCAGGTGGGCGGTGGCCGTGGCCATAACCGCCAGCGCGGCCCGGCTCGCACTCAACGTGCGCCTAGTGCGACCAGTCCTGGCAGGGAACGGGTTACACGACACGGGTCAGGCCGCCGCGGTATTCGGCGAAGGAGGGCGCCCCGGCGATGCAGCCTGACTGGCCGCAGGACGCGGAAGCTCTTGAAGGATTTGCCAGCATCCGCCGGACGCGCGCTGCCGGACTTTGACAGGCCCGGATTCCATGGTTGGCGCTGTTTGCTGGTGTGCCCGGCAGGGTCGAGGCGGAGCTTGATTGACCGCACCCGCGTCCTACTGTGGCGGTATGGACAATGAGCGGGCGTTCCCGGTCATCCGGCAGACGGTCCTGGACACCACCGACCCGCGGCGCCTGGCCGAGTTCTACCGGCAGCTGTTCGGCCTGCGGTACTGCCCGGGCGACGAGCCGCCCGGATCTGGCCAGCCGGACCCGAAAGGACAGGACTGGCTGATATTGACGAGCCCGGCCGGCGGTGCGGTGCTGGCGTTCCAGAAGGTCGGGGAGCTGCCGCCGGCTGGCGAGGGGCTGGTCAAGCCTCATCCGCCCGGCCCGCCTCCCGGTAGGCGGCGGCTAGGTGCTGCCGCGAGTTCAGGGTGCTCGGGTGCTCGGCGCCTAGCAGCCTTTCCCGGTCGGCTAGGGTCTGCTTGTACAGCCGGATCGCGTCGTCGACCCGGCCGGCCTCCTGGTAGGAAGCCGCGAGATTGCTCCGCGCGCCCACGGTCCGCGGATGGTCGGCGCCGAGCTGCCGCTCACAGGCGGCCAGCGTCTGCTCGTGCAGCGGGATGGCCTCCTCGGCCCGGCCGACGTCCCGGTAGGCGTTGGCGAGGTTGTTCCGCGCGCTCGTGGTCCGCGGATGCTCGGCGCCGAGCTGCCGCTCGCAGGCGGCCAGCGTCTGCTCGACCAGCGGGATCGCCTCCGTCACCCGGCCCGCCTCCCGGTAGGCGGCGGCCAGGTTGATCCGCGAGTTCAGGGTGCTCGGGTGGTTGCTGCCCAGCTGCCGCTCCCGGGTCGCCAGGATCTGCTCGACCAGCGGGATCGCCTCCGTCACCCGGCCCGCCTCCCGGTAGGCGGCGGCCAGGTTGACCCGGGAGTTCACGGTGTCCGGATGATTGACGCCCAGTACCCGTTCCCGTCCCTCCAGAGTCTGCTCGAACAGCCCGATGGCCTCGGCGGCGCGGCCGGCGTCCCGGTAGGCGGCGGCCAGGTTGCCCCGCGAGTTCAGGGTGCTCGGGTGGTTCGAGCCAAGCAGCCGCTCCTTGGCCGCCAGGGTCAGCTCGAACATCAGCCTCGCCTCGTCCGCGCGGCCCGCTTCCTGGTAGGCGGCGGCCAGGTTGTTCTGCGTGGTAAGGGTGTCGGGATGCTCCGCGCCCAGCAGGCGTTCGCGGACGACCAGGGTCTGCTCGAACAGCGGGATCGCGTCAGCCGGACGGCTCGCCGCCTGGTAGGCGGCGGCCAGGCTGTTCCGCGCGTTCAGCGTGTCCGGATGCTCGGGGCCCAGCAGCCGGTCAAGGTCCGCGGTCAGGGGCTCGCCGACCGTGATGGCCTGGGCCGCGCTGTCGCCGAGCTCGATCAGGTGATAGAGCGCCAGGAACCGGAGCCGCAGCAGGAGCCTGGTCAGCTCCTGATCGGCCTGGCTGGCCGGCCCGGCCGCCTCGGCCAGCGCCGTCACCTGCTGGGGGAGGTCCCTGATGGCCGAACGATCGGACGATCCGGCCAGTGACCGCGCCCGCTCTTCCAGCAGCGACGCGGCGCTACGGCAGACCTCCGCCAGCTGCCGCCGGGACAATCCGTCCCGGACGACCCGGGCCACCAGGCCATCGACGATCACGATCTGGCCATCCAGGCTGAAGGTCAGCAGCGACAGGCTGGCCAGCGGGTCTAGCGCCGCGTCCACCTCGGCGGGCGTCCGGCGCCCGCCCAGCAGGCCCGCCTGGCCGGCGGCGTGCAGCAGCTCCCGGCGGACCCCGGCCGGGGACAGCACGGCGATGAGTGCCATCGCCCGCTGGCGCGGGCCGGACGGGACCGCGTCCAGGGACAGCCGGACCGCGCGCTCGGCACCGGACAGGTCCTCCCCTGTCGGCAGCGCCCGCAGCCGGTTCAGGTACGCGTCGTATCCGAGATTGCCCCCGGCGATCACCGAGGCAGCCAGCGCCAGCGGCAGCGGCAGGTGCCCGAACTCGCCAGCCACCGCTCCCGCGGCCGCGTCATCGGCCAGGCCGGTCCGCTTGGCCAGGAAGGCCAGCGCCTCCTCCGCGGAGAACACGCCGACCGGGACGGGCAGCCCCAGGTCCGACTCCTGGTGGCTGGTGATCATCACCCGGGCGACGCCCTCGGCCGGGATGAACGGCCGCACCGCCTCGGGGTCGGTCACGCCGTCGAGGACGAGCAGGCAGCGCTCCCCGTCCGTCTCCAGCCAGCGCCGGACCATCTGCCCGGGTTCAGTCCGGTCCCGCGTGGTAGCGGGCTCGGTCAGGCCGAGCGCGTCGGCTACCGCCGCCAAGCCTCCCAGCAGCACTCCCGTGTCCCCCGCGCTGACCCAGGCCACCAGCCGCCAGCCCTCGGCCAGCCGGGCGCGGGCATACGCCGCCGCCACCTGCGTCGCGCCCGCACCGCTGACCGAGTGCAGCACCAGCGCGCGTGCGTCGGACCGGTCCAGCTCGGCCAGCAGGTCCGCCCTGGGCAGGAAGCCCGGTGGCTCCCGCGGGATCGCACCCGCCCGCTGGCCGCCCGACGGCTCATCCACCTCGGCGGGCTCCTCGCGCGGGCCGGCGACGGGCTCCTGGACGGCGGCGGGCACCTCGGGCTCCTCGTCGCCGGGCTCTTCCGGCTCGGCGGGCACCTCAGCGGCAACCACGGGTTCCGCGCCCGCCGGCTCTTTCACCTCGGCGGGCGCCTCCGGCTGGCCGCTCGACGGCCGCGGTACCACGATCGTGGGCTCGTCCGGGTCGTCCACCTTGGTGCGCGAGGCCAGCCGGTCACGCTGATCGGCCGCGGCCGCCCACCATGCCGGCGACGCCGACCGCAGCCTCGGGTCACGGTCCGGCTGACTGCTAGACATGACCCGCCACCCCGCTCACGCGTCCGGGGGCCTGGCCTGGACGACCATTTCCCGGTGGCCGTGCTGCCCGGCTACTATCCGAACCGTCACTTTCACTGCCGACCCCCACGTACGTGTCACGGAGCCCAGACCCAGAACAGGTAATCGCCGTGACGCAGCGATTACGACTTCAACATACCTGCCCCATGCCGGCTGGAATACCGCTGCTCCCCGCATGCAATCCTGCCCCGCCGCTATGCACAGGTGCAACAAAAGTGCCGGATCTTGACTAATGCGATCACTGGGACGGGTAAAAACGAAGCAATGCCGGAACTTCCCGAGGTCGAGACCGCCCGCCGCCTGATCGCCGATGAGGCGCTGCACCGGCGCATCACCGACGTGGACGACAGCGACACGTTCGTCTGCCGGCCGCACTCCCCCGGTGAGCTGCGCGCCGCGCTAACCGACCGGACGCTCACCGCGGCCCGCCGCCGGGGCAAGACGATGTGGTGCGAGACCTCCGAGGACGGGCCCGACCTCGGCATTCACCTCGGCATGGGCGGTCGGATCGTGGTCACTTCCGGGGACGGCCGCGCGGCGGAGGGCGGCGGGCCGCGCCGACGCGACGCCCAGCCGCACAAAGCCGAATGGAACAGGTTCACGCTCAGCTTCGCCGACGGCGGCAACCTCGTGCTGTTCGACAAGCGCAGGCTCGGGCGGGTCCGGCTCAACCCCGCCATCGACGCGCTCGGGCCGGACGCGGCCGAGGTCACCCCGGCAGAGTTCCGCGGCCTGATCACCAGGGGTTCGGTCGCCGTCAAGGCCCGGCTGCTCGACCAGTCCAGGATCGCCGGCGTGGGGAACCTGCTGGCCGACGAGATCCTCTGGCAGGCCAGGGTGCATCCGGCGACCCGGACGGACACGCTGCGGCCCGCGGACGCGGACCGCCTCTACCGCGCGCTCGAGTCCGCCCTGGCCTCCGCCATCGCCAGGGGCGGGGTGCACACCGGGGATGTCATCGCGGCCCGGCACCCCGGCGGCAGCTGCCCGCGGTGCGGTGCCGAGATGCGGCACGGAACGGTCGGCGGCCGTTCCACGTGGTGGTGTTCACGGGAGCAGGCGCCCACGACCGTTCGGTACAAAGATCTTGATCCCGAACGGACTGGGTGCCTGCCTGCCCGAGGAGGTGGGAGCCTGCCCGACGACGAGGGGTAGTGCGTATTTCAAGCACGTGGGGTAGGGGGAGGGCATGCGGATCGAATCGGCGGTTACGAGCGTCTCCTGGATACCATCCGAGGCGGTGGCCGGCCTGGCCAAGATGGGGTTCACGGCGGGCGCGGTGCGTTACGACCATCCCCCGCCGGACCGGATCACGGACCTGGCCGCCCTGCACGCCGCGGAGCGGTTCAGGTTCGCCAACCACCTCGCGGCGTGGGCCGAGGTGCGGGACGGCAAGGTGGTCGGCGCGGGCTACGCCGGCCGCGGCTACATCAGCTGCACCCGGGTCTACCTGGGCGGCCGGGCCGGGATCACCTTCCAGCCCGCCGAGTTCCCCGAGCTGCGAGCCGATCCTGAGGTGCGCGGCGGCGAGGCGGTGTTCGTCCAGACGACGGGCGGACGGACCGGGATGCCGTATCCCCGCCCGGTGCGCGGCAGGCCGTCGCCCTGGGGCGGTGCGGGATCAGGTCGACCGGGACCGGCTCGCCGAACTGGCCGCACCGCGGCACCGCGAGGACGTACCGGACCGGTGACCGCGGCAGGATGAGGGCGCTTTGCTCATAGTGCGTACATAAGCTGGCTTCAGCCGCCACGGAGCGTGGTCGCCGATCCTCACTGCCATGAGAGTTCCCCATGTGGACATCGTGGTGCCTGTTCGAAATGAGGAGCGTGATCTCGCGCCGAGCGTGCGGCGGCTGGTCGCCTACCTGCGTGAGAGCTTCCCGTTTAGCGCCCGCATCACCATCGCGGATAACGGCAGCACGGACGCCACCTGGGCGATCGCCTGCCGGCTGGCCCGCGAGCTGCCCGAGGTGCGCGCCGTCCACATGGACCTGCCGGGGCGGGGCCGGGCGCTGCGGGCCATCTGGTCGCAGAGCGAGGCCGAGGTCCTCGCCTACATGGATGTCGATCTGTCGACAGACCTGAACGCGCTGCTCCCGCTGGTCGCGCCGCTGCTGTCCGGGCATAGCGACCTGGCCATCGGCACCCGGCTCGCCCGCGGCTCCCGGGTCATCCGCGGGCCCAAGCGGGAGCTCATCTCGCGCGGCTACAACCTGCTGCTGCGGACCCTGATGGGGGCGCGCTTCTCCGACGCGCAGTGCGGCTTCAAGGCGATCAGGCGCGACCAGGCGCGGGCGCTGCTCCCGCTCACCAGGGACACCGGCTGGTTCTTCGATACCGAACTGCTCGTGCTGGCCGAACGCGCCGGGCTGCGCATCCACGAGGTCCCGGTGGACTGGATCGACGATCTCGACTCGCGCGTCGACATCATCGCCACGGCCCTGGCCGACCTGCGCGGCATGGCCAGGCTCGGGGCCGGCTTCGCGCGCGGCTCCATCAGGGTCCCGCAACTGCGCGGGCCGGCCGCCGGATGGGCCGGCGGCGGGCACACCAGGGACCTGCCGGTGCAGATCGCCCGGTTCACGGTCATCGGCGTGGCCAGCACGATCGCCTACGTGGCGCTGTTCCTGCTGCTCCGGCTGGCGATGCCGGCGCAGGCGGCGAACGTGGTCAGCCTGCTGCTGACCGCGGTGGCCAACACCGCCGCGAACCGGCGGCTGACGTTCGGCATCAGCGGCCGCTCGAACGCGGCCAGGCACCAGGTCAAGGGGCTGATCGCGATCGGCATCGGCCTGGCCCTGACCTCGGGCTCGCTGGCCATGCTGGGTTCGGCCCAGGCCAGCAGGCTGGCCGAGGTCTCGGTCCTGATCGCGGCCAACCTGGCCGCCACCGTCGTCAGGTTCCTGCTGTTCCGGCACTGGGTGTTCGGCCGTCAGGAGCGCCCGCCGGACGCCCGGCCGACGGGACGCCAGCCGCCCGGCCGCCAGGTGACCGGCACGGCCCAACGAAACGACATGGCTATCCAGGGAGAGCGAACGAGTTGAGCGCGACCACCTCCATTCCCGTCCGGCGGCGCGCTGCCGGCCGCCCGGGGCAGAACCGGGCCCGGCGCCTGCTGCGCGGGCCGCAGACCGATCCCCGGTGGGCACGCCCGGCGCTGGTCGGGCTGCTCGCGCTGACCGCCGTTCTCTACCTGTGGGACCTGACCAGGAACGGCTGGGCGAACGACTTCTACGCGGCCGCGGTCCAGGCCGGCACGAAGAGCTGGAAGGCGTTCTTCTTCGGCTCGTTCGACCAGTCCAGCTTCATCACCGTGGACAAGACGCCCGGCTCGCTGTGGGTGATGGAGCTGTCCGGGCGGATATTCGGCTTCAGCCAGTGGTCGATGCTGGCACCGCAGGCGCTGGAGGGCGTGGGCTCGGTCCTGCTGCTGTACGCCGCGGTCAAGCGCTGGTTCGGGCCCGCGGCGGGGCTGATCGCCGGGCTGGTGCTCGCGCTCACCCCGGTGGCCGCGCTGATGTTCCGGTTCAACAACCCCGACGCCCTGCTCGTGCTGCTGATGACCGCGGCCGCGTACACGCTGGTCCGCGCGGTGGAGAACGGGCGGACCAGGTGGCTGGTGCTGGCCGGCCTGCTGCTCGGGTTCGCGTTCCTGGCCAAGATGCTGCAGGCGTTCCTGGTGGTGCCGGGGTTCGCGGTGACCTACCTGTGGGCCGGGCCGCCCCGGCTGGGCAGGCGAATCTGGCAGACGGTGCTGATGGGAGCCGGCATCGTCGCCGGCGCGGGCTGGTGGATCCTGGCCGCGCAGCTCACCCCGGCGGCGGACCGGCCCTACTTCGGCGGCTCGACCAACAACAACATCCTGCAGCTGGCCATCGGCTACAACGGCCTGGGCCGGCTGACCGGCAGCGAAACCGGCTCTGTCGGCCCGGGTGGCGGCGGTGGCGGCGGGCAGGGGGCCTCGTTCGGCGGTGCGACCGGGATATTCCGGCTGTTCCACGCCGAGTTCGGCGGGCAGATCAGCTGGCTGCTGCCTGCGGCGCTGATCTCGCTGGCCGCCATGGCCTGGGCGTCGCGCCGCGCGGTGCGCACCGACCGGACCCGGGCCGCGGTACTGCTGTGGGGCGGCTGGGTGCTGGTGACCGGCCTGGTGTTCAGCTACATGAACGGCATCATCCACCCGTACTACATGATCGCGCTGGCGCCCGGCATCGCCGCCCTCGTGGGCATCGGGGCGGCGGCCTTGTGGCAGGCGCGGCCCGGATCCGGGCAACTGGCCGGGCGGATCGCGGCTGCCGCCGGCGTCCTGGCCAGCGCCGTGTGGGCGTACGTCCTGCTCGACCGGACGCCAGGCTGGCTGCCGTGGCTCCGCTGGGTGGTGCTGATCGCGGGCGTGGCCGCCACGGGCCTGATACTGGCCGGCCCGGCGCTGGCCCGGTTGGCGGCGACGCCGAGGTCCCAGCGCGCGCGGCTGGCGCTGGCGGCGGC
>Ga0070708_100001479_pt1 | contig 17933 bp, 15 predicted proteins | sample KBSK5503metaG_FD_65469 | JGI IMG/M metagenome (GOLD analysis project Ga0070708, IMG submission 65469) | Corn, switchgrass and miscanthus rhizosphere microbial communities from Kellogg Biological Station, Michigan, USA - KBS K5-50-3 metaG | ecosystem: Host-associated > Plants > Roots >... | reverse complement strand
AGCTGTGACCCCGTCGTTCCCCGAGGTTCAGATGCCACTCTCCGAGCACGAACAGCGGATCCTCGAAGAGATCGAGCGTCGGCTGGTCGCCGACGACCCCAAATTCGCTCGTGAGGTATCGGGCGGCCGGGCGCAAGGCGCGGCTTTGAAGCGCGTGAAGCGAGCGGTTGTGACTTTCGTACTCGGGTTTGTTCTCTTGATCGTCGGTTTGTTCGTTCCGAACCAACTCCTGTACTTCGGGATCGCAGCGTTCGGCGTGATGGTGGCGTCGGCTGCCGTGATCGCGTCCGGCATCAAACAGGTTTCTCAGCAGCGAGGAACGGAAACCGCGGCGCACCAGGGCTGGTTCTCGCGCATGGAAGACCGTTGGCGCAAGCGCTATGAAGGAGGAGACTCGACGTAATCGAACTCCTGACATGATCATCGCACGCGCCGCGTGCGGTTTTTTTTTGCAACGACGCGTATTTCTCAAGATTCATCGCGCGCACGTCTTGCCTCTCGGGGCGCCGTGTTTTAGAAATGAGCCCTCGCACCTTCCTTCCCCTTGGCGAAGTCTGGTTCAATCGCGCTCGGAGCCGTGTCCATGGATGGATTCACCGCCCTGCAGGCGTCTCGTTTCACCGGGTCGACGGGGAATCAGTTGCGTTACTGGGACAAGATCGGGCTCGTGAAGCCGGGCGTGCAGGCCACCGGAGGCCGTCCTGGCGTGCGGCGCCTCTACTCCTTCCGTGATCTCGTCTCGTTGAAGGTGGTCAAGTCGCTCCTCGACGGTGGGATGTCTCTCCAGCGGGTCCGTCGTGCGTACGAATACCTTCGTAGCAACGCGCAGCTGGAAGAGGAGCTGTCGAGCGTCAAGCTTGTAACCGACGGCAAGAGCATCTTCAAGATCACGAAAGACGACGGCGAGATCCTGAATATGCTGCGTCAGGGGCAGATGGCGTTCTTCATCGCCATAGACAAGCTTGCCGTCGAGGTCGGCACGGGCGTCACGGAGTTCCTTCGTGACCGGGAGCAGTTCGTTCGCACACTCCGTGCGGTCGAACATGAGCTCGACCTGGAGACCTCTCCCAGGCGCTCGCGTCGCCGAACGACCGCCTAGGGGATCCGAACCTTCTCCAGGGGTCCCGGCAGGCGCTTCGCCCGGCTGGCCGGATCGCTCCGCCACCAACCCCATCCGAGCCTCGATAGGACCCGCGTGCGCTTGGAGAGGGTCGCTCCCAAGCCGCGCCGGGCGTCCCGCCCCAGCCTGGCCGCGCCCTCGACATCGATTCCGTTGGGCGGCGCGTAGGTGGCGTCCATCGCGATCGCGGCCAGCGCGGATACGGCCGGCTGAGCTTCCGTGGAAGCCTCTGCCAGCCTTCGCGCGTGCTCGAATGGCGTCTCGGCGGGCGAGCGGCGCAGGCCGGTAGCCGCGCACCAATCGAGGAAGTCCAGATACCGAACGGCGACCAGCTCCTGTGGATCGCGCGCACGCCGGCGACGCACGCTCCGTCGCAACAGACCCGCCACCGGGAACGCGAGCGCGAAGAGGAGGAGCAGTCCGCCGGCGGCGAGGCCCGTCATGATCAGGGTTCTCTTGACGGCGCTGTTCCCCGATCGTGGGATCTCGAGCTCGGGCGGCACCTGCGTGCCGGCCGTCGAGGTCGCCGTCGGCTCATCGGTCGGCGTGGGTTCCACCGTCGGTTCAGCCGGGGTCGGGAACGCGGCTTTGCTCGTGTAGCTGGGGACAACCACCGAATCGGAACGCGGGGTCGGCTCGAACTGAACCCAGCCGTATCCGGCGAAGTAGATCTCGACCCATGCGTGGGCGTTGTGCGTCGTCACCTCGAACTCGTCGGGCGTGGGGCCGGTACCGCCCCCGGCGAACCCGATCGCGACCCTCGCCGGCAGCCCGAGCGTTCGCGCCATGACCGCCATGGACGTTGCGAATTGTTCGCAGTACCCGCGCTTCACCGTTTCGAGGAAGTCGACGATGTCGTCGATCGTGTGATGCTTGCTGAGTCCCACCTGCAGGTCGTAGGTGAATCGCCGAAGATAGTTCTGCAACGCCACGGCCTGACGGAACGGATGGGTCGAGTCCGCGTGTGCCCGGCTCACGACCTGGTGGGCGATCGAAGCGACCTGTTCGATCTGCGGGCTCGCCGGCAGGGCGAGGTATTGAGCCAGCGATGCATCGGAAGAAACCGGAACGAGATCGAGCTCGTCGTAGGTGAGCTGCGGGACGCGGCTGCGAACGATGTACTTCAGGCCGCGGCGGAGATCATCGGCCGCGATAACCGTCCTGCTGGTTGGGTCCGCGCCGGCGTCCTTCAGGTCGTCGATCCGCACAGGCTCGAACGCGACCGGGAGCCAAGGGCCGGTCAGACCCTGGATCTCGATGTCCTGGCGGACGAGCGTGGCGGAAGCCTGGCTCTGCGGGCGGATCGACCTCCCCGACAAAGAAAGCTTCGGCGACTGTGGACTGGACTTCCAGGTGACCCCGTCGAAGACATCGAGGGCGGTCAGGCGCCAGTAGGTGCTGAAGCGCGTGCGAACCGAGAAGAGCTCGACCTCCCGCGGATCACCCACTTTGGGGATGATCGATACGAAGGGGTTGAACGCCGTTCGACTGCCGCCCGAGACGCCTCGCAGGCCGGGCGGTGCTCCGAAGCCCGGAAGCACGGGTGTTGCCACGAGCGCGAGCACGATCGCGACGAGCCCCATCCGGGCGGCGAGTCCGGGACGCCACCCCGGCACGCCGGTGCCCACGACCCGCCCCCACCGAGACAGCCGGAACCGCTCATCCTGGAAGAGGACCCACAGCGCGGCGGCGAGGTAGACGCCTGCGTCGGCCCAACGGTTGCTGCCCTCGACGATGGTCCCCGGAAGCACGTACAGCGGAACGGTCACGCCGATGGCGAGCATGGGATGACGAAGCTTGATCGCCGCGTCGTCGGCGAGCCACGCGGTCGCCCACACGGCGAACGCACATAGACAAAGGAACGGCGTCGACGCCGCCACCGGCGCCGCGTCGGTTTGCGAGCGGCGGATGGCGACCACCATCGCGTCGAAGATGTGCGACAAGGAGTCGGGGGTCGGGAACGGCCCGAACACCGAATCGCGGAAGAACACCAGCGAGACGAACCAAAGGAACGCCGCGACGGACGCGATCGCCGCGACGAACGTCGGCACTCGGAGCCGCCGAAGACCCCACGCCACGGCCAAGCTCGCCGCGGTCGCGGCGAACGAGGCCGGGAAGATGCTGCCCGTCCGGAAGAGCCGGCCGAGCGGGAGCGAGGCGGCGACTACGAGCGCCGCGACGCCGAATTCGGAAGGTACGGCGTAGCGCCGATCAGGGTTGGCCATACGTCTCTGTACCTGTCCCGTGCGCCGCCGGAGCGAACCCGCCAGCCGGCGCGGATCAGGGCGCCCTCGGCGGCGGCGAGGCGCTGATCGGCCTCGGCGCGCGCTCTGGGCGCGACGGCGTCGAACGACGTGACGTCGAGCAGGATCGCACCGCACCAGCGGTACATGGTGCGGAGCCGCGAGAGCGCGGCGAGCTCATCGGGTTTCGGAGGTGGGAGGATCGCGAGCAGCGCGCCCTCGGCTCCGGGACGCCGTGCCAGCCGTCTCGTCGCCGGCATCAGCGAATTATTTGAGCTCGAGCGCAGCACGGCGAGGATCTCCAGGAGCGATTCCGAGCCGCGCCGTCCCGAGCGAACGCCGGTCGGCTCGCGGTGGTCGGTGGCCAGGCGCAGTCCGAATCCCTGCCGGCCGAGGTGCCAGATCGTCGACGCGGCCGCGGACACCGCCCACTCGAGGCTCCCCTCCGGACCCGAGCCGCGGTGGGCGCTCAAACGAACGTCCAACAGGACCGTCGCCCGAGGATAAAAGCGCGCCTCGTCCTGACGGATCATGAGCTGGCCGGTGCGCGCGACCGACTTCCAGTGGATCTTGCGAAGGTCGTCGCCGGATTCGTACTCGCGTACCGCGTAGAACTCATCGCCGGCGGGCGCCAGACGGTAGACGACCGATGGGCCGCTCCCGGCGCGGTCGGCCGGAGGACCGCCCGGCGATAGCTGCTCCACGCGCGGATACACGAGCACCTCCTCGGCGACGGCCAGCGTCGCGTTGACCTCCGCGAGGCCGAACGGATCGACGAGTCGCGCCGTGAGCGGCCCGACCGAATACTTCCCTCGGAGCGAAGGCCGCCGTTCGACGACGATCGTCTCACGCTTCTGCGGCGCCAAAGAGGCGAGCGAGAATCGGCCGGGACCGCCGAGCGAGGGAGCCGCCTGGTCGGTGAGCAACAGCGGCGGGCTCGGCAGGTGGCCGAGATTGCGCACGGTGAACCGTACGACGAGCCGGCCGCCGGGGAACAGCTTTCGTCGCTCGACCGACCGCGAGAAGCCGAGACGATATCGGGCCCACCGCACCGTCGCGATCGCGAGCAGGGGCATGACTGCAGCCGCCGCTGCGACGGCGAAGAGCTCGTCGACCGAGAGGATCCTCGCGACGAAGTACAGCCCGGAGGCTCCGAGGAGGAGCGCGCGTCCGCGGCGCGTCGGCACGGCTAACCGCGGATTGGAACCGCGACGGAGTCGAGGAGATCGTCGATCACGTCGACGGCCGACCGTCCACTCATCTCAGTTTCCGGTGCGACCATGAGGCGGTGTGAAAGGACGGAACTGGCGAGCGCCTTCACGTCGTCGGGGATGACGTAGTCGCGAGCCTCCGACGCAGCGTAGGCACGCGAGGCGCGCAGCAGAGCCAGCGAGGCCCGGGGGCTTGCGCCGAGCGTCAGCTCCGACGTCTCGCGCGTCGACGCCGCGATCTCGATGATGTAGGAGTTGAGCGTTTCGGCCACGTGGACCTGCCGGGCCTCTTCGATCATCCCGAGTATCTGCCGGGCGTTGGAGACCGCGTCGATCTCGTCGAGCGCGGAGTGTTTGCCGTGCCGGTGTAGAACCTCGAGCTCGGAGGCGGCGTTCGGGTATCCGATGGACAACCGCATCATGAAACGGTCGAGTTGTGCGACCGGCAGCGGGTAGGTTCCTTCATGCTCGACGGGATTCTGCGTCGCGATGACGAGGAACGGGGTCGGGAGCTGGTGAGTGACTCCATCGACGGTGACTTGTCCTTCTTCCATCGCTTCGAGCAGAGCCGACTGCGTCTTCGGAGAGGCGCGATTGACCTCGTCGCCGAGCACGATGTTCGCGAAGACCGCGCCCTGCCGGAACTCGAAATCGCGCTGCTCCTGGTCGAACACGTTGACGCCGGTGATGTCGGTGGGCAGCAGGTCCGGCGTGAATTGGATCCGCCCCCAGCTGCATTCGATCGTTCGCGCGATCGACTTCGCGAGCAGGGTCTTGCCGACGCCGGGCACGTCCTCGATCAAGAGGTGACCTTCGGCGATCATGCACACGAGCGCCAGCCGGATCTGCTCGGCTTTCCCCTGGATCACTTGTTCGATCGTCGACTGGATCCGCCCGAAGGCGGTTGCGAAGTCACCGTAGGCACGCGCGGATTTCCTGGGAGGCACAGGCCCTCCTGAACGACTCGGGCGACCAATCGTACCAGGAGGGGTCGTGGACCGAACCGCCCGTTTGGGCTCTCAGGAGTTACTCGGCGGGACGGCGAACGGAGAGCATCGGCCCCAACTTCGCGCGCGGTCGCGATCCTCGGTTGGGCTCGAACCTTGATCCGACTGCACACTCGTCGCGGGGGGCGAGGGCTGGGTCGCCAACTCATTCTCCTTCCGGTGAACGAGCACATGTGCGCGGCGATATCGCGGAGGTTCATGGTCGGGATCCTGTCGACCTTGATGGAGTCGGGCCGCGCGCGTGGGCCTTGCCGGGTATGTTCCGAGGGGGCCCTTTGACCAGCCAAAACGGAGCCGGGAGCCTTGCATACGATTAGGGCCGGGCATAATATCTGCCTCGTGATCGACCGTCGTAGTGCGGTACGGCGCTTCCAGAGGTGCGTGCGTGGCGACCACTGACCCGACGCTGCTCGCGCCACCGACCATCGAGGTCGAAGGCGGCGCGGACGTTATCGGTCGCAGTCCGGGCCAGCTCTTCTGGATGCGATTCCGCAAGGACAGAGCAGCCTTCCTCGGTCTCGGCTTCATAGGCTTCCTCATCCTGATCGCGTTCATCGCACCGTTGATCTCCAAACTCGTCGGACACGGGCCGAACGATCTCTACAGCAACATGACCGACTCGATCGGACTCCCGAAGGGCCCCACGGGGAAGTTCTTCTTCGGAGCGGATCAGAACGGTCGGGATGTCTTCGTCCGAACCGTCTACGGGACGCGCACGTCGCTCCTCGTCGCGGTCGTCGCCACGAGCATCGCCGTCGCGACCGGCGTCACGCTCGGGACCGTGGCCGGCTTCTTCCGCGGATGGGTCGACACGTTGATCTCTCGCATCATCGACATCATGCTCTCTTTGCCGCTGCTCCTCTTCGCGATCGGCATCGCGTCGGCGTGCTCCCTCTCGCCGAAGGGTTGCTTCGGTGGTTTCGTCAAGCCGGGCCGTGGGCTCGTGATCTTCATCATCGCGCTCTTCAGCTGGACCTACATCGCCCGTGTCGTCCGCGGACAAGTGCTCTCGATCCGGGAGCGACAGTTCATCGACGCGAGCCGTTCGCTGGGGGCAGGGAATGGCCGAATCATGTTCCGAGAGATCCTGCCGAACCTCGTCGCCCCGATCATCATCTATTCGACCCTCATCATCCCGGCCAACGTGCTCTTCGAGTCCTACCTGTCGTACCTCGGCCTCGGCCTTCCACCGGACGTGCCGTCGTGGGGGGGCATGATCTCCGACGCCACCCGCTACTACCAGGTGGCCTGGTGGATGATGGTTTTCCCGGGCCTATTCCTGCTATTCACGACTCTTTCGTTCAATCTGCTCGGTGACGGTCTGCGCGATGCTTTAGACCCTCGAGGGGGACGTTGACGTAGAATCGCGGCCGCCAGAGGCCCAAGTTGGTTCCCAGAAGGGAGTGATGGAGAAGAACTAGCCAGGGGAGTGAAGGTGATCAAGAGGGAGGGAGTAGTGGCACACAGGAAGATGATTCGAGTGGCGGCCATCCTGACCATTCTCGTTCTGATGACGGCCGCGTGCAGCAGCAAGAAAGACGAAGGAACGGGAAAGCCGAAGACGGGCGGGATTTTCCGCGTCCAGCTGAAGACCTTCCGGTGGGGCGGCGGCGGTTTCGATCCATCTTCGACCTATTCTGCTTACTCCTGGACCCTCTACTCCAACCTGATGATCCGGAGCCTTCTCGGCTACCGGCACGTTGCCGGTGACGCGGGCAACCAGACGATCCCTGACCTCGCGACGGACAACGGCACCGTTTCGTCGGACGGTTTGACCTGGACCTTCAAGATCAAGCCGGGCGTGAAGTTCAGCCCGCCGATCAACCGCGCGGTGAAGGCGAGCGACATCGTCTACTCCTTCGAGCGCATCGCGACGCCGAGCGTCGCCGCGGGCTACTCCTTCTATTACCTCTCCACGATCGTCGGCATGCAGGACTTCTACGACAAGAAGGCGACCAAGATCTCAGGGATCACGACGACGGGTGACGACACGATCTCGTTCAAGCTCACCCAACCGACGGGAGACTTCAACTACCGGGTTTCGATGCCGGCGGCTGCGCCGATCCCGCCCGAGGTAGGAAAGTGCTTCGAGAAGCAGGGCGAATATGGCCGGTACGTGGTATCGACGGGTCCGTACATGTTCGACGGCATGGCCAAGCTGGATCCGACGAGCTGCGCAACGTTGAAGGCAACGGTTCCGTCGGGCTTCGACCCGTCGCCGACCGGCCACGTCAAGCTCATCCGCAACCCGAACTACGACCCAGCCACGGACACGAAGGAGTCGCGTGAGAACTTCATCGACGGTCTGACCGTCGAAGCCAACTCCAACGTTGCCGACATCTTCGCCAAGATCCTCAAGAACGAGGTGGACGGGGAGATCGCGAACGAGACCCCGGACATCCTTCAGAAGGCAACCACCACGCTGAAGAACCAGGTCCACACGAACGAGGGAGACCGGACCTGGTACTTCTCGATGAACCTGACCACCCCGCCGTTCGACGACATCCATGTGCGCCGTGCGGTGAACTTCATCCTGGACAAGGCCGCGCTTCTGAAGCTGGCGGGCGGCTCGCTCTCGGGTGTGATCGCCGGCCATTACTTCCCGCCCTCGATCCTCGCGGGCAGGCTCAAGGACTACGACCCCTTCAAGACCACGAATGACGCGGGTGACCTTGAGAAGGCCAAGGCCGAGATGAAGCAATCGAAGTACGACAAGAACAAGGACGGTCTGTGTGACCCGGGCCTGAAGGCGTGCGGTCCCATCTACTCGCCGACGGAGCAAGCGCCGCCGTTCAGCGACTACATCCCGACCGTCAAGAACGGCTTCGCGAAGATCGGCCTGAAGATGAACATCGCTCAGGTCGCCGACTCGTACGTCCCGGCGAACAAGCCTGCGAACAACATCGCCTTCTTCATGGGCGGTGGCTGGGGCAAGGACTACGGCGACCCGTACACGTTCGCCTTCCCGCTCTTCTACGGCCCGAGCATCCTGTGTGAGAACAACAGCGCGTACTCACTCCTGGGCGAAACCCGGAAACAGGCGAAGGCCTGCAAGAACCAGTATCCGGCGTCCGGCAGCGTGCCGAACGCGGACAAGAAGATCGACGACTGCTCCGCACTCGCCGGTGAAGCGCGCCTCGATTGCTGGGCGGAACTGGACAAGTACTTCACCGAAAACGTTGTCACCTGGATCCCCTACCGCTTCGCAACCAACGTCGACACGGTTGCGACGACGGTGACCAAGTACGTTTTCGATCAGTTCTCCGGATACACCGCCTACGCTCACGTGTCGCTCGATACGAGCAAGCAGGTGGGCGCCTAGACAGGTAACAACCGGGGCCAGAGCGAGCCGCCCGATCTCGGGCGGCTCGCTCCTCCCGGGTAAGGAAGCGGAGGAAGGTCGCACACATGCTGCGATACATCGTCCGGCGGCTGATGTGGGTCGGGCTCGTCGTGATCATCATCACGATGCTGACCTTCTTGATCTTCTACGTGATACCCCCGACTGATCCGGCGATCTCCTTCGCCGGGAAGAATCAGGGGCCGGAAGTCTTGGCTCTGATCCGTAAGCGCTTCGGTCTCGACCAGCCCGTCTACGTCCAGTACGGGCGCTTCGTCAAACATCTGTTCCTCGGGGACGAATACGGCTGGCCGGGATTCGGATTCTCCTACGCGTCGCAATCGCCGATCCGAGGGGAGCTCTTCAAGCGGCTGGGCATAACGCTGCAGCTCGCGGTCGGCGGCGCCATCGCGTGGTTGATCATCGGCATCCCCATCGGGATTGTGTCGGCTTTGAAGCGGCGAAGTCTCACCGATCGTGCCGCGATGGGGTTCGCGTTATTCGGCGTCTCCGCGCCCGTGTTCTGGCTCGGTCTGATGGCGCTCTACATCTTCTGGTACAGGCTCCACCTCTTACCGGGGACGGGCTATATCGGATTCGGGGTCAGCCCCTGGCAGTGGTTCACGCACTGGATCATGCCGTGGCTCGTCTTGGCCTTACTCTTCGCCGCGTTCTACGCGCGCATGGTGCGCGGCAACATGATCGAGGCGATGAGCGAGGACTACATCCGGACGGCTCGCGCGAAAGGCCTGTCGGAGCGGCGAGTCATCACCCGGCACGCCATGCGCTCGAGCTTGACGCCGGTCGTCACCATGTTCGGTCTTGACTTCGGCGGCTTGATCGGCGGCGCCATCGTGACCGAAAGCGTGTTCAACCTACGAGGCCTTGGGAGCTGGGTCGTCGACGCGGTCTTCAGCGGCGACATACCGATCGTGATCGCCGTAACGATGTTCGGAGCCATAACCATCACGCTCCTGAATCTCTTCGTCGATGTGATTTACGCCTTCCTCGATCCTCGCGTGAGGTACTCGTGACCGTCGAGATCACGAGTCCGGAACCCGATGGCGACACGCTTCTTTCCGTACGCGATCTGAAGGTCCACTTCGACACGTCGGACGGAGTGGTCAAGGCCGTCGACGGCGTTTCGTTCGATCTGGCCAAGGGAGAGACGCTCGGCGTCGTGGGAGAGTCCGGGAGCGGGAAGAGCGTTTCGTTCATGACCATCATGGGACTGATCACCCGCAAGCAAGCGCACATCGAGGGTGAGGTCGTCTTCCGCGGCCAGAACGTTCTCGACATGCCCGCGGACGAGATGCGATCGATCCGCGGCAGCGGGATGGCGATGATCTTCCAGGATCCCATCAGTTCCCTCCACCCGCTGTACAAGGTCGGCTGGCAGATCGTCGAGGCGATCCAGGCACACGAAGAGGTCGAAAAGAAGGTTGCGTGGGAGCGCGCCGTCGAGGCCCTCGAGCGCGTCGGCATCCCCAACGCGCCACAACGCGCGCGCCAATACCCCCACGAGTTCTCCGGGGGGATGCTCCAGCGGGCCATGATCGCGATGGCTCTCGTGCTCAATCCGGATCTCTTGATCGCCGACGAGCCGACCACAGCGCTCGACGTCACGGTTCAAGCGCAGATCCTCAGCCTCATCGATCGGCTGCAGCAAGAGTTCAGGATGGCCGTCGTGCTCGTGACGCACGACCTCGGCGTCATCGCGGAGCACGCGGACAATGTGAACGTGATGTACGCAGGCAAGCTCGTCGAGCGAGGGAACCGCGACCAAACCTACTACGACTCGCATCATCCATATACGTGGGGACTTCTCCAGTCCATCAGCCGGCTCGATGAGAAGCAGGAGCGGTTGCGCCCGATCAAGGGAGGACCGCCGTCGCTGATCAACGTGCCGAAGGGATGCTCCTTCCATCCACGCTGCCCGTATCGCTTCGATCCGTGTGACAAGGTCGTCCCCGAGCTGGTGGAGGAGGAGTTCGGCCACTCTTCTGCGTGCCACCTCTCCATCGAAGAAAAGAAGCGGATCTTCGCTTCCGAAGTGGTGGTCTCCTCATGAGCGTGCAGGCTCGACCGTCTGCCGGGGAGGCTCCTGAGACCGCCGGAACGCCGCTGATAAAGCTGGAGGGCGTGAAGAAGTACTTCCCGGTTACGCGGGGCATCATCTTCCAGCAGCACGTCGGTGACGTTCACGCCGTGGACGGCCTCGACCTCGAACTGTATCCGGGGGAGACGCTCGGACTCGTCGGCGAAAGCGGTTGCGGCAAGTCGACGACCGCGCGCCTCATCATGAAGCTCATGGACGTCACGGAAGGGCGCGTGTATTTCGACGGCAACGACATCACCGACCTCTCTCCACGCGACATGCGGCCGTACCGCCGTGAGTTGCAGATGGTCTTCCAGGATCCCTACGCGAGCCTCAATCCGCGGAAGACCATCGGTTCGATCATCGCGGAACCGATGCGTATCCACGGAACCGTGCCAAAGAACAAACAGAAGGGCGATGTCCAAGAGCTCATGCGACTCGTTGGATTGAACCCGGAGCATTACAACCGCTATCCGCACGAGTTTTCAGGCGGTCAGCGTCAGCGGATCGGCGTGGCACGGGCGCTCGCACTTCGCCCGCGCGTGATCGTGGCCGACGAGCCCGTGTCGGCGCTCGACGTTTCCGTGCAGGCTCAAGTGCTCAATCTGTTGGAGGATCTGCAGGCGGAGTTCAACCTTACCTACCTGTTCATCGCGCACGATCTTTCCGTCGTGAGGCACATGAGCGACCGTGTCGTGGTCATGTACCTGGGCAAAGCGGTTGAGATCGCGGCGGGGGACACGCTCTACGAGTATCCGAAGCATCCATATTCGAACGCCCTCCTGTCGGCGGTCCCGATCCCGGATCCTCGGAAGCAACGAAATCGGATCATCCTGCAAGGCGACGTACCGTCTCCCATCGATCCGCCGTCGGGATGCCGGTTCCATCCCCGGTGCCCGAACGCGCAGTTTCCGAAGTGCTCCGAAGAGGAGCCGCTGCTGGAACCGCACCGGCCGGGACAGTTCGCGGCCTGTCACTTCCCGCTCGAGGACCGCGCCGTCATCACCGCGGAGGCGGCCGAGGCGGCGGGGGCGGAGGTCGAGTCCGCCGTGAAGCGCTCCCGGACCACGCGTACCTCCGGAAAGTCCGGGGCCCGCAGCCGCAAGCCGCGCTCCTAAGCCCGGAAGGGCCCGAAACCAGCGCTTTCCGCTTGCTATACTGCGCGTCGAGCCGTTCACCGAGCGGCAGGAGGACCGCCAGTTGGGGAGAGCCCTCGTCCTCAACGCGACGTTCGAGCCTCTGTGCGTCGTTCCGATACGACGCGCGGTCATCCTCGTCCTCAAAGAGAAAGCTGAGATCCTCCATGAGGACGGAGGCGCTTTGCACTCCGAGCGCCTCGCGATGCCGATCCCGTCGGTCATCCGCCTGAAGTACTTCGTCAAGGTGCCGATCCGCGCCCGCGCGAGTCTTTCCCGCCGCGCGGTCTTCATCCGCGATCATCATCTCTGTCAGTACTGCGGTTCCGCCGCCGAGAACGTCGATCACGTGAACCCGCGCAGCCGCGGCGGAACGCACACGTGGGACAACGTCGTCGCGGCGTGCAAGCGCTGTAACTCGCGCAAGGAGAACCGGCTCCCGCACGAAGTCGGGATGCGTCTCCGTAAGACCCCGCGCGCGCCGCACGAGACGGTGTGGATCGTCGTCGCCGTCGGTCGTGTCGATCCGAAATGGGCGCCGTACTTATCGCACGGCGTCCGTCGAGCCGCGGAAGCGCCCGCGTAAAAACCGCTTCTCCGGCGACTCTTCGCATTCTGTTCGAACACGCGTTCGCTTTTCCGCGCGCCTCAAAGTTTTTCTCTCGTTGACTGACGTTTACCGCTCATTACCATTGACGACAGTTCACACAGTGGTCTAAAGTGGCGCGCAGTGGAGGGACGAAGAGGGGCGGCGCGTGTTCACCGGGGAGTACCAGCACTCTCTGGATGCAAAAGGGAGGGTAATCCTTCCTTCACGCATCCGGTCGCAGCTCGAGTCGGGGCTCGTTCTCAGCCGTGGACTGGACCGCTGCCTTTGGGTCTGGGCGCAGTCGGACTGGAACGAGTGGGCGTCGAGTCTCCAGGCCCAGCAGCGCAGCGGCGATCCGCGCTTCCGCGAATTCCTTCGTTTCGCTTTCTCGGGAGCGCACGAAGACCGGCTCGACAAGCAGGGCCGGGTCACGGTTCCTGAGCACCTCCGCGACTGGGCCGGTCTCGAACGCGACGTAACCGTGATCGGTACCGGCCTCAGGGTCGAGGTCTGGAACAGGGAGCGGTGGGCGGAGCGCCTGCCGGAAGCGGAAGCGGCGATGCAGGAGAACCTCGCGGATCTTCCGCTGTAAAGGGCGGCCGCGGGAACGACGGGGGAGTGACATGACGGAACGGCAGCGCGACGAAAACGCACGGCACAGCCCCGCGCGAGAGCTCCTTCAGTCGCTCGTGCTGATCGGGGTCACCGTGTCGAGCCTCGCCGCGCCGCTCGGGATCGCGTTCGCCGCGGTGCGGGTGTTCGCGAGCAGGTGAGCCGGGCATGGACGGGCGTGCACCGCACGTCCCGGTCCTTGCGGGTCAGGCGGTCGGATACCTCGTCCCGGAGACGGGACGCGATGAAGGAGTAGTAGTCGATGCGACGATCGGAGCAGGCGGTCACGCCGAGCGGCTCCTCGATGCGATGGGGCCCGGCGGCAAGCTGCTCGGCCTCGATCGCGACGAAGAAGCTCTCGCGATCGCACGCGACCGGCTGGCGCGTTTCGGCGACCGCGTCAGACTCGTCCACGCCAACTTCGACGATCTCGAAGACGTGGTCCGCTCCGAAGGCTGGGATCCCCTGGCTGGTGTCCTCTACGACCTGGGCGTGTCGTCCATGCACTTCGACGATGCCGAGCGCGGATTTTCGTATCAGCACGACGCGCCGCTCGACATGCGCATGGATCGATCCCAGCATCTCACCGCTCGAGAAGTCCTCAACACCTACCCGCAACGGGAACTCACGCGCGTTCTGCGCACGTACGGCGAGGAACGCTGGGCGTCGCGCATCGCGCAGTTCGTCGTTCGGGCACGGCAACGTCGGCCCCTCTCCACGACCCTCGAGCTCGTGGAACTCATCCGCGATGCTGTGCCACACGCGGCGCGCCGGGTCGGGCCGCACCCGGCGCGCCGCACCTTTCAAGCGCTTCGCATCGAGGTCAACGGAGAGCTCGATGCACTCAGTTCTTCCCTGCCGCAGGCGGTGGCGATGCTCGGAGCGAGCGGGCGCCTCGTCGCGATCTCGTACCACTCAGGTGAGGACCGCATCGTGAAGCGGTTCATGGTGGCCGAGTCTCGGGGCGAGGTGCCCCGCCTGCGATTGCTCGTTCGTTCGCCGTTGATGGCGGACGAGGCGGAAGTGGTCGTGAACCCGCGCGCGACGGCTGCGAAGCTGCGCGCGGCGGAGCGACTCGCGTCGCCGCCGTTCGATCAGACGCCGCCGGATGGATCTGCGGCATGACGCCACCTCTCCAGAGCACCGCGCGCGCGGGGGTCGCCGGACCTCGTGCGGGGATCACAAGCCCCAGGCGACCGGCTCCGGCGCCGGACCGACCTCGTCACCTGGAAGTGGTGCGAGGTCGCCCGGCGCCGGGCCGGCGCCCCCCTCGCGCTTTGGTGCTTATCGCTGTTGGGTTGGTCGCTTCAATCGTCCTCGTCATAGTTGTCGCGCGGGTACTTACGGGACAGGCCGGGTTCACGGAAACCGATCTGTCGAAGCGCATCGCGCAGCAGCAGCGTCAAGTCGAAGATCTTCAGCTCCAGATCGCGCGGCTTCGATCGCCGCAACGGATCAACGACCGCGCGATCGCGTTGGGACTCGTTCCCGCGTCGCACGTCGTGTATCTCAGTCCGGGTCCTTCACCGCGCGCGGCCGCTTCCCCCGCGCCGAGCGCGCGCGCCGTCTCGTCCACATCGTCGACCGCCCCCGAGCGGGGGGGACGGTAACCGGGGGGACGCCGTGGCCCGCCGCGGCGCCCGTCCAGCGCTTCGCCTCTTCGCGATCCTCGGCGCGTTGACCCTGGCGCTTACCGCGCTCCTCGGGCGGCTCGTGCAGCTTCAGGTGGTGAACGCCGCGACGTACGAAGATCTCGGCTCGAAGCAGCGCGTCCGGCGCATCGAGCTCCCGGCCAAGCGAGGCACGATCTTCGACCGGAACGGCGTGCCGCTGGCGATGTCGATCGACGCGCGCGCGATCTACGCGAGCCCCGGGCTTATCAGGGATCCCGACGGAACCGCGAAAGCGATCGCGCCGATCCTCGGGCTCGGTCAGGGGCTCGTGAGGGATCGTCTCGCCCGGAAGTCTCCGTTCGTCTACGTGGCACGCAAGCTCGACGTCGCCGTCGCGGATCGGGTGATGGCGCTCGGGCTTCCCGGGCTCGGATCGCTGGACGAGATGAAGCGCGTCTATCCGGCCGGAACACTCGCGGCCCAAGTTCTGGGGGTCGTGGGGACGGACAACGGCGGGCTGTCGGGACTCGAGGCAGGTTTCGACAAGTTGCTGCGGGGCGTTCCCGGCGAGGAGATCCTCGAGCAGGATCCGCGCGGGCGGCCGATCCCCAACGGGAAGAGCCAGATGCGGCCTCCGGTGCGCGGGCAGGACCTCGTCCTGACCATCGACCGCGACATCCAGTTCGCAGCGGAGCAGGCGCTCGCGACGGCGCTCGTCAAGACCGGCGCCAATCACGGCTCGGCGATCGTGCTCGAGCCGCATACCGGCGACGTGCTCGCGATGGCCAACTGGCCGGCCCTGGACCCCACCGCGTTCTCGACCGCGAAGCCGGAGCTGATGCGGAACCGCGCGGTGCAGGACGCGTACGAGCCCGGGTCGGTGAACAAGGTCGTCACGGCCGCCGCCGCGATCGAAGGTCACATCTCCAACCCTGCGGAGATCTTGAAGATCCCCAACAGCCTTCGGGTCGAGGACAAGACGTTCCACGACTTCGAGTCGCACGGGATGTGGAAGATCACGTACGCGGAAGCGCTCGCCCGCTCCTCGAACATCGGCACGATCGAAGTCGCCCAGCGGGTGGGGAAGCCGCGTCTGTATCAGATGCTGCGCCGGTTCGGGCTCGGTCAGAAGACGGGGATCGGGTTCCCCGGCGAGTCGCAGGGGCTGCTGCTCGGTTTGCCCGACTGGTATTCGACGAGCATCGCGACGATCCCGATCGGCCAGGGGATCGCCGTGACGCCGCTTCAGATCGCGCGCGTCTACGCGACGATCGCGAACGACGGCGTTTCGCTGCAGCCGCGGCTCGTGCGCACGGTCGTCGATCACGCCGGCCACGGCGAACCGCGGGACACGGCGCCGCCGCGGCGTGTGATCTCCACCGCGACCGCGGCGCAGGTTCGCGCGATGCTGGTCGGGGTCGTCGAGCAAGGAACCGGGCGCAACGCACGCATCCCCGGGTATCTGATCGGTGGAAAGACCGGAACGGCTCGGAAGCCGTTGATCGGAGGGCGCGGCTATACGAACGAGGTCATGACGACGTTCGTTGGGATCGTGCCGGCGGATTCGCCGCGGTTCGTGACGGCGGTCGTGCTCGACGCGCCCGCGACACACATGTCCGCGGTCACCGCTGCGCCGGCGTTCCAAGAGATCGTCGAGTTCGTGCTTGGAAGGATGAATGTGTCGCCGTCGGTCGTGCTGCCGGAAACGCAGCCCGCCCGCCTTACAGCGATCAGAACCGTGCGACGGTGACACGGACGGGGGGGCCTGGGTGTTGGTAGAATTCCGCGCGGCCGATCGGGTGATCCGGCCGGTTCCTCGGGCGGGGGACAGTCGAGCCTTCGCCATTCGCATGCAGCTATCCGAACTCGCACGCACATTCCCGAGCGCCACGGTTCGGGGCGACCCGGCGACCGTCGTCACGGAGGCGACGGCGGATTCACGCGACGCCGGGCCCGGCTCGCTCTTCTTCTGCGTTCCCGGCGAGCGGACCGATGGTCATCTCTTCGCCGCCGACGCAGTGTCGCGGGGTGTGAAGGCGATCGTCGTGGAGCGCGTTCTCGAGCTCGACGTCGCGCAGGTGGTCGTCCCGTCGGTCCGCGCGGCGATCGGTCCGCTTTCCGCGACCGTTTACGGTCACCCGTCGCGTTCGATGAGCGTCGTCGGGGTGACGGGAACCAACGGCAAGACGACGTCGGCGTTCATGCTCGAGCGGGCGTTCCAGTCGCTCGGGCGCGTCACCGGCTTGATCGGGACGGTGGAGGTCCACGTCGCGGGCGAGGTTCGGCCCGTCGTCCACACGACGCCCGAAGCGCCGGAGCTTCAGCGGCTCCTCGCGACGATGCGCGACCGCGACGTCGACGCCGTTGCCATGGAGGTCTCGTCACACGGCCTCGCGTTGGGAAGGGTTTCCGGAACGCGGTTCGAATGCGGACTCTTCACCAACCTCACCCGCGACCACCTCGACTTCCATCGCACGATGGAGGGATACGAATCCGCGAAGCGGTTGCTCTTCACCGGCGAGCTGGCGGAGCGCGGGGTTGCGAACGCGGATGACGAGGCGGGCGGACGCATCCTTTCTTCGGCGACCATACCCATGACGTCGTTCGGACGATCCGACGGGGTGGACGTCCGGGCGGTCGACGTCGCCACCACGCGCGCCGGATCGACGTTCACGTGTGTGACGGGCGAAGAGCGCTTCGACGCGACCGTGCGGATCCCGGGCGCCTACAACGTGTCGAATGCGCTCGGCGTGCTGGCGACTTTCCACGCGCTCGGGCTGCCGATGCGAGCGGCCGTCGAGGGGCTCGCCGGTCTCGAGGCGGTGCCCGGACGCATGGAGGCGATCGACGCGGGCCAGCCGTTCAGCGTCGTGGTGGATTACGCGCACACGCCGGACTCGCTTTCGAACGTCCTGCGGGCCGCGCGGGAGATCTCCGAGGGCCGGCTCATCGTCGTTTTTGGTT
>Ga0070708_100001478_pt1 | contig 17934 bp, 13 predicted proteins | sample KBSK5503metaG_FD_65469 | JGI IMG/M metagenome (GOLD analysis project Ga0070708, IMG submission 65469) | Corn, switchgrass and miscanthus rhizosphere microbial communities from Kellogg Biological Station, Michigan, USA - KBS K5-50-3 metaG | ecosystem: Host-associated > Plants > Roots >... | reverse complement strand
GGCGAGGCCATCGCCTCCAGCCTGGCCACCTCCGGCGTCGATCTGATCTCCACGCGCGACGCCTCCTCCGTGCAATCGCTGGTGGACGAGTTCGCCAAGATTCGCGGTGTGGCCTACGTCCTGGTGTATGACCCGCAGAAGACGCTCATCGCCCACACCTTCTCGCCGGTGGTCCCCGCCGGCATCATCGACAAGAACCCCGTGCCCGGCAATGTCGCCCGGCAGGTGCGCGAGATCCAGTACCAGGATCCGGCGCGGCGCACCACGCGCCAGATCACGGACATCGGCATGCCCATGGCCGGCGGCAAGATCGGCACGGTGCGGGTGGGTATGGACCGGGCCATCATCAACGAGGCAGCGACCGTCGCGGGCCGCCAGCTCCTGCTCCTCTTCGGCGGCGTGGCCGCCCTCGTGCTCATCGGCGGCGTGCTCCTCGCCGATCGCATCGCGCGGCCGGTGACCCAGCTCGTGCTGGCGGCCCAGCGCGTCGGCCAGGGTGACCTCTCCGAGACCGTGCCCGTCAGGTCGCGCGACGAGATCGGCGCCCTCGGCCAGGCCTTCAACGAGGCCATCGTGCGGCTGCGCTCGCAGGTGCAGACGGAGTCCGAGCGCGACGACGAGCGCCGGCGCCGCGAGGAGCTGCAGGAGAACATCATCAAGTTCCTCGACACGGCCATGGAGGTCTCCCAGGGCGATCTGACCAAGCGCGGCGAGGTCACCTCCGACGTCCTCGGCAACGTGGTCGACGCCATCAACCTCATGGTCGCCGAGATCGCCGCCATCATCGCCGACGTGCGCGTGGCGGCCATGCAGGTGTCGGTGAGCGCCAACCAGATGACCGGCTCCACGGGGCGCATGGCCCAGGGCGCCCAGGACCAGGCCCGCGAGGCGGCGAGGGTGGCCTCGGCCGTCTCGGCCCTGACCCAGCTCGTGCGGCAGGTGGCGGAGAGCGCCCAGTCCTCGGCCGCGGCCGCCCGGGAAGCTCTTGACGCCTCCCAGCGCGGCGACGCGGCGGTGCGCGACAGCCTGCAGGGCATGCAGCGGATCCGCGGCGAGGTGCAGGCCATCTCGAAGAAGATCAAGAGCCTGGGCGATCGCTCCATGGAGATCTCGGAGATCGTCAACACCATCGAGGACATCGCCTCGCAGACGAACCTGGTGGCCCTCAACGCCGCCATCGAGGCGGCGGGAGCGGGTGAGGCGGGGCTGCGCTTCGCCGTGGTCGCCGACGAGGTGCGCAAGCTTGCGGAGCGCTCGGCCAAGGCGACGAAGGACATCGCCGTCCTCATCAAGAACGTCCAGACGGACACCCAGGAAGCCGTGGTGGTCATGGAGCAGGGGACGCAGGAAGTGGAGTCGGGCTACCGGGTGACCGTGCAGGCGGGCGAGAGCCTCAAGGCGATCGCCGAGGTCTCGCGCCGCTCCGCCGATCTCGCGGCCAGCATCTCGGACGCGACCCAGCAGCAGGTGCGCGGAGCCGAGAACGTGACGCAGGCCATGCTGGCCATTCAGGAGGTGGCGGACCAGACGGAAAAGGGAGTCCTCGAGGCTCGTCGCACCGTGGACGAGCTCGCCCAGCTTGCCGAGGAGCTCACCGCGAGCCTGGCGCGATTCAAGCTCGCCGAATGACGTCACGCTGGCCGCATTCGTGATCTGATACAGAAGCCTCATGCTCGAAGACCAGGACAACGAGTTCATCCTCGGCATCTTCCTGATGGAGGCCTGGGAAACCGTGGCCGCGGTCGAGGAGGGTGTTCGTCGTCTCGCCGCGGGTGAGGCTCCCTTCCCCGAGCTCGTCACCCCGCTCGTGGTCGTCTCGCATCGGCTCAAGGGCGCCGCGGGACTCCACGGCTATCCCGCGGTCGCCGCGGTGGCCCTCGTGATGGAAGAGATCCTGGAGGCGCTGCCCGCGGCCACGGCCGGCGGGCGCTCGCGACCCATCCAGACCCTCGGCGACATGGTGGGCGTCGTCAAGCGCATGCTCGATTCGATCGGGGCAGACGGCCGCGAGAACGCGGAGATCGACTCGGAGCTTCACGCGCGTCACCCGGAGCTCTTCACGGCCCCGCCCACCCTGTCCCCCTCGCCCGGAACGGCGCGGGCGGGAGACGGGGGCTCGGACCAGGGTGTGGTCGACCGCATGCTCAGGGAGCTCGACCGCTTCTTCGTCGAGCACGCGGACTCGGTGCCCTATTTTGCTCCCGAGGCGGCCGAGCATCTCGATACCATGACCCGCTCCCTCCTCGTCCTCGAGCAGTCGCCCACGGCCGATAGCATCGAAGGGGGAGCCGCAGCCACAGGCGAGGCGACCAGTCTGCCTGTGGAAGGGGGAGCCGCAGCCGCAGGCGAGGCGACCAGTCTGCCTAGTGAAGTGGCGACACTCTTCCGCGCCGTGCACACCCTCAAGGGCGCCGCCTATACCGTCGGCTGCGCGCCCGTGGGCGATCTCGCGCACCGCATCGAGGACATGCTCGAAGCGGTGCGCGAGCGGCGCGTCGCCCTGACCCCACCGGTCATCGAAGGCATCTTCGCGGGGGTGGACGTCCTTCGCCTCTTCCTCGGCTCGGCTCGGGTCTCTTCGCCCGACGTGCGCTCGGCGGTGGCCCGCACGCTGCAGGTGCTGGATGCGCTCCGCCCGGCGCCTGCCCCCGTGGTCATCGGCGAGCCTGCCCTCAGGTCCGAGCTCGAGACTCACGCCGTCGCGCCCGCGCCGAGCCTCCCGCGATTCGTTCTCCCGCCCCCCGATGCCGGGGTGCGTCGCGCCCTTGATCCCGCGGGCGCGCGCCCGAGCATCCGCGTGCATCTCGACCGCCTCGATTCGCTCATGAACATGGTCGGGGAGCTCGTCATCGCGCGCAGCCGGCTCGACCAGCGCATGAGCCAGGTCGAGCGCGTCAACGAGCTGCTCCTCTTCAGCCGCTCGCGCATGGCCCAGGCCGTGCGCGACTTCGAGGAGAAGCACCGGTATACCCAGCTGCCGTCCGCGCCGGACGCCCCCGTGGAGCCGGGCCACGAGACGACGCCCGCGCCCGCGGACGCGGCGGCGGAGCCCTTCAGCAAGCTCTTCGCCGAGCTCGAGTTCGACCGCTACGACGACTTCAACATCTTCGCGCGCGGCGTGGCGGAGATCTCGGCCGACGTGTCGGAGATCCAGGCGCAGCTGGCGGGGCTCATCCGGGGCATCAGCGAGGACACGGCGCAGGTCCACCGGCTGACGGGCAGCCTCCGCGCCGAGGTGACGCGGGCGCGCATGGTCCCCATCGGCCGCCTCTTCTCGCGCTTCACGCGCCCGGCGCGGGAGGCCGCCCGCGAGGCGGGCAAGCAGGTGACGCTCGCCCTGGAGGGAGAGAGCGTCGAGGTGGACAACGCGGTCATGGAGCTGATCGCCGACCCGCTGCTCCATCTCGTGCGCAACGCCATCGATCATGGGATCGAGTCGCCCGAGGAGCGACAGGACGCGGGCAAGCCCGCGCGGGCCACCGTGACCCTCCGCGCGTATCCCCAGGGCAGCTTCGTCTACGTGCAGATCACCGACGACGGCCGGGGCATGGATCCGGCCGCCCTCCGTGAGCACGCCTCCCGCCAGGGGTTCCTGCGCCCCGAGCAGGCCTCCGCGCTCAGCGACCGCGAGGCGCTGACCCTCGTCTTCCTGCCGGGCTTCAGCACGGCGGGGGCGGTGACGGCGACCTCGGGCCGTGGCGTCGGGATGGACGTGGTGCGGACCAACGTCAGCCGGCTCAGCGGCGAGATCGACCTTCACAGCGAGCGGGGGGTGGGCACGCGCGTCACCATCAAGCTGCCGCTGACCGTGGTCGTCTCCGATGCCTTGCTCGTGCGGGCGGGCGGCGAGACCTTCGCGATTCCCATGCCGGCCATCCGGAGCATTGCCCAGCCGCGCCCTCAGGAAATCCGCGCCACGGACGACCGGGAATGGGTCATGATCGAGGGGGAAGAGATCGAGCTGCTGCGTCTCGACCGCGTGCTGGCGCTGCCCGGGGGCGCCACCCCGGCGCGGCTGCCCGTGCTCGTCTTCCGCTCCGGCGTCCGACCCCTGGCCGTCGCGGTGGACGAGCTGGTGGGCAAGGAGGAAGTGGTCATCAAGAACGTGGGTGGCGTGCTGGAGAGCGTCGGGCCCTTCGGCGGAGCGACCATTTCCGGCGACGGCCGCGTCATCCTGCTCGTCGATCCCTCACGCCTGACCGATCAGGCGTGGGCGGGGAGAGCGGGCGAGGCACGGGCCGCGCGCGCGCAGGCCGCGGCCCGCGCGCGCCGGGAGCCGCAGGGACGCCGCGTCCTCCTCGTGGACGACTCCGTCAGCATTCGCAAGTTCGTCGGCCAGATGCTCGAGCGGGCGGGCTTCGAGGTGCTCACGGCCACCGACGGCGCCGAGGCCCTTCGCCGGCTCGCCGAGTCGCCCGTGGACGCGGTGATCACCGATCTCGAGATGCCGCGCGTGAGCGGGTACGAGCTCATCGAGGACATGCGCAGCCGCGCCGCCACACGGGCCTTGCCCGTCGTCGTGCTCACGACCCGCGCGGGGGCCAAGCACGTCAGCCTGGCCCGACGCCTCGGCATCACCCACTACGTCACCAAGCCCGTGGACGAGGACGCGTTCGTCAGGCTCGTGGACTCGCTGACCGCCCGCGGCCCCGGCGGGGAGGTCGCCTCGTGAGCCCCGGCCATCCTCTCGCCAAGGTTCTGATCGTGGACGCCGATCCCGCCAAGCTCGGCGCCTTGCGATCGGCGCTGGCCGCGGCCGCCTACAAGGTCACCTCGGCCACGAGCGCGTCCTTCGCGCTGACCACGCTCGAGCGAGACCGGCCCGACCTGATCGTGAGCGGCGCGCGCACGGAAGACATGGACGGCGTCGAGTTCTGCTCCATCATCCGGAGCGATCCCGCCACCCATGACATCCCGTTTCTGCTCCTGTCGGGGCCCACGCGCCCGACGCCGTGGGCGGTGGCGCAGGCGGGCGTGGACATGCTGCTGGCGGGCGACTTCGTCGTCTCGGCCGTGCTCGACCGCATCTCCAAGCTGCTGCGTCACGTCGTGCCGGGCGAGTCCGGCTCGGCGGGACCCGAGGCGGCGGCATCCGCTCCTCTCCCGACCGCTCCTCCGGCATCCGCGCCGCCCCCTTCGACGCATCCGCCGGCGGGGCATCAGGTCGCGGGCATGCCCAGGGCCGAGGTGGGCGGACGTACGTTCCAGGGATCGTTCGGGGCCCTCGACTTGACCGAGGTGACGCAGGCGATAGGTCTCGGGGGCAAGACGGGCCGTCTGGCCCTGGCGCTCTCGGTGGGGGATGGTTCGGTGCTCTTCGAATCGGGGCGGGTGATCCACGCGGAGTTCGCGGGACTCACGGGCGAAAGCGCCTTCGCCGCCCTCGTCGGCGCCGCCCAGCACGACCCGGAAGGCACCTTCCGGTTCAAGCCCGCCACCGGGGCCGACGCGGGCCCGCGCACCATCCAGAAGAGCCTCGACCAGCTCCTGATCTCCGTTCTCTCCGAGATCGACGAGGGGCGCGCGCCCACGGGCGCGCCGCCGCCGCCCCCGAGGACGACGTAGCCCGTGCCCCGCGTCCTCGTGGTGGACGACAGCCTGTCCGTGCGCAAGATGGTCGAGCGCTCGCTGCAGACCAAGGGCTTCGAGGTGCTCGCGGCCTCCTCCGGGACCGAGGCCATGGAGCGCATCGGCGGGGCCATGCCCGATCTCGTGGTGTGCGACGTCGTGATGCCGGACATCGACGGCTATAGGATCTGCGAGTTCGTGCGCGCGCATCCCGCCCTGGGAAGCACGCCCGTCCTCCTGATCTCGGGCATCGTCAACGCGAGCGTGCTCGAGCGGGCCGCGCACGTGCGCTCCAACGACGTGCTCCGCAAGCCGTTCACGGCTGACGAGCTGGCCCGGAAGGTGGACGAGCTTCTCGCCGCGCGGCCGCGGCCCGGGGCGCCGGCGTCCGCCGGCGCTCTGCCCGAAGAGCTCGTGGCCATGCCGGACCTCAAGGGTATGCTTGGGCAGCTCGCGGCCATGCCGGGCGTCGGGCTCGCCACGCTCGTCGACCGCGAGGGCTTTCTCATCGAGGCGGCGGGCGAGGTGGGCATCGGGGCCGAGGCCGCGGGCGCGCTCGCGTCATGCCTGGCCGAGTCCTCCGAGGGCATCGGGCGCGAGCTGGGGCGGGGGATGCTCCAGAGCATGATCCTCGACTACGAATCGGGCATGGTGGTGCTGCACGCGGTCGGGCCGGGAGCCGTCCTGGCCGTGGTGCTGCGCGACGCGACCGCGCTCGGCAAGCTGCGCTACTACGTGAAGAAGATCTTGCCGGACATGCTCCGGGCGATCTGATGGCCACGACCTGATGGCGACGGCGGCGCGCGTCTCGAACCTCAAGAAGCCCTGGGCGTGGCTGGCGGCCCTGGCCGCTCTCTGCCTCGTCCTCGCTTCGTCGACGGCGCTCTACATCCTCAACCCGAGCGTGAAGCTGACGCTTCCCTGGTGGACGGCCATCGCCGCCCCCGCCGCCGTCTATGCGCTGATCCTGCCCCTCTGCGTACCCCGTCTGCGCATCGGCGGGTGGCTCGCGGGCTTCGGCGTCTTGAGTCTGCTTCATGTGGCGCTGGGCGCGACGACGGCGTGGCTCTACTCCGCGGTCACGTTCCTGCCCATCCAGCAATTCGTGGCCTCGGCCTTCTGGAGCTTCCCCCCGGCCCTCGTGCTCGACATGGTCGGCTCTCTGGTCATGACGCTGCCATTCCTCGACGCGCTCGCGCCCCGCTCCGTGCATCGCGCGGCGGCCAAGAAATCCGCGCGCCCGGCGGCCACAAAGCCGGCGGCGACCGGGGGCAAGAGCCGAGAGACCTGGGCGCGCGCGGGCGGCCCGGTCGAGACCGCGACCGAAGGGCGCACGCTCGCCGTGGGCGGCGCCCCCCTCTCGGCCGCCGCGGGCGGCGCCGTCGGGGTGACCACGGCAGGCGCGGCGTTGACGGAAGCCGCCGGCGCGGCGATTGCCGGGCCCGAGCCTCCCCCCTCGCTTCCAGATGTCGTCCCGGAGGTTGCGTCCCCCGCGCTTCCCCCCACGCATTCCGTGGTGCCCACGCATTCCTTGGTGCCCACGGATTCCTTGGTGGTAGAAGAGCCGCTCGTTCCGGCGCCGACCTTGTCGAGCACAAATGGCGTCCAGGCGGAGACGCTGGAGGACGTCCCCGCGGCCTCCGAGACCGTGCAGGCGGGGACGGCGCCGCTGCCTGATTTCCGTCAGGCTCTCAAGGAGCTCTTCGGCGACCTCGCCACGGAGGATTCTCGACCCGCGGACGCCGCGGAGACGGAGGAGCCTCCGGAGGCGGTGGAGCGGTCAGAGCTGCCGACGGAGCCGGTCACCACTGCGCCGCCCATGGAGCGCGGCAGCGCGATCCGCATTCCCTTCGAGCGCGTGATGGGACAGCTCCCTCCGGGCGCCTTCCGGCTGCCCTTGCACCAGGTGGGAGCCCAGCTCGCGGAGCGCGAGATGCTCGTGGTGCCGCAGGCCCTCATCGTGCCCCAGCTCGGTGAAGGCGTCGTGCAGGTGGAATGGGACGTGGTGGCGGGCCAGTTCCCGCCCGAGGTCTTCGCCGTGCCCTTGTCCGAGGTCGCCACGCGCATCGTTAATGGACGGCTGCTCTTGCCTCTCGACGAGATCGTGCGCCAGCTCTCGCGCGACGTGTTCGCGGCGTCCATGGCGCGCGGGCCGGTGGAGATGCCCGGGCTCGAGGAGTTTCCCGCCCCGTTCAGACCTCCGGGCTGGGAAGAGGGGCGCACGGCCGTCGAGATCGCTCCCGCCGCAGGAGCGGGAGAGATGTCCCTCGACACGGCGGCCGCCGTTACGCCGCCGATTGATACCGAGCCCGCCGAGCCCGAGACCCTTGCCATCGAGATGCCGGACGCCGGTCTCGTGGCGCATGATCTGGGGCTTGCCTCGCTTCCCCCCGTGGTCCCCGCCGTCGAGCCGGAGCGAACGCCCCCGACCGGGTCGCCGCCCCTCGAGCGCATCGAGGACGCTCCCGCCGAGCCGGCGAGCCAGTTTGCCGCCGCCGACTTGGTCATCGACGATGATCCGGCTCCCGTGAATATCGTCGAGATCGACGAGGTGCCGGCGGACATCGACGTGAACCGCCTCCTCGACGACCTGCATGCCGCGGGCGCGAGCCCCGTTGCTCAGACCAATATCGCTCAGGCCAACATCGCTCTGCCCGACATCGTTGAGCCGGAAGTTACGCCGCCCGCCCCCTCGCCGCTCGAGGTGGCGCTGCCCGAAGCCGCGGTGTCCCCCGTCGTGATTCCCGAAGTCGCGATTCCCGAAGTCGTGGCGGCCAAGATCCCGCCACCCGAGGCTGCGGAGCCTCCCGCGGTGGCGGCGAACGTTCCCACGAAGGCGGTCATCCGCATCCCCTTCGAGCGCGTGATGGGGCAGCTGCCACCCGCCGTCTTCCGCCTCCCGCTCGCGCAGGTGGGGGCCCGGCTTGCCACGAGCCGTGTCCTGCTCGTGCCGCAATCGGTCGTGGTGCCCCAGCTGACCGAGGGCGCGGTGTACGTGACGTGGGACGCGGTGGCGGACCAGTTCCCCGCCGATGTCCTCGCGGTGCCTGCCGCCGACGTGGGCCAGCGCATCGCCAACGGCAGTCTCGTTCTCCCGCTCGACGAGATCATGGGTCAGCTGCCTCCCGATCTCTTCGCGGCGTTCATGACGCGCGGGCCCGTCGAGGTGCCGGGGATCGAGGGTTTCCCGGCGCCCTTCAAGCCCATGGGGCACGAGGAGCCCGCGTCGACAGTCGCCGCGCCGCCGCCTGCGGTGGTCGAGATCCCGGCTCCTGTCGCGACTCCCGTAGCGGCTCCCCCCGTCGCCCCGGGCGTCATCCCGGAGCGTCCGTCCGCTGCGCCCGAAACACCGCCCGCGGACAGGGCGACTCCGTCGATCTCCCCCGCTTCTCCTCCGGCGCCGGCGATCACGACCGCTCCCGAGATGACACGCGGTGATCTTTCGAAGCTCTCGTCGCTGCTGTCCCAATGGGACGCGCTCGTCGTGGACGAGGCCCGCATCGGAGGAGTCACCGTCATCACGGCGGGCGCGGCGGGGCTCGCCGGCGAGACGCTGGCCTCGGCGGCCGGGACGCTGTCCACGCTACTGGCCGCTCATGCGCCATGGCCCGTGGAGCAGGTGACGCTCAGGGCCGTGGGCGGCGCGCTGGTGCTCACGCCGGTGGGCTCGAGCTGGGCGACGGGCGGGGTCATCGCGGTGGGGCTGCGCTCGGGCGGCTCGCTGGCTCGGCTCGAAATGCTGGCGCGTCGGGCGGCGGCCGAGCACGCCGTGAGCGCGGCGACGGGTCACCCTCATCGGCTGCCTGATGGCGCGGGGCTACCGCGCCTCGAGCCAGGGCCCGAGCCGACGTCCGGCGCGGAGGTGGCGGAGGCCCTTGACGCCTTCGGCAAGCTCACCGCCTCGAGCTTCCGCGACATCGAGCGGGGCGCGCTCGTGCACTGCTTCCTTCCCCCCGAGGCTACCGCGGCGCCCCTTGCCGCCTTCGGCTGCGCGCTGGTCGCGGCCATGGGCGCCGAGAGTCCCGCGGGAGGCTTTGGATCCTTTCACTCTGCCGTGCTGCGCGCAGGAACGAAGCGGCTCGAGGTGCGCCGGCTGCCGTCGGCCACCGGAGCCGCCGCCATCCTCCTCGTGGGCGGCGCAGACACGGGCCGGCCTGGTCTCGCGCGCCTGCAGGTCGAGCGGGCGGCGGCGCGGCTACTGGGAGCCTGAGGCGATATGGCGATCATCAACTACGCGCAGAAGGTCATCAACTTCAAGGTCGTCTACTACGGCCCCGGCGTGGCCGGCAAGACGGCCAACCTCCAGCACATCCACCGGAGCCTCCCGGCCGACAGCAAGGGCAACATGATCTCGCTGGCCGCGGGCGACGACCGCACCCTCTTCTTCGACTTCCTTCCCGTCTCCGCGCTGACCGTGCGCGGCTTCACGGCGAAGTTCCAGCTCTACACGGTGCCGGGGCAGGTCTACTACAACATGACCCGCAAGCTCGTCCTGCGCGGGTGCGACGGGCTCGTGTTCGTGGCCGACTCGCAGTGGGACCGCCTGCGCGAGAACGTCGAGAGCTTTCGCAACCTGGAGGAGAACCTCCGCGAGTACAGCTACAACATCGACGAGATCCCGTACGTGATTCAGTACAACAAGCGCGACCTCGCCAACGTCGCGCCGCTCGAGTACATGGAATTTCTCCTCAACCGGCGGGCCCGTCGGGTCCCGTCCTTCGAGGCCGTGGCGGTCAACGGTGACGGCGTGTTCGACACGCTCAACACCGTCTCCCGCATGGTCCTGGTCGGCGAGTTCGGGCAAGAAAAGGGGGTAGACCTTGAGACTGCATGACATGGTGATCCGCGAAGGCGATTCCGAGAAGATCAACCAGGTGTTGACGACCTTCCTGGGCGAGTCGGGGGCGAGCGAGGCGCTGCTCATCGACCGAAGCGGTCAGCTCCTCGCCATGACGGGCGCCAATCGGGCGCTCGACACCGTCTCGATCTCCGCCCTGGCCGCCGGCGCCTTCAGCTCGACGGGCGCGCTGGCCCAGCTGCTGGGCGAGACGGAGTTCACCGTCCTGTTCCATCAGGGCGCCAAGGAGAGCATGCACGTCTCCACGGTGGACGACCAGGCCATCCTCCTCGCCATCTTCGGCGAGCGGACGACCGTGGGCATGGTCCGACTCTTCGCCAAGGAGGCGGCCATCTCCGTCGGCAAGATCCTCGCCGAGGCGCGGGAGAGGCCCAAGGACATGAAGGAGATGTCCACGCCGCTCACCGCGGAGGAGTCGCGCACGGGCTTCGGGGAGAAGAAGGCGTAAGAGCGGCCGACGGGAGCGGTTCGCGGCGCCAGGGCGGCCGCGGACGGTCGCCGCCTGCCTCACATCGGCGGTCTTACATCCGAAGGACGCGCTACATCTCCTCGGGCGTGGCGGGGACCTGGTCTCTCGGGCCCCACGTGCCCTCGAGGGTCGCGAGCGCCTTCCGGAGCGCCCACTGCACCAGTCCCACGTTGACCTCGCGGTCTCCCAGCACCACGACGAAGCCCACCGGGCACGCGCCCAGAAACAGCGTGCCGTCGTCCGCCGAGAAGAGCGCCGTGTGAAAGGTGCTGCGCTTGAGCCGGTCGCCCCCCACCTCGAGCTCGCGGCCGAGGGTGGCCGTGAGGGCGGCCAGGGGCTCGATGGCGATGTTTCGCGGCACGCTCGAGGTGATGACGAGCCCATCGGCGGCCACCACGAGGCCGCCGCGCACACGATCGATCCTGAGCATCTCGGCGAGGATCCGGCGGAACTCGCGGGCGCGCGAGGAGCGCGACGCGGCCGCGAGCGGCGCCGTGCCCGCCACGGGCTGTCCGGGAGGCACGGGCTCGGCGCTCATGCGCGCACTCCGAGCTCGCGCAGGGAGTTGGTCCACATCTTGTCCGTCTCGAGAAGCCCGAAGCCGATCTTGACGTCCTGCGGGAAGGTCAGGGCGAGGATGAGCCGGTCATTGCTCCGGAAGAACGTCGTCTCCGTGGCCGCCTGCACGATGCCGCGCCGGAGGGCGCCCAGACCCGCGCGGGCGAGCGTGGCCGCGGCGATCCGGTACACCTGCGTCACGTGCGCGGCCAGATCCTCGGCGTCCTTGTCACCCTGCTGCGAGAAGACGAGGGTGCCATCGGCCTGCGTGAGGACGAACTCGCGACCCGCCGCGGGCGGCTTGAGCCTCTCCGCGGCCAGGGGCGGCCCGGCGTAGGCCGGGCGCTGTCCGGCGGGCACCGCCACGTCCGCCCAGCCGGCGACCATCTCCTGGAGCGCGCGCGCCTCGGGGAAGTCGGGATAGTACTGGAGCGCCTTGTCGAGGAAGGGCCGGCAGGCGGCGAGGTCTCTTTCCTCGAGGGCGATTCTGGCCAATCCAAGGAGGGCGCGGGGGTGATAGGGATCCACGCCGAGGACCGTCTGGAACTCGGCCTTGGCCGGACCGATCTGCCTGAAGGCCAGGTGCAGGTAGGCCGAGAGGAGGTGGCCGACGCCGTTGTTTGGCTGGAGCCGCAGCCCCTGGGCCACGAGCTCGGCAGCCTCCTCGAAGCGGCCTTCCTGCCGGTAGAGGTCGGCCCGCCGGAACAGCGTGGCGGCATTGGGCGGACGCGTGATGCTGGTGATCGCCTCCCAGATGCGCGCCAGGAGCCTCAAGAAACCCACGCCGTTTGACTCCTCCTCGCCCGCGAGGCCATGCCGGCCGAACTGCCAATCCAATCTGAGACTTGGCAGCCCAGCATAGCACGGCGATGGCGCGGGCCAGAAAGGCCCAGGAAGGGGGTTGCTGGGCGGGCGGCCGGGCATGGAGCCGGATCCATGCCGTTCTGCCCGCCCGGGAACGCCCGGTGCGGGGCGCTCTTTCTCCCATCCGCCCGTTTATCTGCCGTCGCCGGCCGGCCCGATGACTCGTCGCGGAGCCTGAGCCCGCTCCGTCACGCTCGCTCGCCTCGGCTCGCCGCTCACGGATCGCGGCGCCCGCATGTCGACTCGCCCTACGGAACCGCCTCGCCCAGCTTTCTGTCGGCCTCAAGCGTCTTGAATCATTGGGACGTGGGGCCGATCTCGATCGGCTTGCTCCTTGCTACACACCTTGCCCAGCAGCACCTAAGAAAGGGGATGCATCTAATGGCGAAGACCAAGTTGCACTGGAAATTTATCCTCGGAGTACTCACCCTTGCGCTCATCGGCTGGGTTACTGCCGCCCATGCGGCGCCGACGCTCCAGATCAGCGACGGCATTACGACCGTGACCGTCGCGGACAACACAGCTGGGGACTTGAATCCTTTGGTGGGTGTCATCACCTTCGCTGGGCCCTTCCCAGGCCTCCTCGTCACCGTCGATACCGGTGTGTCGAAGCCGGTGATGCCTTTTCCGGGCGCCATCGACTTGAACGCGATCCAGGTGACGACGGGACCGAAGGACTTCACCATCAAGTTCAGCGACACGGATTTCGTCTTTTCCACGGGCTCGACCCATTTGATCATGTCCCTCGGGGGTACCCTCAGTGCGCCGGTCGGAAGCACCATCACCTTCGACGGCTACGAAGACGACACGAACACGCTGTTCGGGACGGGCGGCCTTCATGTCGGCCCCGCGACGTTCGGTCCGGGCGCCTTCAGCACGCAGCAAGGCTTCGGGAGCTTCGTCACCGGGCCATATTCGCTCACGGAGGTCGTGACGATTCACCTCACGGGTCCTTCCTCGACCAGCTTCGACACCGAGTTGAGGGTGGTGCCCGAGCCCGCCACCCTCACCCTTCTCGGCCTCGGCGTTCTCGGCCTGGGCGCGTGCGCGTGGCGCCGGCGCAAGGGAGAAGGAACGCCGACGCGCTGACCCTTCGCCGTCCGGACCATCTCGAATCGCGGGGCCCGGGAGAGATCCTGGGCCCCACGTATGTGCGGCGCCGGTGGTGCGATCTGCCGAAGCGGCGAGGGCTAGTGGCCGAGGAAGATGCGCTTCACCTCGGTCGAAGCCAGGAGATCGGCCGAAGGACCCTCGAGAATGGCCCGCCCGGACTCGAGGATGTAGCCGCGATGGGCCATCCGGAGAGCCAGCTCCACGTTCTGCTCGATGAAGACGATGGTGATGCCCCGCTCACGGTTGATGGCGGAGATGACCCCGGCGATCTGCTCGATGACCTTCGGCGCCAGCCCGAGAAACGGCTCGTCGATCATGAGAAGGGCCGGCCGGGCCATGAGCCCGCGACCGATGGCCACCATCTGCTGCTCGCCGCCCGAGAGCGTGCCTGCGAGCTGGGCGCGGCGCTCCCGCAGGCGAGGGAACAGGGCCTCGACGTCGGCCAGGGTCTCCTGCCGGCGGGCCTTGGCGCTCGGATGATAGGCGCCCAGGAGCAGGTTCTCGCGCACCGTCAGGTACGGGAAGAGCCGGCGCCGCTCGAGGACATGGGCGAGGCCCTGTCCCACGATCTTGTGCGGGGGCAGCCCATCGATGCGGGCGCCTCGAAAGCTGATCGCGCCCGTGCGAGAGCGGAGGAGCCCGGAGAGCGTGTTCATGAGGGTGGACTTGCCCGAGCCATTGGGACCGAGAATGGCGATGACTTCTCCCTCGGGGGCGCGAAAGGAGACGTCCCAGAGGATCTGGTAGTCGCCGTAGAGCACGTTGAGGCCCTGGGCCTCGAGCATGGGAGCCTGGGCGGCCTCAGGCGACATAGGCCTGGCCCAGGTAGGCCTCGACCACGCGGGGGTCACGCCCCACGACGGCGGGCGGCCCGTCGGCGATGACCTCGCCCAGGTTCAGGGCGACGATGCGCTGGGAGATGCCCATGATCACGCTCATGTTGTGCTCGATGACGATGAGGGAGGCGCCCTCACCGTGGAGCCTGCGCACGAGGTCCACGAGCGCGGGGATGCTGCGCTGGTCCACGCCGCCCGTGACTTCATCCAGGAGGAGCAACCGCGGCTGGGTGGCGAGGGCGCGCGCGAGCTCCAGGCGCTTGCGCTGGCCCGTGGAGAGCACGCGCGCATGCGCCTCGGCCTTGTCGGCCAGCCCCACGCGGTCGAGGGCCTCCATGGCTTGGTTACGGGCGCGGACGGGGTCCGTGGTCTTCTGGAAGGCCCCGACCATGACGTTCTCGACCACGGTCATCTGGGTGAAGGGCTTGAGCTTCTGGAAGGTGCGAGCGACGCCGCGTCGGCTGATCTCATCGGGACGGAGTCGCGTGACGGACTCGCCCTCCAGGAGCACCTGGCCCTCGTCGGCCGGCTGGAAGCCCGTCACGAGATCGAAGAGCGTGGACTTGCCCGCTCCATTGGGCCCGATGATGCCGACGAGCTCGCCATAGCCGACCTGGAAGGAGATGTTGCTGTTCGCCACGAGGCCGCCATAGCGCTTGGTGACGCCGCGGACGTCGAGGAGGGTGGTCATCTATTCAGCCCTCGCCTCACCGCTGATCCACTCAGCCCTCGCCTCAGGGCTTCGCCCTTCAGCTCGAAGTGCCACGCCTGCGGGATTCAACCGGTCCGCCGGCGGCCGCGCTGGGCGAGGGCCATGATGCCGCCCGGCTGGATCACGGAGACCAGCATGATGAGGGCGCCGTAGATCAGGAGATCGACGGCCTTGCCCGTGCCGCCGAAATAGATGCGCGTCCACTCCCCGAGGGGGATGAGGATGGCCGCCCCGATGAGCGGGCCCCAGAGGGTGCCGATGCCGCCGAGCACGGCCACCAGGCAGATCAGGATGCTCAGCGCGGTGGGGAACACCGAGTCCGGGTCGATGAAGAGGATGTACTGCGCGTAGAAGCTGCCCCCGAGCGCGGTGAGGGCGGCGGACAGCGCCATGGCCCGCTGCTTGTACGCGGCCACGGGGATACCCAGGCTCGCCGCCGCGTCCTGGTCCTCGCGGATGGCGCGCAGGTAATAGCCCATGCGCGAGACCTCCACCTTGCGAGTGATCCAGAATGCTAAGAGCAAGAGCCCGAGGGCGATGTAGTAGTAGCTCTGCTTGCTCTGGTGGAACTGGAGATTCACGAACGAGTCGGGGCGCTTGATCGGCACGAAGAGCCCGCGCGCGCCGCCCGCCCAGTCCCAGTTGATCATCAGCGTGTTGACGATCTCGCCCACCGCGATGGTGGCGATGGCGAAGTAGTGGCCGCGCAGCCGGAAGACCGGATACCCGATGAGCTGGGAGACGGCCACCGCCACCACGGCGCCCACGGCCATGCCGATCCAGGGCGAGAGATCGAAGTACTTTCCCAGCAGCGTGGACGTATAGGCTCCCGCGCCGAAGAAGACCGCGTGCCCGAGGGAGATCTGGCCGCAGTAGCCCGCGAGGAGATTCCAGGCCTGGGCGAGCATAGCGAACAGGAAGATCGTGATGACGACGTGGCGCGGATGAGGCTGGGTGAAGACCAGAGGAAAGGCCAGGAGAAGGAGGAGGAGGACACCGGCGGCTGTCCAGCGCACCACGGGCCAGCCCGCCGCGGGCGCCATCAGAAGCGTCCCAGGAGGCCCTGGGGGCGCCAGAGCACGACGACGAGGTAGAGCGAGAACACCACGGCGTACTTGAGGGCGGGCGCGATCAGGAGCCCGCCCAGCACCTCGACGATGCCTACGATGACGCCGGCCAGGAGGGTGGCGGGGACATTGCCGAAGCCGCCGAGCGCGACCGCGACATACGCAAGAAGGGCGAACGTCGCTCCCACGTCGGGAAAGATGTAGAAGAACATGGCGAGAAGGGCGCCCGCCGCGCCCACGCAGGCGGCCCCGATGGCCCAGCCGAGGGCGAACATCCTCTGCGTGTCGATGCCCATGAGCATGGCGGCCTGGCGGTCCTGGGACGTCGCCTGGAGGGCCAGCCCCGTCTCCGTCTTCCGGATGAACCAGTAAAGGAGACCGAAGGCGCAGAGCGCCCCCACGCTCGCCACGAGCTGGGGCAGGCCGATGAAGATGCCGGCGAGCGAGATGCGGCCGTCGACGAGCGGGCCCTTGACGAGCCGGAAGTCCGCGCCCCAGAGCGCCTGCGCGGCGGCGCGCAGGAAGATGGCCAGACCGAAGGTGGCGAAGATCTGGGCGAGCATGGGGGCGCCCAGGATCCACCGGATGAGCCCGTGGTAGACGAGCAGACCGAAGAGGGCCAGGAGCAGCACGGTCAAGGGCAGCGAGACGAGGGGATCGAGCTTCAGGAGCGCCCACGCCCAGAATGTGGCGAACATCGCGCCCATGAGGAATTCCCCGTGGGCGAAGTTGACGATCTCCATGAGGCCGAAGATCAGGGAGAGTCCGGCGGCGATCAGCGCGTAGACAAATCCCATCAGGAGGCCGCTGACCAGCCCCTGGACGAGCACCTCGGCCGTCACGGGGTGTGGCTACTTCTTGTCTTTGAAGCCCGGGAGGGGATAGATGACGTCCGCGGCGGCCAGGTCGAAGGGCCAGATGGTCGCGTACGCGCCCTTCTGGATCTGCTGGAGGATCGCGCGCACGCCGGCGTTCTGGCCCTTCTCGTCGAAGCGCACGCCCGTCCAGGGCATCAACAGCTGATCAGGAGGGACATTGGTGGCCACCAGGGCCTTGCGGATCTCCTCGGGGCTGGTGGACTTGGCGCGATTGATGGCGTCCACGAGCACGGTGAAGGCGGTGAGGGCGCGCGTGGGCGCCTCGGAGATGTCGCGGCCGCCGGGGTTGTCCTTCTGCTTCTTGAACAGCTCGTTGACCTGGCGGATGAGCGGCTTCTTGACCTGGAGATCGAGGGCGAAGGGCGAGCGCGTGATGTGCCCCTCGATGTCCTTGTTCATCTCCGCGACGAACTGCGGATCCACCCATCCCGCGTTCTGGGCGATGAGCATCCGCGGAACGTACTCGAGGGTCTTGGCGGTCTTGATGTAGAGCACGGCGTCCGAGGTATACGACGTCGGCAGGAACACGTCGGGAGCGGCCGCCTTGAGCTTGCCCACCTCGGCGTCGAGGCTGGTGGTCTTGGCGCGGTACGCCATGTTGACCACCACCTCGTAGCCGTACTTCTTCGCCAGCTCCTCCTGGACCTTGCCCGAGTCGGCGCCGAAGAGGGTGTCCTCGTGCATGAGGCCGACCGTCTTGAGCTTGACGCCCTTCTTCTTCTCGAAGTCCTTCAGGAACTCGAACATGGCGAGCGTGAAGTGGCCGTCGTGCGGCGAGGTGCGGAAGAACCACTTGAAGCCGCGCTCCGTCAGCGTCGGCGACGAGGACTCGCCGTTCATGTGCGGCACGCCATAGCGCTCGGCAACCTGGCTCGTCGTCGCGCTGACGCTGGAAAAAACGGCCCCGATGAGCGCCGTCACCTTCTCTTGCGTGATGAGCCGCTCGGCCTCGGCCTGTCCCACGTCCGGCTTGCCCTGGTGGTCCACGACGATGAGCCGGATCTTGGCGCC
>Ga0070708_100001477_pt1 | contig 17939 bp, 17 predicted proteins | sample KBSK5503metaG_FD_65469 | JGI IMG/M metagenome (GOLD analysis project Ga0070708, IMG submission 65469) | Corn, switchgrass and miscanthus rhizosphere microbial communities from Kellogg Biological Station, Michigan, USA - KBS K5-50-3 metaG | ecosystem: Host-associated > Plants > Roots >... | reverse complement strand
CCAGTGAACTGGACCGCCCTGACCAGCGTCGCCGTCCTCACCGCGTCCGCGGCGGCGGTGGTGGTCGTTCAACCCGGTGAGACCCTCGAGCAGATCGCCCAGCGCACGCTGGGAGACGCGAAGGCCGCGGAGGAGCTCAAGGCGCTCAACGGCCTGACCGACGATCCGGTGCCCGCCGGCACCACGCTCACTCTGCCCGGGCCGGAACGCGCCCGGGCGCTCAGCGCCCTGGTCGCCGCCCGCAACGCAGTCGCGCAATCCGGTTCCCGCGCCAACGGGAGCAAGGCCTCGGAGACCCTGAGCAAGGCGGAGCGGCTCTTCCGGGCGGCGAAGTACGCCGCGTCGGCCGCGGCTGCGGACGAGACGTGGAAGCTGCTCTCCGGCGCGACCCAGCAGAACACCCGATTCGCGATCCGGGTGGCGGACGGGGAGACCAGGGTCACCTCCAAGTCCGGTCAGGCCGTCCGCGTGGAAAAAGACGGCGTCGCCCGGCCGGTCCACCCCGGTCAGACGATCACCGTGAAGGCGATGTCGCTCGCGGCCCCGACGCCGCTTTCACCGGCCGACCTGGCGCGGGTGGTGGTGAAGACCAACGAGAAAGGAGTCGGGTCGGTGGCGCTCACCTGGCAGGCCGTGACCGGGGCGGCGCGGTATGCGCTGGAGATCGTGTCGCTGGAGCAGCCGCCGGGGAAACCCGTCGCCCTCAACGTCGATCGGCCCGAGGCCCACGTTGCGCTGCCCGCCGGCAAGTACGCCTGGACGGTGCGGGCGGTGCCCGGCGAGGGTGAAGGCTCCGATCCATCAACGCGGCGGAGTTTCGAGCTCTCGGTGGAACCGCTGAAGCTCGAAGTCACCCGGCCTCACTGGAAGTGATCGGTGCGACTCTTTAAGACCATCTTGCTCTTGATGATTGTGGTCAGCGTCGTGCCCACGGCGATCGTCGGCTGGTGGTCCGTCTCCGACACCCGCGAGCTCTTGATCGGCGACGCCCAGGAGCTGGCGCAGGAGCGCGTCAAGCAGCTTCGGATGAAGACGCAGGCGATCGTGGACGAGCCCTTACGGGGAGCGACGGGGCTCGCCCGGGTGCCGCACTTCTTCAGCCTGCCCCTCGCCGAGCAGCGGGCGCAGATCGCGGCGATCCTGAACCAGCAGCGCGACCTCACCGCGATCACCCTCTTCGGCAGCGACCGCGCGCGGCTTCCCGGGCTCCAGGCGTTCGCGGTGAAGGACATCCCGCCCACCGAGGTCGCCGCGCACGAGGAACGGGCGGCGCGACTGCTCTCCGCCCCGGGCGGCATCCGATACTCGGAGGTCTACGCCACCGCCAGCCGCCAACCGGCGATCACGGTCGCCTTCGGCGTCGGCGAGCCGGTCCAGGGCTACGTCGCCGCCGAGATTTCGCTCGCCCGGCTGCCGGGAATGCTCTCCCAGGAGAGGCTCGGGTCGATCGGCTTTGCCTACGTCGTCGACAGCAAGGGAAGGCTCGTCGGCGGCTCCCCCAGCCTGGGAAATCTGCGGACCGGAGACGACCTGTCGCTTCGTCCGGCCGTCGCCCACGTCGTGCAGACCCTCGCCCGCTCTCCGCACTCGGAGACCTTCCACGTCGGCAACTTCGACGCCAAACCCGGGGGCGTGGTCGCGGCCTACACGGTGATGCCGGAACTCGGCTGGGCGGTGGTGTCGGAGCAGCCGATCGGCCTGGCCTACAAGCAAGTGGAGGCGATGCAGCGGCGCCTGGCGCTGACCGAGACCGCGGCGCTGGCGATCGCCCTGTTTCTCGCCGCGCTCTTTTCGAGGAACATCACCCGCCCGCTGAAGGGCTTCACCGCGGCGGCGCTGGACATCGCGCAGGGCAGGTTCGGCTCGCGGGTGGAGGTGAAGGCGAAAAACGAGCTCCGCGATCTGGCGCAGACGTTCAGCTACATGAGCGGCGCGCTGCAGGCCTACGACCAGGAGACCAAGGGGCTCTACGCCAGCCTCGAGGAGGGGTATCTCGAGACGATCCTCGCGCTGGCGAACTCGATCGACTCCAAGGACCCCTACACCCGGGGCCACAGCCAGCGGGTGGGGGACACTGCGGTCGAGATCGGCCGCGAGCTGGGAATGACCGGGCGCCAGCTGAAGCAGCTCCAGTACGGCGGAATTCTCCACGACATCGGGAAGATCGGAATCGCCGAAAACCTTCTCTGCAAGCAGACCCGGCTCAACGAGGAGGAGATGGTGGTGATGCGCGAGCATCCGAGCATCGGCGACACCATCGTGCGGCCGGTCAGCTTCCTCGCCGGCGTCCGCGCCGCGATTCGAAACCACCACGAGCGATGGGACGGCACCGGCTATCCGGACGCGCTCAAGGGCGAGCAGATTCCCCTCATCGCCCGCATCGTCAACTGCGCGGACACCTTCGACGCGTGTACCTCGACCCGGCCCTACCAGAAGGCGTTCCCGCTGGACCAGGCGCTGGAAATACTACAGAAGCTGCGCGGCACGCAGCTCGATCCAACCGTGTTGGACGCGCTGCATCGGGTGGTGGACAAGAAGCTGGCGCGGATGGAGGAGCAGCGCCAGCCGGCGAAGATCGCCTCCTGAAACGCCCTCGCCGATCTCTTAACTCAGCGTCCGCCGATGCTGACGGCGTTTTGCGCTTCAGCCCGCAGGGGCCGGCGTCATTTCACGACGCGCAGATGCGGATGAGTCCCCGGCCGGGGCGGTTTGTCGCTCGGATCCCGGGGGCGATCGGCGCCGAGATCCGAGTCCCGGCGCACGGTGGCCAGAGGCTTGCTGCCTTCATCCGGCCCGGCACGCCCGGTCTTCGCCAGGGCGGCCTGCTGGATCAGCTCCTTCGGCATGTCGTCCGGGTACATCCAGAATTCCTTCGCCGCGTAGCAGGGGGTGATGGCGAAGAGGGCCGACCACGGAACCGCCACCCGGAACCGGGTGCCGGAGAAGCTCAGCGTGCAACGGATGCCCCAGTCGCCCACCGTGAGATCCGGCGGATCAAATCGATACGACACATTCAATCGCAAGTGAGCTTCCTGCTTGAGCGAGGGAGGAACGAGCACCCCGGGACGCCGCGCGTCGAGATGTATCATCACCATTCCGTGCTCGAGCGCCGACAGCAATCTCTCCTTCTTCTCTGGCGCCTTCCTATCCAATGGTTCCTCGCTGTCGGTTCAACGCCGCCGTAAAGCCCGCTCAATTTCGAGACGCGTTTCCCGCTCCTTGATGTCGGCTCGCCTGTCCTCGTGTGTCTTTCCCAAGCAAAGCCCCAACTCTACCTTCGCCCTGCCTCGTTTGAAGTAGAGCATTAAGGGAATGATTGAATAACCCCTCTCGTGAACCTTTGCAGACCAACGCTCGATTTCTGATCGGTGGAGGAGCAAGCGTCGGGATCGCGTCGCCTCGTGGGAGAGGGCGCCCGCCTGCTGGTAGGCGCCGATGTGCGCGTTCAGTAGATACAATTCAGAGCCGCGGGGGATGGCATAAGAATCGGTAAGGTTCGCCGTCCCCTGGCGCAAGCTCTTCACCTCGCTGCCGCGCAGCTCCAGGCCGGCTTCGAGCGTCTCTTCGACCGAGTAGTCGAACCGCGCCCGCCGGTTTTGAGCGATCAGCTTGACGCCTTCCGGCGGGTCCTTTCCGGGTTGGCGCGCGGCCATCACGAAGGCTTCACCGCGTCCAGGGGGACATTATCGATCAGCCGGGTGGTGCCGGCGAAGGCGGCGACCAGGGCCCGGGCCGGCCTGGACGGAGAGAGGCGCTCCAGCGGCGCGAGGGTCTCGGCGTCGACGATGGCGACGTAATCCTCGCGCAGTTGCGCAAGCTCCAGTTCCTCTCGCACCGATCTCACCAGCTCGCCTGTGTCCTCGACCCCTTCCCTGGCCAGTTGTTGCGCCCTCCGCAGACCCGTCACAATCGACAGGGCGCGGCGGCGTTCGCCGGCGTTGAGATAAGCGTTGCGCGAGCTCATCGCCAGTCCATCTGGATCCCGAACCGTGGGCACCGACGCGATCTGCACGCCCAGGTTCAGGTCCAGGTTCAGACGGCGAATGACTTGCAATTGTTGATAGTCCTTTTCGCCGAAGACCGCGACCTGGGGACGGAACAGGCCGAGAAGCTTGGCGACCACGGTGGCCACTCCGCGGAAGTGGCCGGGGCGCTTGTCCCCGCACAGGCCCCGGCTCACCTCGGCGACCTCGACCGAAGTCTGGAATCCATCCGGGTACATCTCCGAGACGGGCGGAGCAAATACCGCGTCGACTCCCGCCCGCTCGCATTTTTCGAAGTCGGCCGGGACGTCGCGGGGGTATTTCGAAAAATCGTCCTTCGGGCCGAATTGGATGGGGTTGACGAAGATGGTGACCACCACGCGGTCTGCCAGGCGCTTCCCCTCTTCCACCAGCGCGAGGTGGCCGGGGTGCAGATAGCCCATCGTCGGGACGAGGGCGAGGCGCTCGCCCGCGCGGTAGCCGGCGTCCGCCAGCTTGCGCGCCTCGTCCACGCTGCGAAGGAGCTTGAGCGCCATCGACCTGTCTAAAGACTGCCGTCGCGTTGCGTTAGACCGGAACCCCGTAGACGGCCTTCTCGTCGCGCTCCGAAGCCGGCTCGGGTTCGGGGTTGGAGGTCACCAGCCGGATCGTCTTCGACTTGAACGAGTGCGCCTCGTCGGGGAAGAGCTCGCTTCGAACCTCGCCGAAAAAGGCCTGGGCCGCCTGCTGGATTCCGCCGAAGAGGTTTGCGTACTGCTTCACGAACTTCGGTTTGAAGTCCGGGATCATCCCCAGAAGATCGTAGCAGACGAGGACCTGCCCATCGCAGTGGAGCCCGGCGCCGATCCCGATCGTCGGGATGGAGATCTTGTTGGTGATCGCCTGCGCCAACTCGAGCGGCACGCCCTCGAGGACGATCGAGTAGCAACCGGCCTGCTCGAGGGCGACGGCGTCCCGTAGGATTCGGCGCGCCGTCTCTTCGTCCCTGCCCTGGACGACGAACCCGCCCATCCGGTGCACCGACTGGGGGGTGAGGCCCAGGTGGCCCATCACCGGGATGCTCGCTCGCACGATGCGCTCGACGATCTCGGCGAACTCTTCGCCGCCCTCGAGCTTGACGCTCTCCGCGCCGCCCTCGGCGATCAGCCGGCCGGCGTTCTTCACCGCCTCGTCGGTCGACGACTGGTAGCTCATGAAGGGGAGGTCGACGACGACGTGCGCGCGCTTGGTCCCGCGAGCGACGGCGGAGCAATGGTAGATCATCTGCTCCATCGTGACGGAGAGGGTGGAGCGGTGGCCCTGAACCACCATTCCCAGGGAGTCACCGACCAGGAGCACGTCCGCGCCAGCCTCATCGAAAATCCGGGCGAACGCCGCGTCGTAGGCGGTGACCATGCAGATCTTCTGGCCGATCTGCTTCAGCTTCTTCAGCGTGTGGATGGTGACCTTGTCCTGCACGGTTCACCTCCTGTAGTCGGTTGATGTTTCGTCCGCCCTGAGCCGTCCTTCCGGATCGCCTCGGGCCACTCCTTGCTTCGGGAGAAACTGTACGCACGAGCGGCAAAAAGCTCAATCAGATCTGCTGCCGCTTACTTCCGGGGGGTGGTGATCGGGATGTAGTGGTGCGTTCCCTTGCGCATCCGCTTGATCACGCCCACCAGATTCTCAAGGTCTTCCTCGTTTTGCACGAAATCGATGTCCGAGGTGTTGATCACCAGGAGCGGCGATTCGTTGTAGTGAAAGAAGAATTCGTTGTACGCCTTAATCAGGTCCTCGAGGTACGCCGGATCGATCTTCCGTTCGAACTCGCGGCCCCGCCGGCGGATGCGGGTGAAGAGGACGTCCAGCCTCGCCTGGAGATAGATGACCAGATCCGGCTTGGTGGTCCGGTTGCCGAGGGCCTCGAAGATCCGGTCGTACAGGCCAAGCTCGTTGGGATCGAGGTTCAGGCAGGCGAAGATTCGATCCTTGGCGAAGAGGTAATCGCTCAAGGTGACGCTGCTAAAGAGATCTTGTTGGAAGAGCTCTTGCTGTTGGCGAAAGCGCGAGAGCAGGAAGAACAGCTGGGTCTGGAACGCGTACTTCTGGCGGTCGTCGTAGAAGCTGCTCAGGAACGGATTTTCTTCGACGACTTCGAGGATCAATCGCCCGTTGAATTTCTTGGCGAGCAGGGTGGCCAGGCTGGTTTTTCCGACCCCGATCGGCCCCTCGATGACCATGTAGCGGTTTTCCACTCAAGGCCTCCGCGAACGGCTCCAGCGCGCCGCGGGATACAACCACGATCGGCCACGAGGGGCAATCCGGCTTTCGGAAAACGCCAGTGATTCCGGCACAATATTTGACCTGACTGCAACCCTAAACTACGAGTGGCTACACATGGAACGGTCTCCGCCCAAGCCCCGGCGTCGCAGATCCAGGTCGCCCCGGCCGCTCACCGGCCCGATGATCGCGCGAAAGCCCAGCGCCGCGGACGGCCTGTGCGGCGTGGCGATGCTGAAGATCGCGATGGAGCTCAAAAAGCAGGCCTCCGCGCCGATCGACGAGGTGATTGCCAAGGTGCTCTCGAAGATGGCGATCGACCCGGGAAGCTTTCGAAAGTACCTGGCCAGCCAGGGCGGCGTGCTGCAGCGGCTGAAGGGGATACGTCGGGGAAACCGGCCCTGAGGCCGTCGGGCCGAACTACCCCAGCGCGCGTTCCAGCGCCGCGAACTCCTGAACTGAAAGCGTCTCGGCGCGGCGGGTGGGATCGATGTCCGCCTTGCGGAGCGCCTCGAGCAGGCTCGCCGGCTCGCCCAGAGAAGGGTCCGACTTCAGCGAATTGAGCAGTTGCTTGCGGCGGCGCGCGAAGGCGGCCTTGACCAGCTTTCGAAATCGCGCCTCGCTCGAGACTTCGACGCGCGGATGGGCCAGCGCGTCGAGGCGGATCACCGCCGAAGAGACTTTGGGAGGCGGATGAAACAGCTCCGGGCTGAGTGTGAACAGGTGGTGCAGCTCGTAATGAAGGCCGAGCAGCACGCTGAGGATTCCGTAGACGCGGCCGCCGGGCTGGGCGGTGATCCGCTCCGCCACCTCCTTCTGCACCGTCAACACCGCGTGCGAGATGTGCGCGCGCTGATCGAGCAGCTCGAAGAGAATCGTGCTCGTCAACTGGTAGGGGATGTTGCCGACCACCACCAGCGGACTCCTTCCGGCGAGCTCGGCGAAGTCCGCGCGCGCCGCGTTCGCGGCGACGACCCGGAGATTTTCGGCGCGCAGCTCGCTCAGCGCCTCGAGCAGATCCGGATCTCTTTCGATCGCGACCACCTCGGCGCCGGTGGCGAGGAGCATCCGGGTGAGGTGACCCAGCCCCGCGCCGAGCTCGACCACCGCGTCTTTCGGACCGAGGTTGGCGGCGCCGACGATCCGCTGCAGCGTCGACTCGTCGTCGAGGAAGTTCTGTCCCCAGCTCGCCTTGGCGCGAAGTCCCCGGCTGCGAAGGATGGCAGGGGCCGATTTCAACTCACCGCTCACAACCGCCAGGCCGCATTGGCGTTCAAGGAGGGCTCCGACCGGACGCCGCGCCGGTAAGCTTCGTAACCCGCGGCCGCGATCATCGCGCCGTTGTCGGTGCACAGGTTGGGGGGAGGGACGAAGAGCTTCATATCCCGGTAGCTCGCGCGCTCCTCGGCGAGCGAGCGGATCCGCGAGTTGGCGGCGACCCCGCCGCAAATCAGGATCCTCTCCCGCCCGAGCTTGCGCGCCGCGGCGACGAGCTTCTTGGTCAGCGAATCCGCCACCGCCTCCTGAAACGAAGCGCACAGATCCTCGAGCGCGGTCCCCGACGGCACGCCCTCGCCGCGCACGCGCTGGAGGACGGCGGTCTTCAGCCCGGAGAAAGACCAGTCGAGCACGCCGGGAGCGGACATGGCTCTCGGGAAACGGATGGCGCGCGGATTTCCCTTCTGCGCCAGGCGGTCGATCGGCGCGCCGCCCGGGTAGGGCAGGCCGAGGATCTTGGCGACCTTGTCGAACGCCTCGCCCGCGGCGTCGTCCCGGGTGGCGCCGATGCACTCGTAGCGGCCAATCTCTGGAACGTCGTACAGGCTGGTGTGGCCGCCCGAGACGACCAGCGCGAGGAACGGCGGCTCCGGCGCCTCGGCGGTGAGCCGGATCGCGAGCAGATGGCCTTCCAGATGATTGACGCCGACGAAAGGCCGGCCGAGGGCGACGCCGAGCGACTTGCCGACCTGCACCCCCACCAGCAGCGCACCGAGCAACCCCGGCCCGGAGGTGACGGAAATCAAATCGACGTCCGAAAGTTGCCGGCCGGCGCGCCGGAGCGCCTCATCGACCACGGGGAGCACTTGGACGAGGTGGTTGCGGCTGGCGAGCTCGGGCACGACGCCGCCCCAGCGCTGATGGATGTCCGTCTGGGTGGAAACGACGTCGGAGAGAACGCGGCGGCCTTCCTCCACCAGCGCCGCGGCCGTCTCATCACAGGAGGTTTCGATGCCAAGGACGAGCACGGTCAGGGGACGAGCTGTTTGAGCATCGCCCTCACCTCGTTGGATGCGGAGCCCTGCGGCTCGAGGAGGAGAAACTCCTTATATGCCCGGACCGCGTCCGCGTCGCGGCGGGTGAACTGATAGGCCATTCCGAGCGCGAGCCAAGCCTGGGCGTTGTCGCGCCGGGTGGCGAGAGATTCCTCGAGGAGGCTCAGCGCCTCGGCGTATCCGGAGGCCCGGGGGTCGCTGCGGACCAGCGCGATCCCAAGCCCCGACTTGGCCTCGATGGACTGCGGCTGGAGTTGGAGCGCCTTGCGAAACTCGGAGGCGGCGAATCTGAAACGCTCGTGCTCGTTGGCGCGTTTGGCGAGCCGCAAGTGCCTCCAGAAGTCTCTTTCCCGCGAGGGCGGACCGTCGCCAAGCGGGACGCTGGATGCCTCGCCGACGCTGCGGGCGCTGCTTGGAGCCAACTCGGCCGCGGCCTCTGGAGGCATCGGCGCCGGGTCGGATGTCTGCGGCGTCACCTCCCTGGATGGGACAGGGGGCGGGGGCTCCGGCGGCACCTCCGAACGGGCGGTGGGGGTCGCAATCGGAGTGGGCGCCGGCGCTTTCGCTTCGGGATGGGGCGGTGAGATCGCGGGCGGCAATGGACGGCCCCCCGCGCCCCGAAATTGGACCACGGCAACGGCGCTCAACATCAACACGACACCCAGGGCGAGCCATTTGCCGACTCGGGCCCGCCGCCCCGCATCCGAATGCCGAAACTCACCCGTCACTTCATCGTCCGCCGTCGAGGAATTCTTCTCCGCTCCTGGCGCCGGCGCCGAAGAGCGCTCGGCGGCATGCGCGCCGTCGGCGGCAGCGGGCGCGACCAGCGCGGCGCCGTTGGCAGTCGGCACGGCCATCGCGTTGCCCTCGGTCGCCGACGCGACCATCGCGGCGCCGTCGACATCGGGCGCGACGAGCGCCGTCCTGCCGGCGGCAGCCATCATCGCGGCGCCGTCGACCACGGGCGCGACGAGCGCGGCCTCCACCGCGGCAGCCAACATTGCGGCGCCGTCGGGATCAGGCGCGACCATCGCTGCGCCGTCGAGAGCGGGCGACATGCCGGCGACCTGCGCCGCGGGCGACTCCCTGCCCCCCGGCGAGGGAGCGCGGAGGGACGCCCAGCCCGGCGCCCACTTCGATCTGGCCTCGAGGCTGCCGAGCTCCAGCTTGCTCAGCTCCGCCAGGTGGGGATGCGGCTGATCGGGCGGCGGGTCAGAAGCTGCGGGGGCGAGATCCTCGAGAGGGTTCGGCGGACCGGCGTCGTCGGTTCGGGGCTTGGGAGCAAACAGGATCACTTCGGCCGGCCCCGTTCCCGGCTCCAGTGAAAACGTCTGCAGCCCCGGCTCCGCGGAGGTGTCGGATCCGGCGGCGGGCGACGCCTGCTCGGAGCTGGCCCGGGCGGCGCCCGCGAGCGAAGCGTCGGCCGCCGGCAGCGGCGCATTGAGCCAATCGTCGATTCCGCCTTCGCCCTTGCTTTCCGCGGCAGGCGGCAGGCCGACCTCGCGAATCAACCCCTCGAAATAGAGCTTGCTGATGATGTTCAACGCCTCGAGGTCATCGAAGTCCGAGTCCTCGACGACCGCGACCAGGTTTCTCTTTCCGTCGAACAGGCGCAACAGGCCGTTCACCTGGTCCGGGATTTCAGACAGCCGATCGACCAGGCGAAGGTAATCGAGCTCGAAAACGACCTCCACCCCGGGCAGCTGCTCGAGGATCCGTCCCCACTCGTCCAGCCGCCGCATTCCCTCCAGCAGCAGCGCCTGGGTGGCGATGGTAATTCGCTCCGGGCACTCCACCGGGACGAACTGAAGGTCGAACGTTCCGTCGGAGATATTGACGATCCGATAAAAGGCGCTCTCCCCGGAGGCGCGCCCCAGCCGGGCGTCGATCACCCTGCCATCCCGGAAGAAGACGGTTCCCGACCGGGTCCCCTGGATGTGGATCACTCCGGTCTTGCGGCCGATCTCGAACGTCTGGACCAGATCGACCACGCCCATGTCGGAGAGGTTTCCGGCGAAGCCCGCCTTCGTCTCGCGCTTCTCGATTCGCTCCTTCTCCACCTTCTGCAGAATCATCCGGATGCGGGTGACGATCTCTTTGATGTAGATCGGCCGGGTGAGGTAGTCGTCTCCGCCGAGCTCGAGGCCCTTCACCTTGAACTCGATCGACTTCTGGTGAGTCAGGAACACGAAGGGGATCTGCTTGTAGCGCTCGTCCGACTTGAGGGTGCGGCAGAGGTCGAAGCCATCCATCTGCGGCATCTTGGTATCGCAAAGGACCAGGTCAGGTGGGCTGATCCGGACCTTTTCCAGCGCGTCCGCCCCGTCGTTGGCAGTGGTCACGGAGAAGCCAGCCTTCTTCAGGCTCACTTCCATGACGCGAAGGCTCTTCACGTCGGGATCTACCAGCAGAAGGTGCTGCTTTGCCACCTGTTTTACCTTCCCCTGCCATCAATGGCGGCGTCGACGGCTGCTTGCCCGAACGGTGGGACTTGACACTGCGGCCATCGGGCGAGTGTGTTCTCGCTGTGGAACAGAACCAGAGGCGCTTTGCCCGTAAGGCGATTCATTTGGACTTCCGCGGCGAGTCGGCGGAAGGGATCGGCCAACTCTTGTTCGAGGGCGCGGACCTTTCGGCGGGAGGGACGTTTTTCAAGAGCGATCTGCTGCTCGAGCAGGGCGAACAATTGGCCCTCGAGTTCCGCCTGCCTTCGCTGAGCAAAGTGATCCGCGCGCAGGCCCGGGTCGCCTGGGTGAGGCGCTTCCCGAAGACCGACCAGCTGCCCGGAATGGGCATCGAGTTCTCGGCGATCGCTGACGAGGATCGGACGGTCATTGCGCAGTACCTCGACTCGTTCAAGGGCTGACCTCTGGGCTGGCGCTCCTGAGAGTCTCAGCGGGTGCGTCCTTTCTTTTTTCGCATCTGGATCAGCCGCAGCTCCTGATTGGCTTCGAGATGCCTCGGACTGAGCCGCACCGCCTCCCGAAAGTGCTTCTCGGCGCGATCCATGTCCCCTTCCACGCGGGCGATGACCCCGAGCTGGTATTGAGCGCGCTCGCAATTCGGATCTTTCTTGGCCGCCTCGATCATCATCTGCTTGGCGAGCGGCGCCTGCTCGCGGCGTTCAGGGTTCAGGTGGATCGCCCAAGCCTCGGCGGCGAGGTAGTTGGCCTTGGAATCGAGGAAGTGGGCGCGGTGGTACTCCAACTCGGCGCCTGCGTAGTCCCGTTTGCGGAAGAGGGTCTCTCCCCGCTTATACGCTTCGGCCGCCTCCTGGGCGGGGCTCAACTTGTTCTCCGTCGGCGGCTTTTCGGCGACCCGCCCGGCTTCGTAGATCGCCCGGCTCGATTCGTTCTGGAGCGTCTCGTACGCCTCCCGCACCGATTCGAAGACCGCTCTCATCTTCGAGAGGAGGTGGTGGAGCGATGCGGGCAGCCGATCCGGATGGAACACCTTGGCGAGCTCGAGGAATGCGGCCTTCACCTCGTCGGTCGTCGCGGTGCGCGGAACTCCGAGCAGCGCGAAGCAATCCGCGTGGGTTTCGATCTGATGGAACTTTCGCTCCAGAGATGCCACCAGCTCCATCTCGTTGGCGGACGGAATCCCGGGCGAGGACGGCGGGGCGGGAGCGGGCTCATGGCCCGAATTCTCCATCGAGAGGCCGGCGGCCTCGACCGGACGGGGGCCCAGGCCGCCGATGTTTTCCACCGCGCGGCGAAGCAACCGTTGTCTTCGCGCGCGCGCAGCCTGATCCGGGTTTGAAGGGTCGTCTGCCACGTTTTCCTCGTCGTCGGAAAAGGTTTCGGCCTGTGCGGAAGCACTCAGAAGAGGACCGATCGCCCCGATGTCCTCGTTGGAGAGCCCCTGCTCGGCCAGAGCGGCGCTCGCCCGGCACAGCGCCTGTTCGAGCTCACTGATTGGCTCGTTTCGTATCGCGCTTGCCTGAGCCAACTGGGCCGCGCGGATCGCCTGGAGGCGATCGCTCGCTTTCGCCGGGCCGGCTTCGACCCAGACCGCGCCACGGGCCGCCGCTTTCGGCGGGGCGGGCTTCGCGGTCCGGGTGTGCTCCTGGGTGGCGCTCGGGATGGGGGCGATCCGCGCGACCGGCGGATGGACACCGATCGGGACGCTCGGAACCGCCGGCAGACGGTCATCGATCATCCGCATTGGGTCAATCCGGGCGACCGGCGGATAGACACCGATCGGATCGCTCGGGACGGCCGGTGGACGGTCCTTGATCGAGGCGACGGGTGGGTGCTCATCGATCGCGGCGATCGGTTCGACTGGCGGATGGTCCTCGATCATCCGCATCGGGTCGTCGGATGGACGGTTTTCGATCGAGGCGACGGGTGGGTGGCTATCGATAGCGGCGATCCAGTCGACCGGCGAAGCTCTGGAGACGGCGCTTACCGGAGTATCGGTCGCGTCGCTCGAGGTGTGCGACAATTGAGGTCCGCGGGGGCCAGAAATGTCACACACCTCGTTCGAGGGTCTAGAGATGATCGATGTCGGATCATCGGTCGGGGCAATCGAGAGAGCCGGTCTGGGCTTCTCGATCGGGGCGATCGAAACAACCTCTCCCGGCTTCTCGCTCGGGGTGGTCGAGACCATCGCTCGGGGCTTATCGGTCGCGGCGATCGAGATGACCGCTCGGGGCTTATCGGTCGGAGCGATTGAGACTGGGCGGGGCTCCTGGGCCGGGGCGATCGGAACCACCGGTGGGTTGTCATCCAGCAGGGTGGCCCAGGAGACTTCGCTCGCCGCGTCCGGCTCCAGAGGCGGCGCCGGAGCCGGAGCGCGCATGCGCTCCACTGCTCCATCGCGAGTCAAAAGCTCGAGCAGCGCTCGTTGCGCCGGGGTGGCCTCGGCCGCCGACTTGAACGAGTGAAATCCCTGGACGAATTGTCGTTCCGCGTCGGAGAGCAGCCAACGCTCGCACTTCTCGGCGTCGATGCAGCGATACGTCCACTCCTCCGCGCCGCCGCCGTCGCTCCCCAACCAGGCCGCGCGGATCACCCGCTCTCCCCGAATGCGGGTAAACGCGTTGCTCACCTTCCCGGGTTCGAAGTGGACGTGGGTCGCGCTCTCGCTGAGCCCCTCGACCTGGGACAGCGTGTGAATCTCGCACGCCTGGGTCCAGGGCAGACCCAGGGCCTCGATCGCCGCGGGCCCGGCGCCCTGGCCCTCCGCCCAGAGCGCATCCAACTGCGCCGGATCGATCAACCCCGCGCGCAGCAACGACTGCGGAAGGCTGCGATGTCCGCTCCGAAACTCCGCACCGACCAGATTTCCACCATCGAGCAAGAGCTGAGACTCCCGGCCTTCGGCGATGACGTTGAGGCAACCCGTGGACCGGTGCCGGTGAGCTTCGAAGAGCGCTTCCGCGAGCTGGGGAACTGGCATCAGTCCCGGGCATTTTATGGCTTTCCCCAGGGCCTACCCAAGCTGGCGGGTTCACCCACCTTTCGCCGCGGAGAGCTGGCGAAGCGCCTCGTAGGTCGCGATCCCGACCGCCGTCGACAGATTGAGGCTGCGCCGCTGCGGAAGCATGGGAATCGTCACCAGCTCACCCGACCGCGTCGCCAAGATTGAGGCGGCCAGCCCGTGCGTTTCCGATCCGAATACCAGGTGGCTCCCCTCGGTGAATCGGGCCTCGTAGAGGGAACGGTGGGCGCGCGCGCTGAAGAGGAACCTCTGTGCTCCTGGGTGATCCACGAGGTAGTCCGGGTAGCTGGAGTAGCAACGGAGGAACACCTTGTCCCAGTAGTCGAGCCCCGCCCGCTTGAGCTCGCGGTCCGTGATTGAAAACCCGAGCGGCTCGATCAGAATGAGCTTGCAGCCGGTCACCGCGCACAGGCGTGCCACGTTGCCGGTATTGGGCGGGATCTGTGGCTCCACGAGGACGATGTGGAGCGGCTGATTCAGCGGGCGGAGCATGGTGAAATCCGACGGATGCAATTTCGCGTGACCAATACCACCCGGGACGCCCTGCTCGCTCATCGAGCGCGGCGCGCCACCCATTTCTTCGAGCGGCTCAAGGGGCTGATCGGCCGAAGCCACTTCGACCCGGGGGAGGGTCTGCAAATCGAGCCGTGCAATTCGATCCACACCTTCTTCATGCAATTTCCGATCGATGCGGTCTTCCTGGATGAGGGCAGGAAGGTGCTGCGCGTTTTTTCTGCGCTCAGACCGTGGCAAGTGGTCAGCTGCGTTCAAGCAAAATCGGTGCTGGAGCTTCCCGCCGGAACGGTCGAGCGGACCGGGACGCGCGCCGCCGATGAATTGGCGTTTGAACTCTGTTAACGTCGATCGCTCGGTTGCCCCCCACGGACGCGTGCATGCGCATAGAAGTCGCCGGAATCACCCATGTCGGGATGAAGCGCAACCACAACGAGGACAACTACCTTCTGCTGCCCGACGAGGCCCTGGTCTGCGTCGCCGATGGGATGGGCGGCCACTCCTCGGGGGAGATTGCGTCGAAGATGGCGATCGAGGAGCTCTCCGAGTTCTTCAAGCTGACCTCCCGCGACGAGGAGGCGACCTGGCCCTTCCGGATGGACAAGAACCGCAGCTACGACGAGAACCGCCTGGCGACCGGTATCAAGCTCGCCAACGTCCGGATCTTCGAACGCGCCAACTCGGAGAACAAGTACAAGGGGATGGGGACGACGATCGCGACCGTCCACTTCGCCACCAACATCGCCTACGTGGCGCATGTGGGGGACAGCCGGGTCTACGCGTTTCGAAACGGCGTGCTCAAACAGCTCACCGAGGACCACTCGCTGCTCAACGACTACCTCAAGGCGAAGAAGCTCACCGCGGACGAGGTCGAGGCGTTTCCCCACAAGAACGTGATCGTCCGGGCCCTGGGGATGAAGGACACGGTTCAGATCGACATCGTCAAGCTCGAGCCGTTGGAGGGAGACGTCTTCCTGCTCTGCTCGGACGGCCTTTCCGGGATGGTGGCCGACAGCCTGATCCAGAAGGTGCTCCTCCAGACCCCGGAGCTCCAGGCGAGCTGCAAGCAACTGATCGACCTGGCCAACTCGGCGGGCGGAAACGACAACGTCACCTGCGTCCTCGCCCGCTACCACGCGTCTTGAGCTCGCGGTCAGGCGCGCCCGAGCCGATGCCCCGACCAGGCCACGGTCTGGGTCAGATCCTCGCCGCTTGAGATCTCGGTGTCCTCGAGCACCACGCTGCTCCTGATTCGGGCGCCGGAACGAACGCGGGCGCGCGGGCCGACATAGACATCCGGGCCGACCACCGCGCCCGGTTCGACCGTGCAGTCTTCGTCGAAGAACGCCGGACCGGGGACCTCGGCGCCGTCGATCTTCGCTCCAGCGCGCAGCCAACGATCCAGGCCCTTCCGCTCCGCCGTGTGGAAAGGCGAGGCGTCGCCGAGCTCGGGCGTGCGGCGCGCCAGAACGTCCAGTTGCGTTTGTAGGTACTGCGCGGGGGTTCCCAGGTCCGACCAGTAGGAGCGGACGATTTCGGCCCGGATCGGAAGCCCCCGCTCGAGGATGCGCGGATAGACCTCGGCGTTGATGTCCTCCGGTCCGCTCCCGGCCATGAAGTCGAATACCGCCGGCGACATCACGTGCACGCCGGTGAAGTGCCAGGGTCGAAGGGACCCTGCCCCCGGCCCACGCCCGGCGATCCGCCGCACCCGACCCGAATCGTCCGCCTCCACCGAGCCGTAGCGCCCCCCGGCGGGCATCGGCATCAGGACCATCGTCGCCAGCGCCCCCGATTGGCGATGCGCCTGCACTAAGTCTCCAAGGTCGAGCGGAAAGAGCACGTCCCCGTTGAGGACGAGGAAGTGGTCATCTTGAAGGAATCGGCGCATCCCCCGGATTCCTCCCGCGGTGCCCTGGATGATCGGCTCGCGGGAAACCTCCAGGCCAAGTCCCGCGCGAGCGCACTCCGCCGAGGCCACCGCCTCCATCGCCTCCGCCAGGTGATGGGAGTTGATGCCCATCGCGCTCACCCCGGCGCGCTTCAACGCCGCGACGCCGAAGCGAAACAGCGGCTGCCCGAGCACGGGGATGGCCGCCTTCGGCCAGCGCTCGGTCAAGGGGCGGAGCCGGGTCCCCAGTCCCGCACAGAGGATCATCCCCCTCACGCGCGATTCCCGGCCGACGCGCAAGAAAACCGCATCCCTAGGCCAGCGCCGAAATGTAGCGCGAGGCAATCTCGCGCAGGTCGGCGAGATCGGGCACTCGCGCCAGCGCGCTCGCGGCATAGCGCAGCGAGGCGGGGATGGAGATCAGGAAGTCCGGATTCCCCTTCACCCGATGGATGTACTCGAACCGGGCGGCGTCCTTGAGCTTGCGTTGAACGGTGAGCAGGTCGAAGAACTGCTTGAACGGTTCGGCCTGGATCCGCTCGCCGCTCTCGCGTTCGAACGCGTCGATGTAGCGGTCCACCATCCGCTCGACGAAGCGCCAATCGAGCTCGATGTAGCTGTCGCGCAGGAAGGACACCAGGTCGTACTGGCGGGGACCGAGCAGCGCGTCCTGAAAATCGATGATCACCGGCTCGCCGCCCTTGAGCATCAGATTGCGGCTCTGGTAGTCGCGGTGGGTGAATCCGCGCGGCTCCGCCGCCAGGCGGGAGGAGAATTTTCGGAAGATCTCGCTGAGCCTGGAATGCTCCGCGGCGGAGAGCTTCCGCCCGCTCCAGATCTCCAGGCCCCACTCCCGGAAATGGTGGAGCTCCCAGTCGTAGAGGTCCTCGTCGAAGGCGCGGGAGAAGGCCACGCAGGTCGGGTCGGGGTTGCGTTCCGCCGCGGCCCGCATCTTCGCCAGCAGGTCGACCGCCCTCGAGTAGAGCGCTTCCTGGTTTCCGCCCTCCTGGAGCGCCCTCTCCAGCGTCACATCGCCCAGGTCCTCGAGCATCATCACCCCGGCTTTCGCGTCGTAACTCAGGATCTCCGGAACGCGGACTCCGAGCTGCTTCAAGTATCTCTGGACGTTGAGGAACGGCAGCTCGGCGGGCGGGGCCCCCTTGCTCACCTCTTCGCTCTTCACCGCGGCGCCATCCGGCATCACCATCAGCACGTGGCTGTGCGGGGGCTCGCCAATCCGGTAATAGGAGCGGTTGCTCGCGTCCCCCTTCAAGCGGACGATTTTTCCTTCGGATGCCTGCGGACCTACGGCTTTCTTCACCAGCTCGCGAAGAGCGGCCTCAACTTCCATGCGAACCCGTCTCCAAGGGGAGTGTGAATGAGTGTGCGGGTTACAGTATCGGGGGAAGCGGCGCCCAGGGTCAAAAACCGCGCTGTGCGTTTTGAATTCAAAATTGCGTCGACGCCCTCAGCGGCTTTGGGTGTGCCCTGCGCGCGGGCACCAACGGCTGCGGAGTCACGTCGCCGCGCTCGCCCGGGTCGCCCCCGGGGGCCCAGAGCACGGTCGGCTCTTCC
>Ga0070708_100001476_pt1 | contig 17941 bp, 22 predicted proteins | sample KBSK5503metaG_FD_65469 | JGI IMG/M metagenome (GOLD analysis project Ga0070708, IMG submission 65469) | Corn, switchgrass and miscanthus rhizosphere microbial communities from Kellogg Biological Station, Michigan, USA - KBS K5-50-3 metaG | ecosystem: Host-associated > Plants > Roots >... | reverse complement strand
GCCGCCGCTCTCCGCGACTGAGCACAGCCAACGGCAAGTCAACCGGCCGAAACTGACTGCGGGACAAGCCTTTCGTCGGAGATCCGGGACACAATACGGAACTCCTGACTGGCTGATTTCACGGGACTTCCAGTCTCATCCACACCGAACTCGTGCCGGAACGAGTTGAAAAGCGAACATCTCTTTCATCCGCTTGAAACGCGTCGGTGCTGAAATCGCGTCGCACGGCGAGCGGGCCCGGACGGCTCGCGCGCGTGGATTGACTTCCGCCACACTGCGCGCATCGATGCACCATGCTCGCGTACACCTTCTTCCATTGGCCTCGCGAAGGCGCCTCCGACTACGAGCGGCACGTCGGCGAGTTCCTGCAGGCGATGGAAGCGGACAAGCCGCTCGGCTACCTCGGCGGCCTTTCGCTCCGGCACGGCGAGGCTTCCTGGCTGCCGGGTCCGGCGTACCTCGATTGGTACCGGGTCGCCGGCTTCGCCGACCTGGGCATGCTCAACGAGGGCGCCGTCAGCGGCTCAAGGCGGGCGCCGCACGACGACGTCGCCGCCATGGCGGCCGGAGGCGCCGGCGGAGTGTACGAGCTGCAGCAAGGCCCCGAGGACTTCCGCGACGCGCGGGTCGCGCACTGGTTCGGGAAGCCCGCCGGCATGCGCTACGCGGAGCTCTTCGGCGAGCTGGCCGGCGTGGCCGGATCGCTCTGGATGCGCCAGATGGTCCTCGGCCCGGGCCCCGAGTTCGTGCTCTTCGCCGCGCGAGACGTGGCCTTGAGCGTGCCGTCGACGCGCATCGACGTCCGCTGCATCTGGCCGGGTCGCTGAGCCGATCAGCTCTTGCGAGGACCGCGCAGCTCGGTGATCAGGTTCACCTCGCGCGCCACGTTCAGCACGTGCGACTGCCCGAGCTCCAGCTTCGCCAGCGACGTCTCGGTCTCCATGTGCTGCATGTAAGGCCGCACCAGCGCGATCAGGGACGCGAATGCCCAGGCCACCAGCAGGCCCTTCGCCGACCCCAGGAGGAACCCGCCGCCCCGCTCCACCGCCTTGGTGAACCCCCCGGTCATGCGCTTGTGCAGGAACCGCCCGACGAGCTTGGCGGCGATCTCCATCACCAGGAAGAGCGCGATGGCCATCGCCGCCGTCGCGACCGCGACCGGCAGGCCCAGGTCCTTGCCGAACGCCTCGCCGAAGCTGGGCGCGAGCAACCGCGCCAGGACGATCCCGCCGATGAATCCGATCAGCCCGAAGACCTGCCGGAGGAAACCCCGGAACGCGCCCCACACCCCGAACCCCAGTAGGAGCAACAGACAGAACAGGTCGAACCCGTTCACCGGATGCTCATGTCGTTCTTGATCAGCTTGCCCGCCTCGTCCCGCTTGGCCTTGAAGTTCGGGTTGCTCGGCTCGTACGTGAGCGCCATCTTGAAGTTGCGCTCGGCGGAAGCGAAGCGCTGCGCGGCCATGTCGGCTAGCCCCGCCATGTAGAACTTGCGGCCCTGCGGCGTGGCGCCGACCTCCTGCTCCTTCTCCTTCTTCAGCTCCTGCTCGCTGGCCTCGACGAAGCGCAGCTTTTTCTGCCGCTCGGGGCCGAGCACGTCGGCCAGGTACTTGGTGCGCTTCACGTCGTCGCGCAGGCAGACATACGCCTCGTTGATGCGCTTGTAGATCCTCCCGATGGTGTCCTTCAGCTCGCCCGCCGGCAGGGTGCTGAAGCGGTCGGGATGGTACGCGCGCGACTCGCGGTAGTAGGCCGCCTTGATCTCGCCGGGCCCGGCGTTCTGCCCGATCTTGAGGATCTGGAAGTAGTCCAGCTCCTCGAGCACCTGCGCCAGGGCCTGCGCCTCGATCTCGAAACCTTCTTCCATCACGCGGCAGCCTCACCCCGCGCCAGCTGCGTGCGCGCGTTCTTCTCCTGCGCGGCCTTGATCATGTCTTCGGTCAGGCCCGAGGACAAGCGGATGGTGCAGGAGGTCCTCTGTCCCGTCTCCACGTCCGCCGCGGTCACGTTGACGATGCCGTTGGTGTCGATCTCGAACGTCACCTCGATGCGCACTTCCCCGCGATAGCCGATGCGAAACCCGGAGAACTCGAACTCGCCGAGCATCTCGCACTCTTCCGCCTTGTTCGACTCGCCCTGGTAGACGCGGATCTTCACCTTCTCCTGACCGTCGCGGTTGGTGGTGTACGACTTGCTCCGCTCGATGGGGATGGGCGTGTTCTTGTCGATGATCTTGTCCGTGTAGCCGCCCACCGTTCCGACGCGCAGGGTGAGCGGCGTGACGTCGAGCAGGTAGTGGTCGCTCTTCGCGTCCAGCAGGCTGCTGGCCTGGATGGCGGCGCCCATCGCGACCACTTCGTCCGGGTCGATGCCGGCCATCACGTCCTTGCCGAAGTAGTGCTTCACGCTGGAGCGGATGATCGGCAGTCGCGTGGGACCGCCGACCAAGATGACCGCATCCAGATCCTGCGCGGTCATCTTCGCGCTCTGCAGCGCCTCGTCGCAGACCTTGAAGGTCCGCTGCACGAGGTCCATCACCATCTTGTTGAACTCCGCCTCGCTCAGCGTGGCGGTGAGGTCCATCACCTTGCCGCCGGGATCCTGGCAGATGCCCTCGACCTGGATCTTCGCGACGGCGTCGCGCCCGACGTCGATCTTGGCGCGCTCGGAGGCTTCCTTGAGCATCTGCAGGCAGTACTTGTTGAGGCGCAAATCGATGCCGTGCTGCTTGAGGAAGCCCTCCGCCAGCCAGGTCATGATCCGGTCGTCGAAGTCGTCGCCGCCCAGATAGGTGTCGCCCGCGGTGGAGAGGACCTCGAAGACGTCCTTGCCGATCTCCAGGATGGAGATGTCGAAGGTGCCGCCGCCCAGGTCGTAGACGGCGATCCTCTGCGTGATGTTCTTGCCGAAGCCGTAGGCGAGCGCGGCGGCGGTGGGCTCGTTGAGGATGCGCAGGACGTCGAGCCCGGCGATGCGCCCGGCGTCCTTGGTGGCCTGGCGCTGGTTGTCGTTGAAGTAGGCGGGCACGGTGATCACCGCCTTCTTCACTTCGTGGCCGAGATAGTTCTCGACGATCGACTTCATCTCCTTGAGGACCAGCGCGGAGATCTCCGGGAGCGAGTACACATTTTCCCGGATCTGGATGCGGACCGAGTTGTTCTCGCCCTCGATGATCTTGTACGGCATCACCGCTTGCGCCTTCTTCACTTCGTCGGAGAAGTAGAAGCGGCCGATCAAGCGCTTGGCGCTGTAGACGGTGTTGTCCGCGTTGGTGATGATGTTGCGCTTGGCGCTGTTTCCCACCAGCACAGTCCCGTCCTCGAGAAAGCTGACCACGCTCGCGTGGGTCCGCTCGCCCCATTCGTTCGGGATCACCGAGGGTTGGCCGCTTTCCAGGATCGAAACGCAACTGTAGCTGGTGCCCAGATCAATCCCTATTGCGATGTCACCCGGATCGGCCATGGTTGCTGGGAAGTCTACCGTGCCGTCCGGAGCGGTCAAAGAACGACTATTGGCGCGCGATCGAGGGGTGCGCTACGATCCCACAAGACCCACATTGAGGTCGGGAGGGCAGTTTGATTGGCCGAGTTCCTCTCCATCCACGTCTCTGACGCGAGCCTCCTCGGGTGCGTCCTGCGCCGATTCGCTAGCCGCGTCTCGCTCGGCGAATCGGAGCGCGCGGCCGGCGTCGGCTTCTTCCAGAGCGACGACTTGCTCTTGCGCAAGCGTCCTCTGGGGGGACAGCCCGCGCTTCCGGAGAAGCTGGCGGAAGGAGTGGAGAGCGAGGCCGCGCTGATCTGCAGCGGAGCCGCCGGCCCGATGACGCGCGCGTTCAACGAGCAGCTCACGCTTCCGTTCCGCTTCAAGAGCTGGCTCTTCGCCACCGCGGGCCAGCCCGAGTCGCTCGCGCCCGTACGCGCCGCGTTACTGAAGAACCTGCCGGACTACCTGCGCCGCTCGGTGAAGGGCGACTCGGCCGCCGAGGCGCTGTTCTTCACCTTCCTCTCCCGCCTGCGCGACGTGGGCCGGCTGGACGATCACGACCTCGACGCGGAGACGGCTGCGCGCTCCCTCGCCGCGGCGGTGGGCGAGACGGAGCGCGCCTTCGAGCAGATGGGGCAGCCGCTTCCCGGGATGGCGGTGGTGGTGAGCAACGGGCGGGTGATGGCCGCGCTGCGCCGGGGACATCCGCTGCTGGTCGGGGTCGTGGACGGACTGATTCCTTGCCAGCGATGCGAGATCGGGCCGGCGGCGAACGAGTTGAACCCGAAGGTCAAGTCGCACCGGACGTTGCGGTCCGCCATGGTGCTCTCGGGCGCGACGTCAGTGGACGGGTTCCGCGAGGTGGCGGAGCGCGAAGTTCTCGCCATCCCTCGCACGCTGACGGATATCCGTTCGCTCTAATCCAATCTGTCCCGATCCAATTCAGCGGGCGCACAAGTCCCAGCGGGAACGGATCCGCCATTCGAAGCAGCGCTCGCCGCTGAAGGAGCTCGGAAGCCGGTAGCCGGACGTCGAGTCTTTCCGAACCTTCACCTCGAGAGGCGCGGGTCGAGCTGCCCTCGGCTTTTCACTGCGCTGGTCCGCCCAAGCACTGGCCGACAGCAGGACCGCAGAGAGCGCAACGACCAAAGTGGTCCGTTTCATGTCCTCACCTCCCGCCGCCAGCCCAATCTAGCGCAAGCAGCCGGCCGGCGCTCACCCCTCACAGCGAGCGCTCCAGCAGCAGCAGCCAGACGTTGCACAAGAAGTGCGCGATGGATGCGCCGGCGATGGTACCGGTCCGGTTCCGGAGCCAGGCGAAGAGCAGCGCGGGAAAGAAGACCGCGAGCCGCCAAGGCGCCGGCGTCAGCAGATGCCCCACCGCAAACAGCGCCGCCGCCGCGACCCCGCTCGCCACCGGCCCCCAGCGCTCCTCGAACCGCATCGTCATGTACCCGCGGTAGAAGAACTCCTCCGAGAAGGCGACCGCGGCGTTCCCGCCGACGCGGCCCGCCAGGTCCCAATCGACCGGTCCGCGGAACTGGAATGGCCGGCCCGCCGCCAGGGGCCCGAGCCAGGAGCGCGCTTCCGGCGGCACCTGCGCCGCCCACTTCACGACCAGCATGTACCCGAGCGTGAAGACCGGCAGCACGACCGCGCAGGCGCCGAGGGACCACGCGAGATCCCGCCACAGCCGATCGAACCGCCAGCCGGCGTCGCGAGCCTCCTGCCCGCGCCGCTCCAGGAGCCGGATCGGCACGTACAAGAACGCGGCCACCGCGGCCGCTCCGACCAGCCCCTGCACGAAGGGCACCCAGAAGCCGAGGACCTGGAACACCGCGAGCCCGCCCATCACGCAGGCCCACGCCAGCACCGCTTCCGCGACCGGGCTGCCCGCCCGCGTCAGCGCGTCACCGGAAGACCGAGCGCCTTCCACTGATCCATTCCGCCCTGGAGGCTGGTGGCGCTGCGCCCCAGCTGGCGCAGCCATCCTGCCGCGTTGAAGGAGCGCATCCCCTTCTGGCAGACGGTCACCACCTCGCGCCCTTCGGGCACCTCCGCGAGGCGGGCCGGCAGCTCGTTCATAGGGATGTGCACGCTCCCTTCGATGCGGCCTCCCGCGAGCTCGGGAAGGTTGCGCACGTCGAGGATCAGCGGCGGGTTCGGTCCCGCGAGCTTCTGCTGCAACGACCGGGCGTCGATCTCGTTCATCGGGTCCTCGCTTGCCGGATGTACCGATCGAGGTCCTCGCGGTCGATCAGCGAGAGGATCTCGACCGTGTTCCCTTCTCCGCGGCGGTAGATCAGCCGCACGTCGGTGGCGATGCGGATGCGGTAGTACCCCGGAAGGCCTTCCAGGGCGATGGCCCGCAGGGATCCGTGGCGCCAGTCGCGCGCCAGCAGCGAGACCTTGTCGAACGCCGCCCGCTGCATGCGCCGGTCCCAGCGCTGGATCGAGTCGTAGAACTCGCGGGTGAAGATGGGGATGAGGAAGGTGGACGCTTCCTCCGCGCTGGGCAGCGACTCGTCCTCGGGCAAAGCAGCAGGCGCGGCCGGGGCCGCCGGCACCCGCTGCGCCTGGGCAATCCGTTCGCGCAAGGCGTCGCGCTCTTCGACGGCGCTGCGCAGGCGCTCGGACAGCGACCGGTTCTCGTCGCCGAGCCGCCGCGCCTCCGACAGCGCCCGGCCCTCGCCCGCCGCGGTGAGGCGGGCAACTTCCGCCGACGCCCGCGTCAGCTCCGCCCGGACCTGTGCCAGGTCGTCGCGCACCTCCCCGAGCGTCTTCTCGCGGCTTGCGAGGTCCGACCGCGCCGCCACCAGCTGCTCCCGGAGGGAGTCGCCCTCCTTCTCCACCCGGGTCAGGCTCTTGCGGGCTTCCTCCAGCTCCTTGCGCAGCTCCTGCACGTCCGCGGGGAGCTGCGGCTTGCGCGGCGGCGCCTTGGTCTTGGCCGGCGCGTCCAGGGCCTCGACTCCCAGATCGATGGCGGAGAGCGCGTACGAGCGCAGCTTCTCGTCCTCGTCGATCAGCGCCCGCCAGGCGACGCGCGCCAGGTGCTGCAGCGGGTCGCCGGTGAAGAGCTCGAGCAGATCGCGGTAATGCTCGTCGGTGAGCGGTTTCCCCTCGAGCACCGGATTGCGCAGCGCTCCGCGGATGGCCTTGTCGAGCAGCTGCTCGGCGTCCTTGGCCGAGCGCGCCTCGTCGGCCAGGAGCCGCGCCACCTGGTTGGGAGGCATGGACTCCAGCCGGTATCCGGGGCTGTAGAGGCGCAGCTCGCCGCAGAGCTCGAGCAGGCGGCGGTCGGCGAAGCAGAGCTCGAGGAATTCGCCCAGCGCGCGCGCGTCGAGCTGCGAGAGCGGCAGCGGCGCCCCGGAGATGGGGATCTCCTGCTCGGGGGGAGTCTCGCTGGGGGCCGCTGCGGGCGCGACGGGTTCCGCCTTCAGCTTGTTGGCCTTGTTCTTCTTCCCCATCGCTCGCGGCAATAGAGAGCGTATTCTCGCCGGATGCAAGCGTTGGTCACAGGCGCGGCGAAGCGCCTCGGACGCGCGATCGCCCTGGAGCTGCACAGGAATGGGGCCCGCGTCGCCGTGCACTACCGCACCTCGCGGAAGGAAGCGGAGGAGACGGCGGCGCTGCTCGGCGGCGCGCCACTCATCCAGGGCGACCAGGCGCGAGAGCCGGAGCGGATCGTGCGCGACGCGGCCAGGGCCTTGGGCGGCCTGGATCTGCTGGTGTGCAGCGCGGCGCGGTTCGAGCAAGCTCCCGCGGACACGCTTCCGCGGGAGCAATTCGAGACGATGCTCGCCACGAATCTGACCGGACCGTTCTACCTGATGCAGGCGGCTCTCCCGCTGCTGCGCGCGTCCCGAGGCTCCATCGTCACCCTTCTCGACGTCTGCGGCACCACGCAAGTGTGGAAGGGCTACGCGCACTACGCCGCGTCCAAGGCGGGCCTCGCCGCGCTGACCCGCCTGCTCGCGCTGGAGTGGGCGCCGGAGGTGCGGGTGAATGGCGTCGCGCCGGGCGCCGTCCTCCTACCCGAGGGCATGGACGCCGGTCGCCTGGCGAAGCGGATTCCGCTCGGGCGCATCGGAGCTCCAGAGGACGTGGCCCGGGCCGTCCTGTTCCTCTCCAAAGAGCCGTTCATCACCGGGGAAATCCTGACCGTGGACGGCGGGCGGTCACTGAATCCCTAGTTTTCCGCGGACATCGGGCTATACTGACCATATGGATACCCAGTCCGAGACCAGCACGCAGACCCAGACGCAGTCCGAGCCGCCCGCCGCCGTCAAGTTGACGGACAAGGCTGCCGCCATGGTCAAGGAGACCATCGAGCGCGAGAGCCTGCAGGGTTCCGGCCTGCGCGTCGCCGTCGTGGGCGGCGGATGCTCCGGCTTCCAGTACAGCCTGGACATCGAGAAGGAGGAGCGCGCGGGCGATCTCACCTTCGAGGTCAAGGGCGTGAAGTGCTTCGTCGACCCGATGAGCTCGATGTACCTGCTGGGCGTGGAGATCGACTACGTCGAGGGCCAGTTCGGCCAGAGCGGGTTCAGCTTCAAGAACCCGAACGCCAAGCACACTTGCGGATGCGGCTCGAGCTTCAGCGCCTGAGGGGCGTCTAGACAGCCCAGCGTGCCCTCGTCGGTTGGATTCCCGACCGCGAATCGCCAGAGTCTCCGGCAACTAGCCAAGGAGGCTCGATGAAGATCATCGGTATCGCGGCCCTCGCGTTCGCCCTGTCGGCGTTCGCGGCGCGGGCGCAGACCGGCGCAAGCCCCGGACAGAGCGACAACACCGCAACCACCACGCAGCCGAAGAGCCAGACGACCGAGGACAAGGGCAAGGCGGTCCTTCCCGGCGATCAGAACAGCAGCGCGCTGCCGGGCAACTCGTCCAACACAGCGACGAGCAACAGCACGCTCCCCAGCAACGACCCGAAGGCCACCGGGCCGTCGGCGGACACCAGCGCGAAGGACGACGTCAAGCCGCCCAAGAAGAACAAGAAGGTGAAGAAGCGCGGAACGGCACAGGGACGGAGCGATCAGGGAGCGATGCACCGCAAGTCGACCGATTCCACCAGCAGCACGACCGGTTCGACCAGCGGCTCGACGGGTTCGACCAGCACCGGCCCGGCCACGGATACCCGCACTGCCCCTCCGAGCTCCGACACCTCGGGAACGACCGGCGGCAGCATAGCGCGGCCGCCCGCTCCGAACCCGACGGACGATGCCAAGGCTCCCGCCAAGGACCCCGGCATGTCCTCCCGTCCTGGGGACGTGACCGGCCAGCCCACCGACACGCAGAAGCCGGTGGACACGGCGCCGTCCAGCAATCCCCCCAAGGACAAGTAGCGACGAGCGGGCAGGCGATCCTCCGGGCGTTGTGCGGCGAACAGCGCGTGCGCAACTTCCCGGAGGACCACCGGCCCTGCGCCGGATCACGAAAGGGGAGGTTCTTCCATGTTGAAAGGGATCATCGCGGCGCTGGCCCTGGGGCTCGCGCTGCCGGTGTTCGCGGAGAGCGACACCAGCAAGGACATCAAGGACACGGCGGAGAACGTCAAGGACAGCGCCAAGGACAAGCTGGGGACGGACAGCGGCGCGGCGAAGACGAAGCGGCACGCGAAGCGGACCGCGCGCAACGCGAAGAAGGACGCGCGCAACAAGAAGAACGAAATGAAGAAGGACGTGAAGAAGGCGACCGACACCAAGTAGTCGCGTTCAGCTCTTCGCCGCCGGCGCGGGGAGGAGCCCGCTGTCGCGCAGCGCCTTGAGGATGTCGTCGACGCTGCGATAGCTGAGCGAGAGCGGCTCTTCCTTGCTGTAGCGGATCTTGCCCTTCGGGCAGATGATGAAGATCGACCGGCGCGCGCTGCCCATCAAGCCGCGCACGCCGTATTGCGCCGCCACGATTCCCCCGAGGTCGGCGAGCAGCGGGAAGCTCAGCGCGTAGCTCTTCGCCATCCTCTCGTGCAGCTCCAGGTCGTCGGTGGAGATGGCCCAGAGGACGGCGCCCGTCTCGACGAGCTTCTGCCGCTGGGCCTCGTAGTGCTGCAGCTGGCGCAGGCAGACGGGCGTGAAATCTCCGGGATAGAACGCTAGAACCACCACCTTGCCCCGCTGGTCGGCCAGGTGGTACGCGCCGGAGGGAACACCGCTCAGCGTGAAGTCGGGCGCCGCGTCGCCCTCGCGCAGATGCATGGAGGGATGGTAATCCAAATGGACGCGGTCATCATCGACGCCGTGCGCACGCCGGCGGGAAAGTTGCGGGGGACACTTTCGTCGGTCCGCCCGGACGATCTCGGCGCGTACGTCATTGAACAGTTGCTCCAGCGGAATCCGGCGGCCCGGCCAGGTCAAATCGAAGAGGTGTTCTTCGGCTGCGCCAACCAGGCAGGCGAGGACAACCGCAACGTGGCGCGCATGGCGCTGCTGCTCGCTGGCCTGCCCGATCAGGTACCTGGCGTGACCCTCAACCGGCTCTGCGCCAGCGGCCTGGAGGCGGCCGTGCAGGCGGCGCGAGCCATCCGGCTCGGCGACATGGAGCTGTGCATCGCGGGCGGCGTGGAGAGCATGACGCGCGCCCCCTGGGCGGTGATGAAGCCCGGCGAAGGATTCGCCGGCGGCGCCATGCAGAGCTACGACACGTCGCTGGGCTGGCGCTTCCCCAATCCGCGGATGGCGCAGCGGTTCCCGCTCGAGAGCATGGGCGAGACGGCCGAGAACGTGGCCGTGAAGTACAAGATTCAGCGAGATCGGCAGGACGAGTTCGCGCTGCGCTCGCACCAGCGCGCCCTGGCAGCGCAGGAAGCAGGACGGTACCGGGCTGAGCTGTTGCCCGTGACGATTCCGGGGAAGCAGCCCAGCGTGGTCGACCGCGACGAAGGACCGCGGCGCGATACCTCGTTGGAAAAGCTCGCCAAACTGAAGCCGGCATTCCGGGAAGACGGGACCGTCACCGCGGGAAACAGCAGCGGACTGAACGACGGCGCGGCGGCGCTGTTGCTTACGTCGGCCGCGAAGGCATCCGAGCTGGGCCTGCGGCCGCTCGCGCGCATCGTCGCGAGCGCGAGCGCTGGCGTGGACCCGCGCGAGATGGGCATGGGCCCCGTCCCCGCTACGCAGAAGGCGCTGAAGAAGGCAGGGCTCTCGGCGAAGCAGCTCGACCTGGTGGAGCTGAACGAAGCGTTCGCCGCGCAGTCGTTGGCGGTGATCCAGGAGCTTGGGCTCGATCCGGAGAAGGTCAACGTGGACGGCGGCGCCATCGCCATCGGGCATCCTCTGGGCATGAGCGGCGCGCGGATCCTCGGGCATCTCGCTCACGCCCTGAAGGCGCGCGGCGGCCGCTACGGGCTTGCCACCCTCTGCGTGGGCGTCGGCCAGGGCGTTTCCGTCATCATCGAATCGGTCTAACTGCTGCTTGTTGACGGGAACGGCGCTGGCGCTCATGCTCGCTCCGTGCACCAGGACCAGGGTTATCTGCAGGCCATGCTCGACGGCCAGCGGCCGGCGAGGATGGTGGGCCTGTTCTCCGGACAGGCGATGAAGCCGAAGGACTTGCAGCGGCTGGTCGACGCTTGCGTCAACTCCATGCGCACCGAAGATGGCGGCGCATCTCTCACCGTCACTCCCCTGGGGAGTCCATCAGCTCAAGATCCGGCCGCACAGCGCACCTGGCGCATCACCGTGGTGGACGGCATGGAGGCGTCACCCCACGACTGCCTGGTGCAGATGTTCGACATGCGGGATCCGGAAAGCCCGCACCGCCGCCTGCTCGATCACATCGGCGGACGCGACCAGGAGCTGTCCGAGGCCGCGAGCCACCTGCAAGAGAACGCGCAGACCTATCTGAGCATCGCGAGCGGGAGCCTGGATCAGCACGAGCGCCTCCATCCCTTCCAGAATCTGGTGGCGCTCTTCGCCAGCGCGCTCGGCGCCGCCATCGTCGATCCCGCCGCCGCCATCGTGACCACCGACCCGGGCGAGTGGGCTGACGCGATGGAGCAGTCGTTGCACATCGAGAAAGAGATGGGCGCGCTGCGCCGCTGATCAGAGACTGAAACGCCGCGACTGACCGGCCCACTGCCTCAAAGATCGACTCTCGAGACGGACGCCGACCACGCGTTCGCCACCCAGAAGGCGCCGTCGCTGAAGATCATCAACACCGGCCGGACACCGACCGCGATGGGTCGGCCCACGGGCTCGTTCGTACGGGGATCGATCCGGAAGATGCTCGACTCGTCGTAGCGCGTGACCCAGAGGAAATCCGGCGCAACCGCGATTCCGCTCGGACGGGTCTGGAGCGCAATGGTTGCCAGCACCGCGGTCGTGCGCGGATCCACGCGCGTGACCATGCCGTCGTGCTGGTTCGCCACCCACACGGAATCGTGCCCGATGGCCACGTCGCCCGCTCCTCGCGGCACGGCAATCGATGCAACGACCCGATTCGTCGCCGGGTCGATCCGCACCAGCTTCGCCTCGGAGAACAGCGTCACCCACACGGCAGCCGAATCGACGGCGACCGAGCTCGGCTCCGGGCCGACCGGAATGCGGGCTACGGCGCGGTTCGTGGCCGGATCGATGCGGACCACCTCGCCCGAGGATTCGTTCGCCACCCAGATGGAGGCGTCGCCCGCCGCCACCGTCTTCGGACTGCCGCCGACGTTCACCGCCGTGACGACCTGGTCGGTTGCCGGATCGATCCGCGACACCGTCCCGTCCGCGCGATTGGCGACCCAGATGCTACCCGACCCCGCGGCGATTCCGACGGGGTCACGCCCCACCTTGATCTTCGCGGCAACCTGATTCGTAGCGGGGTCGATGCGGACGACGCCATCGTCGCCGTACGCTACCCAGATGCCGCCATATGCGGCGGCCACCCCTTGTGGCCCCCTGCCGACGGGAATCGTCGTGACGAACAGCGGACGGTCATCGCTGAACCTGAGGCTCTTCAGGAACGGCGCAACCTCCGCCTCCAGGTGGAACGGCTCCTCCCCGCTCAAGTACCGCTCGTTGTAGCTCACGTCGATCAGGTAGCGCGGCCACTTGGGATGGACGCAGCGATAGCCGTGGATCGCCAGAATGAACGGCGACCCGGGGGCGGAGGGCACCCCGGTGTCCTCGACGGTGTAGTCGTACTTGGTGCACGTCGGACCGAGGGAGTCGTCCAGCGCCGTCTTCGCCTCCAGCACGCGGTGCCGTGGGCTGACCAGGAGGCCGATTGCGCTCTCCATCTCGGTCTGCTGGTCGTGAAGGAAGTCGGCGGGTGTATCAAACCTCTTCGAGCCCACGTCCAAGGTCAACACGGTAGCCGCGACGGTATGGACGTACTGCGAGCGCCGGTCCGGCTCCTTGCCGAAGGTCGCCACGAGGTAGGCCGGGCCGGGCGACGCAGGAAGGGGCGGTGCGGCCATCCATCCAGGACCGTTCGGAGGCAAGAGCGAGAATCCCCGGAACTGCATCCGTTGGGTGGGGTCCGCGATGCGCGTCGGCCGCGGTCCCGGCCACGTCCGGCTGGGTGGCGTCGCGCACGCCAACCCTCCGGTCAGTGCTGCAGCGATCCCTGCGGCTCGAAGCGAGCGGAGCGTCATGGGCAGACGACTCTACCCGGTCCCGGCTGCACACGGTGTATGGAGCAGTCGTTGCACATCGAGAAAGAGATGGGCGCGCTGCGCCGCTGATCCTCTCGTGAGCGGCGAATTCAATGGAATCGGAAGGCGACATGCAAGTCGGCGCCCAGAGACAGGCGGTTCAACTTCGCGGCGCCAGGGCCAGACAACACGATCGAGTCGACGTACGGCTCGGGCGACAAATCGAGCAGGTCGACATGCACCCAGCCTCCCACGCCGATCATGAGCGGAGGCAGGAGGAGCTCGAGCGACGGCCGCACTCCGGCGAACGGGGCCGAGGCCGGATTGGTGCCGTAATACGCGTCGATGATGGGGGAGGTCGCGCCGCGATCTGCCGGCACCTTCAACGGCCCAAAACGCGTACCCGAGACGCGGTGACCACCCGCTTCGCCGAGCAGCTGCAACTCCACCCGATCCGCAACAGGGATGAGGAACCCGACTGTGCCGGCGAAGAACAGGTGCCGCACGTCTCCAATCGAGAGACTGTCGACGCGCGGGGAGGCATCGAACGAGGCGCCGACCAGAAGCGAACCAGAGCCACAAGAGCGACGCACCAGCCATCGCCGTCCACCGGTCGCGGTTTCGCTCGCCGCCGACAGTGGCAACACCGCCCCGGAGGGACAGTTGCAAGGGCGCGGCGAGCAGCAGTAGCCCGAGAAAGGCGCTCATCTGAAGCCCTCATCCATGCGGGAAGGGACGGACGAATCAGAGGCGTTCTGAAAAGCCATGATGACATGGCGCGAGCACGACGTCTTCATCGGGCAGCCCTCGACACTCGGCCGTTCACGGTCGTTCGCGGCATCAATGCGCGGGGCGACCTCGTCGGGCGATACGTCGATGCCGCCGCTGGCAACAAGGAACGCGGCTACGTTTTCTGGCGAGGATTCGTCCCGAGCCACGCCGACTGACCGACGCCGCGCCGCCGGCGGGCTTGTCCCGGGACAAGTTCGAGAGGGCGGGACAGGATTGATGATCGAGGTCATCGCGCTACAATCGAAAAGCCTGGTCACCGACGGGAGCACGCTTGGGGAAATGGCGCCTCATCGCGACGCTCGTCACGGTCATGCTGGTTGCGCCGGGGTGCCAACATTCGACACCGACGACGGCGGACCGTCTGGCCACACCGTCAGCCGTGCCTCTCACTGACGGCCCACCGGGAACCGAAACGCTCGCGGTGCAGTGGGTGAAGGTGGCGGCTCCGGGTCTTGGCACCATGCTGGCGGCCGTCGCGCGGCCGCAAGGCGCAGGCCCATTCCCGGTCGTCATCGTGTTGCATGGCACGCACGGGTTCGCGCAGCAGTATGTGCAGTTGGCTCAGGAACTCTCGCGCGGTGGCCTGCTCGCAGTCGCCGCCTGCTGGTTTTCAGGCGGAGGCGGTCCCGGCTCGAGGTTCGTGACACCCCCGATCGGGTGTCCCGACGCACCTCCGATGCGCGCGGCGGATAGCCCCGAGGCCCAGCAGACGGTGGACGCGCTCGTCCAGGCGGGGCGCAAACTCTCAGGCGCGCGTCCGGATCGGGTCGGGCTTTTCGGGCACTCCCGCGGCGGCGGAGCGGCTTTGAACTACATTCTGGGGGAAGGAAACGTGCAGGCCGCGGTCCTCGACTCCGCGGGCTATCCCAGTCGGCTCGCCGACGTCGCCGGTCACGTGAAGGCTCCGGTCCTGATGTTGCACGGCGAGGCGGACAGTCCCGCCAACGCCGGGTCTGCGCTCACGGACGTGCAGATGGCGCGACAGTTCGAGGCAGCGCTGCGGCGGGCCGGCAAGCCGGTGGAAGCCGTGTATTACCCGGGGGCGGGGCACAACGGCATCTTCACTAGCCCGAGCCAACACGACGACGAGGTGCAACGAATGGTGGCGTTCTACCACCGCCATCTCGGCAACTGAGATCGTCCTATCCAACGCCGTCCGGTCGTCGACCCGTAGGTGGTGGTAAAAGGCGCCGCATGACGACGCCCCTGGTGAACGCCTCGAAGCACGACGGCGTGATGGTCCTCGAGCTGAACGCTCCGCCCGCGAACACGTACAGCTACGAGATGATGCGCGAGCTGGACGCGCAGGTGCTGGCGGCGCGGTTCGATCCCGACGTCCACGTCCTGCTCGTCACCGGCGCCTCCGCGGGCGGGAAGACGGAGTTCTTCTGCGCAGGCGCGGACATCAAGATGCTGGAGGGAGCGGATCCGTACTTCAAGTACAACTTCTGCCTGCATGCGAACGAGACGCTCTGCCGCCTGGAGCAGACGCCCAAGCTGGTGATCGCGGCGATCAACGGCCATTGCGTGGGAGGCGGGCTGGAGATCGCGCTCGCCTGCGACCTGCGGATCGCGCGAGTGAACGCCGGCAAGATGGGCTTGCCCGAGGTGTCGCTCGGCGTCCTTCCCGGGACGGGCGGCACCCAGCGTCTCGGGCGCGCGGTGGGCCGCGCGAAGGCCATCGAGCTGATGGCGGAGGGGACGACGTTCGGAGTCGAGGAAGCCAAGTCGCTCGGCCTGATCAACGCGATCCTCGACGTGCCCGCGGCGGAGTTCCGCGCCCGCGCCCTCGAGTACGCGCGGAAGTTCGTCCCGCCGGACAAGGCTTCGCGCGCCGTGGGATTCATCAAGCGGGCAGTCACCACCGGGCTGGAGGTCGGACTCGAGCAGGGCCTGGCGCTGGAGCGCGAGCTGCAGCAGCGGCTGTTCGAGGGGCAGGACGCGAAGGAAGGGTTGTCCGCATACAATGCGCGGCGCCCGCCACGGTTCAGCGGGAAGTGACGCCGGGGCGTGTCCGGGCATCGAAGGGGGCATGGACTCCGAGGTCTGGTACTTCCTGATCATCGTGGTGGGGCTGCCGCTCTTGCTGCTCCTCCTCACCGGCCCCGGCATGTGGAGCGAGAAGTGGGGCTGGCGCACGCTGGAGAAATTGAAGGAGTCCTGGCGCCGGCTGACCCACCGACGCGACCGCAAGCCCTGAGCTACGCCACCTTCCGGGCGATCTCCTGGACCGCTCCGTCGACGCCCAGGCGCGAGGTATCGACCGCGAGCTCCGCCTGCGAGTACAGCGGCTCGCGCGATTTCAGCAGCGCTCGCAATTCCTCCTGCGCATGCGGGCTGGCGGCGCCGGGGCGGACGTCGCCCTGCTCGAGCACGCGCTGCCAGTGGTCCTCGGGGGTGGCCTGCAGCCAGACGGTGCGGCTGCGCTTCTGGAGCAACTTGAACGACCCCGGGTCCGTCACGATGCCGCCGCCCGTCGCGAGCACCGCTGCATCCGTCTCGGCGAGAAAGCGCGTGAGCACCTCCCGCGCCAGCCGCCGGTAGTAGGCTTCGCCGTGCAGCTGGAAGATCGCCGCCAGCGGCAGCCCGGCGTCCTTCTCGACCAGCGCGTCCAGCTCGAAGAACGGCAGACCCAGCCGCTGGGCAAGCGCTCGACCGATCGTGCTCTTGCCGGCCCCGCGCAAACCGACCAGCGCCACCACGCGCCGGTCGGTCCGCTCATGCTGCGCCGCGAACAGCAGCTCGCCGGCCGACGACCCCAGCGCGCGCGCAACGTCCTGCAGGCGCGCGACGGAGATGTTCCCCCGCCCGGACTCCAGATCTGCCAGGAATCGCTCCGAAACGCCGCTCCGATGCGCCAGCTCGCGCCGGGTGAGGCCGCGCTCCTCCCGCAGGCGACGCGCCGCGGCACCGACCGAGGACAGCAGGACCTGGTGCTCCCGTCTCATCGTGCTGCACTATAATGCATCAGATCGACAAACCACAAGCAATATAATGCTTGCGCTAGCGCAAGTTTTGCGCTACCTTCCGGCCGATGGACACGACCGCCGCGCCCGCCCCGAAGCTGCAGTTCGATACCCACCCCTCGAAGTACCGGCACTGGACGCTGGCCGTGGAGGGAGACATCGCGCGGCTGATCATGAAGGTCCAGCCCTTCGGCGGGGCCAACAGCGAGCTGGAGCTGAAGAGCAACAGCTACGACTTGAGCGTGGACATCGAGCTGGCGGACGCGATCCAGCGCTTGCGCTTCGAGCACCCGAATGTGAAGTCCTGCGTGATCACCAGCGCGCACGACAAGATCTTCTGCGCCGGCGCCAACATCTACATGCTGGCCTCGAGCACGCACCCCTTCAAGGTCAACTTCTGCAAGTACACCAACGAGACGCGGCTCGCGATCGAGGATGCCTCGCAGAACAGCGGCATCCGCTTCCTGGCAGCCTGCAACGGCGCCACCGCGGGCGGCGGCTACGAGCTGGCGCTGGCGTGCGACGACATCGTCCTGATCGACGACGGGTCGTCCACAGTGGCGCTGCCCGAAGTGCCGCTCCTCGGCGTGCTCCCGGGGACCGGCGGGCTCACGCGAGTGGTGGACAAGCGCAAGGTGCGCCGCGACCTGGCGGACGCGTTCTCCACCCTCGCCGAAGGCGTGAAGGGGAAGCGCGCCGTGGAGTGGGGCCTCGTCGACGCGGTGGTGCCGCGCAGCAAGTTCGCCGACACCGTCGCCCAGCGCGCTCGGGACCTGGCAGCCAAGGCGCCGAAAATGGCGCGGGGGCCCGCCATCCAGCTCGATCCCATCGGCGACTACCGGCACGTCTCCTTGACCGTGGACGAGAAGGGGCGCCGCGCCGAGCTGACCGTGCGCGGACCGGCGGAGGCGAAGCGCGTGGAGGACGCGTCGTTCTGGCCGCTGCGGATGGCGCGCGAGCTGGACCACGCGCTGCTCCGGCTTCGCTTCGAGCACGAGAATGTCGGGCTGGTGATCGTGCGGACGGAAGGCGACAAGAAGATCGCACACCAGGTGGGCGAGCTGCTCATGGCGGACGACGGCTTCACGCGCGAAGTCCGCCTGAACCTGGCG
>Ga0070708_100001473_pt1 | contig 17961 bp, 12 predicted proteins | sample KBSK5503metaG_FD_65469 | JGI IMG/M metagenome (GOLD analysis project Ga0070708, IMG submission 65469) | Corn, switchgrass and miscanthus rhizosphere microbial communities from Kellogg Biological Station, Michigan, USA - KBS K5-50-3 metaG | ecosystem: Host-associated > Plants > Roots >... | reverse complement strand
AGCGAGGAACCAGACACCGTGGTTCGTAGAGCGGTCGAGACGTGACTTTGAGCGCATAGGCTGTTCCCTGCTCGCTTTCCACACGATACATCCCGGCGTCGTAATCACGTCCCAGGGGAAGAAACGTCAGCGTGACGGGGCTCAGTTCATACTGGTCTTGCAAACAGGCGCGCAGGTCTTCCTCGGTAATCCTGGGTGGTTCACGCATAGCTCCGCTCGTCCCATCCGATCTTTTCTTTCCGTCTTCTTCCTTCCTTCAAAGGAATATGTGTTCACCCTCTCGGTGAAAGGGGATATATCTCTATATTACGCGAGCCTTGGTGAGCTATGCAAGGATTTCGTCCAAAAAGCATGCATCACAGATATCCACAAGTGTTGAGCAGGTCTCTTCTCTTTACACAACTTTCGCGATGGCATCAATTAATACTCTCTCTCCTCTCATGCTGCTAAGGGACAGAAATTCCCATCAATCTCGACAACTGCTTTGATTCGGTATAAAATGCAGGAGGATTGCAGTGCTGAGTTATGGGAAGGAGTCCTCCTACGGAAGAGCGAGCAGCATCACGTCCCTTATTCACTGCTGATATCACCATCCGTTTACAGCAGCTTGTGGCCGGCTGGCAGGGGGCAGAGCGTAATCAGTCGTTATTTGATTTGCACAATGAGTGTCTCAACGCGGCAGGGCCGGGAGGTCGCCGCCTGCTGCCAGCAAAGCTTTTGCTCGTCAAAAATCTGGACGAGACAAACCTTCAAGCTGCAATTCGCAATTCCAATGGTAAGGGACGAGGCACCATAGTTCGCTTTCGTGTCAAGCCGCTCGGGCGCTTTGATGCAGCACTTGTACCAACGGGACTGGCAGGCGCAGTGCCCGATCGCTGGCTGTTGGCTATCGAAGAGAACTTGTCTCTACGTGACCAGGTAGCACTCTACGGTCACGCACTCGGCCACCTGTTATTGAACCGCGAGCAGGAGAAGATAGGCCAGTTACCTCAACTCGACCCGCGCGATGGCTATGCCCATAGTGATATGCTGGCTGAGTTGCGCATGTTGGAAACCGTTCGCCAGCCGCTTGATCGCCGTGTACTCGAGACGTATCCTTTGTTGACAGAGCTAGTGGGTGTACGCGAGGAATCGTCAGCGGTGATCGACCTGGTTACGAGCGATCTGCGGCAGCGGCTTGCGCAATTTGGATGGCGCGGACAGTATGTCGAGATACCTTATGTCTTCACCAATGGCCGCGTCTTCATTCGAGGGACTTCCACACAGCATCGTCGGAAGTTGCGTGTCGATGCCTTGCTCCGTGCTGATGCATCCTTGCCCATAGCGGTTGTGCAGACTATTCATGCAGGGCAGACTCGTGAGGTTGTTATCCGGCAGCTCACAGAGTATGCGCATAATCGCCTGGCCGTGCCATTCGCCTACCTGCTGGAAGATGATGGCACCATTCAAGAATTCGATTGGACTGCTTCAGATACTCCCGTTCGCGCTGTACTCACGCAACTGCCGGTTCGTGACGCTCTCTGGAACCGCTGGGCAGAGGCTCTCGGCCTGACCAACAGACAGGCAAGAGATGCGCTTTACTATCCGTATCAACTTAGCGCCCCGAAGCCGCGCTATTATCAAGAGGCGGCTATCAATCGTGCTGTAATCGCTGTGTTGCAGGCGAAACGTAATCTGCGCCCCCCGCGCATTCTTCTCACACTGGCAACGGGTACAGGCAAGACAAAGATTGCCTTTCAATTGGTGTGGAAGTTGAAACGCACGCGGGCGATTCGCAATGTGCTCTACCTGACAGATCGTGACTGGCTATTAAGCCAGGCGATGGATAATGAATTCGCGCATTTTGGCGATGCCCGTGATCGCATTAGAGGGGAGGCAGCAACGAGCCATGATATCCTCTTCGCCACCTATCAGGCAATGGCCGATAATGAAACGCGTACCGGTCCCTATCGCGATTTCCCGCGTGACTTCTTTGACGTTATTATCGTGGATGAGTGTCACCGGGGCAGTGCCCAGGCCGACTCCAGGTGGCGTGTCATCCTGGAGCATTTTGAAAGCGCTGTCCAGATAGGGATGACGGCTACGCCCCTGAGTACTGAGACGGTACAAACGGATGAGTATTTCGGGAAACCAATCTACAGTTATTCCCTGCGCATGGGCATCAACGATGGCTTCCTCGCCCCCTATCGGGTACACCGCGTGCTGATGGGCCCAAAGCAGGAAGATGAACAAGCAGAAGAGTCCGGAGAAGTTGTGACTCAAGATGAAAATGATAGTGTATCGCGTGATGAAGAAGATAGTTCTATCCCCGACAACCCGGTCATAGAGGAAACTTCGACGACATTGCGAGCACGTACTTCAGTGATCGCACAGCATCTCGCGACTTACCTGCAGCAGTCCGATCCACTGGCCAAAACCATCGTCTTTTGTGTCGATCAACACCATGCTGAGAAGATGCGCCAGGCATTAGAGCAGACCTGCGCAGAGTACGTAACTCGCTACAGGGGGTATATTGAACGCATTGTCTCTGATGAGGGAGCAGAGGGAAAAAGAGCCCTTGGCCGCTTCAGCACGCCGGGTGAGCGAACTCCAGTGATTGTTACGACTTCGAGGCTGCTCTCTACCGGCGTTGATGTCCCGACGTGCAAGAACATTGTGCTAGCACGGCCTGTTGGCTCGCTAGTTGAGTTCAAACAGATCATCGGACGTGGCTCACGGCTGTATGAGCCTGAGAAGACCTGGTTTACTATCGTAGATTACGCCGGAGCCATCAAGCTCTTTTTCGATCCCAACTTTGATGGTGATCCCGAACTGGTAGAGGTTGAGCCACTGGTCCCCCAGCCACAAGCAGAGCAGGAAGAGACCGGGGTTGGAACTGAGGTGCCCACATGGAATGAATCTCCAGGAGTAGCAAGGATTCCTACTACCCCTTTGATCAGAGACGGAGGGGAAGCCTATCCACAAAGCGAGGCATCGGGAGAAAGTCCACCTCCTGTATCCCCTCTGCCACCTGCACCGATTGAGCCGATCGAAGAGAAGAAAGAGCGTAGCGAACAGGGGAGTGTTGTAATACCGACTACTCAACAGCCAGCGAATTTTCCTCATGTTTTACAACCACCTGTATCTATACATGTAAGTGTGGGATCTGTTCCGAAGACAGAACCACCAGGATTTATCAAACAGTTAAAGAACGGGATTACCATCCAGGTAATCGGAGAGGACGTCTACGACCTTGGACCAGATGGGAAAACACTGCTCGCTCGTTCGTCGTATCGCGACTATACAGCAGCGGCTCTCAAGGACATGATCAAGACTCCCGGGGATTTGCGAGCACTCTGGCTGAGCAAAGAGCAGCGAGGGGCGCTGCGCGACCAGTTGGAAGAGGAAGGGGTAGACCTGCAAGCCCTCGCGGCAGCGCTACAGCATCCCGACGTTGATCCGCTCGATCTCCTTTTGCACGTGGCCTTTGGACAGGGTATGTTGACGCGCAACGAGCGAGTCGAGCGGCTCTACCGCGATCATGCAGACTTTTTCAGCCGCTACAAACCGCAAGCGCGTGATATGCTTAATGTGATACTGGAGAAATACATTGCCGACGAAGCAGCGGATATCAGCGATACTGAGTTGTTCAAGGTGCCTCCATTGGTGGATCGAGGCACGTTTATTGAACTGGCGGCACCATTTGGTGGCGGGTCGAAAGTACGCAGCACTCTCAAAGAATTACAGCAATTGCTCTATAGTGCTTGATGGTGCATGCGCTAAGTCCTGGGAAAACCGTAGGCGCACAATTTATTGGCGCACCGCCGATTTATCGGCCAATGGCCTGTCGATGCGCTCCCCAGGCCGATAAATCGGCGGTGCGGGCATGAATGCACCGCCTACGCAATGGCCGGTTTTGGTCGGTAAAGTTCATAATCGGCAGTGTGCACGATACACCGGCACCTACGGTTTTCCCAGGACTTAGCGCATACACCATTGAGCGTCCATCCATATTGTCAGGCAGGAAAGAGAACAGCATACTATGAGTGAACTTAATCACCTTTCACAAGACTCATTATTCAATGAGGGTAATGGAACTCGCGACGGCGAGCAACGCGAGAATGGAGTCGCTCCCAACGGCAGCAGGGCATCCAGGAGAGCGAGGGCTCCGCTCACCAGCAGGGAGCAGCTCAATGCGACGATCAAGAGCGTGCGCGACCTGCTGCGCAAGGATGCCGGGTTGGCCGGGGACACCGATCGTCTGCCGCAGTTGACCTGGCTGCTCTTCCTCAAGAACCTTGACGATTTTGAATATGCGCAGGAGGAAGAACTGGGCGAGGAGTACGAGCCGGTTATCGAGTCTCCCTATCGCTGGCGCGACTGGGCAGCAGTCGAAGACAAGACGCAGCGGCTGACGGGCGATGAGCTGCTTGACTTCGTCAATAACGACCTGATCCCTTATCTTGGCCGCATCTCCGGCTCTGGCGAGCAGGATATCCGCACGATCATCGGTACGATCTTTCAAGGTACCTACAACCGCGTCCGCTCCGGCTACATCCTGCGCGAGGTCGTGGACAAGCTGAGCACCATCAACTTCAACTCTTCGGACGATATTCACGCCGTGTCGCATTTCTATGAGACTATGCTGCGCGAGATGCGCGACTCGGCAGGCGACGCGGGCGAGTTCTACACCCCGCGCCCGGTCGTGCGCTTTATCATCGACCGGCTGGCTCCGAAGCTGGGCGAGCGCATGCTTGACCCGGCGTGTGGCACATGCGGCTTCCTGGTGGAGACGTACGAGCACCTGCGCGAGCAGGCCCGCAGCCCTGAACTACACCGGCAGCTCCAGGATTCGCTGATGGGCATCGAAAAGAAATCCATGCCCTACCTGCTGGGCGTCATGAACCTGCTGCTGCATGACGTTGAATACCCAAACATCGTTGAACGCAACGCCCTCTCGACCAATATCCGCCAGGTACGAGATGCCGAGCGCGTGGACGTGGTGGCGACCAATCCTCCCTTCGGCGGCGAAGAGGAGCGCGGTATCCTCAACAACTTCCCCGAAGGCATGCGCACCTCGGAGACAGCAATGCTCTACTTCCAGTATGTTATGGCGATGCTCAAACGCCCTCACGGTCGCTGTGGCATCGTCCTACCCAATGGCTTCCTCTTCGGTGGTGGCGTAGCGTCAGAAGTCAAGCGGCAACTGCTCAACCGCTTCAACCTGCATACCATCGTGCGCCTGCCCAACGGCGTCTTCGCGCCCTACACAGGTATTCCTACCAACCTGGTCTTCTTCGAGGCATGTGATCCCGATGGTAAAGAGCCATGTACCCGCGAGGTCTGGTACTATGAACAACCATTGCCGGAGGGCCGCAACAGTTACTCCAAGACAAAGCCATTGCAGTACGAAGAGTTCGCTGATTGCATCACGTGGTGGGACAAACGCGAGGAGAACGAACACGCCTGGAAAGTTCCTGTTGAACAGATACTCGCCAACGACTGCAACCTCGATATCAAGAACCCCAACGCCAAAGAGGATTTCGAACATCTGCCGCCGGAACAATTGGTTGAGGATATTCTGAAGAAAGAGCAGCGTATCGTGGAGTTAATGATCGAGGTTAAGAATATGCTGGTGGAGGAAAAGTAATAATGGCAAGGTTGGTTAATGCTCGTACTGGCCATATGACTCGATGGGTTATTCCAGTAGCAAAAAGACTCTTGATTGAAGAAGCATGCAAGAATGCATCTACTCAACCACTTGGGGAAGTAGCTCACATAGAGATGGGACAATCGCCTGACGGGGATAGCTGCAACGATGATGGAGATGGCATTCCTTTGATTGGAGGCCCCGCAGATCTCGGATTAGAATTTCCCCAATCGACTCGCTGGACAAATTCTCCAACGAAGTTATGCAAGCCAGGAGACATAATTGTCTGTGTTAGAGCAACAATTGGTGAACCCAGATGGGCAGATGGAATATATTGTTTGGGGCGTGGTGTCGCTGGCATATGGCCCGTTGATAATTACTTATCGCCCAGGTTTCTGTTTTTCATTATTGAGGGGAACGAGCAGATTTTGCAGAACCAGGGCACAGGGACTACCTTCAAGACTATCTCAAAACAGCATCTTGCTTCCATCCAAGTTCCGATGATTCCAGTGGAGGAGCAAGAGATAATAGTGTCTTTCCTCTTATGGCTTGAGCAGAACAGCAACTCACGCCCCAATTTCTTAGAAGCACCGTCTCTTCCAGCGTCACTAACTAATCAACTCGGTATCATAGCGCGGATAGAAGAGCTGGCTGCCAGGATTGAGGAGGCGAGAGGGTTGAGGCGGGAGGCGGTGGAGGAAGCAGAGACACTTTTTCCATCAGCCTTAGAATCATTATTTGAGGGAAATGATGCTACATGTTGGCGATATGAAAAACTGACAGGGAATGAATTAGCAATAGTAGTTGCGGGTCAACATATCATGGCAGAAGAATATAATCTATCAGGGGATGGTATCCCTTATTTAACTGGCCCAGCTGATTTTGGTGCCAGAGTAGCTGAAATCAAACGCTGGACTTTAACTCCAAAATCCATGGCACTGCCAGGTGATATCCTCTTAACAGTAAAAGGCGCAGGTGTTGGTAAAATCAATCTTGCACCAAGCGTTGAAGTCGCGATAGGTCGTCAGCTTATGGCTATCAGACCTAATCCAAGTAGACTCTTACATGAGTTTGTCTATTTTTCCTTGAACATAAATTTGAGCATTTTCGGTCAATTGCTACAGCTACCACAGTACCAGGGTTTAAAAAGACAGACGTTGAGGAGCTTCGTATCCCGATTCTAGATTTGGCCGAGCAGCGTTATATAGTCAGCTATCTGGATAATCTGCAATCTAAAGTCGTTTTCCTTAAGCAACTTCAATCCGAAACCTCAGCAGAACTCGATGCCCTGCTCCCTTCTATTCTCGACAAAGCATTTAAGGGGGAACTCTAATGGAAATGGATCTTGCGGTGCCACTATCGATGTCGCAGATCGAAGCGGCAAACAGGCTGCATAGTAAACTACTCCAATGGCAGATCACCGACCGCGCTCTTCATGCATTACATGTAAACCTTCCTGGCTTTGATATTGAGGCAACCTTGCTAAAGGTTGCTGCAGTCAACCAGCTTTATGGGACGAACGTTTACGCTGTGATGCGGATGGCTCAACATATAACAAAAGTTATGCTTACAGCGGGCAATATGGAGGACACTGACCTTGTGGAGAAACTCGCATCTCTTCCTGGTCGGCAACATCTCAGCTTTGCCTCAAAGTTTGCTCACTTTTTCATCGATATGGAGCGCTTCCCCATCTATGATTCTTACGCAGTGAAGATGGTCGCCTATCATCTTGGGAGACACGGACAGGACAGGAAAACGGAGTATCCTTACAAGGCTTTTGTTGAAGATCTCCATATTTTAAGAAGAAATGCTCAGCTCTCATGTAGTACCAGGGAATTAGATCACTACCTCTGGCTAGCCGGGTTGTATCAAGTATGGTTGAGAGATCCAGATTCGCCTATAAATATCGAGGTTAAGAAGCTATTTGAAATCCTTTCCTCAGCGACTCCCGACGAGCTTACTAGCGCTACTTTGTTGCTTGAGGAAATATCGTCCTGCTGATAAGAGTTTCATGAGAGCGGAGCCAAGTAATAGCCTGCCGCCCTTTCCAATCCCAAAAAGTACTATCCTTCTTAACGCTTTGTTAGTAGGTTGTCAAGCACGCTGTGATGGGTGGGAACCTGACATCCACAAGGAGCCACCACATTCTTCCTTCTAGTGAACATTGACAGAGTATGAGTTACTTTTTATACTTTAACAACAATTACCTCAAGCTAGTGAGTAAAGCTGGCGCACATTGTCCTTTCCAGGAAGGAGGCGGCATGCACGGCTTAATCTTTGTCACATGGGAGAAATATTTGACGGAACGCTTTGGCGGTCCGCTCCTCTACGCCTATCGAGATGAGATCAAGGAAACACCCTCGAATTCACCTCTTGCCAGTCGGCTCTATGATGATGCGATATTGTTAGCTGGAGTAGGGGCAGCAAGTCGCCTGACAGGTGTCGCTGCCGATATGCTGCTACGGGAGTACGGGCGCTATTTTATCATCAATGGCCTGACGAGCCATCTCTGCAGCTACGTCCTCTCCCAAATTCACAGTGGGCGGGCCCTCTTGCTGGCCATGAGAGATGTCCATGCGCGATTACGCCAAACACGGGAAGGATTGACCCCTCCTCTTTTCAACTATGAAACCTCCTCGTATGCAGATGAAGTCGTACTTCTCTATGACAGCCCACGCCAACTCTGCTCGGTATTATGGGGCGCTATCGAAGGGGCAGCGGAACGTTTTGGTGAGCAGGTACAGATCTTCGAGCAGAGCTGTATGAAAAAGGGGGCAGCTCTCTGTCGCCTCCGAGCAGTGTTTTCTGCTCCCCTGGCCGATCCACTGAGGTATGCGAAAACACCGGAGCAGTTAGCCCGCCAGGAGCAGCAAAAGGAGCTGGCAGATCTGGTGCTGGATTTTCTCCCCGATCGAGGAACCACACAAGGGGTGAGCTTACAAGACCTCCAGCGGATCCTCCAGCGCCATCGATATATCACAGCGCATCAACGACGCTCTGCGGTTCTTCTGGAGGCAGTTCAGCATCTCCAATTCGCAGGCTTGGTCGCCAGTAGTGCCGACCAGCCGGGAGATGAGCTGACGAATCGACGCTACTGGCGCGTTCGGACATTCTGGGATGAGTAAATTTAGTGGTAGTTTGTTAATTTGTAAAATATCATATCCTTGCTCATATTCTGCTGGTTGATGACACCTCAATTCATCGTACTAGAAAAATAGAGTCTGATTGCTCTGAATCGAGTAAAATACCCGAATCAACAAAGTACCGATATCTCGTGAGCTGGCTTGAGAATGGTCTTTGTCAGGATACCCATCTGAGTAATTAGCCCTTAATAGTTACAATTTATGTTGCTATTGCTTGAAAACACAATAAATGTTGCGTATACTTTATAAGTAAACCCCTGATTTACTAGAGAAGAGCAGGAGGCCATTGATGCTTATTGACCCCCAAACGCTGATCATCGTCATTCTGGTAACCCTTCTCGTAGGTGTATTGCTAGGAGTAAGTTTGGTACGTCCCAGGGGCTACCGCTAACAGGTGGTTTACCACAGGCAGGGTAGGGGCACACCATCGTGCATTTACCCTGCTATTTTCTGGCTCTTCCGCACTTTGGTAGTGTTGGTGAACTCGACTTTCGAAGGGACGTTCTATTTTTCTCAAGCACCAAAGGTGGTTGATATTCCCCACCGCGAAGAGAAAAAAGACCTGTTTTGTGGCAGCTTTCCCCACTTTTTGAATTCGCCAATACTATCTTAATGTGGCTATACCAAACTAATGCCTATGGCGACAAATGATGTTTTATGAGGGATGGTATGAATGTAGAAAAGCAGGATGTTGATAGGAATATGACTCGCCAACGTGCTGCTGCTGAGGTGATCGAACTGGGTGAGATGCTGTTTGATACTGCCATTGATGTGGCAGCACGACGGCCAGAAGAGGGAGAAGCGAACGATACTGCTCTCATCGAAGAAATGCGGGCAACGGCTGACGAATTTTTCACGGCCCTGCGCCTGCTATTAGAGACAGGGCAAGATACAGGCGAACGAAACCAGTAGCATAAGGAGCATGTAGCTATGGGCATCGAAGAGGATGTGGTTGCCTCCGCAGAAGATATTTTAAAGCAGACGCCGGGCGGGCTGACGAAAGAGGCGCTGGTACGCCTGGTAACGCCGCGCCTGCCAAACCGGCTCATTGCCGCCAAAATCATCGAGATTCTGCGCAAACAGCCCCAGCATTTCACCGAGGGAGGCGACGGGCGCTGGCGTTTGCGCGAGCAGGCCGGGTTGCTCCCCCTGGATGAGTCTGTTGCGGCAGCGACAACGACCATTGCTGCTCCGTCCGTACAGAACTTGCGGCAGGGCTGCTATGTCGTGTTCGACCTGGAGGCTATTGGTTCGGATGCGCTCTCACCTACAACGGAAATCATCCAGATTGCCGCCTGGCGCTGGATTGATGGCCTTCCCCAGAAGTCGTGGTCGACATTCGTGCGCCCGGGTGTCCCGATTCCTGCTCATATCGTAGAACTGACGCAGATCACGATGGATGAAGTGCGCGATGCGCCACCGGCCGGGCAAGCCCTGCAAACATTCTTCGCGTACGTTGGCGATTTGCCCCTTATCGCGCATAATGGCGCGAGCTACGATGGGCCGCTCATCAAGGCTACCTGCGAGCGGCTGGGCATGGCGCTGCCGCCGATGTTGAGATGCTGGCGGGGATCATACAGGGCCTGGAGCGCGAACTGCACAACAGCACAACGGGTGCTGCTGTCTATGAACTCCTGCGCCGTGCTGGAGATCCCTGGGCTGGCATTCTGAAGCCGCCCGCGCAGCTTCCCACGGCTGCGGAGATCATCACTACCTTTGGCGCGCATCTCACCGCGCTTCTGCCGGAACGTGAGCCATCGCTGCCAGCGTTGCCCGATACTCTGATGGTTGATGAGGTCTTTGCGCAGGCCGAAGCGCGAGGGCGCACCCGGCGCGAGGCGCAGCTTGAACTAGCTCACCTGGCCACAGATACCCTACGGGAAGGCGGCTATGCGGTCATCGAGGCAGGAACGGGCGTTGGCAAGAGTCTGGGCTACTCGCTTCCCGCCGCACTGCAAGCACGCGCCGGTGGGCGGCCCGTCGCGCTCTCCACGTTTACCCGCGTGCTGCAAACACAGTTGGTTGAGCGCGAACTCCCTTTCGTGCAGCAGTTAGTGCCCGGCCTGAGCTATGCCCTGCTGCAGGGACGCGCCAACTACCTCTCGCTCTCGCGGCTGGCTGAGGAGGTAGAGGACGCGCTGGCGGAGATGCATCTCCCGGCAGCGCGGGCCTGGATGCTGGCGACGCTGGTACGCTTCGCTGAAGTCAGCGCGCACGGCAACCTGGAAGAACTGGGCTACACGCCGCGCTCGCTTGAAGAGTATCTCGCCGCCGGCGGGGCCGTCTTGCAGTTCCTCTCCAGCTTACGCGCCAGCCGCGACGATCGTTCCGCCTCGTTCGCGGGGGTGGATTTCTACCGCCGAGCACGCGAAAACGCTGAACGCGCTGACCTCGTGGTGGTGAATCACGCTCTGCTGCTCAGCAATTTCCTCGGCACTACCCTCGACGAAGAGCCCTTTGCGACGCGGGTGGTGTGCGACGAGGCCCATACACTCGAAGAGGCTGCCACGCTGGCCCTGGAGCAGCGCGTGGAGGAGCAGCGGCTGCGGCGCATCTTGCAGGCCATTTACCATCCCCAGGGGCGCGGCAGTCTCGTGCTTGACAGCCGGCGTCGACTGGGGCTGCCCTCTGATGATCCTGTGCTGCTCGCCATTGCCCGGGCTGTTGACGCAGCACAGGCCGCGCTGGATAGCCTGTCCCAGCAGTTGTACCGCTATGTGACGAACAAAATAGTGGTGGGGCGCTCTGACCTGCAACGCTACGGCGTGCGCGTCAGCATCGATTTGGGCGCATTGTCTGCCGCAGGTGGTCCCGCGCTGCGCAGTGCAGCCGGTGCGCTCGGCCACGCTTTGAGTGAACTGCGTGACGCGCTGGGTCAGCTTGTGGACAGAACAACCGCCGCGGCAGAGCAGGCTGAAGGGCAGGCGGGACGGACGGCGCGGGTACGGCGCATCACCCGGCTCGCGCGCTCCCTGCTGCGTGACCTGCGCGAGGTGAGCGAGCACTATCGCTGGTTCTGGTCGTTCGAACATGGAAGCCTCTATGTGCGCATCGTCGAGTTAGGCAGGATAGAGCCAGGGGCCGTACGAGCACCGGTTTCCATCAGTGGCGTTCCCATCAACGTCGGACCTCAACTCTGGCAACGGCTCTGGTCGCGCCTGGACGCGGCTGTCTGCACTTCGGCCACCCTGAGCGTTTTCGGCCAGGGCTTCGATTTCTTCCTCAGCCGCGTTGGCCTGGAGCCTGAGCGCGCCGCAGCGGCTGCGCCCGCTAAGACTGTCGTCACCAGAGAACTCCCGCCTGCTTTCGACTACCACGAGCACGCGCTGTTGGAATTGCCGAGCGACCTGCCCGCCCCACGGGATAGCGATCTGAGGCGCAATTTTCCCGAGGCCGTAGCGGAATTGCTGCGCCGTTTTATCCCGTTCTTCAAGGGGAAGACGCTGGCGCTCTTCACCGCCAACAACCGGCGCGACTTCGTCTATGAACGCCTTGCCGCGCCAATGGCCGAGGCTGGCTACCCGGTGCTCAGCCAGAGCCAGGGCAGCCGCGTACTGGACGAATTTCGCGAGCAAGAGCGCGCCTCGCTGCTGGGGTCGCGCTCGTTCTGGGAAGGCGTCGATGTACCAGGGGAATCGCTCTCCTACGTCTTCTTAGAGAAGTTGCCCTATCCCAGCCTGGGCGACCCGGTAGAGGCAGCACGCATGAGCGCTGTGGAGAGCGCCGGCAAGAATTCTTTCTATGACTACCTGCTGCCGAAAATGGTCATTATCCTCAAGCAGGGCTTCGGACGCCTGATCCGCTCCGCCAGCGACAGAGGGGCAGCTATCTTGCTGGATAAGCGACTGCGCAACTCGCTCTACCGCACGGAGGTGCTGCACTCCCTACCCGACCCGGCTATCGGCTATGAATCCGGCCCAGACATGTTCCAGCGCATCGCCGCGTGGATGGATCTACCGTTCAACCCGGAGGAACTGCCCGCGCCTACCGTTCCTGATGTCGAGCGCGTCCTGGCCGAACAGCAGTTGCCCACCCCATTTGTCGCCGAGGCTTTCTTCGAGCGTGTGGCGCAGCCGCGCTTGCTAGCGGTGCAACAGGCCATCTGGGGGCAGGCCAGTTTCCGTCCGCTCCAGGAAGACATCATGCGCGATGTGCTGGCGGGCAGCGATGCCTTGACGCTCCTGCCGACCGGCGCAGGCAAGAGCCGCACGTATCAACTGCCCGCCTTGATCCGGCCAGGACTCACCCTCGTGATTTCCCCTCTCATTGCATTGATCCGCGACCAGGTGGAGAAGCTGCGCGAGGTGCCGGGGATGACACGGGTGGCGGCGCTGGTCTCTGGCATGGATGCTGCCAGCCAGGAAGAGGTGCTGCGTGATGCCGCACGCGGTCGGCTGCGGCTCCTGTATGTCTCGCCCGAACGCCTGCGCGATCCGCGTTTCCAGGCTTTCCTGCCGCAGTTGCCGTTAATCCAGCTGGTGGTCGATGAAGCCCACTGCATCTCTACCTGGGGGCATGACTTCCGCCCCGATTTTCTGGAAATTGCCAGGCTGCTGCCGGCAGGCAGGGCAAGATGGCACAAAGCTGCCTGTACAGGCGCTTACCGCTACCGCGACGAAACAGGTGCAGGAGGAGATCATCACGACGCTGGCTATGGGCAACAAAGGAGCGAGTGGCCGGGAACTGGTGAAGCGCACGGGCGATTTTGTGCGCGACAACCTCGTCTTTCGCGTGTATCATGTCTCCAAACGCGAGGAACGCGACAGCCTGGCGCTCGGCATTGTCCAGCAGCTGGTACGGAACCAGGAGCGCGGGGGAAGCGGTATCGTCTATGTGGCGACCCGCAAGGCTGCCACGCAGTTGGCCCGCCTGCTGCGCGATCGCAACATCGCGGCGCAGGCCTACCACGGTGGTTTGCCCACGCCTGAACGCCACCAGATTCAAGAACAATTTATGCAGGGCGAACTCGACGTGGTCGTGGCGACCAACGCCTTTGGGATGGGCGTCGATAAAGCGGAAATTCGCTTCGTGTTGCACTATGACCACCCTGCCAGCCTGGAGGCATACGCGCAGGAAGCGGGACGAGCAGGACGCGATGGCAAGGAAGCCTATGCCATCCTGCTCGATCACGCGCAAACCCAGCGCACCACGCGCTTTATCGCGCAACAGGGTATGCCCCGTGTGCAAGTGCTTGAGGCTTACCGGCAGGCGCTGCAAGATGCCGACCAGGCGCTGTCCTCGGCGGTACGTCTTGCGGATGGCGCGCTGCTCTGCGATCCTGACGCGCTGGCGGACCTGGCCGATATTGAGCGCACCCAGGCCCGCGTGCTGCTCTTCTCTTTTGAGGAGGCCGGGCTGGTCCAACGTGGCGTAGACTGCACGCTTGAAGCGACGGTCATGCTGAATCGCACGCCAGGCGACATTCTGTCGAGCATGACGGATACCTCCGAGCGTCACATGGTTGCGGCCTTGTTTGACGCCACCGGCGCTGCCCTGGATCGGCAGGTAACATACCAGGCAGCTATCGTCTATAAAGCGACAGGACTTGATCCACGCCGCGTAGACCCACTGCTGGTACGTTTAGCCGAGCATGATCTGCTGCTTTACCGTTCCTATAGCCGTGGTGTGACACTCAAGACAGAGGCGGGATTAGCCGGCAGGGCAAACCTGCAAGCGATCGAGCAACGCTTCGCTGCCCGTTATGAGCGCTTCGAGGAGCGGCTACAGAAGATGCTGGACTATATCCACCTGCGGTCCGGCCAGAGCCGCTGTCGCAGCGCCTACCTGGTGAATTACCTGACAGGCGATACCACTGCGACGCCTTGCGGCAAATGTGACCTGTGCAGCCCTACCAGCGAACACCTCCCCTGGCGGCCCGATCTCGTCGTCGCTGCCGAGCCGCTGCGCATCGATCCCCGGCTGGTGATCCTGGGGGCGGTCAAAGATCACAACAACATCTTTGGCAAGTGGACCATCGAGAAAATGGTGCTGGGCACTCCCCAGACGACATTTCAAGGACAGACCAGGAAACTCTCGCCTATGGCGCGAGCCTCGGATCACTATGGAGCATTGGAGGGAAGCAGCGTCAACTCCGATCACGTGCGGCGTGCGCTGGATGCCCTTATCGAGGCTGGGTATCTGCAACTGGTAGAACGCCCGCTACATACAGGCGGGACCTACTCGGCGGTTAAGATGATGCAGAAAGGGCGCGATGCCCTGGCCGGAGGCGTTGACCTCCCGGCCTTGCAAGAGAGCGGGGGTGCGGCATGAACGAACAGGATGATGAAGTAGCGCAACTCCTCGACGAAGCCGTAGTCCGTCTGGCGACATATCGCGAGACATTCACTGACGAGGAAGCGCTGTTCTCCCTCTGGGAGCGCGACTATGATATCTCACCCCAGAGTGATCCACAGGGGCGTTTTGTACTGGTCTACGAGGCGGACAGCAAGCATCCTCGCCAGTGGCGTCTCTCCACGCAAGCACTGGCAAATAACCGGCTGCTGGACGCGCTCAGATCAGGAGCATGGAATGGACGGAATCTTGACGTGGAGTTAGCCCGGCTCGATGCTGAGGACCATAGCCATTATATCTTCTGCCCCTATGATCCCCGCTTCACAAACCATCCAGACGGGACGTGGGAAGCCGCTGATAGTGAATACAACATACTACTTCCACGAGAGACGAAGGCAGTTCTTGATACGCTTGGTCCCAAACTGCTTGAGCAGTGGCACAACGAAGGAGCCGGGCCTTTGACCGTGCACCAGGTGACCGAGCGACTGGGCAACCTGGGATGGCCTGAAGCGAATGCGCGCAACGGCTGGCAACTTGTACGCGCCTGGCTGCTAGGCTGGCCGGAAGTCGCCCGCGTCGGACAGGACTACTGGATTCCCACGGACTCAGTGCCGGAGGGACCGGAACACACACGCCTGCAAGTATTGCCGGTTGTGAGCGTATCTCCTAGAGCCGGATCGGCGGATGCAGAAACCAGCCCCATCAGCGGACCCGGTTCTCCAGAACGAGAAACCGCACCAACAATTGACAATAGCCCGCTACCTCAGGGCAGAGCAGTCATGGCAAACCAGGTAAGCTGGACATACCCTCTCCGTACTATTCACCTGCTCGAAGGATTTCTTCCTGTGCCAGCAGCCGCGCGCAGCGCCTATCCTCCTCGTGGAGTGGGTGAGGGAGACCGGGAAGTCTTGCGCGGGCTGTGGTATGACGACGATGAACGCCTGTGGCTCTGGCTCGACCGGAATCAAGACCGTCTCTATGGGCCTGATCTTGCGCATAAGCTGGAGTGGCTGGAGGCAGGTGATCTGCTGCGCGTTGTGTGGACACCTAACCTCGTTGTCTTGCGTATGGCCGGACACGACAACGAAGTTCAGCGTGAGGAAACGCGCCTTGTGGACCCGCAGGCGCTGAAGGCACTGAGAGGCGGTTTAGGCGAGACGTATCGCCAATCGCTCCAGGCGATTCTATCAGAGAAAGCCGAGGGACTTACATTCGCGCAGGTGGTACATGCGCTGCGAGAGCGACAAGGACACGATGTTCCCCGAAATACGGTGAGGGCTCTGCTGTATGCAGGAGGATTTGTACAGCGCGGTGGACGCTGGTTCGCCGCTCCCCAAAGCGAGCTAGGAGCACGCAAACTGCGCTCCGCGTTGGCTGAGACGTTGATGCCAGTGCAGGAGATCGAGCAAACTCAAACTGTAAATGCTGGACCGAGCGCAGATGCTGAACGTCTAAAGAGAAGAGTACAGGCCATCAGGGCGAGGTTGGCTGAACTGGTGAACATGCTTCGTGAGAGCTTGTAGGGAGTGTCTTTCAGCAACCAGGGGCAAGCTGTTCCATGAGAGGGGGAGCTTTGGCTGAGAGGATCGACGACGTTATCGATCAGGCAAGTGATCGTAAGCTGGTCAACCGGCTCCAAGGTGATCGGTTCGACTTTGCTGGTTTCCCATGCGCGTCGCCAATCCTTGATCGGGGCATGGTGATGATGAGCGCCAGCCTCGCAGTGATCCGGGCACATGCTGCTCTCCTTCTCTCTGTTTGATCATTGCTCTTGCTCTGCCAAGCCTGGGGAATCAGTTTGAGATCATGGAGAGCTGAGAAGACGTTCATCTCGATCGGAATCTGTCGGCGGTTGATCTGTGCTCCTGGCCGGTTTTGCACAGCCACAGGGAGACATGTGTCGGCTGCATGGTTTCCTGGACAACCACCATCAACTGCTCGCGCAACTGCTCCAGGTCCACCTCCTGGCGCAGCGTGGCACTGAAGGCTGCGATGGTCTTGGCCGCATCATATTTGCGACGGTAGAAGCGACGGTCGATGAGCGCCTGGATGCGCGCACGCAGCGGCTGGAACAGGATATAGATCGCCAGCGTGGACAGGACGATGGCCACGTTGTTGTCCTGGCTGATGATGCCACGCAGCAGCGCTTGTAGGCCAATGACCAGGCCCACATAGACCCCGGTCAGGGTAACTGTGAGCGTGCCATACACCAGCGTGCGATTGATGATACTATCAATGTCCCACAGCCGATAGCGCAGTATGGCAAAACCAAACGAGAGCGGGAGGAAGAGCGGCAGAGTAAAACCAGCCTCATTGGAAGCCAATAGAAGGAGGGGACTGCGCTCAACGAGCATTGGGAAGAACAGGCCCAGCACAGTTAGGAGCATATAGACTGTGATCGGCACTGCGAGACCGAAGACCACCCATTTGGTCTGCTGACGCTCTCGTGGACTGGACACGCGTCGATAGCGGTAGAGTTGGGCTGCTGCAACAGTGGTCAATTCGCCGACAACCACGAGCCAGCCTGGCTGGCTCACTGACACATTCGGCAGGAGAGGCGTGTCTGGGAAGAAAGAAGAGATATCCCCGACAAGAAACACGACCAGGGTCCAGCGCATCCAATGAGGCACAAATTGCCCGGTAGGAAACAGGAGAAAGACGAGCACGAGCAAAAACCCAGTGAGGAAGGTCAGGCATGCGTTCGGCACCCACCAGGGGCTCGCCGCTGGTGGGTCGGCGACCACGATGATCGGGCCAAGCGTCACTAACATGAGCGCGACGATAAACGCTATCCGGTCGTCAGGTCTGCGCCAGATGATGAGCGTGCTGACCACCAGACACATCACCACTGAGGCAAGTGCGAGCGCGAGCGTGAATACTGCGTAATCAGCAAGAGAC
>Ga0070708_100001471_pt1 | contig 17969 bp, 15 predicted proteins | sample KBSK5503metaG_FD_65469 | JGI IMG/M metagenome (GOLD analysis project Ga0070708, IMG submission 65469) | Corn, switchgrass and miscanthus rhizosphere microbial communities from Kellogg Biological Station, Michigan, USA - KBS K5-50-3 metaG | ecosystem: Host-associated > Plants > Roots >... | reverse complement strand
TTGGGATCAAGAGAAAGATCCCCTTGAATATCGGCCATCACTGGTCTACCCCCAGCGTGAATCACTGCATATGCTGTTGCGGCAAAGGTGTTAGTTGGGAGGATGACCTCGCGCCCTTCGACATTGATAGCTCTTAAAACAGCTTCGAGTGAGGATGTCCCGCTGGACATTGCAATTGCGTGCTTTGTTCCGATATAGGTAGCGAACTCCTTCTCGAACCGCTCAGTGTACTTGCCCAGTGTAAGATAATCGCCACTTTCTAGCAATAGCCGAATGTCCGTTAATATGGAATCCACCATATCGGGAGGGAAATAGTACTTGAACGCGGGGATTGGTTTCAATTGTTCGAGGTTCAATTCATCAAGGACCTGCCTTCGCAAGTGGAGGGTGGGGCCACGTTCATGGCGGATAGAATTGAGGGCATTATGTCCACCAGGTCGACGACGTTCTTGTCTCCAGTTTGGAGACCATCGTTGGTGATGAATATTCCTCTTTGGGAAGGATCTTCAGGGCTGTAAGCGTGCATGGCCTTCGGACGGACATAGGAATATGAGTTCGGGAAGATAATGTATCCTGGATCAAAGAGGAAGATGTCTTCGCCATAGTCGAGGTTTTCTACACCAATTCTCAGTCTCATTTTTTCTTCGGGAGAAAGCCGACGACAATGGCCTGCCTGTTCCACCGCATTTCTGATTTCTTCTCTAATACTTGGATCGAGATACCACAATCTCACCATGGTGGCATCCGAGGCGAATATGAACCGCTTTCCGAAACCGTCTAGCTTTGTGAGAAAACTCAAGTCCAAGCGTTCCTTCTCTTTGATCATCCCGTGATCTGAAAATACTAGGACAAGAGGCTTCTCGCCAAGCCTGGACAGTTTCTTCACAATATAGCTCACAAGGTTATCGACTGACCGTATAGTTTGCTTGAACGTTTCTGAGTCTAGACCGAACCAGTGGGAGGCTTCGTCAACATAGTGAAGGTAGATCATAGCAAATTCGGTCTCAGCTCCCAGCTTGTCAACTGCGCTTACCACCCGCCTCTTCAAGATAGATGAGTCAACATATGCAAAGGCGATTTTTCTTTCGCGGAGAACGTCAAACAATGTCGGAAAGTTCGGGAACGGATTCTCATCCAGCATTGACTTCTGGATCGTTGCATCGAACTGGTCTATTATCGAGAATGGAATGTTGTGCAAGTGAAGAGAGGAATAACCTTTGATTCTCGCAAGCAACTTGCAAATAGTAGACGTAAGCAAGAACTTGGTGCCTCGTCGAATCAGGTCGCTTGGGATGTGGTCGATCGCGCGTAGCGCCGTGAACGCCTTGAAAGGTGAAGTTTGTGGAGAGTAGCGGTACGACATCCAGTATCCATGCTTGTCGGGATAGGTTCCGGTGAAGATAGTCGCTCGAATTGCATCGCTATAACCCAGAATAGGCTTCAGAGGCGATGAAGCTCCTTGAAGGCCGAGTTTGTACATGAACGGGGTGTCCTGAGCGTTTACATAGTCGTAGCGAAGTGCGTCGACAAGTACTGCTATGACACGTGGCATATTTCCCGCTTCTACAGCCCCATCAACGATTGAGCTGTGTCCCAATTTTCGAATAAGGCTGAGCGCAGATTTTCCCAACTCTCTTGTACGCTTTGGCTCTTTGTCATGCTTAGGCATCCCTTCAGGATTTGGATTGCCCTAGAAGTCATCTCGCTATCCACTCCATTTATGGAAGGTGCTGCGGCCAGGAGAATCAAAGCCGCCCGGTAGCGGTCTATTATCAGCCTTCGAGAAATGATCCGATCGGGTCGTACAAGCTCGCCCTTTAGAAATGACAACGCCGAATACTCGAAATTCTTCAGCTGACTCTTTCCTTTCCGCCGTTTCAAAAACGTATCAACTTGTTTGAATATTGCGTTTGGCTCAGACTGGAGAGTTGTTGCCATCAACTCGGCGAAGAGTGCTAACATTATGTTCCTAGTTTCGAACCAATCAATGCCCTTGAGAGCTAATACTCGGGTCTTGCCAGCATAATCAGACGCAATCCGAGCTATCAATGGCGAAGAGACTGTGGAAAGGTATTCCAGCCCTTCACTGATCTTGAGGACGATCCGCTCCTTCTCCTGGGGACGCTTGGTGTCGAAGACTGCCAAGAGTTCCTTCAAAAGGAAGAAATAGTATGAAAAGTACCAATCGAGCGATATATCGTCACTATTGCCGGTATCCATTCTTTTCATTACATGCTGTCCCCGAAGAAGCATTGCGGTTCTACTGTTCTTCATGAGGAACAGGTTGCCCTTTGCTCTTTGAATTCTGAACGTGGGCAGAGGGCTTATGACAACTTTTGAGCCAAGCTCAGTCGTCAATTCTTCGGCTAATGTCTTTATTCTGTGTAGATAGATGGGAATGAGAGCGCTCTTCATCACGACAACGACATCGTAGTCGTCCCCGTAACTTGGATGTTGAGCTCGACTCCCTAACAAGTATATCGACTGGGCGGGAATGGTCTCAGCTATCTGAGCGGTGATTCGAGAAATTGTTGGCTCAGAACGTTCACTGAATTCAGATGGCAGATTTTTCGGAGTATGTTGTCGCTCCGAAATAACCTCAAAATAAGTGTCGGCGACGTCGCTAGCGATTTCAGTCCAGTTGAACCGCTGCTTTACTAGCATCTCACCTTTGTTCGAGAGACTGCTCTGCAACGTGGGGTTTTGCAAGAGCTCATCCATTCGAATTGCAAGCTCGTCCGAGTTTCCCGCTTCAAACAACAATGAATTCTCTCCGCTCCTCAAAATCCCGTCGTATGCTTTGAGATCCGACGCAACCGTTGGCAGGCCATGCGACATCGCGTCGAACAACGCGAATCCAAAGCTCTCTGCCATAGATGGGTACACAAAGAAGGAAGCTTGAGAGTAATAGTCATCAAGTCTGTCTTGCCCCACGTAACCGGCGAAATGAACCCTGGCGGTAATTCCTACTCTCTGCGAGAGTCTTTCCAGCTTTCCCCTTTCGGGACCTTCTCCTACTATCAGAAACTTAGCGTCGTCGTTCCTGAGCTTGGTAATAGCTTCGAAGAGAACGTCAAGGCCTTTTCTGGGAACGAGTTGACCCACAAAGAGGCCGAGCGGCTGCTTTACATCCCTTGCGAGGGATTGGACTGACGAAGGAGAACCATTTGGCTCAATCCCATTTGGAATATACCTCACCTTAGTGCCGCTTACCTTCCACCTCTTTGCCTCGGTCACCAGGGCCGGGCTTACGGCGACAACCATGTCTACATGTCGCAGGCAGGGAACCTCTAATCCCACATAGACCGCCTTTCGTATCCAACGCTCGACCCTGCCTCTGTAGGTGGCAATCCAGGGCGACGAATCGTGCATCGTGTACACAATTGGTATTTTTCTTCCCACAATGGCCGAAAGAAAAAGAGCAGTCAATGCACTGTGACAATGGATTACGTTGAAACGGAATCTTTCCCTGAGGATGAGTCTAAGAGAGATTTCAAGAGAGAGGATGTTTCCGAACACATGCTTGAACACCCACCCCTTGAAGCTGGTCTTGGGAGGGATTACCCCTCGGCGAGGCGGTACTGCGTGAACCTTGACGTGAGAATCATATAGAGAACCTGATCTTGTTTTCGTTACAAAGTGGACCCTGTGACCGAGTGCCGCGAGATTGTTGGCGAGGTAATACCCGTGTTTCTCGGCTCCTCCCCCCGACGACTCGGGAGGCACCCGAAATACCCCTCTGTTAACGACCAGAACGCGTAGAGGGAGTTTACCGTGGTCGACATCGATCATTGCATGAACGAGACCCCTTGTGGAGCGCGTAATTCTCTTAGAGCATATTGATTAAGTCTATCGTTTTTTATCGTACCAACTGTTCTCACACTTGAAAATGATGTTTCTGGAATCTTGAGGATATCATGGGCTGGCTGTGGCAAGCTGCACCATTGCGCGAATTGCGTAGCTTGCGTTGAATAGTACGACAAGGATCAGAGTGAGCACAGAAGTCGTTTTGTCCGACTTAAACCTTGAAATGAACAGTAGAGTCCCAATGGACGCTAGGATGGGTATCGGCAAATCGTAGATAATCCTGGTTTGGTTGTAGCTCTCTAAGAAAGGGAAAACTAACGAAGCGAGGAAGATCCAAAGAAGGAGAAGACGATCAAATATGTCAGACCACCTTAGACTGAGCATAGCTACGAATGCGAGAAGCAGAATCACGGAGTTGCTTAGAAGACCATCGTATGTGAAGACCAGCCCCTGAACAAGATTTTGCCAGAACGCGGCCAATTGCAAAGGTCCAGAACCTGAAGCCCTCACGCCCACATACGTACCGATTCCCCAGCTTCCAAACAGATAGTTTTTCACCACGTCGAACAGTAGATTGATCATCAATAGCGGGACCAGCAGAGTCAATAGACGCTTGATCCGCAACGTCTTCCACATACTGAGAGCGAAGGCAATCGTCAGAACTATCACAAGGGCCCAAGTCCAGGGATGAGTCAACAAGAGGGCGAGAGACAGACCAAGCAGGCTCGCGTAACGCAGGGTCGAAAAAGATCTGCAAGTGTAGAGGAGGGATGCCAAGAATAGGTTCGATTCAATCAAAGCCAGCCAATTCGCATAATATCCCGCCCACATGCCTACGGTAATCGGAAACGACAGGGTTGTCAGAAAAGCCGCCAAGACCGCAGCGTTCACTGACTTTGAGCCCGCCCGGACGAAGACGAAGGCGGAGACAGCTAGTAACGGAGCGAGGATCGCTGGCAAGTACTCAACGCTCTGAACCGAGCTAACTCCGGAAGCCAAAGTTCCAAAGCAGACGAGCAGAGGAGGAAAGGCCTGGAGCCGTGATTAGCAATTCCGAATGCGTAGGCGACGGCCTGCCCGATCGAACCTGTCAACATCTGATCAATCCAGCCAATGTACAATGGAGTGTCTATTCCAACCGGGCTCTGGCTAGGATTGAGGTCGGCTCTGTATGGCGTGTAAGCGATTAGGACTCCAGAACAGACAGCTACGAGTAGCCAAACCCGCGAATGCCCAAAGAACTGGGTCTCTCCACTAATGCTAGGATGGTCACCTACGATCCACCGGAGAAGCCTATCTCGCGCCCTCACCATTGCTCCAAAAGCTCGTTGAAATCTCTGTGAATATCGCTCCGAGAGTCGTGCACTTTCGAAGATCCAGGCGTAGAGAGTCAGAAGAAGCAGTAGAGGCGACAACGGCAACACGACGCCGAAAAAGTCTGCATCCAAACTCGCGAAAAACCTCCAATTGGCAGGAATGTGGGGAAAAAGGGTCCACTCAGCGAGCGACAGTGTTTCCATTGCGACAAGAACGAGAACGATCAATGCGACGAACTTGGAGATTCTAGCGGGTTTCAAATGGACCGACTGGAAAGAAACTAAGGTGCTATTATGCACAAAACTGGCGCCTCGACGCACTGCCCAGCAGTGCACCTCAAGTGTTTGAGGTCGGCTGTATCGTTTTCCGCTACCATCAGGTATCCTTCGCAACCCAACGGACACACGAACCTAGCTTTTCACTCAAATGCTGACGCCAGGCCCCCAAAAGGCTAAATATTTGACCGAGACAACTGAAAGCCCCTTGAGAGTTCATCTAACACCCTATGTCCCACACATAATTGGTCTGTTGCTCATAGGGACAGTGGCAATAGGGTCTTACTACGCAGTAGCCAGTGCTTCTAGCTCCTCGCCCAAGGTCATATGGTCCACGAATCCTCTCACCATCAGCTTCAAGTCGGTTAGCATCGGTAGTTCGGGAAGTGCTGGCGACTCTTTCAAGTGCGCCCCGTCCGTTACAAATGTGTTCCTCACAACAAGTGTAAGCAGCAGCAAGATCAAGCTCACGGTGAATCCAACAACCCAGGCGTCATGCGGCCCGGCCTTCGATCCCGAGACAATAACCGCAACCTGCCAGACGCTGACCGCGGCGGCGTGCACGGGGACGTACACAGGGACAGTAACTGTGCATAGGGGATCTCAATACGGGAACACTATCCTGCCGAACCTCACCGTGAACATAGTCGTAAGCTAGTCTCAGGAACGATAAGGCTCTATTTCTGGTAGCAGGGCTTCGTTCACTGTAAGTATATCACTTGGATAAACCGAGTTTTCAATCCGTCGAAAAGTGGCAGGCGACAGAACTCAAGTTCTGACAACTTCAGAAATGCTCCTAGCGCGCTCAAGATTCTTCATTCGAGAGCGAGGAGTCACCAGGGACAAAAACCTCAATGTTTCGAATGACCGCATGCTGAAGCTGTGACTTCCAAAGCTCTTTCGCTTTGTCTATTGCCGTCATCAACTCGTTCCAAGTAGTCTCGTCAAACGGAACGAGGTACTTTCGCTTAGGTAGCGGCATTGCGTCGGAAAGAGCACCTTTGAACTTCAACTGTATACCCATTTCTAAGAGCAGACGCCAAACCAAGTCTCGGAAAGAATCCATGCTCGGTAAGTGGTTTCTGACAGCAATTTATCGAAGAGGGAAGCGAATCTCGTCTCAAAGCTATCGACCTCTATCCCTTTAGAACCTCTTCCCCTCGGTTCTTTGCTAGTCTGAGTCTGACTTGTCTTCGAGTTGATCGGTCTCTTCGAGAAGAATATCCTCGAAGAGCCTGGGTCACATGGAGCCAGAGGTCATCTCAGTCGGTAATGCTCTCTATCTCTATTACAGAACTGATCACTCGATTGCTGTTGCGACCAACAGTAGTGACGACGGCACAAACTGGACAGATATGACAACCGTACTCACACCTTCACCTTCTGGATGGGACAGTGGTGAAGTCATCGCTCCCTCGGTCGTGATCGTCAATAGCACATACTACTTGTTCTATGAGGCAAATGATTCGTCCACGGGGCGTCGCGCCATAGGAGTGGCTATCTCCTCAAGCCCCACAGGCTCCTTCACGAAGTGTTCCTATTTCATGAAGCAAAAGCCATGGAGGATGCCTGTTCCAACCATTCCGGTCTTCAGGACCTTCTCAAACAATGTCTGCTTAAGTGCCTTAAAATTGGAAACCCGTGAAGGCAATAAGAGGGCGTGAAACACCATACTGTTTCTCGGCGCTGGGGCGTCAAAGCCGTTCGGTGTTCCGACGAGGAAGGAGTTTACCAAGGAAATCATCGACCGGCAGATTTTTCAGTGACCGTAGTTGTACCCTTGATTGAGGTTTGATGCAGGAACCCCTAACGTGCATAGACATTTTTTCGGGTTGTGGAGGGGCCTCGCTGGGATTCATGTTGAGGGGGTTCCAAATCGCAGCCGCAGTGGATAATGATGAAACTGCTTGCAAAACCTACCGAAACAACCTTGGCCTCGATCCAATGGTCGAAGACATCACCCAGCTCTCTGGTAGCGAGATTCTGAAGAGAGCGGGAATGAGGCCCGCAGAACCGACGGTCTTGATTGGCTGTCCTCCATGTCAGGGCTTCTCTAGACTTAGGAAGAAAAAGTTCGACAAACGCAACAGACTCGTCTTCACTTATCTTGACATCATCAAATCTGTCAGGCCGAAGTTCGTGTTATTCGAAAACGTGCCCGGGATCATGGAGGTTGCTAGGGGAGCGTATTTCGATAGTATCTGTGACGGGCTCGATGCAATGGGATACGGATACGTTACGTCGGTGTTGGACGCTGTCAACTACGGCGTCCCGCAGTTCAGAAAACGCACGATATTGCTGGCGACTAGAGTGAAAGGATCTCTTTCCAATTTGAGATTGCCGTCGCGGACTCATTGCGATCCAGCCGATAAGAGGAATCTGCAGCTCGCGCCATGGGTCACTGTCAAAGAAGCGATAGGCGATCTTCCGCCTGTTGGTGCGGGCAGAAAGAGCAGCTTGTTTCCGAATCATACCCCGAGAAGACATGGCAGGCTCGCCCTTATGAGAATCAAAGGAATCCCCAAGGACGGGGGGAGCAGGAGAGAGCTCAAGAAGGTTCTTTGGCTGAAATGTCATCGCTCGACAAGCGCAAATGTTGGTTTTCGCGACGTCTATGGTAGATTGAAATGGGATAGACCCGCTGGAACGATTACTTCTGGTTGTACCAATCAGACCAAGGGGCGCTTTCTTCATCCGAGTCAGAATCGTGCGCTCACCGCGCGGGAAGCGGCAAGACTGCAGTCTTTCCCCGATAAGGGTCGACCTTCGGATGGGTTTTCGAGAGATTTTGTCTTCTCTGGAAGTCTCGATGATGTGTCGGCTCAGATAGGAAACGCGCTTCCGGTTAGATTGGCAGAAGCTTTGGCGGACACGGTCAAGAGTATGGTCAGTTACTAATGGAGTTAAACTGCATAATAACACCCGTTAACGAGAGAGTTTTTATGTAACTTGCCGCGGCCCCCGTGCCCATGTTTCCTCTACTTAACGAGAGTGAGAAAATCGGCAGAGTAGTTTCGACCGAGTCAGGCCCAACTCACTCCGTGGTTGATGTGAGGCTCGACCCTGGAAAGAGAGTGAGACCTGGCGCTCTACTATACGCACCTGTCTCTGAGGAACAGGTAGAGACGTTGGTCGTGGTCCTTCGCGTTTCAAATGTTAAAGAGCACAACCCATACGAAGACCCCCTAAGTTCACAGGTCCGAGACCAATTCGGAATCAGGTCCTCCATAAAAACCGAAGATCTGATTCGGAAGTATTTTGTTGCGACCACCCAGCCGATAGAACTCTTGACTCTGAGGGAAGGCCAGATTCTCTCCGAGGACCCTTATCTTCTAGCCACCGCTGGAACCCCTGTTTACCCTAACATCCCTGGTATCGCTGCACAAGTTCTCGGATTCCCTTCGCCCGATGATCGTGGCGCCCTTGTGATCGGAAAGATCGTTGGGAGTCAAGACGGTGTTGTTCTAGACGCGGACCGAGTGCTGCCTCGTCACATACTAGTTGCCGGAAGCACAGGCACAGGAAAGTCGTACCTTCTGGGGAAGATCGCCGAGGAACTCTACAGGACAGGAATTCGTCACGTGAACATTGACGTCCACGGAGAGACTTGTGCGGCGGCCGAAAAGATGGGAGGAATCAACCTAGTTCCAGGAGAGAATCTCATGGTCCGGCTCTCATCCCTTGAGGAGCCAGAAGTCATGGCGATGCTGCCGCTCACACATGAACTACATGTGGACATAGTCACGAAGGCATTCATCAACTTGAAGAGATCAGGGCGACCATTCACGGTTGAAGACTTCGCAAGAGAAAGCGAGAGGGTCGCAGTCCCGTACGGAGTAAAGCAGAACACCATCGACATAGTCACCGCCCGTATAGATACTCTCAGACAAATACGGATACTGGGCGAGGGATTCGATTGGAAACAGGCACTGGCGACACGGGGAGCCTTCGTCAATATCGATTGCCGAGAACTCACTCACTCGGAATTGAGAACTATGGTCGGCGCCGTAGCACGTGAGCTAATTGCTCTGAGGAAACGCGGGGAAATCATGCCCCTGGTGCTTTCGATGGATGAAGCCCACCTCTTCCTTCCAGGGGGACGCGAGGTCACCACCTCATCACGTGTCGTCAGCGAGCTTATCAGGTTTGGAAGGCACCACGGTGTCGGTTTGATTCTCTCCTCACAATCTCCTGCTGACATCGACAGGCGAATAGCGAAGATAACAAACACCAGGTTCTTCTTTGCGATAGAACCAAGCGAATTAGCTTCGGTCAGCGGCCTCATGGGCGACGCGCCTCCAGAGTTGATAGCCAACCTTCCAAGGTTCAAGGTTGGGTCTTGTCTATTGGTCGGAAGCAGAGACACTATCAAGCACGCGGTAGCAGTTGAAGTAGGTCTCAGAACCACTCCTCACGGTGGAGAAACGCCCAGAATGACTGAAGACTGAAGCTCTACACGGCAGCACTCTTGAATGAACCCGCTAATAGTTCGCAGATAAGGCCGACAATCAAGGAACTCGTCCTAAAAGTCATCGGGGTTTTTCCCAAAGGGGTAACAAGTGGAGAGATCATCGACTCTATCACCGCAGATACAGACATTGCGGTCTCGACAATCCGGCAGGCACTCAGGGAGCTCGAATTCGACAAGAAGATCATAACCTTTCGTGAGCCTCCACCTGAGAAGGGCGGTCGCCCACGGAACATCTACCGACTGCTTGAGTTTGAATCACCGGCAAGACAAGCTATCACCCGCGATACTCTCGAAGAACAGCGCGAGCTTGAAGAGCAGCAACTTCTACGCGATCTTGTAAGAGAATCGTCAGGGAGCTATCCATTATCGCCGCGGAAGGCCATGAAGATTTACGGCGATGCTGCCAAGCGTCTTCTCGAAAAAGATCCGATAGATCTCTACTGTGACTTTGCGGAATGGCTGGAAACGCAGTTCTTGAAAGAGGTTGAACGTTGGACCAAAACTAAGGATGATCGCGAAGAACGTGAGAAATGCAGGAGGATGTTGGAACAACTAACCGCGCTCAACGAACTCGTCTTCTTTAGAACCTTAGGCGTTCCAATAGAAGTTCGCGACGACAGCGGAAAGACTTTGGGTCCCGGACCCGTAGCTCTCGTATTGGACAGGAACAAAATGAGTTCAAAGTATTCTGGAAGGTTGGTTAATAGAAAGCTGCTCAGGAAGTACCTGCAACAATCCGTTTTTGGACAACGCGTTATCGAAAAGATGGATACTGTGTCGGTCCCAAAGCCTCTGAGGCTTGGCGGCAGCGACTCGTCTGCACAGTCAATTGATCTTTCTCGGGTACTTCCATGGGAAACTCAGGGTCGCGCCCTTTCTCTGGTCGCGGCAGTGGGTATACGCTACGACGTCTACGAAAAAACGACAAACACCGAGCACTCTCCCGAGCCTAAAGTCCTTGCGGAATATCCTCGAAAGAAGGCCATCGAAGAAGGGCTACTTATCCCCCCAGAAGCAGCAGATTCCGAGGAGCAAGGAAGAGGCATGGGCGCGAGAATACGAGAAGCCGCGCTAGATCTGCGACAATATGTGAAAGACCATGAGATCCTATTCGAAAGAGAGCCTGCGGTGAAGATACACTTTCGAGACGGTAGGGTATTCCCGCTGGAACACAGGTTCGGAGATGCGGTGGATTGGGGCCTACACGGGGACCTGGTCCGCAGTTCTCTCCGCAAATTCAGGACAATCCTCAACAACGTAACGGCAGAAGGTAGCACTCTATTCTGCGGGTTCGTAAAACGGACCTTCTTCAACATGGTGTCCTACCTGATTCACTGGTACATTGGTTTCGGCTCAGCCCTAGACGGCAATCCCGTGGATACCGAAATGACTGTTGAAGATCTGTTCAGAGGAGGAACGGACTCCACAACCCTAGCCTACGTATTCTCCGCACTTAACCAGGCTGACCCTGGCATTTACGTGACCTTCAGAATCGTTCGACGATTCCAATCACTTCAAGAAAACTACATTTCAGAGACACCGCCGAGCACATCGGTGACGATATGGAGACAAAGACTTGACAACCACAGCACCTTCATCAGTGTGCGTGGAATTCCGCCAGACGCGCTTGATGTGTATGCCTCTCTCCTTGCTCGTGCCAGCGTTCTGATGTTCTACACAAGCATCTCGGCCTATAATCCTGAATACGATCGATACATCTCCATCCCCAGAATAGAGATGTTGGTTCCATTCACCGACATCGAAGACTACAATCTTGACTCTAAACAGCCTTCCGAAGCCGCCGAACAGAAGAGTCTTGCACAGAAAGAAAGGGCTTGGGTAAAGGGCATCCTGTCCGTGCTCTTCCACGAAAAAGGAGGAATACTCGAAAAATATGACGAGGACCTTTTCTTTGGGAAAACAAAGTCCCCGGCGGTGTTCCTAGTGCCCAAACCGGTAAACGATGCTCACATTGCCGCGAAGGGAATTGCGGGCGTCTATGCGCAGGATTTCGAAGCCCTTCTTGTTAGTGAAGCTAAGAGATACTGGCGCGATATGACTGGCGCGTCATCAGCATCGCGCTGATCGGTGACTTGAGGACTGGGGCTCCGAGGAGGCAGAAAGCATAGGACGAGTGAAGAGTTTGCCACGAGGTTGCTGTTATGGTATAAGACACACGGTAGGCACTTTCCATGGAGACGGACAAGAAATGCCTATCGTACCTGGTTGGCTGAGGTCCTGCTGCAAAGGACCAGGTCGAACATAGTCGCGAGCCATTATCGAGAGATTGTATCCTTCTTGCCTGGGACGAGGCAGCTGACACGAACGTCTCTTGCAACAATTAAACGTGCAATATTCAAGTTAGGACTGCCTCATCGAGCGCACTATCTGAAGCATGCTGGAGAGATTATCGAACGGGAATACGGAGGGCAATTTCCCAGACAAGTTGAAAAGTTGAGAAAACTACCGGGAACCGGAGACTACACAGCCAATGCCGTTGCACTATTTGCATTCAATCAGAGAAGATTCCCAGTCGACGTGAACGTTGTAAGAGTTCTCTCTCGCGTGTTCGATGTAAAGAGTTCCAAGAAACGGAGGCACACCGACAATGTCTATCAGGATTTTCTTGCGAATATCGTCCCAAGACATCGCGAGAGGGATTTCATGTATGGTCTACTAGATCTTGCCTCTCAGGTCTGTGTCGACGATCGAACCCGCCCAAAGTGTGAAATCTGTCCGATGCCAGCGCTCTGCTTATGGTACCAACGAAACATTGGAAGCTAACTAACTCACCCAAATCGTGAATGAGTTAGCTTGGATGTGGCTTCCACAGTGGCTCATACCGTATCCGTAAGTAACAGATGTCGTACTATATCCGACCTGGATGAGCATGACCTTCAACATGGTTGCAACGGCGAGGATAACAAAGCTCAAGGCATGCTTCTCAATATGTCATCCATCTAACTCTCGACCCTTCCCAACTTCTCGGCCAGGGCGATCATATCTGTCAACAATAGGACCAGGTTCCGCAATTATCCTTGAGCGAGTAGGCGTATAGGTTGCTATCGATTGTCAGCGTTAGCGTGTATACTTGTCCATTGACAAATGAACCAACAATTGAAACATCTTTCGTATTGTAGTTCGAAGCCTCGGGGCCAACTGACCAGTTCACGTTTCCAGAATAGCTTCCGATTGCATAATGCGTTACAGTAATCGTGTTTCCACTTCCAAAATTTGCCAGCGCGAAGCTAAAATTGTGCGCTTGGAACTCTGGAAATTCTATCCCAAGAGGGCATTGTCCGTTATCACAATTCTTTGTCGATACAGGCCTCGAGAAGTTTAGGGCTCCGGTGTGATAGATTGCGAACAAGGCCCCGAATGCTCCGGCAACGATCAATGCAACCAATGCTAAGATTCTAGTTGTTCTCATGCCAAGGCTCGAACCTAATCCGGGCCGGTCCCTTTTGCGCCGATCAGAACTAACTGAGCCAAGTGCCTGTTGCAGAAAACCTATTTTTCAGCTACCCTGCCCGCTGATCATGCTTGGATTTTCAGGTCCAGCAGTATTTTCCCATGAATCTTTCCGAGCCTAACTGGACATACTCCTTTGGTATCCAGTCATATTTTTCAAAAGTTTCGTCGATGAGGCTGAACGTTTCTTCTTTGGGCGATAAACCACCAGATTCATGGAGCAGAATGGGATTCTTGCCTATGGTCTGTATCCATGGTGATTTGTATTTAGGGTAAAACTCTTCGAGTTCAAGGTCTGGAAGGTAGGAGACTCCCAAGGCAGACCGGAGGCCAAATTCTTCCGGTACAGACGCGACCGGCATACAGACTCCTCCGGTCTTGTGATGGATTGAACCGACACTCACTACGCCCATCTCCCGCACTGCACGAGAAGAGTCCACTAAGATATTCCAATATCTCTGACCAAGATCATGCATCTCCACGGTGAAAGGTGCCGACAAGCCGAGGTGTTCCTTCCTATACTGACCATACGCCAATGCCAGTATCGTTACAAGGTCGGACGCTTGAGCACCTACCAAACCTGCTTGTCCAAATCGCCGAATCCAAGTATCAAACTTCAAGGGCTTTGGGAAGGGCGTGGAGTAGTTCTTGGCCAATCTGTCCACCTTAATGTCCAGAATGAATTGGGCCCCCCGTCCGCCGGTTAGTCTCAGTCTCGGGTTGAATCCCCGATCTTTCAGCCAACCGTGGAAACCATTCGAAACATCCGCGTATTCCTTCCAGCTCATGCCGGGCGGCTTGTCTAAATCGATGGGTATCCGCGAGATGACTTCCGAGCCGTAATGGTTGACATCTGGTACGAACCTATAGCAGTCGAAGTCGAGGATCAGCTTGCCCAATTCCTCCACGTCATCAACAACGAGTCTTTGGCCCCCGTGATCATTCCGTCTGATGACCGATTCGCCATCCTTCATCTCTACAGCAGAGTAGACTGTCAGGCCACGATGAGCGACGTCGTCGATCACTACGTCGGCAATCTGTCGATAGTAGGAAAAGACCAGCGGAATATCTTCAAGGGTGATGAAGTCGTGGCATGCAGACTTGTTCAGGTCGTATTCTACACGAAACGGAGAAGCCTGCGATGTCGGGGCACCTCCTCCCATCAATAATAGCTTAGCAGGTTCGAGTGCGTATCTGGTGCAGTCTGGATAGAAAAGAAGTCGAAGAATCCGCAACATGTTCTTGATCGCTTCCTCCTTCCCGCCTTGCTTCACTGTCACATCTGAGGAGACTTCGTAGCCTAACCCGTTCTCGTTGGAGGTGGGCCGTATCGTGAGGCTGGGCTGGACGTCCCTTTCTGCAAGTGCTCCAAAGAGTCGGAGCATAACTCCACCATATTCGAGCCATCTTGCTTTACTATGCTCATCTTTAGAGAAGTTGATCCGTAATTGTAATCTGAGAAGGTCTTCTGACGTCATCCACGCTCGCGTCTGGTTTGCAAGAGATTCTGCCGCGCTCTTTTCTTCGAAGACCTTTCGGACTCTGCGATTCCTGTACAGCTCCGTCTTCCTCAGACGCTCGTAGCTTTCTCGGATACGGCACAGCTGCTCGTGGGATATCGATAATTGGAATGCCACGTTTCGCTTCGAAAAGTCAGTCGGTTATAACCCGGAGAGTGTGTGAAACTATTGTTCAGTTCTCTCTATCGGTTATGAGGATGGACTGACGCTTAATACTTGAGAAAATGGAACGCGAACGAATCGATATTTTCTGGTGCTATAGTTGCGACAAGGCGACGATCCACAAGCTACGATACTCTTGTAATCCGAACTGGGCTGACAAACTTGTCACCTGCAAAGAGTGCGGAGAAACTATCAGTGAGAGGGCGGTATTCGCATAATGCACCCGCGAAGAGAGGAACAGATAGAATGGTGCGACTTCTGACGCTGACGCTCTCCACTTCGAAATCAGATTTGTGCACCTCTATTGACCAAATAGCCGTCGGGACTATTCGCCAATCAGAAACAATTGGGTCTTCGAAGGAGACACCCCAGAATCAACACGCACAATCCACTACCCGCTCCCGAGAGATATGAGTACATTCGACTTGCACCTGGACTTGTCAGAGAAGTCATGGAAGCCTATGATCATTGGGACGAAAAAGATCAGGTTCCTTCAAAAGTACAAGAGTTGATGATGGTGCTTCGTATCGAGGTTTCTCGACGGTATGGTAGCTAAGTGTGAGTATTGTGAAGGTGATTCGATAGTCGCTATCCTACTGCCCTTACCACTTGATCATTCACTAAGGTAAATTCGTAATCATGTCCATTTTTCAAAGTACTGGCTTCAAAAAAATTCGTTGCCACCTTCAAGTCTTTGAGTTTGCCGTCGGTGGTTCGAACAATTATCGTGTGGACTACGGGATCATGCCCCACATACCTGGCTTTCATAGTTCTACCTTGCCCCCTTCAAGTTTGACTCAACCAAAATCGTACTTCCCTCTTACAAAGGCACGCCAAGATAGAAAGACGGAGTTACTTGAGAGAGCCAAAGATTACAGATTGACATACGATGAGGCTATAGAGTTGAGAAACTTGATTGAACAGGACAAGGCGATTGACGATCTGACAAAGTTCCTCTTGATCTTCGGAATAGGTGCGCTAATCGGCTACATTCTCGCAAAGGATTAGACGCTTTTTAGGGACATCAGTGTTTCTAAGATATCCATCCTCTCGCCCAATTGGACCTCTTGTGAGGTTTAGACTTCTCTTTCTGAGGGTGATGAAATGCTTTCATTGCTTCAGATAAAAGATGTCGTCTTTCTTCAGGTATAGATTCGGCGATATGCCTACGATGTTCCTCGGATAAAACCATGCCCATTCGAGCCTCAGATATTTTCCTACGATGTTCTTCAGAAATATGTTTACCAAGGTTCCAAGGCTGTCGTCCGTTAGCAAAATCACGAATAGCAACTTCAGATAATTTCTTTCGATGCTCTTCGCTAAGTGGTTTTCTCGGTCTTCTACCAGTTTCTTTCATACCTTCGACTCCTCTCAAATAAGAAGATGGGTCGTCGGTTACGAAGGTTATGTTACTCTTCCGTCTCGTCTTTGAGCTTCTTGTACTTCATCAATCTCTTGATTTGTTCAGAGGCTAAAGGACCGAGCCGAGTCTGCTTCTGGTAGTCCAACATGACTCCGAGTTGTTTCAGTATCGGCTCATACTTCTCTTTGAATGCCTTTAGTTCCTTGATCTCTGCGCTCTCAGGGATTACGATTTCGACCTTCTTCTCGAACACTAACTTCTTAGAAACCTCGACCCATGCACTTTCACACTTCTCCCAATCTGGATAGCTGATATCGCTTCCAAGTGCTGTCTTGTGTCCGATTGTCCATTTAACCCACTGCTCTTTCAATCCTGAATCGGTTAGGAGTGTCTGTGAGACTGTTCGAAGTGAATGGGTTGTGAAGACCTTTCTCCGAAACGTGCCATCGGAAGCTTCTTCTCTACTGTCGTCGAGTCCAACATCTTTGAAAAACTTCTTCATTATCAGCCAAACAACTTGAGCGCGAAGATGTTGTCCCTTGTATCCTGGAAAGACCCATTCGTCAGACTTGAGACATGTCTCAAAATCACCGTGTAACCGAGTGTGATAGTCTCGAATCCAGTTGACCACTTCAGTCGTAAGATAGCACTGTCGATAGTAGCGAGACTTTGTTTCCTCGGGCTGTAACTCTATCATTGCGTGACCGTCAGATCGAAGCTTCAACCCCTTCATTTTCCGAGAAACCAACTCATCAGGACGCATTCCAGAAATAACATAGCCTCCGATCAAAGCCTTCTGTTGTGGAGTTGCGAGTCTGAGCATTTCGCGAATCTTCTCGGTCGAAGGCTTCTCTTTCAAATTCCGAATCGAGGTATCCTTTGGCTCCTTGACCTTCTCATTATACACAGTCTCAGAGAAGAAGGTCGGTCCGAGTGTTGACTTGAAGAACCCAGGAATCATTCGTCGAAGAATCTTGATGTTGTAGGGCGTGTAGTGGTTCTCTTTCATATACTCGATAAATCTCACTGAGAATCCATAGAGAGACTTCCCTTTCCGAACTTCCTCGTTCAGTGATTCGACCGCTTCCGCGACTTGTTCGACCGAAACACCTTTCCGACCACTGGTAGCTCCATTTAGATGAATCAGTGTGAAGGTTGATCCTTTCGCGTTAGCCTTCGCGTAGACTTGGAGTAGTTGCTTCCGCTTCATTCGACTGATTGGTTCAATTGTTGGTGACTGTATCCAATCTCTGACACTGATCGTGTCCTTGCAATTGTCACAGAGGAACCCTTCTCCTTCGACTGGTTTCCCGCACTTCTGACAAGACTTCTTCTGAAGGTCTCGGATAGCTCTGTAGATATCGTTCAAGTCAGGTGAAGCTTCTGTCATTTCCAAGCCTCCAAGAAAGGAAGGCAGACTACTCGTTGATTATCGAATTGTAACCGAGACCATAGATTATCGAATTGTAACAGAGAGAACTCTTTTAGAGTAATCCCTTCAGTCTTGAAGAGAATCGGAGATTCTCATAGTTGCGCGAGCTAATCAGAATCAATCAGCCCTTTTTGGGAAAGGAAGAAATCGA
>Ga0070708_100001467_pt1 | contig 17995 bp, 12 predicted proteins | sample KBSK5503metaG_FD_65469 | JGI IMG/M metagenome (GOLD analysis project Ga0070708, IMG submission 65469) | Corn, switchgrass and miscanthus rhizosphere microbial communities from Kellogg Biological Station, Michigan, USA - KBS K5-50-3 metaG | ecosystem: Host-associated > Plants > Roots >... | reverse complement strand
GGGATCGTCATCGCGTGCATGTCGGCCGACCGCACGATGAGCGCGTCGGGTTCGGCGTTGTCCGAAGACACGGTGTATCGGTCGCGCGGCAATCGCTCGAGACCGCGCGGCGAGATGTTGTTGAGCGTTCGAATTGTGAATCGGGCGGAGTCAGGCATCAGGCGTGCTTTCGCTCGAAGTCGCTCATGAAGCTCACCAGCGCGTCGACGCCGGCCATCGGCATCGCGTTGTAGAGACTGGCGCGCATCCCTCCGACCGACCGATGCCCCTCGAGCGTCACAAGCCCCGCGCCTTTTGCTTCCGTCAGAAAGGTCTTGTCGAGCTCAGGTTTTGCGAGAGTGAACACGACGTTCATCCAGGACCGCGCGTCTTTCGCCACCGGGTTCTTATAGAAGGGGGAACGATCGATCGCATCGTACAACTTTGAGGCCTTCGCGCAATTCCGCTCACCGATCGCCGACAATCCACCTTGCCGCTTGATCCACTGGAAGACCAACCCCGCGAGATACCACGCGTAGGTCGGCGGCGTGTTGAGCATCGACCCGTCCTTCGCCACCGCGGCGTAATCGAGCACGCTCGGCGTGTCCGAGCGCGCGCGGCCGATGAGGTCGTCGCGCACGATGACAACGGTGAGTCCCGCGGGCCCGATGTTCTTCTGCGCGCCGGCGTAGATCATCCCGAACTTCGAGATGTCGATGGGACGCGAGAGGAGCGTCGACGACATGTCGGCGACGAGGGGCACGTGGCCGACGTCGGGAACGAAGTGGAACTCGACACCGCCGATCGTCTCGTTGGGTGTGTAGTGCAGATACGCGGCATCGGCCGATGTGTTCCACGTATCGAACCGTGGGATCGAGCAGTATGCACCGCCGGCATCAGCCGCGACGCTCACCTTCGCGTATCGTTTCGCCTCTCCGATCGCCTTCTTCGACCACGAGCCGGTGTTGACGTAGTCGACGGTCTGACCGGCCGCCGAAAAGTTCATCGGCGCGCCAGCAAACTGGAGCGTCGCCCCGCCCTGCATGAATAGCACTTTGTAATTGGCCGGCACGCTCAGGAGCTCGCGCAGATCAGCCTCGGCCTGATGGGCGATGCTGATGAACGCTTTGCCGCGATGGCTCATCTCCATCACGGACATCCCGGTGCCGTGCCAATCGAGGATTTCGTCGCGGGCCTGCTCGAGAACCTCGGCCGGGAGGACGGCGGGGCCGGGGCTGAAGTTGAAGACGCGGGTCATGGACTCGTTGAGGGGGCGATTTTCAATTCGCGAGTACCTAATGATAGTCGGCGCGGTAGCGACGGAACAAACGGCGAGAGAAGCGGAAATGCGGTCTTTGTTAGTTTCGCTTTTTGTTAGCTGCCCTCTCGTTAGTCTCGCCGCGCTTACGCGGCCGCTGCGGGTACAGGTCCGGCCGGGACCAATTCCTTCCGCCCAAGATCGACTCGCAGGTTAAGCCCTTCGAGCCCATAATGTACAATCCGACGCGGGGAGAGCCGAGCATCGCGTTGCGTCGCAGGTCATCCCGCACGCCTCGGCCCTCGTCTTGGCCAAGTTAGCGCGTCGGGAAGCGAGTGAGTCGAAATGGCGACACGTCGAATCGACTGCGCCCGTCGATCAGCAGATCCGCCTGCAGCTCACCGATCGCGCTGGCGAACTTGAACCCGTGACCCGAGCACGGACTCGACACGAGTACGTTCGCGAATGACGGATGAAAGTCGATGAGGAAATGCGTGTCGGGGGTGTTGGTGAACGGGCACACCTTCGCGTCACGAAGCGCGCCGTTCGCGACACTCGGCAGAACGTGCTGCAAGGCTTCGCGCACGCGTTGAATCTCCTCTGGCGCAACCGTGCGCGAAATCGAATCGGGATCGCGCACGATGTCGCCGTTGTGGAACACCGCCGCCTTCACGCCCTGGGCGAGGCGAGGAAAACCATACGCGAGTCGTCCCGCTCCATACTCCCATAGGTAAATCGGAAACCGCGTTGGAGCGTACCAGTCGACGTGCGTCGTCGGCTCGAGCCAGACCAGTACTTGCCGCTCGACGGAGAGCGGCAGATCGAGGTCTGGTAGCAGTGCCTCCATCCATGGGCCGGCGGAGATGACGAGTCGGCGTGCGGAGTAGCGGCCGCGATCGGTCTCGACGCGCACACTCTGTCCATCCGATTCCCAGGACACGACCCGCTCGTCGAACTGAAGTGTCGCGCCGGATCGCGCGGCCACCGCGAGGTGCGCGCGAACGCACGCGTCGGCGTCGAGATAACCGGCGCGTGCGTCGACCACGGCGACGTGATTCTCACTCGGGTCGAAGCCCGGAAAGCGCACCCTGAGCTCCGCGGCGGAGAGCACCTCGTGCGGAATCTCGTGCGCCGCCGCGCTCGCGAGCACGCCGGTCGCGAGCGTTCCGTCTCGAGGGCCGATCATGAGACCGCCAGTGATGGTCAGCAAGCGTTCGCCCGACTCTCGCTCGAGCTCCTGCCACAGCTCGTACGCTCGCCGGACGATCGGAACGTAGAGAGGATGTTCGAAATAGATTTCGCGAATGATTCGGCTCTCGCCGTGCGACGATCCCCGGGCGTGTCCAGACTCGAATCGCTCGAGCCCCAGCACGCGCAGCCCGCGACGCGCCAAGTGAAACGCGGTCGCGCCTCCCATGGCACCGAGGCCCACGACGATGACATCGAACGAGTCAGCCACGGTTCGGGGCGAGCTACGGTTGCCGATAATCCTCGCGGATCGGCGAGAAGATGTCGATCACCTTGCAGGCCGTCAGCGTGGTTCCGCCGTGCGTCACGCCGCCGGGGATGAGCGCGACCATGCCCGGTTCGAGAACGGTCGTGTCCGAGCCGACCGTAAATTGGAAGCGACCCTCGATCACGTAGGTCAGTTGCTCGTGCGGATGATCGTGCATCGGCACAACCGTGTTCGGATTCAGCGATACCTCGCCGATCGTCATGGCGTTGACGTGGGCGTAGCGGCCCTGGATGGCACCGCCGAGGATGGCGCGTGCGGGGATGTCGGCGAGCTTAGAAAATGGGGGCATGGTTCCTCGTGCGATGCGGGTGAGCACCGGGCACATTGGCGCGTGCCGCGCACATTCGCCAGAGGCCAACCGGTCTACGCGCCGTCGCGCGTGGCGAATGACGAATGCGCGGCGCGCTCACGAAGTGCGTCGAGTCCGCGGCGATAGTGGGTCTTAGCCGTCGACGGAGCACAGCTCATCGCTGTCGCCACGCGCTCGAACGAGAGGCAAAGCAGCGCTCGAAACCATACGGCGAACATCTGTTGACGCGGGAGCTCGCGGATCCATTCCGTGACGGCGAGGCGGCGGGCCTCCATTGCCAGCGCGGCGGCCTCATTCGCCGGTGTGGGAGCGGCTATGGTCTCGGCCGGGCCGAGTGCGACTTCTCGACGGTGGGCACGAACCCATCGGGCGCATTCCGCGCGTGCATGTCCGATGAGCCACGGTGCCGGGTCGGACAGGAGTTGTTGTTCGGTCGGCCGACTCTGGATGTCGCACCATGCCGAGGCCATCGCGCTGGCGAACAGATCGTCAACTTCCGATGGCTCGCGTGTCACGCAACTGACGTACGCCCGGACGCGATTGGCATGCCGCATCGTCAATGCCGGCCAAGCCCGATCGACTTCGTGTGTGGTGCCGGCGTCGGCCCATTGTATGGATTCGCTCATGAGCGCGCCACCTCGACAGATCAGGGGCCCCGGATATTCGCGGTAGCCACCGGATGATCCGCCGCACGTCGCTGACGTGAGCGATGGTTTGCGTCCGGCCGGCCACGACTCTCAATGGCTTAGACGGACGAGCGCTCGAATTTCTAGTCTCGCTACTTCATCGTCATTTAAGCATCTCTATGACGACCTCGAGGTGCCCGCCCCGATAGCTCGCGCAGCATTGAACCTTTGCGTCCCGAGTGGTATGTTCGCCCAGCGTGACACAGCCCCCGCCGCCGCCGACGGGTGACGAACGACAGCCCCTCCTCCCCATGGCTGATCCGGGCGTTGCGAAGGATCGCGAGCTCGCCTCGTGGCGGCGGCGACTGCTCCCGCTCATGAGCGGCGTGCTGCTCGCGCTCACCGGCGTGTTCGTCCTCGCGAGCTTCTGGCAGATTCACGACATCCAGCAGCGCATCGACGCACCCAATCAGAGCGCTGCCGATTCAGTGTTCCGGCTGCTCGAGCAGCAGATCGGTTCCGGCCGAGTCGCCATGCCAGCTGGCTACGCCGACGTGCGCATCGTGGCCGCGCTCGAGACCGACGCGCTCTCGCGGCGATATCGGCACGCGTCGTCCGCCCTGCTCGCGCGTACGTGGACGCGCTATATGGGTTTCCTCACGGGAATGATCATGGCGCTCGTCGGCGCCGCGTTCGTTCTCGGACGGCTCGAGGAGGGCGAGACGCAATTCACCGGCGAGGCGCAGGGCGCGAAGTGGGCGTTTATCACCACCTCGCCGGGGCTGATCCTCGCCGCGCTCGGCAGTGGACTCATGCTCACCGCGCTCATCGTCAAAGCCGACGTCGACGTCAAGGACGGCTCGGCGTACGCACCTTTGCTCTCCGCCATGTCGGCGCGCCCGGCGCCGAGTGTGGCGGCGTCCGACACGATGTCGGTCGACGATCTGTTGAAGAACGTTCCCGATACGAGTGCCCGCCCCCATGCGCGTCCCGTCCCTCGCCCGTAAGGCGGTTCTCCTCGTCGTTTGCGTTGCGTCGAGCGCGCACGCGACCGAGCCGTATCCCACGCTCGTCGACCGATGGAAGCGCGGCGACACGACGGTAGTTTCGAGTTTGCTCGAGTATCGGCGCCAGGCTCCGGACGGACGGCGATGGGAAGTCGCCTTCATGCTCGCGTCGAGTCTCTGTCGCGCCGGTCGCAACTCGCTCGGCGAGCCGTTGTTTCGTGCCATGCTGCGCGACTACGAGACGGCACTGCGGCAGGCCGGCGTCACGGAGCTCGTTCGCAGCGCGGCTGATGCGTGCGGTCACAATGGTGCAGCGGGCGTCGCGCTGAGCGGGGGCGTCAGTCCGACGGCCGTCATCACCACGTCGGTCGGGGTGACGACGAGCAGCAAGTTGTATTACTGGATGTGCGACAAGCAGGTGCGGACCGGCGCGTCGGTGGTCATGACACCGCTCACCGACTCTGAGATCTCGCGCCGCCTCTATGCGCTCGGCGATACGACTCGTGCGATCGCGTCCCTTCGTCGCCGCTTCGCGGGAGTTGTGTCGCCGAGCACGTTTGCGTCGTCGCACTTCGTCATCGCGTCCGCGAGCGGTCACGGCGTTCCGCAGCTCGGCGACATTGCCTCGACGCTCGAGCGTGCCGTGGTCGCGCTGCACGACGAGTATGGGCTGCCGGTGCCCGACACGTTGATCTCGGTGTACCTCGTGCCCGATGCCGCCGCGCTGCGGAAGTTGGCCGCAACGCTGCATCACGTCACGGCCGATCCGGGCGCGATCGGCTATTCAGTGCCCAACGATCAAAGTATTGTCGCGGTGATTCCGGGAGCGGAGATCGGCACCCTGTTGCACGAGCTCACGCATCTGCTCGTGAAGCGCGACTTCGCCGACGCGCCGCCGTGGCTCGATGAAGGGTTCGCCGCGCTGCACGAGGTCTCTCATTGGGAGGGCAACCATCTGGTCGGTGACCCGAATTGGCGCGGCGACTTGTTGCGCGAGCTCGGATACCCGAACCGATCGTACTCCCTCGCGGCGCTGCTCACGATGCACGGCGACGATTTCAACGCCTATCAAAGTGGCGACTTCGAGCGAGCGCCGGTGAATCACGCACTGGCGCGCTACTTCGTGCTGCAGCTTCAACAGACGGGGCGTCTCGCGTCCGTCTATCGCACGCTTCGAAAGCAGGACGTGTTGTCGGACGCGATCATGCGCGCAGACACGACCGTGCTCGGCGACGCGCGACGGCGGGCGAACATCGAACAAGCGCTGGGGGCTTCGTTCGCCGACATCACCGCGAGTTTCGCGGCGTGGTTGCCGACGGCGTTGCCGAAGACGTCGAATCCACGGAGCTGTCGCGAGAGGTAGGACGATGACGGCTAGCCTGTTTGAATTGCGGCATGAGGCCCTCGGCGTCGAGGGCCTCATGTCGACCTCGATGAGATTGCGCGGCGCGCGAACGCGCCGACGCTATCATCGTTTCGGGCGGGGTATCGCGATGATGTAAGTGCTTCCGCCCACGATGCGCCCGTGCTGGCGCTGCATCGCGTGGAGTCTGAAGCTGTCTCCCGGCTTCGCATCGGAGGGCGCGCGCACGGTGATCGCCGTGGTGATCATCCCATGCGCGGGGATCCGCACTTCCTTCACCGTGGCGATGCCGATATTTGTGTCGGCCACGAGGACGCGGCTCCGATCCAAGCGAGCCAGCTTGCGCACGATCCGCTTGGGCAACTTCGCCTCGTCATCGTCGTCACGGTCACGGTCTTCTTCGCCGGCCGCTCGCTCCAACCATTCTCCGGCCTCCTCGAGCACCTCGCCGACGCGCGCGATCCACCTGCTCAGCGTGTGACGAACGTCGTCTTCAATGGTGTCGTGCGTCATGATGGTGAATCCGTCGAGCACGTCCTTTGGCTTGGCAAGCTCGCGGAGCGCGGGGAGCATGAGCGACAGATGTCCGGGAAAGTGCGCGCGATCGAACACGAGATCGGCACGCACCATCTTGTCGGTCGGATTGTGGAAGTCGAGCAACATCGTCGCCGTCGAGCTGGTATCTCCTCCTGGCTCCGTGCCGGGTTTGGTGCCGAGCGCAACGAGATGTGTGTTGCGATGGGCGACGTGCTTGTCGCTCATCGTCAATTGATCCAGCGACGTGGTCGTGCCGGTGATCGGGTCGCTCGTTGTCGTCACGAAGGCAGCGAGACACACGTGCTGGTGGCCGGCAGGCAGGCCCAATGTGCTGAAGTCGAGCTGATACTCCACGACTTGCGGCGTCCGCACGTCGAGATCGCGCGTCGGCACGCGGTATGGTGATGCCGTATCGACGAAGCGCCAGTTGGTGCCGAGCCAGGCGGAGCTGGTATTGCCGGCATTGATCTGCGCCCCATAGCCCGCGGGCAGCGCCGGCAGGCCGGCGGAGGCGTCAGTGGCCAGGAGCAGCACGCGAACCTGTCCGGCGGGCAACGGATTGAGCGTTCGATTATGAACTTCCACGAAGATGCGATCGATGCCGCTGACGTCGGCCGTCTCGATGTGCTGCGTGGAATCGACGTAGTCACCGATGTTGACCGCGAAGTCGACGAAATCGACCGGAGAGCTCAGCGCGGGCAAGCCGCTCAATGAGCTGCGGCGAACCTTGATGTCGGCGCTCATCCAGTGATAGAGAACGTATGGGTTCACGGCGTCGACGTGCGTCGGATCGAGGTGACCCTCGACCCACGCCTGCCGCGCGCCGGCTTTCATGCGGCCCGTGTCGTTGTAGTTGACACGCAAGTAGAGGTCGACGTCGGCTGCGCTGGTGGCATCGATGTCGATTTCCCATACGCCGCGACCGTGCGTGGCGGCGCGCAGCAGGCGTGCCCCACTGTGAATGGCGAGGTGCACGACCGCCGCTTCCGGCATTCCGAACCAGAACGGACTCCAGCTCCACGTCGTTCCCGACTTGATCCCTTTGAACACACCGACGTCCGTACCGACATACACGATGTTCGTGTTGTTCGGATCGACAACGGCGGCGTGCGTCGGCACGTCGACGACCGTCGTCGGCATCGCGGCGGTCCAGGTCGTGCCGTTCCAATAGTAGAGGTGAGCCACTCCACCGCCGCCGAGTGTGACGTAAAAGGTTCCCGTTGCCGGATCCTCGGGCGCGATGGCGGTGATGAAGGAGAATGCCGGGAGACCCGTGGTCGGAATGACGGTCTTCGTCGCGCTGGCCCAGTTGGTGGTGGTGTCGTACCGCCAGATGACGTTCGGCGTCGCGGCGAAGATCCTGGTCGCCGACGCGAAGGCGATGGAGCGCACGGCGCCGCCCATCACGTCTTGCGTGAGATCCGGTGTGGCCGGCGAATATGGATTGGTTGCGGTCGGGAGCGTCACCCAGCTTGTGCCCCAGTCGGAGGTGAGCCACAGCCGATTGGTGCCGAACGCGGCGAGTCCGCTTGCACCCGACGCGACGGACGCGAGAGGCGCGACGAAACCGGTACTGTTGTTTTCCGTGCCCGCCGCGTTTTGCTGCGCGGCGGTCGCCGCGGTCACCGGCGGGAAGTTGACGCCGGTCCAACTGGCCCCGCCATTCTTGGTCACGTTGAGGCTGGCGCGAACGTATTGTCTCAGCACGTTGTACGCGTTCGTGGGATCGTAAGCCAAGCCGCCGCCGTCACCGCCGGCAGTGTCCTTGGCGGCCTGCTCGCTCAAGAGACGTGGCGTCCCGTTGTCCTGAGCGCCGGCGAATACAACAGCATCGGTGTCGCCACGATGCGCGAGATATGCGAACTCCGTGATCGCCAACCCCAGATTCCGCGATTGGAACGTTCCCGCGCCTCCGCTTCCAGTCGAACGGAACGCGCCACCATCACTGCCCACCCAAACCGTCGTGGCGTCGTGCGCCGTACCTGCCGCGTTGAGCGTGAACCCGATCGCGTGCACGTCGGCGTGAATGCCGCTGCCGACCCAGGTTGGATCGACCCACGGCGTCCCCGTATTCGCGGCGTTGAACGGAAACGTCCAGGCGCCGGCGCTGCCCGTGAGCGTACCCTTGAAGACCGCGTATGCGTCGCCGCAGAGGTACACGGTGTTTCCATTCGTCGGATCGACCGCAATCGCGATGTCGTACCATCCCTGACCACTCGGCGGATCAGCGAACAAGACCGAGGCCGGTAGCCCGGGCACGGCCGAGAACGACGTTCCATTGAGTCGATTGAGCGTTCCGTCGGAGACGAGCGCGTACACCGCGGTCGGGTCGCTCTCGCCCGCCGCGAGCGCGATGCGTCCCGTCCCAGACAGGCTTGTGATTGCGGTCCACGTCACGCCGTCGGCACTGCGATAGACCTTGTCGTTGTAGAACGCGGCGTACCAGGTTTTGCTCGCGCCTGTTCCCGCGACGATGAGATCCGACACTTCGCCGTTGTTGTTGGCGAAGCTCGCGCTCGTGACTTGTGTCCACGTGGCCACGCTGCCGCTTGTCGGGCGCCGATAGAGACCCGAGGTCGTGGCGGCCAAGACGTGTGTGGAATCGTTCGGATCGATCACGATGGCGTGGATGCCGCGCGAGGCGAGATTGGTCGCTTCGAGCGTCCACGTGCCGGCGACCAGATGTCGAATGCCGATGCCGAGGTAGGCGTCGTAGTTGTGATTGGGCTCGCCGGTGCCGACATAGATTTCATCGGCGATCGCGCTCGCGCCGAACCGAACGCCGAGCGCGCCGATCGACAGCGAGTCCGCCTCAGCGGCGCCGCCATACAACGACGGCGACACGGTATAGTCATCGAGCGGCGCCCACGACGCGCCGCCGTCGGAGGAGAACCACACGCCACCATTGGCCGCGCCAACGTAGACGCGCGTGCCTCCGGGCCCCGCGGCCAAGCACGTCACTCGGCCGCTTTCCACCAAGCCGCTCGAAATCGCCGACGGGCCGAGTGGCGTCCAATTCACGCTGCCGGCTGGGCCAGGCGTTCCCGCTGGACTCGCGGTGCCAGCGGCCTTGCGAAGCTCTTCCTCGAGCTGATGTCGCCGCCGAGACGCTTCGAGAAACACTCGGCGGAGCGGCTTCCCTTCGCGATCCGTACGACTGCTCAAGAACCATTCGACGCGCGCCTCCGGGCCCTCGCCTTCTTCCTCTTCGCCGAATCGAGGCGGGCGGCGCTTGTGGCGGTTGTGCCAATGCCGCTCGTCGAACTCTCCTGCGTCTCTGTCCTCGACGTGGCCTTCGGGTTGTGCGTCGGCGGACTGTGGAGTCGGATGCTTGGTAAGCGTGCTCATGAGAGCGCCTCTCGGAATGTGGGACGAAGTGGAGGACGCTCCCGACCAGCGCGTATCGCGGGTCGGGAGCGAGCGAGCGTCCCTTCATTAGAGAAACAAAAAGAGGCGGTTTGGTCTACACGCCAGGTGCGGAGTCAGCGGCGGGAGCTGCAGCCGCTGTGTCAGACGCGAAGCATCTGAACGGGTTCATCTCCGGTGGTGTCTATCATTTCACTCAGGCCACAGCGGAGGGAAAGTCGTGATGCGCTTATGTACGCGCGTGACCATACTGGCGAGTCTCGCGGCACACAGTTCTCTTGCCCGCGCGCAGGGATCCCAGTCGGAGCTTTCCGCGCCGGCACCGGCGACGAAGGCGGCCGTTGGGCTGTTCGACGTCGGACTCGTGAAGCGCGCGGAAGCGATTCTCTCGGCGCCGGCCAGGTGGAACCGGATCGACAAGGGCAACTGTCCGCGCGCGGATACCACGTATTCCATCAGATGTGCGCTGCGGCGTTCCATCGTCGAGGGCGCGGGACTGGCGTGGGATCCGAAGGCCGCGCCGCAACGTGCCACTGCGAACACGCGCGTGGATTGTACCATGGATGTTTCCGAGGAGCATCGCGGAGGATCGTGCGGGCTGCTCTGGGACGAACTGCCGATCTTCACGCTCACGCGAGCGAAAGGGATCACGAGCGGCTCATGGCGCAGGGACGCGGGCCCGACCGAAGTGTGGGCCGGCAAGATGGCCGACGCCGAGTCTCCGGTGAACTACGAGAGCCGCCACGGCGTCGAGCTCGTTTCGCACCGGAAGTCGTCCGACCAACTCATCGACTTCAACAACGACTCGAGCACCACGTTTGACGACGTGCGGGCGTATTTCCGCGCCCTCGAGGACCGCGTGCTTCACGCCGGGGCGGCAGATCTCGATCGCGCGTCGGAGGATGTGGAGATCGAGATCTACGCCGGCGGCACGGGCGTTATCCGAACGTACAACGGATGGTTTCCCGTCACCGCGTTCTCGGCCAAGGGCTCGACACTGCGCTTCCAAATCGACACGCTGAAGGAGATCCCGGCGGGCGCCCTCGATCGCGAGATTCTCGAGCGCGCCGTGAAGATCATCGCGTCGGATTCCGTGTGGAACCGCGCTGACAACCGGAAGTGTCCCGCGGCAGCGACGACGTGGAGCATCTACTGCGCGGTGGAGAAAGCCGAGATCGAGTTGACGGGCGGATTCCACCATCGGCGACCCGCCGGGGAGCTGGTGCGCGAGATCGTGGACGAACGCGCGAAGAGTCGGAACTACAGTCACCGGATGATGGATTACAACAACGATCCGACCACCACGCTCGCGGACGTGCGCCGTCTGTTCGCGGAGGCGCTCGCGCGGATCAAGTAACGTTCAGCTGTCGAAGCGGACGCGCCGAAGTTCAGCTTCTTCAGCAGCGCCACGAACCGCGGCTCTGAGCGGAGAGGATCGAACATGGAGTCCTGGCCGAGCCACGCCAGCATCTGCGAATCAGCGGCGCGCGCCCGCTCGAGATTGTCGAGCGCACGCGCACGCTCGCCGAGTCCGAGATACACGAGCGCCAGGTTGAACGGCAGCACCTGACCGTCCTTCGCCATCTTCTTGAGCGCGTCGAGCTTCGCCATCGCGCTCTGCCGGTCGCCGGCGGCGCCGTATGCGTACGCCAGATAGGCTGTCACGAAGGGCGGCGCGCCCATCGTCGTCGCTTTCTCGAGGAATGGGATGGCCTCGCGGAAATGTCCGGCTTCGAGGTCGCTCCACCCTTGCATCATCACCGGGAAGAAATATGTGGGATCGAGCTCTTCCGCTTTTCGGGCCAATTCTTTGGCCGCCGTGAAGTTCTTCTGAAACAGGAACGGCATCATGGCATCGACCAGCACCTGCGGCGACAGAGGGTCCAACTCCGCCGCGCGCCTGCTTTCGGCAATGGATTCATCGAATCGTCCCGTGAACGCCAACGCCATCCCGAACTGATCGTGCGCGAACCCGTAGTTCGGGTTGAGTGCGATCGCACGCCGAAATTCGCGCTCGCAACCACGCCAGTCGAATTCATAGAAGAGCTTGAACACCGCGAGCGACGTATGGCCTTCGGCGGAGTTGCTGTCCAACTGCACCGCTTTCTCGGCAGCTGCTTTCGCCTTGGGCTTTGCCGCCGAGGCGGTGATGAAGCCCTCGTTGTAGCCGGCCCAGAGATAGGCATCCGACAGCCCCGAGTACGCCGGCGCGAACGCAGGGCTCAGCTTCGCCGCCTCCTCGAACTGGGCAATCGCCTTCTGCAGGTTCTCGTCGCTCGGACGGTTGAAGAAATATCGACCCTTGAGATACGCGTCGTGGGCTTCGGGATTCACGCTTGCCGCGGTCGCGAGCCGCGACTGCTCGCTCTCCGTGAGCCGCACGTTGATCTCGCGCGCGATGGCAGACGCGAGCTCGGACTCGAGCGCGAGCACGTCGCTCGAATTGCGCTCGAAGCTCTTGGCCCACAGGTGTCTGTCCGCGCGCGCGTCGATCAACTGGGCGGTGATGCGAACTTTGTCGCCCGAGCGAGACACCGAGCCCTCCACGACCGCATCCACGTCGAGCGTCTTCGCGATCTGCGGCGTGGGCGGGCGGCTCTTGCCCTGGAACTGCATTGCCGATCCGCGCGACGTGACGCGGAGTTGACTGATCGTCGCGAGAGCCGCCGTCAGCTCATCGGTCATTCCTTCGGCGAAGTATTCTTGCGTCGAGTCGCCCGAGTAGTTGTCGAGCGGAAGAACGGCAATCGATCGGATACCGGCCGGCGTGCTTGCGCCAGTCGTGGTAGATGTCGACGCCCTAGAAAACCCGTTCCGCGCGAACGCGTATGCGCCAAGCACACCAACGACGGCGACGACGACGAGCACGGCGAGGGCGATCGTTCGCGTGTGCGTGCGACGCGGCTGCGCCGCTGCCGTCATCGCCGATGCAAATTCGCGAGCGCTCGGGAACCGGTCCGCGGGAGACTTGGCCAGCGCCCGCATGACCGCGTCGTCGAGCGACGGTGGCACGACGTCGCGCACCACGCGCAACGGAGTCGGCCGCTCCGTCATCAGCTTCGCGATCATCGCGCGTTGCGAGGAGCCGGTCACCGGCGGCTCACCGGCAAGCATCTCGTACGTGACAGCGCCCAACGCATAAACATCGCTGCGCGCGTCCAGATCGCGCTCACCCGTCGCCTGTTCCGGACTCATATACTGCACCGTGCCGAGCGACAGCCCTGTTCCCGTCAAGCGATCACCGCCTGCCTCGGCTAGGGCCAGGGCGATGCCGAAGTCGGCGATCAGCGCCTCTCCGTCTTGCAGCAGAATGTTCTCGGGCTTGATGTCGCGATGGATGACGCCGTGACGGTGTGCGAAATCGAGCGCGCCCGCAACCTGTTGCATGATGCGAATCGTCTCATCGATCGGGAGCAACTTCTCACGCGTGAGCCGGTCGCGCAGCGACTCGCCCTGCACGAGGGGCATTACATAGAAGAGCGCGCCGTCCGCGCTTCCCGAGTCATACAATGGAAGGATGTGCGGGTGCTGCAGGTTGGCGGTGACCTGAATTTCCTGAAGGAAGCGTTGCGCGCCGAGCGCCGCCGCGAGCTCCGGCTTGAGCACCTTGAGGGCGACTTGTCGGTTGTGTCTGAGGTCATGGGCCACGTACACAGTGGCCATGCCGCCCGCGCCAAGCTCTCGCTCGAGAGTGTAGCGATCGGCGAGTGCAGCCTTCAGCTCTTCAAGGCTCGACGGGAGGTCGGGCACGGTCTCCTGTGGGGGGAGAGACGGCTATAGCATACCCCAGGGGACGGAGAGGGGCCAGGAAGGCGAACGGCGTGACTGGCAGACGGCGCAACTGCCAGACGGCGCGACTGCCAGACGGCGCGACTGCCAGACGGCGCGAGTGCCAAACAACGCGACTGCCAGACGGCGCGAGTGCCAAACAACGCGACTGCCAAACGGCGCGAGTGCCAAACGGCGCTAAGGGCGCAGAAAACAGAGGCGCGAACGCGCCTTGACGGTCAAGAGTTTAGTAACGATGTAAGCATTTTGACGATGGTGATCAGCCGGTTGCAAAGGCGCCAGAATACAGTCTTGGTGATTCGGTCCGACTCGAAGTTTGCTCGAAGATGTCGAATCGTCTCTTCCGCCTCGCCACGAGCGACGCGAAGGGCACGGTCACGTTCGCCGCCCTTGCCGCGGCCGAACCCCTCACTGATGTTCGCGGCAATTGATTGCGCTGCGTCCTTCAGCTGCGTCACGTAAATGAGTCGGCGGGGGGCCTCGTCAATGAGTCGATTGACCTCGTCGACCACTTGGTCCGCCGCATCGAGGACAGCGAGATGTCGATGATTGGGCATGGACGATCGTAATACTCGACCGTATCGTTGCCGTCATCGTCTCATCGCCGTTCGCACCTGCGCATTTCGCGCCTTTGGGCACTCGCGTTGTTTGGCACTCGCGCCGTCTGGCAGTCGCGTTGTTTGGCACTCGCGTTGTTTGGCACCCGCGTTGTTTGGCACCCGCGCCGTCTGGCAGTCGCGTTGTTTGGCACTCGCGCCGTCTGGCAGTCGCGCCGTCTGGCAGTCGACTTTGCCATCCTTGAATGAGCGTCAGCTCATAGATCCCGACGTTGGGCGGCGTCTGCACGAGGAAGCGATCTCCTTTCGGCATCACCTCGAATCGCGTGTGCAGAAACGGATCGTGACCGAACGGCTCAGGATTCACTACAGCCGAGATGGCGCTCGGCTCGCCGATCACGGGGTGTTCGCCGAGTTGGGTACTCACGGCGGCGATTCGTCCGTCGCCGCCGATGAAGAAGAGCTCGCGCCCATCGCCGCGCCAACGAGGGCTGCCGCCGCCCGACTTCGACACACGCAACGGCGTCGCGGTTCCCGACGCCGGTCCGAGATAGATCTCGCGCCGGCCGCTCGCGTCTGATTCCCAGGCGATCCACTTCGAGTCCGGAGAGACGCGGGCGTCCATGAGGTTGCCCGGGCCGGTCGGAACGTGCTCGTTCTTCGCCGTCGCGAGGTCGTCGCGCCACAGCTCCCACTGCGGACGTTGCTCCGATGGCTCGCGCACGTAGTAGATCGTCGATCCGTCGAGCGACCAGTCGACCGGATCTGCCCACGCCGGGTCGTCGCTTGCCTTGAGCACACGCTCGGCGGCACCGCCGTCGACGGGGATCACCGAGATGTTCGCCGCGTTGACGGTGGCAATCGCATGATCGTCGGGCGACCACACCGGCGGCCACGGCGCCGGCGTCTTCGTCGGCACGCGAACGGACACGTCGCGAGCGGGGTCGTAGAGCCACAATCCGGCGCCGCCCATGGCGACACGACGACCGTCATGTGAGATACGAAAAGTCCATGCGGGGCCGGCACCGTTGACCGGCATCGTCCGTCCGGTCGACCGATCGAGCCAATAGATCGATTCACGCGTCCGCGCGTCCGCGGGCGCGCCGGCTTCGCGGATCACCACATAGTCCGTCGTCGCGCTGACGATCGGCACCTCGAACGGCCGTTCGACGCGCGCGCTGAGCGTGACCGGTTCGCCGACGAACGCGACGCGCCTCGCGTTAAATCGCTGCGCCAACAGTGGCGCCGGCTGCTCGAGCGACGCTTGAGCGCTCTCCTGAAAAAACAAGACATAGCCCGGCGCGACGTACACCGCGTGCGAAATATTCTCGGCGAGCACGCGCGTTTGATTCGTTTCAACGTCGCCCACCGCGAGCGCCGCCGTGCGAGCGACCTGGCCCGTACGCCAGTACAAGAAGTGATGACCGTCCGGGAGCATCGACGGGTCGCGGTCATCCTTGGATAAACCGGCGAGTCGCTTCGGCGGCCCACCCGACGCCGGCACCGTCCACAGGCCGTTGAAGAACGGACTATATAGAATGATGCCGCGTGCGCTCCACGCCGCACCCGGAGCTGGATTCGGCGCTGGCGCGAGCGTGCGCACGGCACCCGTCGCGACGTTCACTGTGCGCAGAGAACCGGCCGCGTAGTAGCCGAGGGCCGATCCGTCGGGTGCCCAAAATGGTTGTCGCGCACCCTCGGTCTCCGCGATCGGTCGCGCGACGCGGTCGCTCATGCGGCGGAGCCAGATTCGTCCGCCGTCGACCGCGGTGCTGCTCACGTAGGCGAGCGTCGCTCCGTCGGGCGACAGCGCCACTTGTCCGAGATCCGATGGCCCATCGGCGCTCGACGCGATGCGCGCTGTGAGCAGTGGTGGCGGGCCGGCCGGGCGTGCGGCGTAGCGCCAGATGATTGGCGCGATGACCGCGAGCGCGAGGAAGCTCGCCAACAGCGAAATCGCGTTCCGACTGATCGACCGAGTTCGCGTCACGCCCGAGCGCGCGATCACGCGCTGCTCGCCGCTGAGCGCTGCCGCGAAGTCGCGCGCCGACGCGAAACGATCGGCCGGCACTTTCTCGAGCGCCTTCATCACCGCCGCCTCGATGTGCGGCGGCACGGACTTTCGCTGCGCGATGATCGGACGCGGCGCCTCGGTCAAGAGACGCGCGACGATCGCTTGCAGCGTGGCGCCGGTGAACGGCGGCTCGCCCGTCAACATCTCGTACACGATTGAGGCAAGGGCATAGATGTCGGATCGCGCATCGATGACCCGTTCGCCCATCGCTTGCTCGGGCGACATGTACTGCGGCGTGCCGAGCGAGAGACCGGTCTGCGTCATGCGAGCCGTCCCCGCTTGCTGCACCGCCAGCGCGATGCCGAAGTCCGCCACCATCGCGTGCCCGCTTGTCTCGAGGAGAATGTTCTCGGGTTTGATGTCGCGATGCACGACGCCGTGCGTGTGCGCGTACTGGAGTGCGTCGGCGACCTCGCGCGCGATGCGCAGCGCGTCGTCGACGGGGAGCAATCGCTCGCGGATGAGCCGGTCGCGCAGCGACTCTCCCTCGACGAACGGCATCACATAGTAAAGGAATCCATCGGCGTCACCCGAGTCGTGCAACGAGACAACGTGCGGATGTTGCAAGTTCGCCGTTGTCTTGATCTCGGCGAGAAACCGTTCGGCACCGAGTGCGGCGGCGAGGTCGGGCTTGAGGACTTTGAGGGCGACCTTGCGGCCGTGTTTGACGTCGTGCGCGAGGTAGACGGTGGCCATGCCGCCTTCGCCGAGCTCTCGCTCGATGGAATAACGGCCGGCGAGGGCCGCGGAGAGCTGCGCGGTCGCGTCCACGAGGGCAATGGTACGCGGTCGGGATGAGGTACGCTATGGCGAAAGGAAAGGCTAACGGCGCGAGATGCCGAACGGCGCGAGGTGCCGGGGGAATGAGCGAGGGGCACTCACCTGGGACCATGCATGGGAGTGCCTCCCACCGGGAAGAAGGTTGCATTCGCGCCTTGAGCATCTCGCGTCGCTAACACTGTACTCGATAGACACGCTAGGCCTCTGCGCGCCGTCGCGCCTCGGTCCATTCGTCGGTGAGGCCCAGGACGTTTGTCCATCGGGCGATGTACGCGTCGTCCACGTTTTTCCCGCGTAGCCGCAGCAGGGCCACGACGTCCTCGAGCTGTCTGGCCGATGCGCCGAGCCGGGCCCATTCGAGTTTGGAGATGATGACGTCCTCGACCGATGCGACGTCAAGTCGAACGCCCTCGAGGTTCGCAGATTGGCGGCGCGAAAACTCCTCGACGCTGAACGGGCGGGATTTTCTGATGATGAGGTCCACCTTCCACCCGCTGGCGAGGTCGATGACGTTGAACTGCGTCTCCGTACGGAGCGCCTCGAGTGCGGCGTCCTCGTCGACGTAATACTCCGCTACCGGTAGTGCTCTCACGAACGACCGTAGTCGGTCGGCATCGGCCTCGATCACGAAGTCGACACCGAGCGTTGCCCGAAGCTGTCCGTGCGCGGAGCCGGCGAATGAGCCGGTGACCATGTGCGGGATACCGGCTCGATTCAGCTCTCCGACAATCCGCGTGAACAAGTCGCTGGTGGTCACCCGAGGCCGGGCGGCAGGTCATCGGGCAAGAATGCGAAGCGCAACAGTTCGCGGTCGAGCTCAGCGTCGCTCCACG
>Ga0070708_100001466_pt1 | contig 17999 bp, 19 predicted proteins | sample KBSK5503metaG_FD_65469 | JGI IMG/M metagenome (GOLD analysis project Ga0070708, IMG submission 65469) | Corn, switchgrass and miscanthus rhizosphere microbial communities from Kellogg Biological Station, Michigan, USA - KBS K5-50-3 metaG | ecosystem: Host-associated > Plants > Roots >... | reverse complement strand
CGGAGCGCGCGAAGGCGCTGCGGATGCCGGCGACCGACTCCGTTCCGCGGTAGATGGCCGGCACCTCGGCATCGAGTGTCGCCCACCCGTCGAGGCCGAGAAGGTGACGGAAACGATCGATGCCGTCGTCGAGATCGTTCACCGCGATACCGACGTGGTACGGCGCTCCGAGGCCGAGTGAGGACGCGACTTCGACCACGTCGTCTTTAGAGTCCGAGCGCGAGCCGGTGGAGCCGGTCGTCACCCGCGAGCTCGGGGTGGAAAGCGACGAGGGTTATCGCGCCCTGCCGAACGACCACAGGCCGATCGTCGTAGGACGCGAGAACCTCGACGCCGGGCCCGGCATCTTCGATCCAGGGGGCACGGATGAAAACGGCGCGCATCTCACCGATCCCCGCGACGTCGATGTCGGACTCGAACGAGTCGACCTGCCGCCCGTACGCGTTCCGGTGAACCGAGATATCGACGAGGCTGAGGAGCGGCTCGTCGCCTTCTACGATGCGCCGTGCGCACACGATCATCCCCGCGCACGTTCCGAGGATGGGCATTCCCTGCTCTCCCCGTTTGCGTAGCGGCTCGACGAGGTCGTAGCCGGTGGCCAGCTTGGCGATCGTCGTGGATTCCCCGCCGGGGATCACGAGCGAGTCGACGGAGTCGAGCTCGTCGCGGGTGCGGACGGGCACGGCATCGGCACGGGCCTTTTCCAGAAGCCTCGCGTGTGCTTCGAAGTCGCCCTGGAGCGCGAGGACGCCGACGCGTTTCGTCACGCGGTTACCAGCCGCGCTCTGCGAGGCGCTCCTCTTGCGGCATGCTCCGCACATCGAGACCGCGCATCGGTTCGCCGAGGCCGCGCGTGACCTTCGCCAGGACGTCGGGGTCGTTGAAGTACGTCGTCGCTTCGACGATCGCCTTCGCACGCACGGCCGGGTCGTCACTCTTGAAGATCCCCGACCCGACGAACACACCTTCGGCGCCAAGCTGCATCACGAGCGCCGCGTCGGCGGGCGTCGCGACGCCTCCCGCGCAGAAGACCACGACCGGGAGGCGTCCCGCTTCGGCGGTCTCGCGAACGAGATCGACCGGCGCGCGATGCTCCTTCGCCGCCGACATCAGCTCTTCGGGCGCGAGGGAGTGCAGGCGGCGGATCTCGCCGAGGATCGAGCGCAGGTGCCGAACCGCCTCGACGATGTTCCCGGTTCCCGCTTCGCCTTTGGAGCGGATCATCGCGGCGCCTTCGCCGATGCGACGGAGCGCCTCGCCGAGGTTCGTCGCGCCGCACACGAAGGGAACCGTGAAGCCCCACTTGTCGACGTGGTGCGCCTCGTCGGCCGGAGTGAGGACCTCGCTTTCGTCGATGTAGTCGACGCCCACCGACTGGAGGATCTGGGCCTCGACGAAGTGGCCGATGCGGCACTTCGCCATTACGGGAACCGAGACGACCCGCATGATCTCTTCGATCTTCGCGAGATCTGCCATGCGTGCGACGCCACCCTCACGGCGGATGTCGGCGGGCACTCGCTCGAGCGCCATAACCGCGCACGCCCCCGCGTCTTCGGCGATCTTCGCTTGCTCCGCGGTCGTGACGTCCATGATCACGCCGCCCTTGAGCATCTCCGCGAGCCCGCGCTTCACGCGGACCGTGCCCCGCTCTTCCGCCACGATTGCCTCCCCGGATCCTTTGCGTGAAAACAGCGTGAAAACAGGCCTTGACCAGCGCTTTCGCGCGTAGGAATCATTTTACACCGCACCGGGGAAGCGACGTTCCCGGTTTTTAGAGCTCCTTCAGAACCTTGATGCGCTCCTCGAGCGGCGGGTGGGTGTCGAACATGCGGTTGAGCGAACCCATGAATCCTCCGCCCCGCTGGAGCGGCGACTCGATCCACAGAGCCGCTGTCGCACGCGACGCCGATCGAACCACGGTCTGATCGTCCCGAAGCTTCTCGAGCGCGGATATGAGACCCGGCGGGTAACGCGTGTATCGCACGCCCGAGACGTCGGCCAGTGACTCCCGCTGCCGGCTGATGGTCGCGCGCAAGATCTGCGCGATGATCGGCATGAGGATCGCGAGGACGAGACCGACGAGGAAGAAGATCCACGCGCCTCCGTCCCCTCCCCCGTCGCGAGCGCCGCCGCGGCGCCGGCCGCCGCCCCAGAACATCGAACGCAGTGTCCAGTCGCTCACGAGTACCACGATTCCGAGGAGGGTCGCCGCGACGGCCATCACCAGCGTGTCGCGGTTCTTCACGTGGGCGAGCTCGTGTCCGATGACGCCTTCGAGCTCGACGCGGTTCATCTTCTCGAGCAGACCGCGCGTCACCGCGACCGCCGAGTGCTGAGGATCTCTTCCGGTGGCGAACGCGTTGGGTGCAGGATCCTCGACGACGTAGATCTTCGGTTTGGGTAGTCCGGCGGCGATGCAGAGACCTTCGACGATGTTGTGCAGCCGCGGTTCTTGTTCGTGGGTGACCTCGCGCGCGCGGCTGACGGCGAGCACGACCTTGTCGCCGTTCCGGTACGAGAGCCAGGTCATCAGCGTCGCGACGACCGCAGCGATCGCGAGCCCCGCCGGGCCGTAACCGAACAGGGTTCCGAAGAACCAGCCGAGCCCGAGCACGACGAGCACGAAACCGGCGATGAGCAGCCAGGAACGGCGCGTGTTCTTTCGATAGAGATCCCACATGGCGGGCTTACGTTAGCGTGCCTGAGAGGAGGCGGCGCGGCTCAGGAGATGCGGGTTCGCTTCCAGAGGTCTCTGAGGACACGCGGGGTCACGTTGATCGACCAGATCGCAACCAGCCAAACCCCGAGCAAGCCGCCCCAGGCCAAGGCGAGCAGCGGTACGCCGAGCGACACGATGAGCGTGATCGCGATCTTGATAGGAAACGAGAACGAAAGAACGCCCGAACGCCATCGAGACTCGACCTGGGGATCGCGCGATCGGCTGTGGCGCTCGTCGGCCTCCCATGGTCGCATCGGTTTGGGCGGCGCCTGCCAGGGACCCGTCGCAGCCCCCAACTCCGAAGTCGTGGCGGCCATCTCTTCCTCTGTTACGACGATCGGCGCGTAACAGCGGGAGCAGTACGCGATCCCTTCGAACAGACGGGCGCCACAAACACGACACGTCTCCATGAAAGAGTCGTCGGCATGTCGGGAGCCGAGCTATATCGCGTGAGCTAGAACTGGACCTGGACCGGGCCCGCGGCGGCCTCTTCGATCTCGAAGAACTCGCGCGGCTTGAACCCGCCGATCCCGGCGATGATGTTCGACGGGAGCTGCTGGATCATGTTGTTGTAGATGAGAACCTGATCGTTGTAGAACTGGCGCGCGAACGCGATCCTTCCCTCGGTGCCGGTGAGCTCTTCCTGCAGAGCGAGGAAGTTCTGGTTCGCCTTCAGGTCCGGATAGTTCTCGACGACCGCGAACAGCTGTCGCAACGCCTGGGTGATCTGGTTCTCGGCTTGCGCCTGCTCGGCCACGGTTTTGGCGTTGACACCGGCGGACCGCGCGGCCGCCACGTTTTCGAAGATCTGCTTCTCGTGCGCCGCGTATCCCTTCACCGTGTTGACGAGGTTGGGGATGAGGTCGTAGCGGCGGCGCAGCTGAACGTCGATCTGGGACCACGCGTTGTCGATCTGGTTGCGATAACGAACCAGGCGGTTGTACGTGGCGATTGCCCACAACAGCAGCACCGCGACGATCCCGAGAACGATCCACAGCGCGATCATGCCGGGGTCATCGTAGGGTCGCGTCCTGGGAGCGTCAACGACGTTTCCGCCGCGAGGGACGTCCCGCATCGATCGCATCCTTGTAAACCGATTCGACCTCGGCGGCAACGACCGGCCAGTCGTAGCGGCGCGCGCGCTCGCGTCCCGCCTCACCCATCGCTCTCGCTCCGGCGGGGTCGGCCAGCAAGCCCTCGAGCGCGTCGGTGAGCGCGGCCGGCTCGCCCGGTGGAACGAGAACCCCGTCGACGCCGTCGCGCAGGACCGCCGCGTAGCCGGGGATCGACGACGCCACGACCGGCCGTCCGGCGGACATCGCTTCCAGCAGAACGATGCCGAAACTCTCTCCCCCGAGTGACGGAGCGACAACTATCGCAGCGCGTCCGAACACCGCGGCGAGCTCGGCGGGGTCCACGCGCCCGGTGAACATGACGCGCTCGCGGAGAGCGTCGGGGACGGCCTGTTCGACGACGGCCCGTTCCGGCCCTTCGCCGGCGAGTACCAGTTCCGCTTCGGGCCACCGCTCGGCGAGTCGTGTGAACGCATCGACGAGAACGGCAGCGCCCTTGCGCTTCTCCATGCGGCCGACGAACAAGATCAGAGAGCCGGCCGGCGGCGGCAGCGAGGAGAAACGCGACCACTCGACCCCGTTGGGGATCACCGAGATGTCGCCCTGACCGAAAACCTGCTCGATGGTGCGGCGCGCCTCGTCCGAGACCGCGATCCTCGCCGCGAGCCGGCGGTAGAGAGGACGGATCGCGGGGCCGGCGATTCGGTACGCGCGCGATCGGGCGATGGACGCGTGGAACGTCCCCACCACAGGCAGCCGTGTGTTGAGCAACGTCAGCAGGCCCGCGCTCGGGGCGAACGGCTCGTGGACGTGGACGACGTCCGGGCGGGCGCGGCGCAGAGCCACACGGATCCGTAGGGCGACGCGCGGTCCGAACGCGAGGCGGGCGATCGATCCGTTGTACGGGATCGGGATGCTGCGTCCGACCGATACGACCCCGGGCTCGACGTCGCCTTCCGACGGGGCGACGATCCGCACCTCGTGACCTCGCTCGCGGAGCGCACGCGCCAAGTGGCCGACGTGCGCCCCGACTCCTCCTGGTACCGACCAAGAGTACGGACTGACGATGAGAACCTTCACGCGAGGTCTCGGCTCCGCCGGGTTCTCAGGCCGGCGTCTGGGCGGGCCGGTCGACGTCGAGCCACATCCTGCCGAACGCGTGCCATTGAGCCGGGTCGCGCGCGATCATCTGCTCGAAGCATTCCGCGACGCGCTGGGTGAGGATCGCGACGTTCTCGGGCGTCTCGCCCGTGACTCCTCCGTCGATGGGATCCATCACGATCGTGTACCAGGTCCCGTCACGGCGCTGGTAGATGCACGCGGGGATGAGCGGCGCCCCTGAGCGCAATGAAAGAACCGCAGGTCCCGGCGGCAGCTTCGTGGTTTTGCCGAACATGCGCACCGGAACCCCCGTACCGCTGAGGTCTCGATCCGAAACCAGCGCTACGTAGCCGCCCTCCTGGATCTTCTCCAGGCACTTCGCCGTTGCGTCTCCGCCGCGAACAAGCGGGACGATCGTCATGCCGAGCGATCGTCGGTGTGAGACGAAGCGGTCGAAGAGCATCTTTGGTTTCAGGACTTCGACCACCACGGTGAGGGGCCACCGCTCCGCGACCCACCGTCCTCCCGCGTCCCAGTTCCCGACGTGTGGGGTCGCCAGCACACCGCCGCGCCCGCGCTTGTGGATCTCGTCGAGTGAAGCCAGGTTCTCGCCGAAGAAGCGGGCGTTGAGCTCCTCGCTCGAGAGGTCTTGCATCCGGAACGTTTCCATCCAGTACCGGCCGTACAACAGGAACGCCTCGCGGACGGTCTCGTCGAGTTTCGGACCGGCGCCGACGACCGGCAGAAAATTTTCGCGCACCGTCGTCCGGCGACGTTCGTTGCGCCGCCACGTCCGCATGGACATCGCGTCGAACGCGCGCCGGACGAAACCGGCCGGCGCGAGACGCGTGAGCCGCCATCCGATGAGATAGCCGACGCCGACGAGCGCGAGCTTCACCCGGCGGATCATCGTTGCGACGGGCGAAGGGCGGCCGCCTGCCGGCGCACGGAAAGCATCCGCTGAAGGAAGGTCCACGCCGCGAGGACCGCGAGGATCCACATCACGACTTCTGCCGCGCCGCCGAGTAGTAGCGCCGCGCCGAACAGGATCGCTCGCTCCGCTCGCTCCGCGATACCACCCTCGCACGTGAACCCGAGACTTTCCGCGCGAGCTTTCGTGTACGAGACCAGATAGGAGAACACCAGTGCGGCTAGGGCGAGTACCGACAGTCTCGGGGAGACGTCGCGGAAGCGGTACGAGAACGCGATCATCAGGGCCCCCTCGCCGATCCTGTCGGACACGGCGTCGAGCAACGCACCCCAGGTGCTCGACGTGCCCATCTTCCGTGCGATCATCCCGTCGAACAGGTCGAGAACGGCCGACGGCACGAAGAAAGCCGCACCGATCCCGAACTTCCCCATGCCGACGAAGACGGCCGCGGCGATCGTCCCGAGGAGGCCGATCAACGTCAGCGCGTTCGCGGTGATTCGCGCCGCGATCAGGGCTCCGGCGATCGGATCGAGGGCGCGCCCTATAGCCTGCCGCGCGTTCGAGAGCATCGCTTCGGTAGCATAACCGCCGAGGCCGATCGGACCCGGAGGGCCAGCCGTGAAGACCTATCCCATCGAGAAGATCCGCAACGTCGCGCTCGTCGGACACGGCGGCGCCGGGAAGACCTCCCTCACCGAAGCTCTCCTCTTCAACGCCGGGGCGATCAACCGCGCCGGACGCGTCGAAGACGGCAACACGGTCAGCGATTTCGATCCCGACGAGGTGGGCAAAGGCATCTCGATCTCGCTGGCACTCGCACCTTTCGAATGGAAGGAGCACAAGATCAACCTGCTCGACGCCCCGGGGTACGCCGACTTCCTCGGAGACGCCGAGGCGGCGCTGCGAGCAGCCGATGCGGCGATCATCGTCGTGTCCGCGGTCGAGGGCGTCGAGGTTCAGGCGCGGGTCGTGTGGGACATCTGCGAGCATCTCGGACTGCCGCGCGTGATCTTCGTCAACAAGCTCGACCGCGAGCGCGCGTCGTACCAACGGACGCTCGATGAGCTGGTCGATGTGTTCGGGACGAAGATCGCGCCGATGCACCTCCCGATCGGCGAAGAGCAGAACTTCGCAGGCATAGCCGACCTCCTCGCCGAGCGCGCCTACACGTACGACGGTGGGCGAACCGAGGGCGACATCCCCGGCGAGCTGTCGGGTCTGGCGGCCCCACTTCACGAGAAGCTCCTCGAGTCCATCGTCGAATCGGACGACTCGATGATGGAGCGGTACCTCGAAGGCGTCGAGATCGAAACGAAGGAGATCGCCGCAGCTTTGGAGAAGGCGGTGGCTTCGGGGACGACGGTTCCGGTGCTCGTCGGCAGCGCGACGAAAGGCATCGGGGTCGATCTCCTATCCGACTTCATGCTCGACGAGATGCCCTCGCCCGCCGAACGTCCTCCGGCGAAAGCCCGTAAAGGCGAGGAAGAGGTCGAGCTTCCGCCCGACCCGTCCGGTCCGCTCGCCGCTTTGGTTTACAAGACCCTGTCCGACCCGTACGTCGGCAAGCTGACCTTCTTCCGGGTGTATTCGGGGACGTTCCGTCCCGATCAGACGGTGTTCAACGTGACGCAGAACAACGACGAGCGCGTCGGTCAGGTTTTCACGATGCGCGGCAAGACCCAGGAATCGGAATCGGAGGTCCCCGCGGGTGACATCGGCGCGGTCGCGAAGCTTCAGCACACGCTCACCGGGGACACGCTCGCCAATCGGCAGGCGCCGTTCGCCCTCACCGGCATCGAATTCCCGGATCCTCTGCTTGCGCTCGCCATCGAGCCCAAGACCAAGGGCGATGAAGACAAGCTCTCCACGGCGCTTCACAAGCTTGCGGAGGAGGATCCGACCTTCCACTACGAACGCAACCCGGAGACGCATCAGACGCTCATCAAAGGCATGGGCGAGGCGCACCTCGACGTGATCGTGCAGCGACTCGCGCGTCACCACGTCGAGGTAACGACGGCCCCGCCGAGGGTCGCGTACCGCGAGACGATCAAGAAAACGGCGAGCGCACAGGGCCGGCACGTGAAGCAGTCCGGCGGCCGCGGCCAGTATGCCGTCTGCTCGCTCGAGCTGTCGCCGCTGCAGCGCGGCGGCGAATTCGAGTTCCAGAACGCGATCGTCGGCGGTGCGATACCGAACAACTTCATCCCCTCGGTCGAGAAAGGTGTCCGTAAGGCGCTCGAGGCGGGGCCCCTCGCCGGGTATCCGGTCGTCGACGTGAAGGCGAAGCTCTTCGACGGGAAGTTCCACACCGTCGACTCCTCCGACATCGCGTTCCAGCTTGCCGGAAGACTTGCGTTCCGCGTCGCCGGAGGCGTGGCGGGGATCGTTCTTCTCGAGCCGATCATGGATCTCGACGTCATGGTTCCCGACGACTCCGTCGGAGACATCATGGGCGACCTGTCGTCGAAGCGGGCGCGCATCGAAGGCTCTGAGGCTGTGGGCCGTGGGTGGACCCACATCAAGGCGAAGGTTCCGCAGGGCGAGATCCTGCGTTACTCGATCGACCTCCGGTCCAAGACCGGCGGGCGCGCGACGTTCCGTGCGGGGTTCTCGCACTACGAGGAAGCGCCCTCGCACGTGCAGGAAAAAGTCGCCGCTGAGGCCCAGAAGGCCAAGGAAGAAGCGCACAAGTAGCGGATACCGGCGGACGCGGAAAATAGAGAAAGCGCTGACCGAGATCGCTCCCTGTCAACGCTTTCCCGTATCGAGTTGTGGCTCCCTCTCCACCCGGGGCCCGGGCCCAGAAGCGAAGGGTCACCCTAGCCGGCTCGTCCTACGCGGTCGCCCTCCAGGGCATCCCGCAGGGCACGCGTGGCGTCCCTGCCTTGATCCACGTTTTAGGAACCCGCCGACGCTCCGATTCTCCTCCTCGACTCACGGGTTGTCCAGAGACGAATCGGGCGGGTTATCAAAGCAGCGGCTTTAGTTTCCCGTAGGTCGTTTCGAGGGCTTCCGGCAGCACCTTCGTGTCGCCGACGGTCGTCATGAAGTTGGTGTCTCCCCCCCATCGCGGAACCACGTGCAGGTGGACGTGGTCGGCGATGCCGGCGCCGGCCGGGATACCTTGATTCACGCCGACGTTGAAACCTTGTGGACCCATCGTCTCTTTGAGAGCTTCCATGATCATCTGGGACCAGCGGCCGATCTCGGCGAGCTCCTCCGGCGTCAACGTCTCCCATTCCGCCGTGTGCCGGTACGGGGCGACCATGACGTGACCCGTGTTGTACGGGAACTTGTTGAGGATCACGAACGAGAGACCTCCGCGAGCCACGATCAGGTTGGCTTCGTCGTTCTGCTCCTCCTGCGACGGGAAGTCGCAGAAGATGCACGACGCGTGGCGCTCCTCACCTTTGATGTACGCCATCCGCCAGGGGGTCCAGAGCCGGTCGACCATCTACGGCGTCCTGCGGTCTCGGATCTCCGCGAGGACCTGTTCGGTGAATTCTGCGACGGACACGCCTCGTTGCTCTTCGCCGTCACGCGGGTTCACGCCCGCCGTGTTGCCTTCCAAGTCCTTGTCGCCGATCACCAAGATGTAGGGCACCTTCTGCAGTTTCGCGTCGCGGATCTTGTGCCCGAGCTTCTCTCGCCGATTGTCGACTTCCACGCGGATCCCTTGTGCGCGCATCCCGGCGGCCGCATCCTCGCAGTGATCGTTGTGCCGGTCCGCCACGGGGCAGATCATGACCTGAATCGGCGCGAGCCACGTCGGGAACGAGCCGGCATAGTGCTCGATCAAGACGCCCGTGACCCGCTCGACCGAGCCGAAGATCGCGCGATGGATCATGACCGGCCGCTCGAGCACGTTCTCCTGACTCGCCGCGTACTGGAGGTCGAACGCCTCCGGCAGCGCGAAGTCGACCTGGATCGTCGTGAGCTGCCAGTAGCGCCCGATCGCATCGGAGAAGTGGAAGTCGATCTTCGGGCCGTAGAAAGCGCCTTCGCCCTCCGCGACGGTATAGGGCTTTCCCCACCGATCGAGCGCTCCCCGCAGCGCCTCGGTGGCTTCCGCCCACATCGATTCGTCACCGATCGCCTTGCCGGGTTTCGTAGAAAGCTCGATCTTCGGTTCGCCGAACCCCAAGGCCGCATGGATGTCGACGGTCAGCTCCATCACGCCGATGATCTCCTCGACGAGCTGATCGCGACGGCAGAAGATGTGCGAGTCGTCCTGGGTGAAGCCGCGGATGCGGAGCAGCCCGTGGAGAACGCCGGCGCGCTCGTTGCGGTACACGGTGCCGAGCTCGAAAAGGCGGATCGGGAGGTCGCGGTACGAGCGCGTCTTCGACTTGTAGACGAGAACATGGAAGGGGCAATTCATCGGCTTCACGTAGTAGTTGGCGCCTTCGAGCTCCATCGGCGGATACATGTTCTCCGCGTACTGGCGAAGATGACCCGAGGTCTCCCACAGCTCCCCGCGCGCTACGTGGGGCGTGAATACCGGTTCGTACCCGCGCGACAGGTTGATCTCGCGAGCGAAATCCTCGAGCTGCTTGCGCAGCGCACCGCCTTTCGGATGCCACACGAGCAAGCCACCGCCGAGCTCTTCCGGGAACGAGAAGAGGTCCAGCTCGCGCCCGAGCCGTCGATGGTCGCGTTTCGCGGCCTCCTCGAGACGATGGAGGTACCCGTCGAGCGCTTCCTGCGACTCCCACGCCGTGCCGTATATCCGCTGGAGCATCTGGTTGCGCTCGTCACCGCGCCAGTAGGCGCCGGCGACGCGGAGCAGCTTGAAGGCAGGAACGAGCCCCGTCCGCTCGACATGAGGCCCGCGGCACAGGTCGGCCCATCCGTCGTTGGCGAACACGGTGATGACGGAGCCGGCGCCCTCGGTCTCGTCGACGCCTTCGATGATCTCTTGCTTGAAGGGCTGGTCGCGGAAACGCTTCAACGCCTCGTCGCGATCGAGCTCCTCGCGGACGAACGGCTGATCCGCGGCGACGATTTCGCGCATGCGCTCCTCGATCCGCTCGAGATCCTCGGGCGTGAACGACCGTCCGACGTCGAAGTCGTAGTAGAAGCCGTCTGCGATCGACGGGCCGATCGCGTAGCGCGCGCCGGGGAACAGGTCGCACACGGCTTGCGCCATCACGTGGGCCGTTGAGTGGCGGAATACCTCGCGTGCCTCATCGGAAGAGGCCTCGACCTGCTTTCCGTCGGTCAGGCGGATCGTCGGGCTCACGTAATCTCCTCAGTGGCTTTCCCGGCCGGACGCTCATCATTGCGAACGGTGTAAGCGTCGCGCAGATGATATCGCCAGGTCCGTCCGGCGTTGCGGGCCTACCAGCGCGGCGGGAGAAAGGGCTTACAACGCCCCACGGTGCGTCCGCGCGACCCCGTCCAAGAAAGCTCGCCGGTCCTCGTCATCTCCGCGTGGCATGAGTACCGGGTCCGCACCGTGCGACGAACCGCGTCGGACGAGCGAGGCGAACCGCCGAAGGTAGACGGCCGTTGAGGCAGCGGGCGCTCGCGCCGCCAGGCGAGCGGCGATCGCCGCGCTCGAGCGGCTTCCGCGAGAGCGCTCGGCGTGCAGCGCTCGTGTGGCCGCTCGGTCCAAGAAACGTCGAACGGGAGCGCCCAGCGCTTTCGGTACCTCCGCAGGCACGGGCGCCGCGAACATCCGGGCAGCACGAGCGAGCATCGCCGCCGAGGCGTGACCTGCTCCCCATGAGCGCGCGCGAACCACGAACGCGTCCCACGCCGGTCTCTCCGCAAGGATCGCGCGCTCGACGTCCTTCGCCCAGATCAGGCGGTTCGCTCCCGAGAGGGAGGCGTGGACGCACAGATGAACGAGCGTGTCCACGACGTCGGGCGTCCGCACCGACAGCCCGGCGACCTCCACCAGCCTCGATCGTTCGAAGATCTCTTCCATCCGGATCGCAAACTGCATCCGGTCTCGGTTGATGAGGTGCCAGTGCAGGTCGAGCAGGGTACCGTGCCGCAAAGTCAGATGAAGCTGTCCTCGCATCTCTCGGCGAAGCAGCCGCCAGTTCTGATCGAGGATCGATACCCCGGCGGATTCGAGCGCGTCGATCGCTCGAGCGAACGAACCGGCCTGTACCACGAGATCGAGGTCGTCGAACGCGCGGAGTCCCGGCTCAGGGTAGAGCCGCTCGGAGATGACCGGTCCCTTCACGATCATCCACTCGACGCCGGCGGCGTCGAGGATGGGGGCAACGTTCGCCAGGTCGGCGAGCACCCGCATCGAGATCCCGATGCCAAGGTGATACACACCCGACACCGCGTCGAGCGCAGCCGTCTCGGCCGAAACATCCTGCAGGGCGGCGTGCAGGTAGCCGGCGGCACCGTGGTATCGCGCTGCCGTCGCGAGTCGCTGCGGATCGACGCCGCCCACGGAAGCCCGTGCCTCGGCACCCTCCTCGCGCATGGCGGCGACGAGCGCCCGTCCGATCCGTGCTCGCTCCGTCACCCGAACCTCGCCAGCGCTTCATGTCCGTTCCGTCCGGGCGCCGGGCCCAAGTCGATGCCGTCGATCTCGACCCACGCATGAGCCTCGTGATCGACCGCTTCGATGGGGAGGCCGATCACCAACTCCGCGGGATCCCCCTGCTCGCGGAGGAGCCGATACAGCACCAACGCTCCGACGAGGCAGCGGGGCCGCCACGGTCCGAGACGGAGTGTTCGCTCCACGGCGCGCCGGAGCCTCGTGGGAGCGATCCGTTCCGCCGCGCGTCGCGGGGGATCTCCCAAGGTCGCGACGAACTCGGGGATCGGGCGCCGCGTGACGGGCCCGCGGATCGAAAGGAATCGTGCCCAAACGCGCAACGCCAGGCGAACCTTCGCGATCGGACCCAGACCGCGGCTCACGACGCTCCCGTCCGGAAGAGGCCGACGATCGCGGCGATGGTGTCCGTCAACGCGTCGAACCGCATCGGACGGGCGAGGTCCCATACCTCCACCCCAGACGCAAGATCGGCCACGCCGGCGAAGGTCCGAGTCCGGCCCTCCTCCGTTGGAAGATGGAAGCTCAACGTCCATAGATCTGCGATCGCGCGACTCGCCGAAACGCGCTCGAAGCGGATCTTCGTTTCGTCCTCGCGAAGAAGCACCACCGCGCGCAGCGGGAGCGGAGAGCAGTCGCCCCGCAGTCGCGGGTCGAGCGCGAGGTGCACTCGCTGGTCGCCGCCTTCGGCGCGAACCGCACCGGGGATCACGATGTGCGGTGATGCATCGCGGCGCACCCGTACCATCGCCGGTCCGGGGATCACCTCAGTTCGATCTCCGAGCCGTACGCACGCCAGGTCCTCGGCGAGCACCCGATGCCCCGCAGCGGCGAACGCCGCGGCGAGCGTTGTCTTGCCGAACTTGCCGGGGGCCGCCAGGAGAACGGCTTCCCCGTCGATCTCGACGGCGGCGGCATGAAGAGGAAGGTCACCGCGGTGAACGAAGCAGAGAAGCGCCGGAAGGCCCCACACCCTCTCTTCGCGACGGAGCGGGTCGTGCGCGTCGGGCACCGCGATCGAACCCGCCGACGGATCGATCGAGAACCAGCCTGCGTCGTCGACCAGGAGGCGGAACGTCTTGCCGTCCGAATAGAGCTGGGCCCGGAACGGGTGCACCGGCGGAGCCCAGTTCAGCACCAGACGGTCGTCGTCCAGAGGGCCTCGGGGACCGGGCGTCGTTATCTCCAAGAGATCCCCGCCGCCACCTCGCAGATACCGGAAGGGAAGCCTCGAACGGATCTCGAATCCGAAGCAGGTTCCGAGGGCCCAGGCAGGCTCGAGGGCCCCCGCGCCGAGCCCGCCGGCCGTCTGCGCTCTCACCACAACCCCAAGAACGCGTGGATCCGCGCGAGATCACGTGCCCATCGCAGCTCGATCACGTCCAGGTCTTCCCGCTCGAGGCGATCTGAGAGGTGTAGGTAGTCGACGCCGCTGATCCGGTGCGGGGTGGCGAGGATCCACTTGCGCAAGGCCGGGTAGTCAGCCCTGCTCAGGCTGTACGCGTTGAAGAAGGTTTTTTCGCGGCGATCGAGGATCGCGTCGGGGACCACGCCGCGCATCGCGGAGCGAAGCAACGACTTCGGAATGGCTTCCGGGAACTTCGTTTCGGCCGGCAACGAAAGCGCGAACTCCCACAGTTCGATGTCGGCGAACGGCCTTCCGACGCCGACCCCGCACTGAGCGGCACACATCTCGTCGGCTTCGAACGTGATCGCTTGTCCGAAGAGCGGCGCGGTCTGCAACTTCGTCCACCGTTCGCGTCGCGGCCGGGCAAGATCGTCTTGCTTCGTTCCCCCGGCGAAGCGTGCGTGATCGATCCAGGGCGGGAGCATCCGTCCATCCGCCCGGTTGCGGGCGAGAGCGGAGGCCACGCGCGGGAGCAGAAGCGGGCGCACGAGGGCTCGGAGTATCGCCGCCCACGTACGGTCGTTCCTGCGGCGAGATGCGATCTCATGCGCGAACGCGCGCCATCTGCCGTGTCCGATCAGGTGATCCAGGAGGAAATTGCGGATCTCGAGCGCGTCCTCCTCAACCTCGCCGCTGATGACGTTCCGAGCGCCGGCCTCGCGCGCTTTCCGGTACGCCTCCGCGACGAGCGGTATCGAAAGCGTGTCGACCGGCCCGTCGAGCAGGTCGACCCAAGTTTGGACATCGTCCAGGGGGCCGGCCTGCGGCACGTACGTGTGCAACGGGATCCCCACGTGGTTCGCGACGATCTCGATATAGGGGCGCTCGTCGACCGTCGGGTGATCCGGGTAGACGGCGGACACCGCGCGCAGCGAACCGGCCGGAGCGATGCGGGAAGCGATGGCTGCGATCGCGGGCGAGTCGATCCCGCCACTGAGCAGGATCGCGTCCGCTCCCGTCAGTCGCCGCGCGACCGATCGTTCGAGGATCCTCGCGAGTTCACCGATCGCCTCCTCGGAGTCGATCCGCCCAGTTTCGAGCAGGTCGCGCGGATCCCAGTACCGCCGGATCGCCGGCTCTGAGCCTCCACGCGACACGGCGATCGATGCACGAGGAACGCGGCGGACGCCTCGAACCGCCGTCTCGTCTTCGACGTCGCCGAAGAAGATCCGCTCGAGACCGTCGAGATCGGGCTCGCGAGTGATCCCGGCGCCTGCCACGATCTGTTTGGGCTCCGTGGCCGCGAAGAACGCGGGACCGTGGCGGCCCCAGAAGAGGGGTGTGGTACCGAACCGATCTCGGAAGCATCGAACGGTCTCTCCGTCCGAGATAACGACCGCGAACGCTCCGCGCAGACGAAGGAGAGCCCCCTCGCCCCATCGATCGAATGCCTCGAGAACGATCTGCGCCGGACCCGCGGCTTCGATCCCGAGCTGCGTTGCGATCTCGGATGCGTCATCGAGCGCGCCGGAGATCGCCGCGATGCTGCTTCCCTTCTTCCCGACCCAGGCACTGGGGGCGTCCGACGTCGTCGCAACGCCGAGGATGCTCTCCCCCACACGCTCGGTGCGGATCTCCAGGCCGCGGTGACGAGCGGCGTCGAGCATTCGTCGAACCGCTGCGTCCCCGTCGAGGGGACCGTGAGCCAGCGCGATCGCTCCCAATAGGATCCCCTCACTCCATCGAGATCAGATCGCGGTCGCGCAAACCTTCGCAGAAACCGCGGACGATCTCGAGGAGATCGCCCGGCGCGTCGTCGTATTGAAGGCGGATCTCTTCGGTGATCTCCTCCAGCGACCGGGCACCGTCGATCAGGTTCCACATGGCGACGGCGACGCCGTTCAAGCTGTGGTACTGGCCCGAGTCGAGATGGAGGACCACCCCGCCGCCGCCGTTCCGTAGCGAACGGTAGACGGCCTTGGGGTTCTTCCTGATGGCGGTCTCGAGCGGCATCCGGGGGTCTCCTTCAGTACAGACCGATCGTTCCCAGACGACGTTCTCGCCGGAGCGCGAGATTGAACGCGATCGTTCCTCCAACAACCGCGAGCACCGACGCGACTGCGAGGATGCCGAACCGCGGCGCGAGTTCCTTCCATCCGGCGCCGCCCAACAGCGCCTCCCGCGCGCCGTCGAGTGCGATCGCGATGGGGTTCACGCGCGCGATCGCCCGGAGCCACCCGGGCAGGAGGGAGAGCGGGAAGTATGCGCCGCTCAGAAGGGTCAGTCCGAAGGCGACCGGGCCGACCAGACCCGACCCACGCCGGAACGTGAGGACTCCGGCGGCGCTGGCGATACCCAGGCCCCAAACGAGCGGCATGAAGAGCAGAACGATCACGGCAGCCTCGCCGGCCCCGGAAGCGTGCAAGCCGAAGCCGAACACCGCCGCTATCGACACGAGGAATATCGCCGTTCGGATGGGGATGTAGACGAGGTCGTACGCAACGCAGCCGAAAAGGAGCACGGCGGGGCGGATGGGCGACACGAGCAAGGACTCGAGGGTCCCGATCAGCTGCTCGCCGCGGATGGCGCTCGACATCCGGCCGAGGCCGAGTTGCAGGAAGGCCGTCAGAGCGATTCCCACCGTCACGAACGCCATGTAGTCGGTGGGTCGTCCGCCGAACTGGGGCAGCGTGGCCGGATTCACCATCCGCGCGACGAATGAAAAGACGACGACTTGCGCAACGAGGTTGAGCGCGTCGGCGAAGAAGGCCACACGGTAGCTCCAAGCGACGAGCAGATCCCGCCGGAAGAACGCCGCGACCCTCCCGAAATCGTTCGCGAGTGGCGCGTCGTACAGTGTCGCGCTCAACGGGGGTCCTTACCGGTCAACGAAAGGAACGCTTCTTCGATTTCCGAACGCTCTTCGCGACACGCGATGATCTGAAAACGCGCAGCCATGATCGACGCGAGCGCCTTCCCCAGCGGGATCCCCTCGGTAAGACTCAGGATGTAGTTCCGCCGTCCCGACGAGTCGACAGGCACGATGGAACCCAGCCCTCGAACCGCCTTCGTGAGCGCCGACGTGATCGATCGAACCGACCGGTTGCCATCGGTCAGCTCGACGAGATAGCGGCTCGAACTCGAATGCAGCAGGAGGTCCGCAACCGTCCCTTGGAAGCGGACACGTCCGGAGGCAAGAACGGTGACGGCGTCGGCGAATCCGCGGATCTCTTCGATCCGCTGCGTTGCCCAAAGCACCGCGGCCCCCTCGTCCGCGGCCTGGCGCGCCAGTTCGCGTATCCGCCGGGCTCCCGCCGGATCGAGGTCGTGGGTCGCTTCGTCGACGAGGAGGATCGAAGGGTTGGTAAGCATCGCTCGCGCGACCGCGAGGCGCTTGAGCATGCCTTGGGAGTATGTGCCGACCCTGCGCTCGAGGGCGTCCGCGAGTTCGACGCGCTCCATCAGCGTGAGCGCCCGCGCGCGCGCCTCGTCGCGACGCATGCCGTACAGCCGTCCGAAGAACTCGAGGTTCTCCAGAGCTCGTAGTCGCATGTAGAACGTGCGCTCGCCCGGCGGGACGAATCCGATCGTGCCTCGCGCTTCCGTAGGCGGCAGGCCGGCGGTGGCCACGTTTCCTACCGTCGGATCGATCAGGCCGCACAGGATACGAAGCAGTGTGGTCTTACCGGCGCCGTTCGGTCCCAGCAACGCATGGATGTGTCCGGGATGGACGGTGAGGGAAACGTCGTTCAGCGCGAGGACATCGCCGAAGCGACGCGAGACTGAATCAACCGCTATCGCGGCGACGAGTGGTGCGTATGCGGACGGTTCGTTCGGCGGACTAGGAGAGTCCGTGATCGCCGCTGCAGGACGGCTCGTCGAACTTGTCGAGCGTCGCGCATCCGTTCTTGTCTTTGCCCTTGGGGCCCACGCCGGGGACGATCCCGGTGTTCGTGAACGTATGCGTTGCGATGGATCCGAAGTCGACGATCTGCGGGAGCTCAAAACTCATCCGTACCCCCTCCGGCCAGTTCAGCCGGTTCCCGATCCTCCTGGATCCCGACGGGACCGCCGGGATCTTCACTGTGCGTGAATTCTCGGTGGAGTCGGGTTTGGCAGTCAATACGACGTTTGCATTAAAAGAGCCACAAAGGAAGAGAGCCTGCTTCCCTTGGATTTCATCCTTTTTCCTGCCTCTTCCCGCAGCATGCACCGGTCCCTATCCCGGCGACGAGCGGTCTCACGCTCAGTGGTCGCTCGGGCCGCCCCGGGACGCGGATCCTTGGGGTCGTGTCCTACGTCAG
>Ga0070708_100001465_pt1 | contig 17999 bp, 16 predicted proteins | sample KBSK5503metaG_FD_65469 | JGI IMG/M metagenome (GOLD analysis project Ga0070708, IMG submission 65469) | Corn, switchgrass and miscanthus rhizosphere microbial communities from Kellogg Biological Station, Michigan, USA - KBS K5-50-3 metaG | ecosystem: Host-associated > Plants > Roots >... | reverse complement strand
CCGCCACCCCTCGAATCTGGACGGCCAGCCGGCGAGGGGTGCCGAAAGCTCGGACCTCCCGATGGGCAAGCCGCGCGGCGCGAAGCCCTTCCGTGATCCGACCCCGCAGATCCTCGAGGGCCGGAAGGATGGATCCCGCCGGGAGCTCCTCGGCTCCAATCTCCAAGAGCAGATCGCTAGCCACCCGGCGCGTCCTCAGCCTTCTGGAAGCTCACCGTCTTCCAGTAATCGGAAGCGGGATTGCCCTCCAATACCAACGGATGTTCGCCCACCTTCCAGTTCGTCTTCAGCAACGGGTAACCCAGTCGCTCGCGCACGCGGAGATATCCCTCGGCACACGATCGGGCGTTGTCGCGCACCCGCTTGATGAAGTTGGCGCGCTCGGTGACCGAGATCGCTCCCCGCGCGTCGAGGAGGTTGAAGACGTGAGAGCACTTCAGGGCGTAGTCGTACGCGGGAAGCGGCAGGTCCAGCCGATTGAGTCGCTGGCATTCCTTTTCGTAGGCGTCGAAGACCGAGAAGAGCATTTCCGGATCGGAGGCCTGGAAGGCGTAGGTGCTCATCTCCACCTCGTTGCGGTGGAAGATCTCCCGGTACTTGATCCCCTTCGCCCAGTCGAGCTCGAAGATGTTCTCCACGTTCTGCAGATAGGTGCAGATCCTCTCGAGGCCGTAGGTCAGCTCAGCCGATACCGGCCGGCACTCGAAGCCGCCGCACTGCTGAAAGTAGGTGAACTGGGTGATCTCCTGCCCGTCGCACCACACCTCCCAGCCCAATCCCGAGGCCCCCAGCGTCGGCGACTCCCAGTCGTCCTCGACGAAACGGATGTCGTGTTGCATCGGATCGATGCCGAAGGCGCGAATCGAGTCGAGGTACAGCTGCTGGACGTTCTTGGGCGCCGGTTTGAGGATGACCTGGAACTGATGGTGCTGAAAGAGCCGGTTCGGGTTTTCCCCGAACCGACCGTCCGCCGGCCGGCGCGAGGGCTGGACATAGGCCGCGTTCCAGGGCTCCGGGCCCAGGGCGCGCAGGAAGGTGGCGGGGTGCATCGTTCCCGCACCGACCTCGAGGTCATAGGGCTGGACGATCAGACAACCCTGTCTGGCCCAGTGTTCCTGCAGCCTGAGAATCAGGTCCTGAAAATACATCAATTGGTTGCCGCGATTGGACAATGTTCGGCGGGGAAGCTGGCCATTGGGTATCGCATCCGGCTCGTTTGCAAGGGTGTGGTTAACACGAAACCACGCCTAAAGATGTTCAAAACCTCTCGGCGAGCAGGCAGAAATCAGTCCAGCCCAACCTGAGTCATGAACGCGACGCTCCGAAGCTGCCGCCCCAGGTGATGGGCAATGAAGGCATTCAGCAGCTCGCGCGCCTTCTGGCGATCGGCAGCCGGCAGAGGCAAGCACTCCCCGGCCTGAATCGCCCTCATCGATCTCACCAGTTGTGCCGAAACGGGAATGGCGCCCTGCGCGCGGTGGGAGCACCCGGCGCAGACCGCGCCGCCGTGGTCGGGATCGAATCGCGGCTCGGAGCCTGGCGGCCGACCGCAGAGCGCGCACTGGTCAAACCGCGGCATCAACCCTGCCTGAGCCAACGCGCCAAGCTCGAAAGCAATCACCGAGGTCGGTCCGGCCGCCCTCTGATCGAGCAGGTGCAGGTACTCGACCAGCAGCGCAAACAGGGCCTGGTGGGGCTCGCGGTCGCGCACCAACTCACGGCAAAGCTCGAGGCAGTAGAGCGCCCGGGCAATCCGCGGGAGATCCTCCCGGATCCGGTGAAACGTCTCCTGAACATCCGCGGCGTCCAGCCGGAACGTGTCGCCGCGACGCTCGACCAGTTGCGCCCGAAGGAGGGTGAACGGCTGGAGCGCGCCGGCGAACCTCCGCTTGCTCTTGCGTGCACCCACCGCGAAGGCGGTGAGCTTTCCATGGCTTCTGGTGAACAGGGTCACCAACCGGTCCGCATCGGCATAGTCCAGCGTCGAAAGGACCACCGCCGTTTCTTCGAAACGCTCCATCGAGCTCAGGCGTGCCGCGGGGGGAGGATGCCCTTGAGGGCCAGCACGGCAACGACCAGCAGCAACAGCAACGCAATGCCGACCGCGAGCCAGACCGGCCGGGGCAGATGGCCGGAACGCACCGGCTTGGCGCCGTTGCGCTCGGTATTGATTTTCCTGTCGATCTCCTCGAAGCGGAGAACGGCATCCTGGCTTTCCATCCCGATCACCTGGGCATAGGCGCGGATGTAGTTGACGACGAAGATCCGCTCCGGCAAACGCTCGACCTGTCCGGTCTCGAGCGCGGCGATGAGGTTGGCGGGGATTTTCGTCGCGCTGGCCACATCCGCTCGAGAGACGCCGCGCAGTTCCCTTTGTTGGGCGAGGTATCGACCGAAATCCGCGTAGTCCACGTTAGCGCAACTGCTCCATCAACTTGCGACAGTCGTTTTTCAATCCCTCGTTTGGGGATTTGGATAGACAGGTATTGAGGTCCTGCTTTGCGGCCTCGCGCTGCCCGAGCTTCGCCAGGCACGCGCCTTCGCGATAGTACGCGTCGGCGGCGTCGGGGCAGCGATCGCGATAGCTGCCGAAGTGGCGACAGGCATCTTGAATGTTGCCGCTCTCGCTTTCGATGATTCCCAGGTTCCGGTAGCCCTGACAGAACTTCGGTTCAATGGTCACCGCCGCTCTTATATGATCGAGGGCCATCTTGGTATCCCCCTTCTTGTAAAGCGCCCAACCCAGGTTCCCTTCCGCGAAGTACGGCGTCGGATAGCGCATGTCGTTGAGCGCTTCCTCGAACAGCTTGATCGCCGCGTCGTAGCGCCCCTGTTGGGACAAGACGACCCCGAGGTTGACTCTCGCCTCCGAAAAGGTGGGGCGGATCTCGAGCGCTTTGTTGAAGTGGGCGATGGCCTCTTCCGGTCTGCCGAAGGCATTGGACAAGAGCAAAGCAATCGCGTTGTGCGCCTCGGCGAAACCGGGGTCAAGGCTGAGCGCCGTTTCGAACTCCGCCAACGCGGTGCGCATCTCGCCTGCCTGCTGAGCACTCACCCCAAGGTCGTAGTGAATCTCCGCGCCCCGCTGCTCTTTTTCGGTGGGCACGTGACTGCATCCAAGGGCGAGGAGTGGAACGAAGAGGAGAAGCTGCCGGGTAGGCCGCGCTTTCATGGGTACCTGAGCCTTTAGAACGAGGAGAGGATGCGGCCGATCATCTTCGCCAGGGCGCTGACCGGCTTCGCTTCCACCTGGGGCGCGGGTGCAGACGGCTGCAGGTCCTTTTTGAAAAGCGGCAGGCTGCGCAGCAGCTCGACCTGCGCCGCGGCGTTGAGCCCTCGAAAATTGATCGGGTCCATCATGAATCCCATTGATTCCACGAACGCAAGCGCCTCGTCCTCTTGCGCCCGGTACTTCTCGATTGGGACGGAGCGCGGCTTCGGAACATAGATGGCACAATCGGGCCCCTCCGCAAGGTAGAGGTATACGTATACCGAGAAATCGGTGGGACCTCGAACGGCGACAATGAACGCCTGCGCCGGACCGGTCTGTTTCCCCGGAATCGCCAGGTAGGGGGAATTGAGAGACTGGTGCAGGGACAGGATTTGCTCCCGGGTGGCGTTGATCGTTCGCAGCTTCTCGTCCAGGGTGAACACGGTCGTTTACAGGGCGCGCGTGACGGTTGAGGGGGATCCCTGCTCCGGGAAACGTTTCAGCGAATGTGCGGGTCCGATGCCAGTCAATTGACCCGGATTGGGGCCGGAGAAGCGGGAAGGAGCGGCCCACGCTGCTGGCCGCGCTCCATCGAGCTGCTTGAGGTCACCGCACAACGTCCCCAAAGCACAGACGCTTATGCCAGGGAAGCCGCAGGCAGACAAGAAAGCTTCTTCTGACGGGTGCCCTGCCCTACCGTCGGGTCAGCTGGTCGCGCTCGGCGAGCGCCCAACTGCCCTCGAGACCTTCGCCTTCGCGGAAGCGCCGAAAGTCTCGTCTAACCAATCCCGGATAGCGACGGAACACGTCTGTTCCCTGGTGTTTCATCGCCCGCGTGATCCGGGCGGGACCGGCGTTGTAGGCCATCAGCGCGAGGTCCAGATCGCCGAACTGATCGTGAAGGCTGCGGAGGTAGCGGACCCCCAGCCGCACGCAAAGCGCCGCATCGGAAGCGACTTCCATTCCGGTGAGCCGGAGGCCTTCCTTCTTTGCCAGGAAGTAGAGCGTGCTCGGCTTGATTTGCATCAGGCCGCGGGCGCCTTTCGGAGAGATCGCCTCTTCCTCGAACTCCGACTCCACGTCGATGATCGCCAGGATCAACAACGGGTCATATCCCGCGCGCGTGGACTCTTCCGCGATGGCCACGCCCAACTGCCTCCTCAAGGTGAGCCCGAGCTCTGGGGCCCGCTTGGCGAGGATCGCATCGATCAGGCCCCCATCGGGGCTCAAAGCCTCGGAAAGGGTCTCCACCGCCTTCGGAGCCGCGGGCATCAGCAGGCTGATCTGGGCCAACGCGGCGAGCGCGAGCAGGCCGAAGACCGGCGGCTTCCCGCATCCCAGCGAGACCGAATGCAGCAGCTGAAAGACCTTCCTCATTCGCTTCGGGATACTCCAAGATGTGCGCGGCCAGAAGCGACCCGTGAACCATGGTCGCACCGTCGCCTACACAGCAGGCGAGCAATAGGCAGCATGACACGAGGAGGACCTCGATAAAAGGTCTAGCGGTGACCCAGGCTAGTGGACTAAGTCACTGATTTAACGTGATTTGCCTGCGGAGATCGAATCAACCTTCTTGGCGAGTTTCGCCAATTCCCGGTTAATCCGATGAACCTGGCCACTGGTGGCGAGTCCAGCCGCCTCAATCAACTTCGTCGGCAGCCTCTCGAGGTGGAGCTGCCGGATCGAGGTAATCCGCCGAACCCGCTCGGTCCATTCGGAGCGCCTGGCCTGACCTTCCGTTGCGAGATGCCGAAGCGCTCGCGAAGCCTGCTTCTGAACCGATTCGAACCTTTGCCGAGCCTCTTCAATTTGGGCTTTGGCGCCTGCCTGTAATCCGCTGAACGTGTAGCCGTTAATCCGCATCGCTGCCGCTCCCTTCCGAAGTTGAATGGCCAGGAACCTTAACGCATTGCGCCAATGGCTTCAAGAAAACCGCCGCACCGCGTCAATCGGTGCGGCGTTCTCTTGTTCAAAGGCTACTAGGCTGCGTCGGTGCCGGTCGTGGTCTGGGCCAACGGCGGGATGGGCGGTGGCGGCGGGAGCATCTCGCCATGGGTGGCTGCGAGCGCGGCCTCCATGTGCTGGATCTCGTCGGCCGGGCTCTCTACCTCCAGATCGAGGTGCTTGTACTGAGGCAACCCCGTACCGGCAGGGATCAGGCGCCCCATGATCACGTTCTCTTTCAACCCGCGCAGATAGTCCACCTTGCCGTTGATCGCCGCTTCGGTGAGCACCTTGGTGGTCTCCTGGAACGAGGAGGCAGAAATGAACGACTCGGTGGAGAGCGACGCCTTGGTGATTCCCAGAAGCAGCGGCTCGCCGACCGCCGGTCGCTGGCCAGCGGCCATGATCTTCTCGTTCTCCTCTTCGAAGACCCACTTCTCCACCTGCTCGTCTACGAGGAAGTTGGTGTCGCCTACGTCGGTGACGCGCACCCGCCGCAGCATCTGGCGCACGATGGTCTCGATGTGCTTGTCGTTGATCTTCACGCCCTGGAGTCGGTAGACCTCCTGCACCTCGTCCACCAGGTAGCGCGCCAGCTCTTTTTCGCCCAGCACCTTGAGGATGTCGTGCGGATTGGCCGCTCCATCCATCATCGGCTCGCCCGCCTTGACGCGATCTCCGGCGTGAACGCTGATGTGCTTGCCCTTGGAGATGAGGTACTCCTTGGCCAGGTCGGTACGTAGCTCGCCATTGACCTCCGGGGTGATGATCAGCTTCCTCTTGCCCTTGGTGTCCTTTCCAAAGGAGACGACGCCGTCGATCTCGGCAATCACCGCGTGATCCTTGGGCTTGCGCGCCTCGAAGAGCTCGGCGACGCGCGGCAGACCACCGGTGATGTCCTTCGTCTTCGTGGTCTCTCGCGGAACCTTGGCGATTACCTCTCCCGGGGTGATCTCGTCGCCGTCGTTGACGGTCAAGATCGACCCTTGAGGCAGGTGGTAGCTCGCCGGTTGCTCGTTCGGCAACAGCTTGATCTCGCCTTTCGCATCGCGAATCGAGATCCTCGGGCGGGCCTCCGGGTCCTTGGATTCGACGATCGTCTTGCGCGACAGACCGGTGACCTCATCCAGCGTCTCGCTCATCGTGACGCCTTCGATGATGTCGTCGAACTTCACGACCCCGCCGACTTCGGTGAGCAGCGGCATCGCGAACGGATCCCACTCGGCGATCAGGAAGCCGGGGTCGACCTTCTGGCCCTCTTTGACGAGGAGCCGCGCCCCGTAGATCACCTGGTACCGCTCGCGTTCACGTCCGGAGTCGTCGACGATCACCACCTCGCCGTTCCGGTTCATCACCACCAGCGTTCCATCCGTTCTCTTCACCGTGGCGAGGTTTGAGAACTTGACGGTGCCCATGTAGCGGTTCTCGAGCGACGACTGCTCGGCGCGCCGGGTTGCCGCGCCTCCGATGTGGAAGGTGCGCATCGTCAACTGGGTGCCCGGCTCGCCGATCGACTGCGCGGCGATCACGCCGACCGCCTCGCCGATGCTCACCTTGCGTCCACGAGCCAGATCTCGGCCGTAGCATTCAACGCAGATTCCGCGCTTGGCCTGGCAGGTGAGCACCGAGCGGATCCTCACCCGGTCCAGACCCGAGTTCTCGATCTTCGCCACCCGGTTCTCGTCGATTTCTTCGTTGGCACGGACGAGGACTTCGCCGGTGAGCGGGTCGTGGATGTCATCCAAGGCAACCCGACCGAGGATTCGTTCTCCCATCGGCTCGATGATCTCGCCGCCCTCGACCAGAGCGCCGATGTAAAGGCCGTCCATCGTTCCGCAGTCGTACTCGGTGATGATCGCGTCTTGCGCCACGTCGACCAGTCGCCGGGTGAGGTAGCCGGAGTTGGCGGTCTTCAGCGCGGTGTCCGCCAATCCCTTCCGCGCGCCGTGGGTGGAGATGAAGTACTGCAGCACGGACAGACCTTCGCGGAAGTTGGCGGTGATCGGGGTCTCGATGATCTCGCCCGAGGGCTTGGCCATCAGACCTCGCATTCCGGCCAGCTGGCGAATCTGCTGGGCGCTGCCTCGCGCCCCGGAGTCCGCCATGATGTAGATCGGATTGAACGAAGGCTGCTTGCGGGTCTCGCGCTTGCCATCGTCGTTGTTGCCCGACACCTCCTCCTGCGAGATCTGCTGCATCATCTCGCCCGCCACCTTCTCGGTGACCTCGGCCCAGATGTCGATCACCTTGTTGTACCGTTCACCGTCGGTGATCAGACCCTCGAGGTACTGATTTTCGATCTCCGTCACTTCCTTGCGCGCGTAGTCGAGGAACTCCTGCTTGCGCTGTGGAATGACCATGTCCTTGAGCGCAATGGAGATCCCGGCCTTGGTCGCGTTCGCGTAGCCGAACGTTCTGATGCGGTCCGCGAGGAGGACGGTCTCCTTCTCGCCGGTCAGCCGGTAGCAGGTATCGATCAGATTGCCGAGCTGCTTCTTGTCGAGGACCTTGTTGATCGCGTCAAAGCCCACCTTGCGGGGAACGATCTCCCAGAGCAAAACCCGGCCGACGGTGGTGTCCTTGCGGACGCCCTCGATCCGACACTTGATTTTGGCCTGGAGCTCCACCTCGCCGTGATCGTAGGCGGCGCGCACTTCCTCCGGAGAGGCAAACACGTGCCCCTCTCCGCGGGCGAACTCGCGCGGACGGGTCATGTAGTAGATCCCGAGGACCATGTCCTGGGTGGGAACGATGATCGGCTTGCCATTCGCGGGGCTGAGGATGTTGTTGGTAGACATCATCAGTACGCGGGCCTCCATCTGGGCCTCGATCGACAGCGGCACGTGGACCGCCATCTGATCGCCGTCGAAGTCCGCGTTGAAGGCGGCGCAGACCAGCGGATGGAGCTGAATCGCCTTGCCTTCGATCAGGACCGGCTCGAATGCCTGCATCCCGAGCCGGTGAAGGGTCGGCGCCCGGTTGAGCAGGACCGGGTGCTCGCGGATGACCTCCTCGAGGATGTCCCAGACCTCCGGTCGCTCCTTTTCCACCATCTTCTTCGCGCTCTTGATCGTGGTGACGTAACCCTTCTCCTCGAGCTTGTTGTAGATGAAGGGCTTGAACAGCTCGAGCGCCATGATCTTGGGAAGACCGCACTGGTGCAGCTTGAGCTCGGGACCGACCACGATCACCGACCGACCCGAGTAGTCGACCCGCTTTCCGAGCAGGTTCTGGCGGAACCGCCCCTGCTTGCCCTTGAGCATGTCGGAGAGTGACTTCAGCGGCCGCTTGTTCGGGCCGGTGATCGTCTTGCCTCGGCGACCATTGTCGAACAGCGCGTCGACCGCCTCCTGAAGCATCCGCTTCTCGTTGCGGATGATGATGTCGGGCGCGTTCAGTTCTTGAAGCCGCTTCAGCCGGTTGTTCCGGTTGATCACCCGGCGATAGAGGTCGTTGAGGTCCGACGTGGCGAACCTACCGCCGTCGAGGGGCACCAGCGGCCGCAGATCAGGTGGGATCACCGGGATGACGTCGAGCATCATCCATTCGGGCTTATTGCCAGAGATGCGAAACGCCTCCACCACCTTCAGCCGCTTGGCGTACTTCTTCCGCTTGGCCTCGGAGTTGGTGTCGCGCATCTCCCGACGCAGCTCTTCGGAGAGCTTGTTCACATCGATCGCCTTGAGCAGCTCGCGGACCGCCTCGCCACCCATTCCGGCGACGAAGCTGTCTTCGCCGTGCTCGGCGAGGAGGCGGTGCAGCTTCTCCTCGGAGATGAGCTCGCCCTTCTGCAGCGGCGTGCTCTTCGGGTCGATGACGATGTAGCTCTCGCAGTAGAGGACCTTCTCCAGATCCTTGAGGGTGATGTCGAGCAGGTTGCCGATTCGCGAGGGAAGCGACTTCAAAAACCAGATGTGCGCGACCGGGGTGGCGAGGGTGATGTGCCCGAGCCGCTCGCGGCGAACCTTCGACTGAATCACCTCGACGCCGCATTTTTCGCACACCACTCCGCGGTGCTTCATGCGCTTGTACTTGCCGCAGTTGCACTCGTAGTCTTTGACCGGCCCGAAGATCCGCGCGCAGAAAAGACCATCCCGCTCCGGTTTGAAGGTCCGGTAATTGATCGTCTCCGGCTTTTTCACCTCGCCGTGCGACCACTGCCGGATCTTGTCCGGCGAAGCGAGCGCCATCCTGATCGCCGCGAAAGAGAGGGGATCCTTGGGCTTCTCGAAAAAATTGAAAATGTCCTTCACGTTACCTCCAGCACTGATGAATCCGTGGGTAGGCGGAAATCCGTCCAGCCCGGGCGGCGCGGGGCGAGCGAAGAGCCGAAGGCCCTGGCCCTTCGACGATGGGTGTCGCTCGCTGGCGCGCCGTGGGGGATGGATAGACCCGCAACATCATTCCTTAAGCCTCGGTTCCGGTTTTCGCCCGTGGTTCAGCCCTTGAGTCTCCGTTGCCCACCGTGCCCGGGCCCACCGAGCGCTGGCGCTCGGGAGGAGCGGTCTCCAGCAACTCGACGTCGAGGGCCAGGGATTGGAGCTCCTTGAGCAAGACGTTGAACGACTCGGGCAGGCCTGATTCGAGGACGTTGTCGCCCTTGACGATCGCCTCGTACATGCGCGTTCTGCCCACCACGTCGTCCGATTTGACGGTGAGGAACTCCTGAAGCGAATAAGCGGCGCCGTAGGCTTCCATCGCCCAGACTTCCATCTCGCCCAGGCGCTGTCCGCCGAACTGGGCTTTCCCGCCCAGCGGCTGCTGGGTGACCAGGGAGTAGGGCCCGATGCTCCGCGCGTGGATCTTCTCGTCCACCAGGTGGTGCAGCTTGAGCATGTACATGATTCCGACCGTCACGTTGTGGTCGAAGGGGTCCCCGGTCCTTCCGTCGAAGAGGACGGTCTGACCCGACCTCGGCAGCGTGGCCTCGTCGAGGAGCTCGTGGATCTCCTTCTCGCGAGCGCCATCGAACACCGGCGTGGCCAGGTGCACACCCGCCTGCAGTCTCTGGCAGAGGGTCACCACCTCCTTGTCCGGAAGGTCGTCCAGGAAACGGCGGAACTCGTCGTCGTCGTACACTTTCTTCAGGTGCTTGCGCAGCTCGTCGGCGCCCCACTTCTCCTCGATGAACTTCTGCAGGCGCTCCCCGATCCCTCGAGCGGCCCATCCCAGATGGGTCTCGAGGATCTGGCCAACGTTCATTCGCGAGGGCACGCCGAGCGGGTTGAGCACGATGTCGACCGGCCTGCCGTCTTCCAGGTAGGGCATGTCCTCTTCGGGCAGAATGCGGGAGACGACGCCCTTGTTGCCGTGGCGACCGGCCATCTTGTCGCCCACGGAGAGCTTGCGTTTGATGGCCACGTAGACCTTGACCATCTTGATCACGCCGGGCGGCAGCTCGTCGCCCTTCTTGATCCGGGCGATCTTCTCGCCGAAAGCGAGCTTCACCGCCTCCTTGTTGTCCTCCAGGTTCTTGATGATCTCGCGAACCTTGGAATCCACCTGATCGCTGATGGTGATCTCCGACCAGTACCGATAGGGCACCTGCGAGAGCAGCTCGTCGTTCAGGATGTCCCCCTTCTTGAGGAGGATCTTGCCCTTGTCATCCACCAGTTTGCCCTGGACTTCCTTGCCCGCCAGCATCTTGCGGATGCGGTTGAACGCGGAGTCCTGGATGACCTTGATCTCGTCGTTCTGATCCTTGAGCAGCTTCGCCTCTTCCATCGACTCGATCTGCTTGGCGCGCTCGTCCTTCTCCACTCCCTTGCGGGAGAAGACCTTGGCCGAGATCACGGTGCCCTGGACCCCCGGGGGAACGCGCAGCGAGCTGTCCCGGACATCGCCCGCCTTTTCGCCGAAGATGGCGCGAAGCAGCTTCTCCTCGGGAGACAGCTGGGTCTCCCCTTTGGGCGTGATTTTGCCGACCATCACGTCGCCGGGTTTCACTTCGGCGCCGATGCGGATGATCCCGGACTCGTCGAGATCCTTGAGCGCCTCCTCGCCGACGTTGGGGATGTCCCGGGTGATCTCTTCTTTACCCAGCTTGGTGTCCCGGGCGATGCACTCGAACTCCTCGATGTGGATGGAGCTGAAGATGTCGTCCTTGGTCAGCCGCTCGCTGACGAGGATCGAGTCCTCGAAGTTGTAGCCCTGCCAGGGCATGAATGCGACGAGGATGTTCTGTCCTAGCGCCAACTCGCCCGTTTCGGTGGCGGGTCCGTCGGCGATGACGTCGCTTTTCCTCACGTGGTCGCCCTTGCGGACGATCGGCTTCTGGTTGAGGCAGGTGTTCTGGTTGGATCGCTGGTACTTGACCAGGTTGTAGATGTCCACTTCGGAGGCGACGTCCGCGAACGTGGCCGGCACATCCGCCTTCACCACGATTCTCGACGCATCCACCGCCTCGACGATCCCATCTCGCCGAGCCACGCAAGTCACCCCGGAGTCGCGGGCGACGATGCCTTCCATCCCGGTGCCGACGAGGGGCGCGGAGGTGCGCAGCAGCGGAACGGCTTGTCGCTGCATGTTCGAGCCCATCAAGGCGCGATTGGCGTCGTCGTTTTCCAGGAAGGGAATCAGGGACGCGGCCACCGAGACCAGTTGGTTGGGCGAGACGTCCATGAGATCCACGTCTTCCGGACGGGCCTGGACGAATTCACCGCCGCGGCGACAGGAGATGAGCTCGCTGATGAAGCGACCCTTCTTGTCGAACTCCGCGTTCGCCTGGGCGATGGTGTGCTTCTCTTCCTCGAGGGCCGAGTAGAACGCCACTTCCCCGGTGATCGTGCCGTTCTCGACTTTTCGATACGGCGTCTCGACGAAGCCGAACTCGTTCACCCGCGCGTAGGTCGAAAGGGACGCGATCAGGCCGATGTTCGGACCTTCCGGGGTCTCGATGGGGCAGATGCGCCCGTAGTGGGTGGGGTGAACGTCGCGCACTTCGAAACCGGCGCGCTCGCGGGTCAGGCCGCCTGGCCCGAGGGCGGAGAGTCGCCGCTTGTGGGTCACCTCGGACAGGGGGTTGGTCTGATCCATGAACTGCGAGAGCTGGCTGGAGCCGAAGAACTCTTTGATCACCGCCGAGACCGGCTTGGCGTTGATCAGATCGTGAGGCATCAGCGTTTCGATCTCTTGCAGGCTCATCCGCTCCTTGATCGCCCGCTCCATCCGGACCAGGCCGATCCGGTACTGGTTCTCGAGCAGCTCGCCCACCGCGCGCACTCGCCGGTTGCCGAGGTGGTCGATGTCGTCGATCGCCCCCTTGCCGTTCTTGAGGTCGATCAAGTAGCGGATGACCTCGAGGATGTCCCGCTTGGTCAGGATCTGGCTATCGAGGGGCTCTTCCAGCCCGAACTTGAAGTTCAACTTCAGCCGGCCGACCTTGGAAAGATCGTATCTCTCCGGATTGAAGAAGAGGTTGCTGAAGAGGTTCGTCGCCGTCTCCGGAGTCGGGGGATCTCCGGGCCGCAGGCGCCGGTAGATCTCCATGATCGCCTGCTCCGGCGTCTCGATCTTGTCCATCATCAACGTCTCGCGCAGGTAGGGTCCGACGTTGAGGTTGTCGATGAACAGCACCTTGAACTCGGTGATGTTGCGCTTGATCAGCTCCTCGATCTTCTCCTGCGAGACCTCTTCGTTGCACTCGAGGATCACTTCGCCGGTGCTCTCGTCCACCACGTCGTACGCCGATACCTTCGTCCAGAGCTCGTCGGCGTCGATCGGAAGCGTTCGCATCTTCGCCGCTTCCAGCTTCTTGATCGCCGCGCGGGTGAACTTGCGGTTCTTCTTGACGATCACTTCGCCCGATTTGGTCTTGATGTCTCGGGTGGCGCGCTGACCGGGAAGCAGCTCCAGCTCGACCGACTTCTCGAACTCGTTCCGCCCGCGGATGTAGATGGTCTCGGTGGCGTAGTAGTAGTTCAGGATTTCTTCGGTCGTGCCGCGAAACTCGATCGGGTTCTTCTTCGCGGTGTCCGGCACCGCGCCGAGGGCGCGGATGAGCACCGTCGCGGGGAGCTTCCGGCGGCGATCGATGCGGACGTACAGCAGGTCTTTGTGATCGAATTCGAAATCGATCCACGAGCCGCGGTACGGGATGATCCGCGCGTTGTAGAGCAGCTTGCCCGAGGAGTGGCTCTTGCCCTTGTCGTGGTCGAAAAAGGCGCCCGGCGAGCGGTGAAGCTGCGAAACCACGACGCGCTCGGTTCCGTTGATGATGAACGTCCCGTTCTGGGTCATCAGCGGGATCTCGCCGAAATAGACCTCCTGCTCCTTCACGTCTCGAATGGACTGGGCGCCGGTTTCCTCGTCCTTGTCCCAGACCACCAGGCGCACCACCACCTTGATCGGCGCGGAAAAAGTCATTCCGCGCTGGTGGCACTCATCCACGTCGTACTTCGGCTTTTCGAGGTGATAGCTGACGAACTCGAGCGACGAGGTCTCGTTGAAATCCCGAATCGGAAAAACGGACTTGAAGACGCCCTGAAGGCCCACGTCCTCGCGCTTTTCGGGCGCTACATCGGCCTGGAGAAACTTTTCGTACGACTGCTTTTGGATGTTGATGAGGTTGGGGATGTCAATGATCTTCTGGATCTTCGCGAAATTCTTTCGGATGCGGAAATTGTTCTGAATGGTCGTCGCCGGCATTCACTCTCCAATGGCAGCAGCTACGCCGCGGCTCTAACAGCTCTCACTTCTCAAACTGAAATGCATCGAAACCGGAAGGGCTCTCCCCTCGATTCGTTCCGGCCAGGCCGGGACCAACGGCAAAAAAAGTAATCTTCCGGTTCTCGAGCAATTCGCTTACTTGATGTCGACCGCGGCGCCGGCCGCCGTCAACTGGGCTTTGATCTTGTTGGCTTCTTCTTTGTTAACGCCTTCTTTAACGGTCTTCGGGGCTCCCTCAACGAGGTCCTTGGCTTCCTTCAGGCCCAAGCCGGTAATCACCCGGATTTCCTTGATCACGTTGATCTTGTTGGCGCCCGCGCTCGTAAGAATAACGGTGAATTCCGTTTTTTCTTCAACGGGCGCAGCCGCCGCGGCGGCGGCACCCGGTGCCGCGACCGAAACTGCCGCGGCCGAGACGCCCCACTTCTCTTCCAGCTTCTTCACCAACTCCGCCGCCTCGATGACGGTCAAAGCAGACAGGTTTTCGACGATCTGATTCAAATCTGGCATTTTCTTCTTCCTTGTTGGGCCAACCGCCTCATTGGGCTTTCGGCCGAAGTGTTTGACTGAATTCCCTTGCCTCTATCCTTGTTTAGCCAGTGCCTCTTGCCGCGCCTGGAGAACTCGCGCGAGCTGACCTGCAGGAGCACCGATGGTACGCGCCAGACGGGTCGCAGGCTGCATGAGCAACCCGACGATCTGTCCCCGGAGCTCCTGAATCCCGGGCATCTTCGCGAACGCCTTCACGCCCCGAGCATCCAGCTTCTTCCCGTCGAGCATCCCGCCGCGCAGCTTGATCGTCTCAAGTCCCTTGCCGAAATCGGTCAGTATTTTCGCGGGGGCGACCACGTCCCCATATCCCAGCGCCACCGCGACCGGTCCGGTGAATTCGTCGCTCAGCGATTCCAGCGGCGTGCCTCTGGCGGCCCGTTTGGCGAGGGTGTTCTTGATCACTCGGTACTCCACGCCGCCATCGCGACACTTCTTCCGAAGCTGGGTCACGGCCGCGACGTCCAGCTTGGAGAACTCGGCCAGGACCGCCGATTTGGCCCGGGCAAACTTCTCGTTGAGCTCCTTGATGGCCATTTCCTTCTCGCTCTTATGCATTTGAACTCACCTCCTCGCCTTCGCCCGGAACGGGCTTGATGCCTGGGCCACCGTGGCAGAGCGAGAGGTACTCGAAGCGAGAACCACACCGCTCCCTATGTCTGAGCAGGGCTGGCGAAGCGCCGTTTGAACGCGGATAAAGGTTGGGCCTCGAACCCCGTTGGCATGGCTGTAGCGGGTTGCCAATTCGAGTGACCAACACGAAATCAGAGTCCCTGCTGTCTTGGACCAGGGAGAACGCCAGCAATTGAGGCCTGGCGTCCAAATTGCAAAGTCTTGGGCCTATACCTTCCCCGCTTGCGAAAGTCCAGCTTTTTTGAAGCTCCCAAAGCAGGTGGCCGTGGGAGCGGTCGCACGGCCTTCAGCGGTGTCGAGCGATGACCTCGGTGGGGTCGATCTTAACGCCGGGACCCATCGTCGTCGAAAGGGCGATTCCCTTCAAATATACGCCCTTGGCGGTCGCTGGCTTGAGTTTCATGACGAGATCCGCCAGGGCGTAGAAATTGTCCCGGAGCTTGTCCACCCCGAACGATGCCTTACCCAGCGGGGCATGGACGATGCCGGCCTTCTCGACCCGAAACTCGATCTTGCCGCCCTTGGCTTCCTTGACGGCCCTGGCCACATCCATGGTCACCGTCCCGACCTTCGGATTGGGCATCAGCCCTCGGGGCCCAAGTACCTTCCCCAGCCGGCCGACGACGCCCATCATGTCCGGGGTGGCGATCACCGTGTCGAACTCCATCCACCCACCCTCGATGCGCTTGCCCAGCTCTTCGGCGCCGACGACATCTGCCCCCGCATCCTCGGCTTCCTTCTGCTTTTCGCCCTTGGCGAAAACGGCTACCCGCTTGCTCTTGCCGGTGCCGTGAGGGAGGACGACCGCGCCGCGCACCATCTGATCCGCGTGCTTGGGGTCCACTCCGAGATTGAGCGCGATGTCGACCGTCTGATCGAACTTGGGGCTGCGCGCCGCAATCGTCTGATTGAGCACTTGAAGCCCCTCGTCGACACTGTACCGCCTTCGGCGATCCACCTTCTCCGCGGCCGCGCGATATTTTTTTCCTGCGTGAGCCATTGCCTTCCCCTTCAGTATTCTCGAAAAGCGTCACCCGAAAAAGTCGAGCGGTCAGCCGACGATCTCGATTCCCATCGAGCGGGCGGTGCCCGCGACCGTACTGACCGCCGCTTCAAGCGAACCCGCCGTCATGTCGCCCATCTTCATCTTGGCGATATCTTCAACCTGTTTTCGCGTGACCTGCCCGACCTTCTCCTTGCCCGGTTTGTGCGCCCCCGATCCCTTCTTCTTCTCGGTGTGCAACCCGGCCGCCTTCTTGAGCAGGACCGATGCCGGAGGCGTCTTGAGGATGAAGGTGAACGATCGGTCCTGGTAGATCGAGATCAACACCGGAATGATCAACCCATCCTTGGCCTGCGCCTGGGTGGCCGCATTGAACTGCTTGCAGAATTCCATGATGTTCACCCCGTGCTGACCGAGCGCCGGCCCGACGGGTGGTGCGGGGTTTGCTCTCCCCGCGGGAATCTGAAGCTTGACCTGTCCAGTGACTTTCTTCATGGCGCGACCTTTTGATCCTTAGACCTTGAACTCGAAGTTTCCCTTGCCACGACTCGACCCGCTCACGAACCCGTCTTCTCCACCTGCATGAAGTCGAGCTCCACCGGAGTCGCGCGGCCGAAGATCGAAACCAGTACTTTGAGCCGACCCTTGTCCGGATTCACTTCCTCGACGGTGCCGTTGAAATTGGAGAAGGGTCCGTCGATCACCCGCACCGTGTCGCCGTCCTCGAACTGCACCTTCGGCTTGGGCTTCAAGGTGCCTTCGGTGATCTGCGCCGTCAGGCGCTGGACCTCGATGTCGGCCATCGCGGGCGGCTGCTGGTGAGGCGCTCCGCCGACGAAACCGGTCACTTTCGGCGTGTTTTTCACCAGGTGCCATGTCCGGTCGTTCATCTCCATCTGGACGAGGATGTATCCGGGCAAGACCTTGCGGCGGGAGACCTTTCGCTCGCCTTTGACCATCTCCACCACCTGCTCCATCGGGATGAGGATCTCGCCGAACTGCTCCTGAAGATTCTCGAGCCGGATCTTCTCCTCGAGGCTCTTCTTCGCCTTGTTTTCGAACCCGGAGTAGGTGTGGACCGCGTACCACCTCTTGTCGCCCATCACAGTTTCCCCCAAAGCGCGGGCAGCCAGTCCACCATCACCTTGTACGCGAGCGAATCGATCGCAAACATGAGGATTGCCGCGACTCCCGAGGCGACGAGGACCGCCATGGTGGAAACGCGCACTTCCTGCCAGGAGGGCCAGGTGACCTTCATCAACTCGGTGGCGACCTCGATCGACAGCTGCCGGACCTCGGGATGGAGGTAACAGAAGACCACCGCCCCCGCGCTGAGCAGGATGGCGATAACCGAGCTGAGCTTCCATTGAAGCCCCTCGATCAACTCCGGGTCGGACCAGCCGAACCTCGCCCAGGCAAGCGAGAGCACGTGGTCCAGAAAGAGCATCAGGACCAGACCGGCGACCAGGTAGAAAATTACCACCAGGCGCTTGGGATCGATTCCCGAACGGTTGGCTTGCTGACTCGCTTCGCTGGATGTTGCCATGGGGTTGTCTCGCTTGCAGGCCAGGAGGGATTCGAACCCCCAACACGCGGTTTTGGAGACCGCTGCTCTACCGTTGGAGCTACTGGCCTAGACCTTTCCTTCCCGATGCGGGGTATGTTTGCGGCAGCGCGGGCAGAACTTGCTCAGCTGAAGCTTGTCCTGCTGCTTCTTCCGGTTTTTCGAGGTTGTGTAGTTCCGCTCCTTGCACAGCGTGCATTCGAGCGAAATGATGCTTCGGTTACCTGCGGGCATATTCCATCTCTTCTAACAGAAAAGAGGGGAAAACCTCATCTCGGCTCTCCCCTCGAGACCAATATTTCAACGAAGGCCTTTAGGCGATGATTTCGGAGACCACTCCGGCCCCCACCGTACGGCCGCCCTCGCGGACCGCGAACCGTACCTCTTTCTCCATTGCAATCGGGGTAATCAGCTCCACCTCGATGGCC
>Ga0070708_100001461_pt1 | contig 18020 bp, 9 predicted proteins | sample KBSK5503metaG_FD_65469 | JGI IMG/M metagenome (GOLD analysis project Ga0070708, IMG submission 65469) | Corn, switchgrass and miscanthus rhizosphere microbial communities from Kellogg Biological Station, Michigan, USA - KBS K5-50-3 metaG | ecosystem: Host-associated > Plants > Roots >... | reverse complement strand
TATGAGAATGCCTCCCTCAGGCCATGCGGGAAACAACGTGTTCAGGTACGATCAACCGGGGAAGAAGATTAGTTCATGTGTTTTTTATTGTCAACACTAGTGTTGACATAATAGGCTTTTCTTTTTGCGCTGTGACCCGGACGTTTAATTTTTTGGCCGAGTTCGCACGCCCATTGCCCGAGAGAAAGCATGCCGCCGCTCCCAGCGAGTGCGGTTCCCATCGGTTCATATGGAAGTTAACATTGAGAACTTCGAGGCTTTGCGGGATTACCTAACGCAACACGGGCACATCCATTCGATCGACACGGTCTCATTTGAAAAGCTAACTGGTGGGATTTCCAACCGCACTGTGAAGGTCACGTGGCCGGATGGCCACGGCTGGGTCCTGAAGCAGGCCTTAGCGAAATTGCGGGTCAGCACAGACTGGTTCAGCAATCCGGAAAGGATTGGAGTGGAAGCGAGAGCCCTGCGCTGGCTGAATCGCTCGGCGCCGCAGGGAACGACTCCTTCGTTCATATTTGAGGATACTGCGAACCACTTGTTGGCCATGGAAGCGATTCCCAATGAGCACGAAAATTGGAAAACAGTCCTGCTTGCCGGCAGGATAGTTCCAGAGCACTTTGAGCAATTTGGGTTGCTGCTGGGCGCGGTCCACCGGCAGTCATCCAAGTCTAGGTCAAATGTTCGTAAAAAGTTCGCGGACACCTCACACTTCGAAAGTCTCCGTTTGGAACCGTACTATCTTTACACCGCTAAAAAGACCCCTGCGGCTGCCGGATTTCTCCAGGCGTTAGCGCAAGATACACTTCTTCACAAACATTGCCTAGTTCACGGAGATTTCAGCCCGAAGAACACGCTTATCTATCGTGGCAAATTGATTTTGTTGGACTACGAAGTCTTCCACTTCGGAGAACCAGCTTTCGATGTGGGCTTTGCATTGGCGCACTTCTTGAGTAAGGCGCACCACTCGCCCAAGGATCGTGCCCGTCTTGTCAACGCTACTATATTGTTCGTGGAGGTTTATCGTCGTGAGATTGCTTCGCTCGAGTGGGCGGGATCGCTCGAGCCGAGATTGGTCCGCCATGCTTTGGGATGTTCGCTGGCTCGGGTGGCTGGCAAATCGCCACTTGAGTATCTGACGCCTTCGGAAGTAGCACGGCAACAGGCTGCTCTCTTGCAACTCATCGCAAACCCACCCTCGAGCGTTGAGTATATGGTCGCCCAATTTATTCAAAAGATCGAGGCTTATGCCAAAAATTAAACGACTCTGGGGCCGCGAAGTGCTCGACAGCCGTGGAACACCTACGGTTCTAGCGATGTGCACCCTCGAAGACGGCACCTTGGCTTCTGCCTCTGTTCCTTCGGGGGCATCCACGGGGACGGCGGAAGCTTTCGAACTGCGGGACAAAGACCCCAAGCGATATCAAGGCTTGGGATGTCGGCGCGCCGCGGCGAATATTGGCGTGGCTTTGCACGGTGCCCTTATCGGGCACGAGTTTACGGACCAGTCCGAGTTGGACCAGGCCATGATCGAACTTGACGGAACTCCAAACAAGTCACACTTGGGTGCAAACGCAATTCTGGCAGTCTCGGTAGCGTTCGCGCGGGCGCATGCTGTTCATCGTGGTGTCCCACTGTACCAGCATTTTGCGGACATGCTCGGTTCTCCTGCAAACGCACTGCCTCGTCTCACTATCAATCTACTTAGCGGAGGCAAACACGCTGGACAGCAAGTGTCCATTCAAGATGTCCTGATCGTCCCAATGTCCGCGGGGACTGCAGATGAAGCGCTGGTTACGGCTTCTGCCGTCTATCAGGCGGCAGCTGACCTCGCGTTCAAGAAATACGGGATGCGCCTGCTCACAGCGGATGAAGGTGGACTGGCGCCGCCTTTTAAAAGTGCGGAGGAAATGTTCCTTCTCGCCGTGGAGGCCATCGAGCAAGCCGGATACGTGCCTGGGGAAGATATCTTCCTCGGAGTCGATGTGGCCTCCACCCACTTTTACAAACAGCAACGATACGAATTGGATTCTGACGTTCTCGACAGCCGCGGAATGATCCAGACTATTTCCGACTGGCTGAAGCGATTTCCTATTATCAGCGTCGAGGACGGCTTGGCCGAGGATGACTGGAAGAATTGGCCCAAACTTCGCGAGGCGATCGAGCGTAGAGCGTTGACGCTGGGTGATGATCTTCTGTGTACCAACCCGGCTCGCATCCAGCGTGCGATCGACAGCAAGTCATGTGATGCGTTGCTCCTGAAGGTGAACCAAATCGGAACGCTCACCGAAGCGTTGAAAGCGTGCCAACAAGCCCGTGACGCCGGCTGGTCCATCACCCTCAGCGTGCGCAGCGGGGAAACTGAAGACAATTGGGCGGCGGACCTGGCCGTTGGGTGGCGCGCCCATCAATTCAAGAACGGATCGATTCGTCAGTCCGAGCGGCTGGCAAAATATAACCGCCTTTTGGAAATCGCGGAGATCACGGGTTGGTCCCTTACCCCCTGGTTTCCCGCACGGTAGTGTTAACAATATTGTAGACTTCTCACGCAAGGTTCGCGATCCCCATCTACGCCTGAAGGTTGCAGCACCCTGCATTGAGCATCCCGAAACCACGGAGCGTGCCATGAGACGGAAGAGCATCATGCAGCCAATTCTTAGTGGGGTCGTGGTCCAGATGTCACTTCTTTCTGTCGCAACGTGCCTCCTTTTTTCACAAACTAGTCTGCAAAGCCGGGATGGCTACATACGCCGCGAAGGAAATGAATGGATTCTAGGCACGTCCCTTGCAGAGCGACGGGTGCGCCTTGCCAACGGACAGTTTTCACTGGTTTCGCTACGCAACAAAACGTCGGGACGGGAATGTCAAGACGGAAAGACCACACCTGCTGAGATAAAATTCGTCGCCAATGGTCAGGACGTGAGCGCGCCGAATTGGCAGTGGAAGTTGCGTGGCGACCACGTTTCACCCGGGGCGCAGGGGGAGCTTCAACTTGATCTCGAGCTTGAAGCGGCAGCTTTGCACGTGACCAAACACTATGTGATTTATCCAGGAACGTCTGTCATGCGTGAATGGCTGACGCTTAAAAACTCATCCGACAAGCCAATTTGGATTAGCCAAGTAAGCTTCCTGCATACTCGAGTGCTCAGTTCCATCGCACAGGATCTTCAATTCAATTACTTGACCGGGGGCGGCAACTACACGGCAAGCCAGTTGCTGAAAACCGAATCGATGAGTGTTACTTATCAGCGCACCATTGATTCCAATGCTGGCACCCAGCCGATAAGTTACAGCGGGTATCTGCCGCTGCTCTTCTTGCTCAATCAGAAGGCCGACGAAGGTGTAGCGCTGGGATGGGATTACCTCGGCCACTGGCGATTCGACATCGGGAATCAGGCGGGCGAGCCGCTGAGCATGCGACTGGAGTTAGCTGGCTACGAAAAAGCATTGGAGCCGGGTGATCAGATTGAAACACCAAAGGCGTTCATCATGCCGTTCTCCGGCGGAGTGGACGAACTCGGAAATCAACTTCTCGATTGGCAGTACGCGTATTTGTGGGACTTCACCAATCCAGAATATTTCGCCAAGACTCGTTGGGCGGTCGATTGGCCGGAACCGTGGGTCGGAGAAGGAGGGACTCCCAGCGCTGACAACTGGGGACGCCGGCTCGCACTTGATCTTCGCTACGTCGATTTGCTGCGCGAGACCGGGACAGATATTTTGTGGGACGATGCGGGATGGTATGACAAGTGGGGTTCGTGGAGCGGGCCCGACTGGAGACGGACGACGGATTATTTGCGCAAGCATGATATGAAGTGGGTGTTGTGGTATCCCACTTTCCTAGCAACTCCCGATTCGAAAGTCGGACAGCAACATCCGCAGTGGATCATCCCCGGGCAGAAAAGTTTGGAGCAGTCGATACCTGCTACAGCGGACTGGCAAAGCCGGTTGTTGGATGACAGCGTCAGCGCATGGGGAGATTATCAATGGCGTTATGACATCGCTCCTGCGGCCAGCGCCAACGATACGGATTCTCTTGCTGCCGATCAAAATTTTCGTAAGCTATTGCAACAATTCAAGAGCAATCATCCGCAGAGCGGAATTGATGCCTGCCACGGAGGCGGTCGCTGGATCAGCTACGACATCGCCCGGCTAGCGGAATCGGGCGAATACACCGATGGCGGCGTTGGGCCGTACAGTGCTTATTATACGTCTCTGGTTGTGCCGCCCGATAAGCTACACAACGTCGTGGACTTTGACCACACCTACTATTCGCCGGAGAGCGACCGCACTCATTTGGGAATGAATCCCACCTGGTACCGAGATCCTGGAGATGGGCCGGACATAGAAGCAATCCGCAAAGACTGGGAGCTCTACCATTATCTAGTGGCTCAGGGCGTCGCTGGCCGCTGGAGTCACGTGTTTCGCCCCAAAGTGGATCACGATGATCCCATCTGGTATTTCCAGCGTATGAGTCGCGATGGCTCGAAGGGTGTCATTCTCACCAAGCATGCAAAGCGAGGTGCAACATATTTTGTGACCAGCAGATTGTCGAAATCCCCGCCGCAAATGGCGGACCGGTATCGTGGCGGTGCAGCGGATATGAATATCGTGGAGGCCACTCCTGCGGCGACGGTGGAAACCGGCGTTTACGAGGATCCGGTTGATGGAGTGGTGCGATTTTACGGTGTGCCGGGACAGGCATTTGGCCCTCTGACTATCAAATATCAAGCGGGTGCCAATGAGCTGTCCCTGGTGACCAAGATCGCCAAGCTTGGAGCGGAGCGGCGAGTCGAAAAGCGATTCTTCGGCATGGAACTTCAACTGAACGAACCCGTAACGATTACACAGTTGGGCCAATTTGACCCGGGAATCAACCCTGGGCAATTTGACCTCGCCAGAAACCGCGGCACTTATACTTTATCGCTGGTGCGAGCTGAGGATCGCGTGGTATTGGCCGCAGTGGACCTCGACATGAACCAGACCAAGCCGGATGTCATGGGATTCAAGTATGCCCGCTTGTCCCACCCCATCGTGCTGGGAACGGATTCCAAACCTGTCGTGGTTTATCCGCGCGGACTTTTGCCTGCTGAAACCTATGAAGTACGGAGTATCGGTTCCGGGCTGCGTCTTCGCCAACCCGGCTCCAAACTGATGTCCGAGGGCATCACTCTCGACAGGATTGCCCCCGGAGAGCTGATATTCCTCAACTTGCCAAAATATCCCGGCTCCGGAACCGACCATGTCCCTCCCGCGGCACCTTCCAAGGTATCCAAGCGGTTGGGAACAAATCTTGGAGTGCAAGGGATCGAACTCTCCTGGGCAGCTAGCCATGATGACAATTGGCTCTCCCATTATGAAGTCCGCAAGAACGGAAAAGTGATCGGACGATGCGCGAAGGGAACTTTTTTCTTCGATCATTCCGACTCGGCGCGTCACGATATCGCTGCTGTTTTTGAGGTTGGAGCTGTGGATGGCGATGGGAATCGGAGTCCGTTGGTAAGCGCACAGAGGGTGGCGGGAGACCCACAAGTCTACGAAGCGCTGGGAGATTTCTCGTTTCTACAATCGGCAAAGCAATGGGTCTACGAAGAAGTATTAGAGGATGGGTCTTACCGCGACTTGAGGTGGGACAAGGGTGGCTATGAGGGCCGGTGGAGAGGGTCAGGTTTAGGCACGATTGGAAGAATCTGGATGCAGCCTTCTGCCCACTATGATCTCTCGCGCACCTTTGTCGTTCCAACGGCCGGAGTCGTGAATAGCTCCGGAGTTATCCGCAAAGATCCCAGTGCCGAGAATCAGGCTCCCGCTCTGGTGAGAATTCTCCGCAACTCGGAGCAAGTGTGGCCGGCACAAGGATGGGCAGAGGTGCATCCCAACTATGACACACTAACGAGCTACCAGGTTACGAATCTGAGGGTATCCGCAGGGGACAAACTCCGGTTTATGGTGAAGCACAACAGCCAAAACCGTGCCGATCCCATTGTGTGGAACCCCAAGATTGTCATTCACTGAGTTGACTCGATACGTTTTAACAGCAGGATGTCCGAGCCATAACGCAGTTGGTCGGCAAATTCGGAACCGTACACACCGTCGCCTTCCGCGAGCCATTTATCTGGCAAACGCACCGCGATTCCCTTCATCAGGCTATCCCCTGTAATGGTCCGGTCACGTCCAGGCCGATCGTTCAGGCTCGTCACACGATATTTGGCATTGGGATCGAGACCTCGCAATCGAACCGTAGTCTGTGCAACCTCGGATTTGTCGCGGAAGATATACACCACGGACTCGGTCGCATCTGCTTTGACGTACTGAACCGAGCTCCATCCGGCTGCCCCGAGTTTCGGGTGATAGACATCCTCTAATAGGAGGTGCCGGAATTGCTTGAAGTAGTACAAATTGCGCTGGAAAGCTTCGATATAGCCAGCGGGAGCCGCGGAGAGAAGCTGCGATGACATGGCATTAATGTTCCCGAAGGAAACTCCGTGCTGCAAATTCTTGCGGATGTGGTAGTCAAGCGCGGACGCACCATACCAGCGGGCGGTGAGATAGCTGGCCCCCGCCTCTCCCTTTCCCGCGGTCGCCAGTGAACCCCAAACATTAGGGCTCACCATGGGACCGGTAATGAACTCGTTAGTGTAACCTCCCGGAAGTAATTCCTTCGGACCTGGATTTGTGCGCGAGTAACTTAGCGATGGATCGCATTCAAACCCGATGAGATTCGGGAAACGCTCCATGAGATAGCGAAGTATCTCCAAACGTCCGCGATAGGCCGCGTAGGCGCCATCGGTTTTTCCATGACCGTGGTCGGTACGATTGCACTCATAGGTTACGGTTGCGGAAGGATCCCACTTGATCCATTCCAGATTCCATTTCTGAATGATGTCAGCCAAGCGGGTCTTAAGCCAGGCGACGACTTTGGGGTCTCCCAGGCAGAGCTGTTTGGTAATGGTCAGAGAAGGGTGGCTGGTCCCGATCGTTTTGCCATCGACCATCGCCAGCCAATCCGACGGGATCTCGCCCGACGCCACCCGTGCCGCATCCACGTTGGGCGGATCGACCCAAATGCCGAACTTCATTTCGGCTGCGCGTACAGCGTCGGAAAGACCCTTGATGCCATGAGGGAATTTCTCTTTGTTTTCCTGATAGCTGCCTAGTCCTTTGGACCAGTCATTCATCCCGGGTACGACCGATGAATCTTCATACCAAGTCGCATCGTGGTAGAAAACATCAAACCCCACTCGCTGGGCCAGCTTGAGCTCCCGCAGAATCGGCTCCTCGCTATTCTTCGACGTGAGCCAGATGCAATAAGTCACCAGCGGAGAGTTCGGCACCGGCGTCTGAAAGATGTACTGCTTCAAATAGCGAAACGTCTCATTGCCAGCATTGTCGGTGTCTCCCTTGGCCAGCGCGAAAAAGGAAATCGGCGTTTCTACTGTCTCGCCCGGGGCAAGCTCGAAGACCGGAGCGGGTCCGAGCTTCTTGTTCTTCACTAGGATCGTTCCGGCGCGTACTACCGTTCCGCCCCTCGAAACACGTGTGCCGACCTTCCATCCGAGTATTCCAAGGCCGGGCTCTCCCCCGATCAGGGCGGATTCACCCGCGGCTACATTTTCCAGGACCAACCAATCTCGGAATTCGCGAGGAAGCAAGAGGTTGCCGGCGGTTTTAAATCCGTGCTGGCCCTGGGCTGAAGAATAAGGGTTAAGACCGCCACCAGGAGTTTTTATCGTCAGAAACAAAGGATCGATATGGGAATCGAGAATCAGCGGCTTCTGGCTACGGTTTTCGACTTGGGTAGCCATTTCAATTACGGCTCCTGTGGGGTGGAGACGCAACATCAGAGAAAGACGCCCGCCGGCATCGGACTTAAATCGTAAGGTTAACTGTTTGCCGTCTTTGTCTATATCGGTAATGGCATCATCCGCGAACTGGTACTTCGTACCATTCTTATCAGGAGCAGCCAGCAGGGGAGATTCCGCGACAGCCCATTCCGTTCCATCTTCGCGTCGCAGTGAGCTTAATTGCACTCCGTTTGCCGATTGTGCGATGACAATCCTAAGGTGACCATTTTTGAGTTCCCATCCGGAGGCAGACTTAGTAACGGAAACCTCGGCAAGCGTAATGTTTACGACGGAGAGGCTCAAGCAGACTGATAGTAAAAGCCATCTCATGAATGAATGCCTCCGAAAAAACTCGCCCCGGCCGTAGCCGGGGCGAGTCTGGGTGGGGAGGGAGATTAGAAGCTTAGCCGTGCTCCAATCTGCATCCGTCGCATGAAATCAACGATCCCGGTGATTTGCCCCGCGGTGCTAGTATCGACGGCACTGTTTGGACCACCTAGGTTCGTCCGGTTAAACACATTGAAGATGTCCCACCTAAGTTCAATCTTGCTCTTCTCTGTCAAAGAGAAAGCTTTCGCAATGGATAGATCGGTGGACGCGAACCCCGGAGCCATCAGAATGTTGCGGCCGGAGTTACCATAAGTGAATGGGGCAGGTACACTGAAGACGGACGGATCGAACCACAGTTTGCGATTCGGATTGCTCACCGTCCCGCTGCCATTGCGGTCAGGTCGGAGTTGGATGGGAGAATTCAACGTAGAGTTGTCAGATAGGTACGGAGTAAAGTACGTGCCAGATTCCAAGTTGACAATTCCGCTGATGCCCCAGCCACCGAGAAGGGCTTTGCCTGCGCCCTGCAACTTATTCCCGAACGGAACTTCCCAGTTAAATGCGGTTACCGAAACGCGGGGACGGGTGAAGTCCGATGGTCCGCGGTTGCTGGCAATATCGAACTGGTTCTGTACACCGAAAGTTCCATAATCAATTGAGCGCGACCAGGTGAAATTGCTCAGCACCCAGAATCCGCCGCCAAAGCGCTTTTCTACTCTAGCCTGCAGGGAGTGATAACTGCTGCTCAACCGGTTATTGCGGATGAGGATGGTTTGGGTCCATCCGAACTGGTTGAAAAAAGGCCGCCGCGGGTTAAACGGCCCTGGCCCTGGTACTGGGGTATTAAGGTCTTCGTTGAACCAGAGCTTACGACCGACATTGCCCACATAACCGACATCGACGCTGATGTCATAAGGAAGCTTTTGTTGGACGGTCACGTTCCACATGTCGGAATAACTGTGAGGGAGCGTTCCGACGCCGGGAAAGATTTCTGTGAAACCATCAGGTAACGGAATCAAGCCAGACTTAGGGAACGGAGGAAGTGCAGCCGGAGCGCCAGGTCCTTGGTCAAGTGTGAAGGGCAACGGCGCAAACGGATTTGCTTGAGGGAAGCTCTGATCCTGCTTGATCGGCCAGCAGCAACCTTGTGTCCCGAACGTTGCTCCGTATGGATTGAGAAAGTAGCTGCGGCCAAATCCAGCCCGGAGGACAGTATTCGTCGCTAGTTGATACGACAGCCCCACACGCGGTGAAAATTCGTTCTTGGGAGTCTTAACGCCCGCATATTTGTCGTGCAAGTTGCTCAACAGGATATTTCCAGTATTCGTATCCAAGTTTGCAATGCTCTGCCCTTCAGGCGAGAAGATTGGTGAGGCCCAATCCCAACGAAGACCCAATAGAAGGGTAAATCTGGGTGTCACCTGCCAGGTGTCTTGACCATAGAAACCCAGCTTCCACTGCTTCTCCTGTGGCTGGACCAACGTAATGCGCCGTCCATAGTTGCTGGGAAGGCCGAGCAGAAAACTTGCCATGCCCAGCCCCGAGCCGGGTACGCTAGCGTTGCCGGTGAGGTTCTGCGAGAAATCAAAAGCGCCGCGTCCGTTGGTGTCGGAACGGATGCCGAAGAATTTGGAGATGTCCGCACCCCATTTCAAAGCATGACGTCCCGAAGTTTTGCTCCAGTTGTCAGCGAACTGGACCGTGGTTTCGTGCTCAAAAAATGGCAGGCCGAAGTCTCCCATGCTGAATCCGCCGAGTGGGCCACTGATGTTGAACTGTGGCAAACCCGTGGTGTAGATCGTACCCAGGTTGACGTTTGGAATTCCTGCTGCGGTAGCAGCGTCTGTGCCGGCATCCAGCTGCAGCTCCGAGATGATCTCTCGTGAAAATGCGAAACGGAAATCATGTAGCAAACTCGAGGAAAGGGTGTGCTGATAATCCAACATCGTGCTGTGCGTGTGGGTCTTCGAATCGCCCGAGTTCGGAACGCCGCCCAGGGGCGGTCCGCCGCCAGCGGCACCGAATACGTTGTCCGTGAAGAACTTTGACTGGAAGTAAGCATATTTTCCAAAAATCACAGTCTTATTCGTGGCGAAGAAATCTAGGCGCGTGTCGAACTGATTCTCGTTGAAGATGCCGGGGCGCGAGATAGTGAAATTGTTGTCGGTCTGATTGGGGTTGGTCGGGTCAGGCAGGAGCGCCAACAGCTTGGCAACTGCGGGACTGATCCTGGTTGCAGGAATTTTGTTGCCTAGGAATTGAGTGCGCCCAGTTCCGTCCGGATTGCCCGTCTGCGGATCATAAATTGGGTTGGTCAGCGCGACAGAACTGAAATCTCCGCCTCGGAATGCCGCAAGGGGGGTGGTGTACAGGCTCGAAGTGCCTAAGTGGTTCCGCATTCCCTGATAGTCCCCGAAAAAGAACAATTTATTCTTCACGATGGGACCACCTAGGCTGCCACCAAACTGGTTCCAGACGCTGGCGGACGGCCCGTTGGGCTCACTAAAAGGATTGGAGGCATTGAATCCGCTGCTTCGGTAGTACTCGAAGAGCGATCCGTGCAGATTGTTTGTGCCTGATTTGGTGGTGATCTGGATCACCCCGCCGCCTACTCTTCCATATTCAGCGTCATAGTTGCTGGTCGTGATCTTTAAATCCTGTACGGAGTCTTGTGAGCTCACCAGCATGGAGTAGCCTTGGATGGCCTCGGTGTTGTCCACTCCATCGAGCAGCCGCGAATTATTGTTGGGAGAGGCTCCGTTAATATTGACGTTGAAGTCCTCTCCCGCGTTCTCAGGATGGAGATCGAGCTGACCGCCGGGCATACTCACGCCCGGCGCCAAAAGCGACAGCCGGCTTACGTTCCGGCCGAAGGTGGGCAGCGCGTTAATCTGGGCCGTTTGCAGTGTCTGGCTCACTTCGGCGCTGTCGACCTGAAGAATGGGCGCCTGGCCCGTGACGGTAACCGTGGTCGCCACTGCACCGACTTTCATCGTGGCGTCGACACGGATTGTTGTCCCAGCGTTGACGACCAGATCCTTTCTTTCAAATTGACCAAACTTCCCCTGCTGAATCTTTACCGAATAAGTCCCGGGGACCAGACTTGCAAATCGATACACTCCGGAACTATTGGTGGTGGTTTGGTCGGAAATGCCGGTGGCAGAGTTCGTTACTTCTACGGCTGCGTCGGGGACGGCAGCTCCCGAGGCGTCGGTTACGGAGCCCGCGATCGCACCTGTGACTGCGGTTTGTGCGTGCAAAATGCTGACACTTGCAAGCAAGAGCATAGCTGTCAAAGCAAAAAGACAACGTACGTTGGAATTCATCATCGTCTCCTTCACGACCCTGTTTTGCGATGGAAATTGCAGCATGATCGCCTGCTTAATCGAGGCAAGAAAGCCCGGTCGTCAGAAACCTTTTTACCCGTGGCGGCCCTTGATGCACAGCGCATTCGTAAATAGGTTTCGGTTGCGATGCGGAAGTTAACTCATGCTTTAGGCAGGTGTCAAGACAAATATTGTCAACACTGCTGTCTACAAACTGGCAAAACCCCAGCGTTGGTTTTCACGAAAATTGGAGCCTGGGTGACAAGATCTTCTCCTCGTGCGAATGGTCGTATATGCTGGCGAAATCGATATTTCTGGGTATACGAAGCGAAATGCGCCGCCGAATAAATTCTGGAATACTGACGGACCCATTGCTCCGCCGAGTTACCGCGTTTTCCGAAGGGATGTTACCCATACTGTCGACAACGTGGTAGATTGATCTCCGCGACTTTAGTGCGAAGGGGCGCGAGTCTCCGTAGGCGCAAATGACTGTTTCAAAAATCGGTGGTGGTGCAGCGCTTCCGTTTTCAGTGATGCCTAACACGTATAAATCGACCATTTTCCATTTTCCATGCGAACTTTAAAGAGCTCTACCGAAGAAGGAAGAATCGTTTCCGCCAGCAAGCGGGTGGAAGCCCACATTCGTAAGGCTATTTACGCAGGTAAACTCCTGCCCCGGCAACGAATTATCGAAGAAGATCTTGCGCGAGAATTGAGCGTAAGCCGCGGCCCCGTGCGCGAGGCTCTCTTGCGCCTCGAGCGCGACGGCCTGGTCGTGACGACTTCACGTCGCGGAACCTTTATTCGCGATATTTCGCTGTCCGAAATACGAGTGATCTTCCGCATGCGAGCCAAACTCGAGGGACTTTGCGTTCGCTATATGAGAGAAAACCCAGCCATCCAACCGTCGGAGCTGTTGAACCAAGCGCTCAAGAAGCTGAAGCTGGCGGTCAGTAAGAATAGTGAGGAGCTGTTTTTCAAAGCGGACATGGAGTTGCACCAGAAGATCTGGAAGGCGGCCAATCAGCCACTGCTTTACCGGACACTTAATCTGGTCATGAATCCTTATATCTTCATCATTGCCCGGTCATACTCTTCGCGCATCCCTCTAGCCAATCGCCGTGACAATCACGAACAGTACGTGCGCATGATGCTTAAGTCCCCGTTGGACAAGATTGAAGAAGAAGTGGAGCGGTACTTTGGCAAATTGTATTTGCTCACCTTCGATCAAAGTTATCCGTTCCCCCATTTTGCAGAGGACCACTGGACGGAAAACCTAGAGGACGCCTTCTAACAGTTGGCACCGCACCTAGCGGGTTTCTTGCAAAAATCTCCCCCCGCCGAGAGATGTCATCAATTGTGTTGACATCAAGTAGTGCGAATGCTTCAATGGCTCGGCTTTTCACTTCATCTGAGAGCCTCATGAACTCACCTATCGTCCAAGCAATTCTATTGATCTTGTGTGCTGCTTTCATGAACGCTGCCTACACACTCCCCATGAAGTTGAACAAGAAATGGGACTGGGAACATTCATGGTTTGCGTTTTCGATCATGGGTGTGGCTGTTGTGCCAACCGTGATCGCTATACTAACAATCCCGATGCTGTGGTCCACCTATTCGACAGTTTCAGTTGGAACGCTGGTGGCCATGGCGCTGTTCGGGGCAGGGTGGGGCGTGTCTCTCGTCTTCTTTGGCCTAGCTCTCACGCGGCTGGGTCTGGCCATCACTTTTGCAGTAAGCCTGGGCACATCCGCTGCTGTGGGCGCGCTCACGCCGCTGATCAGCCAGCATTCCAATCAGCTGATGACGCGGCAAGGCAGACTGATCTGCTTTGGTGTGTTGGTGATTCTTGCCGGTGTCGCGCTGTGCGGCCTTGCTGGAAAGAGTAGGGAGGCTGCAGCTCCGCGACAGACAGGTACGCGAAAGAGTTTTTCGGGTGGCTTTTTGCTGGCTTTTATTTCCGGAATTCTCGGGTCCATGCTCAACCTCGGCCTAGCCTTTGGAGGCAGTATCCAGCACGTGGCTCAGGCGCACGGAGCGAGTCTGGCCATGATGTCGAACGCGGTCTGGCTTCCCTGCCTCTATGCAGGATTTTTGCCTGGTGTAATTTACTGCTACATCCTGATGCGAAAAAAGGGGAACGTAAGCAAGCTTGCATTGGCAGGAACATGGTACTACTGGCTGGCCGCCGCGAGTATGGGAGTACTGTGGTTCGGCAGCATCATTTTGTACAGTGTTTCGACGATCAAATTGGGGGACCTTGGTACGTCGATCGGATGGCCGTTGTTTCTCGCTTGTATTGTGATCGCCAGCACGACGTTTGGCATCTTGACTGGAGAATGGACGAATACCGGCAAGCGTCCTATCAGAACTATGATTCTGGGTGTCAGCTGTTTGGTGTTGGCCATCGCGATCTTGAGTTACGCGAGCCGAGTCCAGCCAGCTGCCAGCCCACGGGCTCAGCGGCCTTCTTTCCTGGGTAAGCAAACCGTATCTGCTCTGAAATTGTGAATACCGCCAGCGCCGCTGACGCGCTAGCTTCGGAACATTACATTTACACCCTGCAGCTGCAAACTGGAGACAGCCAAACTAGGAGTATTATGTCAACAACAGTGTTGACGATTACCTTTTGAATTTAGTATTGTGCATTGGCATTCAACTGGACTGAAGCGCGGAAGACGGACGCTCTGAATGCTTCGGTCAAGTGCGGGTCGAGCGGCATTATGGAAATCTTCCCTCATATTCACCAGATCCAATCTTTAGTCGGCGACCGCAATCTGTTCCAGTATTTGTTTGTGGGCGACAACGTAGTGTTGCTCGATACGGGAGCCTCATATACGCCGGCTGAGGTTATTCTGCCATTCCTGCAGAAGCAAGGAATTGCACCTTCGCATTTGACCATGGCTATTAATACGCACGCTGATGCCGACCATCACGGAGGCAATGCTGCCCTAAAAGAGTCAGCAAGCGAAATGCTGCTGGCTTGTGGCGATCCTGATCGGGCGATGATCGAGAATCCGGATCACCTCTTTGCTTCGCGCTACAACCACTGGGTTGCAGACCACGGCATCGGGTTGAGTCGATTTCCGGAAGCCAGTGCCTGGGTGCGCACGATGGTGGGTCCGGCGCATCGGATCGACCTAACTTTTCGCGGGGGAGAACAAATCACTATCGATGGCAAACGTACGCTACGGGCACTGCATGTTCCTGGGCACAGCGATGGACATCTGGCACTTTACGATTCCGCAAACAAAGCAGTGTTCGTGGGAGATGCGCTTCACGGCAATTACTGCCCGACCACCAAAGGCGAACCGTCGCTCCCGCCTGCTTACTTTGCTGTGCTGGCCTACCTGGGCACGCTGCAATTCTTGGAAGCCCTGGAGATTAACTGGATTTATTCCGGGCACTGGCCTGTCTACCACGGTGCTGCTGCAGCTGAGTTTCTCGCCGAGTGCCGTCGTTTCGTGGATAAGGCCTCTGCACTAGTAATGAAGACGCTAGAGCGCCATCCGGAGGGCGTGACATTGCTAATGTGCATCGATGAGTGCGGGCCAGCCATGGGGAATTGGCCGGCCAACAATCAGTGGCTGCTCATGTATCCGCTGCATGGCCACTTGCTTTACCTCGAGCAACAAGGCGTCACAAAGAAGATCACGGGTGAAGGATATAGTCGCTGGAAATTAGCAGCTCAGTAATAAAGAGGGTGTGAAAGTGGGAACTGTTACGCCCGCGACAAAGAACCAAATGCTGCTAACGTCGCCCGTCCGTGTTCTCGTGGTGATCTGCGCCATTTTGCTTCTTGATATATTTGTCTTCGCCGTACAGGCGCCCGATCCGCCCTACCGTGCAGCCGTCATTCGCACCGGAGCTTTTCATGGAGTGCGGATGAGTTCCGGACTCACGATTTGCGAAGTGGAGCTGCGCAATGGGCGTCTGCTCAGCCGTTACTGGGGATCCAATGGACAGATCGTTCCCGACGCCTATCTCGATGGCGATCGCTGGATGATGGACATGCTTCCTGTCGACACGTTTAAGTTGGAGATCGAAGGACAGGAACTTTCCGGCACGTGGAAGTGGATTCGCGCCGATAAATCTGAAGTTCATAACCCTGATGGCTTGCTCGTAACCATTGAGTTGGAAAGCATCGCCCGACCCATTCAAGTGAAGGTGAATACACTCCTAAGTGGTGGTCCGGTGATAGTCCGTTGGCTCGAAGTGACGAATACCGGAAAGCGCCCAACCACCATTTCGAATGTTTCTCCGTTGTCAGGACAGCTTTGGCACACGCCAAACTTTGCTGAGAAACTGCCGGCGGATGCCACGAATGTCTATGAGATTGGCTACGCACAATACGACAAATGGGGACAAGAGGGCGCATGGCGATTTGAGCCGGTCGTGAACCAAACCAAAATTGTCTCCGGAGATCGTGGTAAATCCGGATGGAGCCATCCTTCTTTCTTCGCTAAGAACAATTCTACAGGCGAGTGGTTTGCTGCTTCCCTAGCATGGAGCGGCAATTGGAAGATTCACGTCACCAGCAAGGTGGAGAAGTCACCCATCGATCGAACTGACCGGGTCGACCGTCCGGACACAGACGCGCGCTTGTTCTTCGACATGGGGCCGAGTACCGTCGATCCTGCGTTGCGCGTCTTGGATCCCGGCGAGACGGTCAACACCGCGGAAACCCACATTCTCTGTATGAAGTCTGATCTTGACCACGTGATCCAGGCGCTCCATGATCACGTGCGTAAGGATGTTCTTCCCGCTGCGCCTTCTGACCATGCTTTCGATGTCGAGGCCAACCATCGCGGCTACATTTTCGATCACGAAACCGAAGAAGGATTGAAGCGCGAAATTGATATGGCCTCCGACATCGGCGCGGAAATGTTTGTAATCGATGCCGGCTGGTACGGACAGGAGCCCAACCAGTGGTATCCCAACGTGGGCGACTGGCACGCGGGTGCATGGTTGCCCAATGATCTCCAACCAATCCGCGAATATGCCCGGCAAAAAGGCCTACGGTTTGGCTTGTGGATGGAGCCCGAAGGCATTGGTGCGAACTCAAAGTTGGCAAAAGAACATCCCGATTGGATTCTGAAACGTAACGGACAGCCGGTCACCAATAATCGTCAAATTGACGTTGCCAATCCGGTGGTTGCAAAGTGGATGGAATCTGAAATTGCCCGGCTCATCCGCAAGTACGATCTCGACATGTTTCGCATCGACTACAACACCACAACGGAAGAGGGCGGAAACCACATCCAGAGTGGCTTCGTTGAGAATTCGACCTGGCGTCACGTGGAAAACTTGTACGCCATGTTTGATCGCCTGCGAAAGCAGTTTCCAAAAGTCATTTTCCAGAATTGCGCGGGCGGAGGCGGACGGCTGGACTACGGCATTCTGCGGCGCTTTGATACTACTGAACTTTCTGACTGGATGCGAGCACCTCGCGGGCTGAAGATTCTGAACGGAATGACGTGGTTGCTGCCACCGGAAATTTTGCTTCGTACCTTCGGTACGGAAGTGCCCGACCTCGCAGGCGATGGCGATGTTGAGAGCCAATTGGCAATGATCCAGATGTCGCTCCCCATCTTTCGAGGAATCGCCCCGTCGTTAACCGAGCTCAATCCGTTGCTTCGCGACAAGATTCGCTCAGGCGTAGAGCTCTATAAAAAGAAGTTGCGTCCGATCATGCGTGGCAGCCGTGTATATCACCACACTCCGCTGACCGAGTATTACACGCAGACTCCGTGGGTGGTTTTGGAATACGCCACGCCAGACGCGCAGCGCGCGATGGCTACACTATTTCGTACCTCGAACTTTGAAGATCCTGTCTATCGTTTCGTGCCGCGCGGGCTGGATGCTTCCCGCAATTACGCGGTCACTTTTAAGAACCGCGGAGACACCGTGGAGATGTCCGGTTTGAAGTTGATGCAGGAGGGAGTTGCCGTTCGCCTGGAAACTGCAGGTACTTCGGAGATGTTGCTGTTTAACAGCGAGGCGCCCGGCAACGAAAGGCCAATAAGAAAATGACCGACTCGCGAAAACTATTCGATTTGAGCGGGCGGGTGGCCTTGATCACTGGCGCCAGCGTCGGGTTCGGCGAGGCAATCTCCCTTGCTTTCGCCGACTACGGCTGTGACATCGCTGCCTCCGACCTCGATCTTCAGGCGACTCAGCGAGTAGTCGACAAGATAAAGCAGAAGGGCCGAAGGGCGGTCGCTCTTACGACGGATGTTGCGAAGCCTGAAGAGATCACTGCTATGGTTGACAATGCCGTGCGCCAGCTCGGGACCATAGATGTCCTTGTCAATTGTGCTGGAATCCCGCAGCACAATCCGGCTGAGGATACTCCCCTCGAAGTCTGGGACCGTGTGCTTGATATCAACTTGCGCGGGACATTCCTCTGTTGTCAGGCTGCCGCTCGTGTCATGCTGCCGAAGCGTCAGGGAACCATCATCAACTTTTCTTCGATCGCTGGGGTAGTCGGTGTGGGCCGCGGCGCGAATGCTTATTGCGC
>Ga0070708_100001459_pt1 | contig 18032 bp, 16 predicted proteins | sample KBSK5503metaG_FD_65469 | JGI IMG/M metagenome (GOLD analysis project Ga0070708, IMG submission 65469) | Corn, switchgrass and miscanthus rhizosphere microbial communities from Kellogg Biological Station, Michigan, USA - KBS K5-50-3 metaG | ecosystem: Host-associated > Plants > Roots >... | reverse complement strand
GTCATAGACGCTCGCCGACGCTCCCGCAAACCGGATGGACCTGCCTGCGATCCGCACGGCCGTGCGGACGCTCTGCCACGGCACCAGGTTGCGGCAGTACCGCTGGATCTTCGGCAATCCCCTGTAGGGAAGGATCGGCAAGAGCGCCGCGAGCCGGCCCCAGCTGAACACGACATCGAGTTCGCGGCGTCGGCGCCAGAGCGCGTTGCCGACTTGCCACAGCTCGGTGAGACGCGGGCGCCAGCCCGAGTGCGGCGGCGCACCGTAGGGAACGAGGTGGCCTGCCGTCCGGCTTTCCGGATGAGCGAAGAGGGTCACGCGGTGACCCCGTTCCGACAGTCCCCGAGCGACGATATCCACGACGCGCTCGATGCCGCCGTACAGTCTAGGCGGGACCGGAACGTAGGGGTCAACCGTAATGGCGACGCGCATGTGTCTATCAGACATTCTCGCCGGATAGCAGTGCGTTCTGGACCAGGGCCGCGACTTCGTCAATCGTAGGCGCCGAGCGGACGATGGCCGCGACTTCTTTCTGGGCTGCCGCCGCGGTCCTAAGATCAGTGAACCCGAGCGCGAGTCGCGCGAGAGCTTCCGGGGTGTCGGCCATGGGAAGGCTCCCCTCCTGCCAGCGGTACCCGCGGCGGCCGGGGGGCGTGGTCAGCACCGGAATCTGCCAGCTCAGTGCGACGGCCAGCTTCGTGCTGCATCCGCGTGCGTAACAAAACACCGGGTGCACGAAGCTCAGCCAGGTCTCGGCTTCCTTGTCCAGCTCTTCGTCGGAAAGGGTGCCCAGGTACCTGACCCGCCGAAAGCGCCGCGCCAGCTCGGCACCCGCGGCCGGCGGTCCACCGACGACCCGCACTTCGATCTCACGAGGAGCCAGCGCCTCGAGTGCTTCCAGGAACTGCACCAGCCCGTCCCGGTTCGGGGGATGGTCCAGGGTTCCCACGAAGCCGAGCCGGCCCGGCACCGGACACCAGTCGAGCGGCGGCCGCTCCGGAATGGTGCGCGGCAGCCAACTGATCCCCTTCGCCCCCAGCCACCGCTCGATCTCGGTCTCGACAGGTGTGAGGCAGAACACGTGGTCGATATACCGTCGCTGAGCGAACTCGTCGAAGAGCTGCCGGCCAAGCGTGCGCTCCTCGCTCGCTGACCGACTTCTGGCGCTCGAACGGGCCTGCACGTCAACCGCATGGAGAAAATCCACACTTTCCAGGCCGTGAGACAACAGAACAATCTTGCAGGCCGCGTCGATTCGCGCCCGGAGCAGCGAAGCGAGCGGCGCTAGGTTCACCAGATTCAGGAAGATGAAGCGTGCTCGGACCTCGCGGGCGCTCTCGACGATCTCGTCCACCAGCTCAGGACGCCACTCCGGCGGATAGGGGCGCGGCCTCAGCCGCCGCACGAGCCGCGTGAGGGGGCGTCGGTCGTGCTCAACCGCCTTGATCGATACCGCAAACCCCGCGGTTCGAACCGTCCGCAGATACTCGCTGGTGCAAAGCTGCTGCCCGCCGGGCGCCGAGCTGAGGCCGTGGGCGTGCGCTACGAAGACCGCCGCCGGTGCCGAGCTCGATGTGCCGCGCGAGCCAGCGCCTGGCACGCTCATGCCACGCGCTTCCCGATCAGCTGTTCTGAAAGTTGGACCACGCCGTCCGCATATCGACTCCACGGGAACTCGAGGGCGCGTTGTCGCGCGCGCCGTCCCATGGCCAGACGCGCGTCGCGCTCTCGGTGCAGGAATTCGATACTCGATACGAGTGAATCTACGTCGCGAACGGGAACGATATACCCCTCCATCCCGTCCCTCACAATCGATCCGGCGTTCGGGGTGGTCACGACTGGCAAGCCTGACGCCAAGGCTTCATAGATCGCGATGGACGAGCCCTCGAACAGCGAGGGCAGCACCAGCACATCGGCACCCTGATAAATCCCGGCCATCTCCTCGCGAAGAGCGCGAGGTACGAGGCGAACCTTGTCTGCGATGGAGGCCAGCGCTTTGGTCGGCACCGTCTGCGTGCCGACCAGCGTGAGCGAGAGGCCCGGCAAGCAGCGCAGGCGATTCAGCGCTTCCGTGAGATACCATGCACCTTTCCGGATGCCGAAGTGCCCGACGAAGAGCAGGCGAAGCTGATTTGGCGCGCCCGGAGAAGATGCCGGCACAAAGGCATTCGCGTCCGCGCCGTAGGGGATGACATGGAGCTTGCCCTCGTATACCCCTTCGGCGACCAACGTCTTCTTGACGAACTCCGAACCGCAGACGATCCCATCTGCCGATTCGATCTCGGCGTCTACCCTGGCGAGATCGCGTTCCGGGTAGGGTCGCGGATAGGGATCGAACTCGTTTCCCAGACGCTCACGTTCCTCAGTCAAGATCCGGTTCCAGATCCGCGGATGCCCGATCGTCTGCTCGAGCACACAGCGGATCCCCCGCTTCTTCACTTCGCGGAACGTCGTAAGGCTGGCCGTGTCGAATCCCCAGACGCAGTCCACGCCGTCCCGGAGGGCCCAACGGGCGACGCGCCTGGCAAAGCTCGCGTTCCCCCACTCGTTGGCATAGTGCTCCAGCCGTCGTTGGCCCAGACGCATGCCGATCCGTTCGATCCACTCCCAGCATCCGAATGTGCGGACCAGTTCAGGATCGAGTTCGGGATGGTGGCGCCGTCTGAGCTCGCGCTCAAGCCGCCGGCGCAGCCCCGACGGCACGAACGGCAGCACGGTGTAGGGCCACCGACTCGGAGCGTAGAAGAGCCCGGTGGCGTACCAGGCAAGCCGACCAGCGCGCTGGAACGCCAGCGCCGTCTGGTGCGAGTGCTGCATCCCGGGGTGGAATACGGCAATGCGCCGGATCATGCGCTCCTATGTGCGCGCCACGAGTAGCACAATCGATGGGCCAACTCTGCGGCGGAGACACCCGCCAACATGAGGAAGCGTGAATATTCCAGTGGCTCCTCGTCAGGAGTCGCGAATCCCGTGCGGGTCGTGAACGCCGTTTCGAAGCCGTTCTCCTTGACCAGCGCCACCGTGTCGGCGCTGTAGTCTTGGCCGGGGCGGCCATTGGGATAGGCGAACGCTGTCACCGGCCGCCCGATCCAATCCTCCAGGCGGGTCTTGCTCCGAGCAATCTGGGCGCATTGTTGCTCCATGCTGCCTCGCGCAAGGATGGGGTGGCCCGCCGTGTGCGCCCCGATCTCGATGCCCGGAGTCTCCGCCAGGGCCCGGACCTCGGCCACGGTCAAGGGCGCCATAGGATCGGCCTCATCCGCCGGCCAGGACCAGGCCACCTGCAAAGCCTCCCACTCTTCGAACGGCAGGGTCTTGATCCGCTCCACATCATCCTCCCCACGGGCCCGGGCCGCCGCATCGTACCAGAGAAGGCGACGCTGATCGACGGGATCAGTGCAGACGAGCACAACCGCCGGAATACTGTAGCGCTCGAGAATGGGGCGCGCCAAAGTGAAGACCGTGCGATAGCCGTCGTCGAAGGTGAACAGCACCGGGCGAGGCGGGAGGGATGGACCCCCGGCGCGCGCGCGGCACCATTGGGCCAGGCTGATGGGATGGCACGTCGCCCGCACCAGACGGCAGTGAGCGTCCAGCTCACCGGCCCGCACGTGCAAGCCCTCGAATGTCATGGTACCAGCCGGCCAGTCGTCGGCCCGGACTCCGTGGTATCCGAGCACCGCGACCCCTGGGAACGTATCCCGTCGGAGCCGGCGGCCGTAATGTCCCGAGGTCAAGAGGGCCGATTTCGCGAGGGACGCGAGCGCCCGGTTCATGCCATTCGCGCGGCGAGTGGCTTGCGACATACCACTGTGATCAGCACGGGATACCGTGGATCCATCACGTCGAGCTCAGAGGGCGTCAGCTCTTCGAGGGCGAGCCCGAGCATTGCCGCGACCGCAGCCAGGCAATTGCCGTGGCTCTCCACCCGGATCTCACAGCCAGTCCAGACGCGCCGGGTGATCTCGATCCACCCGGCCGCGCTCAGATGCCAGTAATCCGGGCAATCGGGTGTCAATGGGACGAACCCGGCGGTGCTCGCGAGGATCACGCCCCCTGGCCTGATCACGCGGAGCGCCTGACGCAGGCAGCTCTCGATCTCCCGGAGCACACACAGCGTATTGGGCAGCAGGAAGCAGTCGTACCGATCACTCGGGATGACGGCCTCGGCGGCGGCGAGATCGCAGACATAAGTCGGCGTATGCGCCGGGTCGATGTCGACGCTGTCGACTCGATGCAGGTGATGACCATAACGCATCGTATACCCAGGCATTTGAATCTCGAGCACGTCACCCGTTATGAGCGCCTGGTGCGCCTCCAGGAATTTCGCCAGGTAGTACCGATCGACCGGTGTCCCACGATCAAAGCCGAAGTTCGTAGAGAACGGGGTGACTCGTCGGAGGTTTCCCCAGCGCGGCCAGCCCTTTCCGCGGATAAGGCAACGCAGCCGGGTGGTCCAGCGCGAACCGAGGAGGTGCTTGACCTCCTCACGCAAGACGTCGCTCATGCGTAGACAGCCAGATAGTCTGCCGCGACCTGGTCCATGGTCCGCGCCGGGGGTAGCGCCAGCCGCCAGCGATCGATGGTCCCCGCCGGGTTCTCGGCCATGTTACGAAGCGCGCCCGCGAGGGCCCTCCAGTCGCCGGGCGGGACCAGCCGTCCGTTGACGCCGTCCGTAACCAGTTCGGCGATCCCGCCGATGCGCGTGCCGATGACCGGCGTACCCACCGCGTGGGCTTCGATGGCGACCGTGGGGCCGCCCTCGAGGCACACGGCCGGACAGCAGAGGACATTGTAGTCCGCCAGCACGCGAAGCGCCTCGGTTTCACTCACGGCAGGGGCGAAGGTGACGCGTGGATCATTTGCTGCGAGCGCGCGGAGGTCGTGCTCGACGCCCCGCTCGACCCTATCTCGGACTGGGCCTCGAAATTCGACGCGGATCGGAACATCGGGGGGCAGGCTCGTCACCGCTCGCGCTAGGTCGTAGACCCCCTTGATGGTATCGAAACGACCAAGATATCCGACGACTACCGGCGGCACCGTGGGACGATCCTCTGGACCTGGTTTGCGCGTGACGTTTTCCTGACTCTGCCCGAGGCGGTTCAGGACGAGTTTGCTGCGGGGTGCTCCGTTGGCTATAACGGCCTCGAGGGCCCAGCGAGTGAGGAGTACGAACGTGTCGACAGTAGCCAGCATCTCAAGTTGCATCTCCCGATTTCGCGCAATGAGATCGCCCATGGCGATCACGGTGCCGACCTTGCCTGGCAGCCCGCGGGCGGCCCGACCAAGCGTAGGGGGAATCGCGCCGACGATCCGTGCGAGGGAGCGCGTGAGCCCGCGATGCTGGAGCTCACAGGCGGCGCACTTGGCCGGCACGCACACCCCATCGCAGAGGTGCTCCCCCCACCGCATCATGGTGCCGCGCTGGCAAACCCAGCCCAGGCTGCCGGCGTGGGTGGTCACAACCACACGGGCACCTGTAGCCTTCGCGGCCCGGAGCTCCGTCAGACCCAGGCCGGTGACGAAGGTGTGCATGTGAACGACGTCGGGTCGCTGAATCGCCAGCCAGGAATGGAACAGCTCAGCGCCCCGGACAACGACCTGTCCCTGGCATTCAGCGCGTGTCGGCTTGGCCGGGATCGGGTAGCGATAGACCGGTACGCCGTCATGTTTGTACACGCGCTCGCGGCCGTCCGCGGGATCCGGAGCCGCCACGAGCACCTCGTGACCCGCAGCGCGCAAGCGGCGGGATAGTCCCGCCACGTATACTTCCGTGCCGCCAGGGCGCTCGGGATAGTACCAGCCCACCGCCTGGACGATCTTCATTCCTTCACCGCGATCCACAGAATGATCGGCAGAACCAAGAAGCCGTAATTCAATGACGGCGAGGAGGACGCGATGGCCAACGCCCCTCCCGGCGAACTCCAACGGTGGGTGGCCAAGCGGCGATTGGCCTTGGTTCTAAGCATCCTGAAGGGAGGGCCGTCGTCGCGGCGACAGGCAGCGCGCAAACATGGGCTGACCGTGGCGGAGCTTGAGGCCTGGCGAGAGCGCTTCCTGCTGGCCGCGGAGAACGGGCTGCGGGCCCGGCCCCAACGACGAGCAGGCCCTCAAAGAGGAGCACATCACGCGTCCCGGAACCGGTTCGACAGGTCACCGAAGCGCGGGTCCGACGAGAGCTCGGTGTAGGCCGACACCTGTGCGTGCGCGGCCGACAGCGCCGGGATGAATGCCTCGGCATCGCGGCGGCGCGCCGCTTCGTAGGCTGTCAGGCGCTGCTTCGTGGCGATCGACGGCGAAGGGACGGGCAAACCGGTAAACTTCATCTCGGGTCGACTCTTACGTTGACACAGAGGGGCTTGCGGGTTACTCACTTTTCATTGAGCGATCGAGTGTTGAGCGGCGAAGCTTTCCTTGCAAGAAAAAAACCGTCGACTCCAACGTGTGCGGGTTGCCGATTAGTCGGCAATACAGCCGCAATCCTACTATCAGTAGGTTCTTAAACACGCCCTTGATCGTCTTAAAGGAGTAGCGATCCTCCGGGTCACGTCGCGACGCCACCTTTCGAACATCGAAGCCCCCGAACCGGAGCTGATCGACGACCTGACCGACGGTGTATTCCGTCACGTGATATTTGTTCATGAGAACCACTGATTTTCCAACTAAGGTCCTCAGTAGGTTATCGATGCGGAAGCGACTGGGCGTCGAGATGATCAAGTAACCATCAGGCCGCACTACTCGATCGAGTGACGCTAGCAGATACAATGGGTCAGGTACGTGTTCCCAGACGTTGTTACAGATTACTACGTCGAAATAGTAGTTAACAAAGGGCGGCTCGTAAGCATTACTGACCAGGAAGTCGATGTCAGTGAACAATGCCCGCGCCTGACGAATGGCGTGCACCGATCGATCCAGCGCTGTAACTTCTGCCCGCGGATAGGCCCCCTTGAAGGCTGCCGTGAGATGCCCTTCGCCGCAGCCGACATCCAGGATTCTCGCCTCTTCGGGGCAGTCGGCCATCGCGCTCGACAGCATTTCGAGTGTTAACTCGAGCCTACGCTGGTGAAAACTCGTTTCAAGGTTGTATTCCATCTTATAAGGATCGCCCTGAGCATACTCGTCTGATATCGAGATCTGATCCGGAGGCAGAAAGACCCAAAACCCATCGGGATGTATCGCAAATGGGGCTTGCCCGCTTCGCTCCGGCCAAACGTTCAACGGCACCCCATCCCCTGGATGGATCGGTCGCTTGTTTCGACAGTCGAAGTATTTGTCTGGCATTCCACGCGCCTCCTAACTCTGAACCGAAGGCGGGGGATGCTCCTGGCCCTGTTGACCGTGGCCTTGGCCGGACCTAAGGGCCGGCATCAGGGGCAGCGCACCCATTATCACTGGGGCATGACGGCGACGGAGCTGACCTTCGGCGGCCGGCGGGTGCAGGTGGGGTGTGCCCGCGTCTGGGGCAGGACCGGGAGGAAGAGATCTTGCCGTCGGTGGCGGCGTTTCTAGGCTGGGACCTGCTGACCGCGCGAATGATGCAGCAGCTCCTGGGCCGGGGTGTCGTTGGAGAGGCTCGATGCGGTGGCGCTGTTCGTGCGCTGCGTGGTGGTGGCCGGGCAGATCATGATCGTCGCCCCGGCGATCATGCGCGACGGAGAACACGATCGTGTGCACTGAACTCCTCCAAGATCTGCTCGTGCGTGGGCTCACCCTCGACGGGCGGTTGCCATGGTCTTCCGGCATGCCGCGAAGGCTGCCAAGACTACGAGCGTCCAAGGCCGCGACCAGTGGACCCGGCCCGCCTTGTACTCGCGCCAGATCGCTTCCACGGCACTGCGCTGGAGCCACTTCGTCGACGTGGTGGTTGCCTCGAGATCGGCCGCGTATTGTCTCATCCACAGTTCGAAGGGAAAGGTGAACCCCATCTTGGGTCGATCCCAGACTTCCCTGGGCAGTGAATCACCGAGGGCCTCGAGCAGTAACGGTTTCGGTCGGTCTCGGTCGAGCTTGAGCGCCGGGGGCAGGCCCATCACATATTCCACGAGCCTGTGGTCCAGATAAGGCACCCTGGTTTCTATGGAGTGGGCCATGCTCATGACGTCTGCGTCCTTGAGGAGTTGGTTCTGCAGGTAGTGGGTGAACTCGAGCTGCTCGAAGGCGCCGAGCGTCCCTCCGGTCCGCGCGTCATCGACTGGCGGCAAGGCGGGGCCCCAGGCTTCGAATTCCGGCTGACTGATGCCGAGCAGATCCTGGATCTGCCTCGGGCTGAATACCCCGCGCACGAGGAGATAGACGTTGTCGAGCGAGGGCTGCTCCAGGTATTTCAGCCGGTCCAAACCCAAGTGGCCCACCGCGGCCCCGCCGCGGAGCGCCGCCTTGATGAGCACCCGCCGCGCTTGTCCAGGCGCGGCGCTCAGGAGTCTCCGGAGGCGGTCGAGGGCCGCGCTCCAACGGAAGTGGCCATAGCCGAAGAATAGTTCGTCGCCACCCGCCCCCGAGAGAACAACCGTCAGGCTCGCCCGCTTTGCCGCCTCGGAGACGAAGTAGGTGTTCACCCCGTCCATCGTCGGCTCGTCCATCGCCGTGAAGATCCGTGGCATGTCGTCGAAGAGGTCATGAGCTCGAAGTACCACTTCGCGGTGAGCTGTTCCGTACCGCTCGGCCACCAGCCGGGCGTAGGGCGCTTCGCTATAGGTCGACTCTTCGAACGTGATGGACAGGGTGCTTACGGGGGCCCCGCGGAACTGACTGGCCAGCGCCACGAGCCCCGACGAATCGATCCCCCCGCTCAGGAACACGCCGAGCGGCACGTCGCTGACGAGATGGAGCCTGATCGAGTCCTCGAGAAGGGCGCGCGTGGTCGCCGCGGCCTCGCCGGGACTCACGGCCGCGGCAGGATCCGAGAGGCGCCACGAATACGCGGAGAGATCCCAATACCGTCGCAGGACCGCGCCCTGCCACTCCACAGTCAGGTAGTGCGCGGCGGGTAGGGCTGCCATATCCTTGACCGTCGTTTTCGGCACAGGCACGGAGCCAAGCTGAAGGAACCGGATCAGCGCTTCCGGTTCGGCCTCATCCAGGACCATGCCGCTTTTGAGGAGCGCTCGGACCTCGGAGGCGAAGATGAGCCGTTCCCGGTCCTGGTGGTAATACAGCGGCTTGATCCCGAAATGGTCCCGGGCCAGAAGCAATCGCGGGCGCGGGGCTGCTTCGAATAGCGCAAACGCGAACATTCCTCTTAGGTGCGCAACCACCGCTTCGCCCCAGACCGTGTAACCGCGGAGAATGGCCTCTGTGTCGGTCGCCGAGCGAAATGGCTCGCCGTGGCCTTCAAGCAGCTCCGTCCGAAGCTCGCGGTAGTTGTAGATCTCCCCGTTGTGAGCGATCCATAGTCGGCCGTCTGCGCTGCCCATGGGCATACGCCCCTGCGCCGACAAGTCGAGGATGGAAAGGCGGCGCGTTCCTAAGATCGCGCCTGGGCTCGAGCCGACATCGGGATAAGTGCGCAGATGCTCCCCGCCGCCGGCCTGAAGAACCGACGGCAACCCGACATCGCTGGCGAGTGAGGCCGGGACCAGAATCCCCCAGTCGTCCGGCCCTCGGTGGAACTCGGCGTCCATCATCCGAAGGACGGCCACAGCGTCCTCCACCGTCGGACGGCCGGTCAGTCTGAAGATTCCCGCAATCCCACACATGGCCCGGGCCTCCCGATGGACGTCAAGGGGCTGATCGTAGCATGCCCCAGGTCATGCAGGCCGCGGCCCGAGATAGCCCTGGGAGGAGTGCCACCGCTCCTGCCAGTCATCCACAGAACACATGGCGCCTGATCTGCCCGACCGGATCCTGGAGTGCGGCAGGGCAGTCCAGCTTGATTTCAGGACCCTTGAGAGGCGAAGTCGGCGTAATGCCTTCTCACCGCCTGGCAGCCGAAGCTCCGGTACCTCGCCACGAGCTTTCAGAAGCGACTGCGCGGTTCTGGGAACGACTGCCCGTGGTGCAGATCGCGGCGATCGCGCATGCTTCGCCGCAAGTACCTCGTCCGCTGCGCCGAATGTGCGTTGATGTTCCGAACGCCCACGACGAACCCCGAGAAGACCGCCCGCTTCTACCAAACGAAGTACGAGCAGGGATTCACAACGGATCTCCTCAATGAGCAAATGCTCGGGCGGCTGAAGACGACCGCGTTTAAAGGGACCGAAGAGGACTATGCGAGCTACATCGAAGTGCTGAGCGGTCTCGGCGTGGAAGGGAGGTTAAGTTCTCAAAGTGGGCAGCGGAGCGAATTCGCACCGTCCTCTCTTTGCGGGATGATGAGCTGGCTTGTATCGTCAGGCTTAACTGACAGGCGAACAGCGTCGTTTCACACCGTCGGGGTTACGGCCGGGGTTACGGCGCATGCCCCAAAACGGTTTGCCCGGTGCATCCAGGTCCATCAATTGCTCGTGGCGTCTCCCAGCAAGCAGGAACATATCGACGTCCGGGCCAGTGATGCCGTGCGCGGCCGCAGTGCGGCTCGGCGCTTCACGCCCGCGGAGTCCTTCACGGATTTCCGCTCCAGGCAAACTCCCTCTTGAGCTCGCCTTCTTCTGCGCGCCGCAGCCGCATATGAAGGGGGTATAGGGCCGGCAGGTTCAGGGGCAGGTTCGTGGCGACGCCGGCGTACTGGAAGCAGCCATCGTTGGGGGATGGAGAGATGACTCCACTCCTTTCAGCGCTCCAATAGCGCGATGCGGTACTATACACAAGGCGTGATGGCGGCGGACGATCTACGATTGCGCTTCGGCCGGCTAAGCCTCGCGTTGAGGCGCCCCGCGTTGAAGCGTCCTGCGCCGCCTGGGCTCGTTATTGCGCTCGGGCTCGCATCGGCCGTCGTCTGGTTCCTCGCGGACGACTGGATTCCGGCGGTTGCCCTTTGGATTCTGTGGGCCGGATGGCGCTACCTTCCGACGGGCGAGGGGCCGCCGGTGCTCCCGATGGCATACACCTTCCAGTGGATGCAGATCACCGTCGGCCTCTATTACTACGCGTTCACGGGCAACCGCCTCTCCGCGATGGTGTTCAGTGACTACCGGTCCATGGTGCTGATCGGGCTGGGATGCCTAGTCGCCCTGCTCCTCGGTCTGAAGTTGGGGGTCACTCTGGTCCGGCGCCAGCCGGGCGTGGTGCGTGCATCATCGGAAGCGTTCACTTGGCCGGTGCTGGTTGCGTGCTACGCGGTGGCGATCGCGTTGATCGGCACGATTCAGGAGTTGGCGTGGGATGTTCCGGTACTTACTCAGGGCATCCTGGCCCTGACCTATGGACGGTTCGCGCTGCTCTTCCTTATCTTCCATCGCCTGAGCCAGCCGCGAATCAGATTCGGTTGGATCGCCGTCCTCCTAGCAGGCGAGATCGTGCTCGGGTTCACCGGTTTCTTCGCAGGGTTCCGCGAGCCGATGATGATCGCGGCGATAGCGCTGACGGGGGCCTTCGACCGCCGGGAGGTGAAGCACTGGGTGGTACTCGGGGCAGTCGGCGTCGCAATGCTGGCGACAGGCGTGTGGTGGATGGGAATCCGAACGGAGTACCGCGGCGGTTTTGATGACGAGATGTTCGCCGCCTCCCGAGAGGCGCGCCTCGAACGCGTTGCGGAGCTCTCCTCGGAGTGGTGGAAGCGTTCCCCCTCCGAGATAGTCTCCGACATCGATATGTTCGTGGACCGGCTCTGGACGGTCTACTACCCGGCGCTGGCGCTGGATCTGGTGCCGGACGTGCTGCCGCATGAAAACGGTGCCCTCCTCTGGAAGGCTGTGCTGCACGTGTTGACCCCGCGCCTACTCTTCCCCGACAAGCCACCGTTGGAATCCGATAGCGAAATGGTGCGGAAGTACGCAGGCATCTGGGTGGGTGGCCAGGACGAGAACACGAGTATTGCGTTTGGTTACGCGGGAGAGTCGTACATCGACTTCGGGGTGCCCCTGATGTTTCTCCCCGTGCTGGCCTACGGCCTTTTGATGGGGACCGCCTACCAGTGGTTGTTTCGACTGATCCGGAGGCGAGAGCTGGCCAGCGCTGCGGCGGTGGCGATCTTCTGGATGGCCCTCTACCTCTTCGAGCGCTCGTGGATCAACATGCTCGGGCTCTCGGTCACACTCTTCGGATATCTCGGTGGTGGCGTGTTCCTCCTCGACCGCTTTCTGGGCCGGCATCGCGCATCCGGATCTCGGGCTCGCCTCCGACGGGTGCGACCCGACGTCGCGAGCACCTGACCCATTGGGGTGTTGCGCCAACCTCACACAGAGAGCATAGAGCTTGCGCATTTTGCACGTGACGCCGTACTTCGCTCCCGCATTCCGGTACGGGGGCCCTCCGCGGAGCATCTTGGGCCTGTGCCGGGCTCTGCAGCGCGCTGGCGTGGAGGTAGGGGTTTTCACAACCACCGCAAACGGCGATACGGCGTTGCCGACCTCGCCCGTTGGAGGAGACCGTTACGACGGCGTCCCTGTTTGGTACTTTCCCTGGGCTTTTCCTCGCCGTCTGTTCGGGGTGCGGGGGCTGGGGGAGGCGCTCGAGTCGGAGCTCGGCAAGTGCGATGTGCTGCACATCCATGGACTCTGGACTCTTCCGGGCTGGATCGCAACGCGGCGGGCACGGCGCGCGCACGTGCCCTACGTGATCTCTCCCCGCGGGATGCTCGATCCCTGGTCGATGGCGCACCGTCGGATCAGGAAGCGAATCGCGTACTGGATGGCTGACCGGTGGAATCTCAGGGGAGCAGCATTCCTCCACGCGACCTCGTCTTCTGAGGCCACTGCGATCCGGAACTGGACTCGAGGGGTTCCCATTGTCACTCTTCCAAACGGGGTCGATGTTCCCGAAACCCGCACCCTGGGAGCGTTTCGGCGGAGATTGAACGTGTCCGCGGACGCGCCCCTGCTGGTCTCACTCGGCCGGCTCCATGTGAAGAAGAGGCTGGATCTTCTCGCCGCCGCCTTCGAGCGGATCCTGCCCCTCCATCCGCTAGCTCACTTGGTGATCGCTGGCCCCGACGAGGGTGGCTATCGGCGCAAGGTGGAGTCTCGTTTTGCCGCGGTCAGCAGACGGGTACACTGGACCGGTGAACTGCAGGATGCGGAGAAGTGGGCGCTCTTGGCCGACGCTACCGCGCTCGTGATGTGCTCGGACTCGGAGAACTTCGGGCTGGCCGTGCTTGAGGCTCTGGCTGCGGGTGTCCCGGTTGTTGTCGTGGAAACCTGTCCCTGGGAAGAGGTGCAGGCTACCCGCTGCGGGTTCTGGGTGCCGCAGAGCGCCGAAGCCATTGCCGACGCCCTCCTCGCGTTGCTGCGGGATCCGGAAGGCGCCCGCGCCATGGGTGAGCGAGGAAGGGCTCTCGCCCGCGCCAAGTACTCGTGGGATGCGATCGCGCGCGCCATGGCTGACCGCTACGAGGCTGTGGTCGACGCTCGGAGCGGACGGGTCGCGGCACGATGAGCCCTACGTACGTCGTCCTGACCCCGGGCCTGACAGGCCGAGACGGTATCGCCAGGGCGTCGAGGCTTATAGTGAGGGCGCTACCTCTGCCAAAGACAACCGCCTCGGAGCACGTCAGGACGCTTGCCATGAATGATCCGCCAGGTATGCCATTCCCGAACGATCATTCGGGTGTGATTCACCTAGCCGGCGCCGGCGGAAAGAAGCCCCGCTTCGTCATGTCTGCACTGCTCGCCGTCCTTGGTCGTCCGCGGCCCCCAGAGGTGTTATGCCTTCACTTGCACATGAGTCCGCTAGCGTGGATGGTGGCAGGGAGGCGTTCGCGGCTGACTGCTTTCCTCCACGGCATCGAAGCATGGCGGCCCCTCGCGAAAATGGAGCGGTGGGCGTTGACCCGAGCAGACGTCCTCATTGCCAATTCCGAGCACACGGCTCGCCGCTTCCGCGAGGCGAATCCCGCGTTCGCCTCTCGGCCGATCAAGGTCTGCCACCTTGGAGTGGCGACGCGACCCGAGACGGCGGTGCCGCTGCTGGCGCAAGCGGACGAGCGCCCGGGGTCAGCGCCTTTTGCCCTCATCGTGGGGCGCATGGCGGCAGACGAGCGCTACAAGGGGCACGACCTCTTGATCGACATCTGGCCGCGGATCGCCGAGGAAATACCGGAAGCCAGGCTCGTAGTAGCGGGCGAGGGCGATGATCGGGCACGCCTGGAGAACAGGGCGGTGGAGTCGTGCAAGGGCGTGAGCTTCCTGGGCCACGTCTCCGACATCGCCCTCGAGGGGCTCTATCGTGACTGCGCGTTCTTCGTGATGCCGAGTCGCAACGAAGGATTTGGCCTGGTATTCCTGGAGGCCATGCGAGCGGGGAAGGCGTGCATCGGGGGCGTGGGTGCAGCGGCCGAGGTGATCGAGGACGGCGTTACCGGGTTCGTGGTCGAGCCCGACGAGCCGGAGCAGGTACTACAGGCCGTACTGCGGCTCTTCCGCGAGCCAGCGACCCGGGAGCGCATGGGCCAGGCGGGTGCCCTGCGGCTGGCGCGGAACTTCACCGAGGAGCATTTCCGCTGCCGCTTCCACGCGATCCTCGGCCTCGGGGCGGAGCCAGCATGACCGCGGTGCTTGGCATCAGCGCCTACCACGGCGACGCTTCTGCGGCGCTGGTGGTGGACGGCCGGCTCGTGGCCGCTCTCGAGGAGGAGCGCTTCACTCGGATCAAGCACTGGGCGGGCTTTCCGCGTGAGTCCATCCTGAGCTGTTTGCGCATCGCGGGGCTAGGCCCGCGGGACGTGGATCACGTCGCTATCGGCCGTAATCCCCGGGCCAACCTCTTGCGTAAGGCCGCCTTCGGGTTGCGGAACCGGCCGAGCCTACGGCTGGTCACAGACCGTGTGAAGAACTCTGGCCGAGTGCGGAGCGTAGCGGTCGCGATTGCCGAGACGCTCGAGGTCGAGCCGGAGCACGTGAGACGGCGGGTGCACTGGGTGGAGCATCACCCGGCCCACCTGGCAAGTACGTTCTTCGTCTCTCCATTCGGACAAGCGGTGGTGTGCGCGATCGACGGGTTCGGGGACTTCGTGAGCACGTCGTGCGCAGTCGGGGAAGGGCCCAGGCTGCGCATCCTGGATCGCGTGTACTTCCCGCACTCGCTCGGCCTGGTGTACTTGGCGATCACCCAGTACCTCGGATTCCTGAAGTACGGCGACGAGTACAAGGTGATGGGGCTGGCCCCCTACGGAAAGCCCGAGTACACGAGCGTGCTACGCCGGTTGATTCGACTGGAAGGGAACGGAAGATTCTCGCTCGATCTCTCCTACTTCAGGCACTGGTCCGAGGGGATCAGCATGAGCTGGGGCGATGGTGAGCCAACGATGGAGCCGGTCTACACGCCGAAGCTCGAAGCGCTCCTGGGGCCGGCGCGCCGCCCGCAGGATTCTCTTGAGCCTCGGCACGAGGCCATCGCGGCCTCCCTGCAGGTGGTGTTCGAGGAAGCGGCTTTTCATGTTCTCCGCGCGCTGCACAAACGGACCGGGCTATCGCGCCTCTGCCTCGCGGGGGGCTGCGCCATGAACAGCGTCTTCAACGGCAAGATTCGCGAGCAGACGCCCTTCCAGGAGGTGTACGTTCAGCCCGCGGCCGCCGACAACGGGACGGCTTTGGGGGCGGCCCTCTACGTATGGCATCAGCTCCTCGGTCGGCCGCGTGGGTTCGTCATGAACCACGCGTTCTGGGGGCCTGCGTTCGGGCCGGATGCAGTCCGTGCGGCCGTTCGGGCCCGGAGCGCGGAGCTGGACCGGCTCTGGTGCCGGGTCCGGGAGATCGCCGACGACGAGGAGCGCTGCGGGTGGACGGCCGAGCGGATCGCCGAGGGCAAGATCGTCGGGTGGTTTCACGGGCGGATGGAGTGGGGGGCTCGGGCGCTGGGGAATCGGAGTATCGTGGCCGACCCGCGGCGGGCGGACATGCGCGACATCATCAACGCGAAGATCAAGTTCCGCGAGAAGTTCCGGCCGTTCGCCCCGTCGATCCTGGAAGAGGCGCTCGACGAGTACTTCGTCGGGGCGGTGCCCGACCCGTTCATGATCCAGGTCTATCCGATCCGACCGGAGAAGCGCGCCGTGATCCCGGCGGTCACACATGTGGATGGATCGGGACGGCTCCAAACCGTGAACCGATCCACCAATCCGCTGTACTGGGAGCTGCTGAAGGCCTTCGAGAAGGCGACCGGGGTGCCGGTGCTCCTCAACACTTCGTTCAACGAGAACGAGCCGATCGTCCACGAGCCGGAGGAGGCGCTGGACTGCTTCCTGCGCACGGACATGGACGTCTTGGTGATGGGAAGCGTCGTGATCGAGAAGGGGGCAGGAGGATAGATGATGCCAGGTTCACGGATCGCGATCACGGGTGGGGCCGGGTATATCGGATCGCTCCTGACCGGAGAGTTGCTCCGACGTGGCCACCAGGTGAGGATCCTGGACACCCTCCTGTTCGGGGGGGAGTCGTTGCTCGGGCACCTGGCGCACCCGGGCTTCGCGTTCCGTAAGGTCGACGTGGCGGATCGTAAGAACGATCTGGTGCCGCTCCTGGAGGGCGTCGAGATCGTCTTCCATCTGGCGGCGATCGTGGGGTTCCCGGCGTGCCAGCAGATCGGGGAGCAGGCCGCGTGGCACTACAACGTGGAGGCGACCCAGCGGGTGTTCCAGGCCGCCGAGACGGCCGGGGTGTCACGTATCGTCTTCGCGTCGACCTACAGCAACTACGGCATCGCGGAGGGCGGAGCGCCGGTCACCGAGACGAGCCCCCTGCGCCCGCAGTCGCTGTACGCGCGAACGAAGATCGCCTCGGAGGAGTATCTGCTCGAGCAGGGGCGCCGCTCACCGGTGACGGTCGTCGTCCCGAGATTCGCGACGCTGTACGGCATCTCGCCGCGCACGCGATTCGATCTCATCGTGAACCAGTTCGTGCTGGAGGCGCTCACGAAGCGGAAGCTGGTCATCTACCAGGGCGACTACACCCGGTCGTTCATCCACGTGGGCGACGTGGTCGATGCCCTCATCCAGATCGCGGAGGCACCCGCGGAGCGGGTCCGGAACGAGATCTTCAACGTCGCGGCGGCGAATGGCAACTATTCGAAGCTGGCGCTGGTGGAGCTCATCCGGAAGAACGTGCCCGCCCTCGAAATCGAATATCGCGACCTGAGCTTCGGCGAGGACATGCGCGACGTGGCCGTGTCCTGCGAGAAGATCGGTCGCGTCCTCGGGTTCAGGGCTCGCCATGGGGTCGAGGACGGGATCATCGAGATCCGGGACGCGATCGACAGTGGCCTGATCAAGGATCCGTCCTCCGCGAAGTACCGCAACCACCAGTTCATCGTGAACTGAGCGAGGCCCGCGTGGATCTCCGTGACAAGCGCATCCTGATCACCGGTGGCAGTGGGTTCCTGGGCTCTCACGTGGTGAAGGCGCTCGAGGGCAGGGGCTGTCGACAGCTGTTCGTGCCGCGGAGCCGTGATTACGACCTGCGTCGGGAAGCGGACGTGGAGCGGGTTTACGTGTGGTCCCGTCCCGACGTCGTGATCCACATGGCGGCCATCGTCGGAGGGATCGGCGCGAACCAGGCCTCTCCGGGCCAGTTCTTCTACGACAATTTGATGATGGGGTCGCTCCTGATGGAGCATGCGCGTCGGGCTCAGGTGGGCAAGTTCGTGGCCGTCGGCACGATCTGCTCGTACCCGAAGATGACCCCGATCCCCTTCCGGGAAGAAGATCTGTGGAATGGCTATCCGGAGGAGACCAATGCTCCGTATGGCCTGGCCAAGAAGATGCTGCTGGTCCAGGCGCAGGCCTATCGCCAGCAGTATGGCTTCAACGCGGTTTATCTCCTCCCGGTGAACCTCTACGGTCCCGGAGACAACATCGACCCGAAGTCCTCCCACGTGATCCCGGCGCTGATCAAAAAGTGCCTGGACGCGATCGATCTCGGCCAGCCCGAGATCGTGTGCTGGGGCGACGGGACGCCGACGCGCGAATTCCTCTACGTCGAGGACGGTGCGGAGGGCATCGTGCT
>Ga0070708_100001458_pt1 | contig 18061 bp, 11 predicted proteins | sample KBSK5503metaG_FD_65469 | JGI IMG/M metagenome (GOLD analysis project Ga0070708, IMG submission 65469) | Corn, switchgrass and miscanthus rhizosphere microbial communities from Kellogg Biological Station, Michigan, USA - KBS K5-50-3 metaG | ecosystem: Host-associated > Plants > Roots >... | reverse complement strand
AAGGACTACGTCGTGATGAACGGCGAGATCCTGATCGTGGACGAGTTCACCGGCCGCATCCTGCACGGCAGGCGCTACAACGAGGGCATGCACCAGGCCATCGAGGCCAAGGAAGGCGTGCAGATCAAGGACGAGAACCAGACCCTCGCCACGATCACCCTGCAGAACTACTTCCGGCTCTACGACAAGCTGTCCGGCATGACCGGCACCGCCGTGACCGAGGCCAACGAGTTCCACCAGATCTACAAGCTCGGCGTGATCCCGATCCCGACCAACATGCCGATGATCCGCGACGATCAAGCCGACGTCATCTACCAGACGGCGCAGGCCAAGTTCGAGGCGTGCGTCGAGGACATCGCCGAGCGCCACCAGGCCGGGCAGCCGGTCCTGGTCGGCACCACCAGCGTGGAGAAGTCCGAGATCCTGTCGAGGATGCTCAAGCGGCGCGGCGTCCCGCACGAGGTGCTGAACGCCAAGTACCACGAGCGTGAGGCGACGATCGTCGCCCAGGCCGGGCGGCGCGGCGCGGTCACGGTGGCCACCAACATGGCCGGCCGCGGCACCGACATCATGCTCGGCGGCAACCCCGAGTTCATCGCCGACGCCGAACTGCACCAACGCGGCCTGTCCCCGGTGGAAACCCCGGAAGACTACGAGATGGCCTGGCCGGAAGCGGTGGCGAAGGCCAAGCGCGCGGTGGCCGAGGAGCACGAGGAGGTCGTCGAGGCGGGCGGCCTGTACGTGCTCGGCACCGAGCGGCACGAGTCGCGCCGCATCGACAACCAGCTGCGCGGCCGGTCCGGGCGCCAGGGCGACCCGGGGGAGAGCCGGTTCTACCTGTCGCTCGAAGACGACCTGATGCGGATGTTCAACTCCGAGCGCGTCGGGGCGATCATGGAGCGGCTGAACATCCCGCCGGACGTGCCGGTCGAGTCCAAGGTGGTGACACGGGCCATCAGGTCCGCCCAGACCCAGGTCGAGCAGCAGAACTTCGAGATCCGCAAGGACGTGCTCAAGTACGACGACGTGCTGAACCGGCAGCGCCAGGTCATCTACGGCGAGCGCCGCAAGGTGCTCGAGGGCGCCGACCTGCACGAGCAGATCCGCGAGATGGTCGACGAGGTGACCGCCGGGTACGTGCACGGCGAGACCGAGGACGGCTACCCGGAGGAATGGGACCTGGACAAGCTCTGGCAGGCCTTCCGCCAGCTGTACCCGATCAGCCTCTCCGTCGACGACGTCATCGAGGAGGCGGGCGGCGACCGGGCCGGGCTCACCGGCGAGTTCCTCACCGAGGCCATCATCGCCGACGCGCAGGGCGCGTACGAACGGCGGGAGCAGGAGTTCGGTTCGGAAGTCATGCGCGAGCTCGAACGCCGCGTGGTGCTGTCCGTGCTCGACCGCAAGTGGCGCGAGCACCTGTACGAGATGGACTACCTCCGTGAGGGTGTCGGCCTGCGCGCCTACGGCCAGCGCGACCCGCTGATCGAGTATCAGCGCGAGGGCTACGACATGTTCGGCGCCATGATGGATGGCATCAAGGAAGAGTCGGTCGGCCTGCTGTTCAACCTGGAGGTCCAGGTCCAGGAGAACCCGATCGTAGAGGAGACGGCCGAGGCCGGCCCGGTGCCGCCCGGCGCTCCGGTGGACACCGTTCCGCCTGGCTACGCCGCTCCCGGCGGTGCCATCGCGGGCGGTGCTGCTCCTGGCGGTGCTGTTCCTGGCGGTGCTGTTCCTGGCGGTGGCGCGTCCGGCCGTGGGGTGCCCGGCCGTGGGGTGCCCGCGCAGGGCGGCCCTGCGGGGACGTCGGCCCGCGGTGGCGCGCCGGCCGGTGCCGGTGCCGGTACCGGACGCGCCGGTCAGAGCGGGACCACGGCGGCGAAGCGGGACGGCCGCGCCGGCGGCGCCCAGGCGCAGCGACGAGACGGCCGGACCAGCGGCGGCGCCCACGCCCGGCGGCCCGGAACGCCCGCAGGCGGCCAGGGCACGCCCGTCGGCCAGAACACTCCGGCCGGCCAGAACGCGCCCGTCGGCCAGAACACTCCGGCCGGCCAGAACGCGCCGATCCCCGCCGGATTCGCCCCGCGGCGGCGGCAGCAGCCGCTGCAGTATTCCTCGCACGGCGAAACCAGGCAGGGACCGGGGGCGCAGGATGAATTCGCGCACGTCGGGCGCAACGACCCCTGCCCGTGCGGTTCGGGCCGCAAGTACAAGCGCTGCCACGGCGACCCCCGGGAGCGCGGGGACGCCTAGAGCACCTTCGGTGCCACGTCTGCCCCGGCCTCAGCCCGCCTCGATCTGGGTGCAGAGCCATCGTGGCGGGCGGGCCGGCCGGCCGGGAGCGGGGTGCCGAGCGGGCACGTGTTCCAGGCGCATGGCCAGCGCCTTTGACCGAGTTCCGAAGCTCACAACCACGGTCATCTCCACCACGCGTGCCGTCGGCCGTGACGTCACGACGCGCTGGATCCTGGGCCGCCGATCCGGCCCGAGCTCATGGGTGAGGTGGTCGATCTGAGCCCGGACGGGTTCGGTCGTCCAGGGGATGACCTGCCTCGACGGCCGGGCGCCCGCCAGTATTTCGACGAGCACCTGGGCGAACTGCCTGGGCCACGCATTGGCCCGGCCAGCCAGGGCCCCGCCCGCGCCGGCCCGGCCCGCGCTGGCCTCGCCCGCGCTGGCCTCGCCCGCGCTGGCCTCGCCCGCGCTGGCTGGCGCGGCGTCGGCGAGAGCCGCGCAGTCGGCGGCCTGGTCCCCGTCGGCCCTCGAGTTCGCCGCGGCCACCATGCCAGCGGCCACCACGCCGGCGGCTGCCATGCCAGGGGCCGTCGCAACGGCGGCCACCACGCCAGCGGCCGGGCAGGCGGCGCCGTGGGTCTCGCAGTCGTAGGGCGGCCAGCCAGCGGGGACCGTGATCAGCCGCGGCCCGGACGAGGCGGGCAGCCCGGGCGGTCCCGCCGGCTCGGGCGCGAGCGGCGTGTCCTGGCCGTCCTGGCCTATGGCAGCCGGGCGGCCGTCCTGGCCGATGGCAGGCGAGCGGTCGGGCGTGAGGGTCGACGGCATATTCAGCCTTCCGGGTCCGGAGAATGCGAACGACCGCGAACGCGCGTGGCGTCCGCATTCGTGTCAGGCTCCGGCTGGACCCGTTTGTACCGCACGCCACCGACATTCTCGCGTTCTGCCTGGTCACTGACCCTTCACAGACCGGACGAGCGGCGTTCCCCGGGTAGACGAATAGCCGTTTAACATTGTTATTGTGATTAATGGTGCGAAATTCCGGGGCGTGATCACGGACTGGGGCGGGGTGCTGACTACCCCGATCCTGACCACGGTCCAGTCCTGGATCCAGGCCGACGGCATCGACTGGAACAGCTACCGGACCGTGATGCGGGCGTGGGTCACCGACGCCTACGGTCCCGACGCCATCGGCAATCCGGTCCACGCGCTGGAGCGCGGCGAATACACGGGTCCCGAGTTCGAGCAGATCCTCGCCGGCCATCTGTGCCGCCTCGACGGCGGGTCCGTGACCGCCGACGGCCTGCTCCAGCGCATGTTCGCGGCCGGCGCACGGGTCCCGGCTATGTACGACCTGATCCGCGCGGTGCGAGCGGCCGGCCTGCGCACGGCCTTGCTGTCCAACTCCTGGGGGTGCGACGAGTATCCGCGCGCGGACTTCCCCGGGCTGTTCGACGCGGTCGTGATCTCCGGCGAGTGCGGCATGCGCAAACCGGAAGAGGCGATCTTCCGGCACGCGGCAGAAGGCCTGGGCTTGGACCCGGGGGAGTGCGTCTTCATCGACGACCTCGAGGCGAACGTGGCCGCGGCGGTCGCGTGCGGCATGACCGGCGTGCACCACACCGACGCGGCGCAGACGGCGGTAGCGCTGCAGGACCTGCTCGGCGTCCCGCTCGGCGAGGCCGCGCGGAACCCCTGAGCGCGGAACCCCTGAGCGCGGACCCGTGAGCCCGGACCCCTGAGCGCGGAACCGCTGAAATCCAGGCCGCAACACGATGCGATAACCGCCGGGCGTCGCGATGGCGGCCGGACTAGCCTGTGAGGCGTGCCGGACTATCCGCATCCCTCCAGCGAGGGCCGGTCGGCGAACATGAAGGCCAACCGGCGGACGGACACCAAGCCCGAACTGGCGCTGCGGCACGCCCTGCACCGGCTCGGCTACCGCTACCGCAAGGACTACCGGCTCGACCTGGAGAGCGGCCGGCGGGTTCGGCCTGACATCGCGTTCACCGCGCGGAAGGTGGCCGTCTTCGTGGACGGCTGCTTCTGGCATGCCTGCCCGGAGCACGGATCCAAGCCGCGGGCGAACGAGTGGTACTGGGGCCCGAAGCTGATCAGGAACGTCGAGCGCGATCGGGTCACCGACGCGGCCCTGATCCTGGCCGGCTGGACCGTGGTCCGGCTCTGGGAGCACGTACCGCTCGACGAGGCCGTCGCCACCGTGGTCACCGCCCTCACCGCGACCAGCGCCACCGGCCACACCCGGCCCGAGGCGCCCCGGCGCGAGTCCGCGCAACCAGACCACGACCGGCCGCGGGAAAGCCCAGCCCCGCCGGACGACTCGCTTAGCTAACGCCCCGGCGGTTGTGGCAGACTCTGGGGCACCATGCGCGTGTTCCTGCCCTCGACGCTGCCGGCGCTGGCCCAGGCCCTGCAGGCCGGCCACATCGCCCAAGGTCAAGGCGCAAGCCCAGGCCCAGGCCCAGGCTCCGGCGCGGACCCGGACGCCAGCTCCGGCCCGCTGGCCGGGTACGCGGTCACGCCCACGCTGCGCGAGGCGTACGCGAGCGGCGACGAGGAGGAACTCGAGCACACCGCGATGACCGAGGCGGCGCGCGCGTCCCTGCGGATGCTCGCCGACGATCCGGCCGCCCCGCCCCGCCGCGTCGTGCTCGCCGCCGAGATCCCGGCGGATCAGGTCAGGCTGGACGCGCGCCGCCAGGAGCCCGCCCGGGTGCTGATCGACGCGGCGGTCCCGCTGACCCGGCTGGCCTCGGCACACGTGGACGACGCGGAGGCCGGCGCGGACGTGCGCGCCGCGGCCGACGCGCTGCCCGCCGCCGACGCGGGTGACGAGGACGCCAGGTTCGCCGTGGACGGGGCCGAAGGCCACGAGCTCGGCTGGTACGCCACCCAGGAACTGTCCTACCTGGCGGAATGACCGGCGCGGTGTCTTATGCGAAGGTTCGCGGTAGGAAGAACCCGCGCAGGTTGCTGCCCGTGCGACCGGCACCGGCCGCTCGCGCAGGCCCAGAAGGCCTGCACTCGCGGCCGGTCTTGCCTAACGCTCACGGAATGATCTACCGCCCGGTCGTGTCACCATACAGGTATCCACTCCACCACCCCGGGAGCGATTGACATGGACGCCGTCTCCAGGACCCCCGTGCCGGTCAACGAGCCGGTCAGGCAGTACCAGCCGGGCAGCCACGAGCGGGCCGCGCTGGAAAGCAAGATCAAGGAACTAGCAGGCCAGCGGGCCGAACTCACCATGACCATCGCCGGGCGCCAGTACCTGCCGTCCGGCGAGAAGATCGACGTGGTCCAGCCGCACAATCACGCCCACGTGCTCGGCCAGTACGGCAACGCGACCGACGTGGACGTGGCCGCCGCGATCTACGCGGCCAAGCAGGCCGCGCCCGGCTGGCGCGCGCTCAGCTTCGACGACCGCGCCGCGATCTTCCTCAAGGCGGCCGAACTGCTGGCCGGCCCGTGGCGCGCCACCCTCAACGCGGCCACCATGCTCGGCCAGTCCAAGTCGCCGTTCCAGGCGGAGATCGACGCGGCCTGCGAGCTGATCGACTTCTGGCGCTACAACGTCTACTACGCGACCAAGATCCTCACCGAGCAGCCGGAATCGGCGCCCGGCACGTGGAACCGGATGGAGTACCGTCCGCTCGAGGGCTTCGTGCTGGCCATCACGCCGTTCAACTTCACCTCGATCGCGGGCAACCTGCCGACCGCGCCCGCGCTGCTCGGCAACGTGGTGGTGTGGAAGCCGTCGCCGACCCAGCAGTTCTCGGCGCACTACCTCATGCGCCTGCTCGAGGCGGCTGGGCTGCCGCCCGGCGTGATCAACCTGGTCACCGGGGACGGGCAGGCGGTGTCCCAGGTCGCGCTGACCCATCCCGACCTGGCCGGCATCCACTTCACCGGCTCGACCGCGACCTTCCAGCACCTGTGGCGGACCGTCGGCGAGAACATCGCGCGGTACCGGAACTACCCGCGGGTGGTGGGCGAGACCGGCGGCAAGAACTTCGTGATCGCGCACCCGTCGGCCGACCCGGCCACGATCGCGGCCACGCTGGTCCGCGGCGCGTTCGAGTACCAGGGGCAGAAGTGCTCCGCGGCCTCCCGCGCCTACCTGCCCGAATCGCTGTGGCGCGGCATCCGCGACGACTTCATCGCCCAGGTCCAGTCGCTGACCATGGGCGACGTCGCCGCCGACCTGTCGCTGTTCATGGGCGCGGTCATCGACGCCCGGGCGTTCGCCAAGCACGCCGCCGCGCTCGAGCGGGCCGGGAACACGGCCTCGATCCAGATCCTGGCCGGCGGCACCGCCGACGACTCCGAGGGCTACTTCGTGCGGCCGACGGTACTCCAGGGCGAGGACCCGGCCGATGAGATCTTCACCACCGAGTACTTCGGCCCGATCCTGGCCGTGCACGTCTACCCGGACGCCTACCCGTCGGCCTACGACGAGGTGCTCGCCCAGGCCGCTGACGTCGCTCCCTACGCGCTGACCGGCTCGATCCTGGCCACGGACCGCGCGGCCATCGCGAAGGCGTCCGACCTCCTCAGGTACTCGGCGGGCAACTTCTACATCAACGACAAGCCCACCGGCGCGGTGGTGGGCCAGCAGCCGTTCGGCGGCGCCAGGGCCAGCGGCACCGACGACAAGGCCGGTTCGGTGTTCAACCTGATCAGGTGGGTGTCTGCCCGCGCCATCAAGGAAACCTTCGTCCCCCCGTCCGACTACCGCTACCCTCACATGGGGTAACCGATCGCAGCGGAGGACGTCATTTATCGGCTGGTTCTGTGGAATATCGACCTGACCCTGGTCGATGTCGCCCGGGTGATGCGGGCGGCGTACGCCGAGGCGTTCCCGGCGATAACCGGCAGGCCGCTGATCAAGCTGCCGCAGACGGCGGGCCGGTCGGAGTCGGAGATCTTCTTCGACGCGCTCGCGCTCAACGCCGCCGACGTGAGCGCGGGCGGCGAGACCGAGCGCCTGCTCGACCGGTTCAGCGCCGAACTGGCCGCCGCCCTCGAGGTCCGGCGCGACGACCTGGTCCGCCAGGGCCAGTTGCTGCCCGGCGCGGCCGAGGCGCTCGCGGCCGTGGCCAAGCTCGACGACGTGGTGCAGACCGTGCTCACCGGCAACAGCAAGTCGAACGCGATGCTGAAACTGCGCGCGTTCGGTCTCGATGGTTTCGTCGATTTCGACGTCGGCGGCTACGGTCATGAGGCCTACCCCAAGGGCACCCTGCTCCGGGTGGCCAGGGAGCGGGCGTCCGACAAGCACAAGGTGACGTTCGGCGAAGACGTCACGGTGTACGTGGCGGACTCGCCCAGGGACGTGGACGCGGCCAGGATCGGCGGCGCGCGGTCGCTCGCGGTGGCCAGCGGCCGGGCCAGCGCGGCTGAACTGCGGGAGGCGGGCGCCAGCGCGGTGCTGCCCGACCTTACCGACACGGCCGGCCTGACCGCCCTGATCGCGCGCCTCACCGACCCGTCGCACTGAACCGCCGGGCCGCTGAGCCCGAAATCACATGATCTGTCCCACAACGTGGTTCGACGGGCGTTGCCAGCCGCGCCGGGATGGCACGATGCTGGGAGGATGCAAGCGAGCGAGGGCGATCTGACCAGCCACGGCTACGGCACGGTGCTCTGGGAACCGGACGACAAGACGATCCGCGCCGCCAGGGTCACCCGCTTCATGAACTGGCTACAGGCCCGCGGCACGACGCACCCCCGCGACTACCAGGATCTATGGCAGTGGTCGGTGGCGCGGCCCGGCGAATTCTGGTCGGCGGTCTGGGACTACTTCGACGTGCTCGGCGACCGGGGCGACGGGCCGGCGCTGGCCGGCGAGGTCATGCCGGACGTGCGGTGGTTCGAGGGTGCCACACTGAACTACGCCCGTAACGCGCTGAGAACCGCGTGGACCGATCCCGACCGCACGGCGCTTATCTATGATTCCGAACGGGCCAGGGCCGGGAGCATCAGCTACGGCGAACTTGCCCGGGAGGTGGCGCGCGTCGCGCGCGGCCTTCGTGCGCTCGGCGTGGGCCGCGGCGACCGGGTCGCGGCCTTGCTGCCGAACGTCCCCGAGGCCGTCATCGGCCTGCTCGCCGCCGCGAGCCTCGGCGCGATCTGGTCCTCGTGCTCGCCTGACTTCGGCGCGCGCAGCGTCATCGACAGGTTCGCGCAGATCGAGCCCAAGGTGCTCATTGCCTGCGACGGCTACGGCTACAACGGCAGGGAGTTCTCCCGGGCGCAGATGCTGGACCAGGTGCTGACCGCCCTGCCCGGCCCGCCCGCGGTGGTCATGGTCACCTTGATCGGCGAGTCCGGCGACACGCCCGGCGTGCTGCAGTGGGAGGACCTCGGCGCGGCAGCTGATCACGACCACGAGCCGGAGTTCGAGGAGGTGCCGTTCGCGCATCCGCTCTGGGTGGTCTACTCCTCGGGCACCACCGGGCTGCCCAAGCCGATCATGCACGGTCACGGCGGCATCGTCCTGGAGCACCTCAAGGCGCTCGCGTTCCATCAGGACCTGCACCCGGGTGACATCTTCACCTGGTACACCACGACCGGCTGGATGATGTGGAACTACCTGGCCGGCGGGCTGCTGGCCGGCCTGACGATCGTGCTGTACGACGGCAGCGCCACCTACCCGGATACGGACCGGCTGTGGCGGCTGGCGGCCGAGCATGGCGTCAACTACCTGGGCGTCGGCGCGCCCTACCTGGTCGCCTGCATGAAGGCCGGGCTGCGCCCGGGCGCCGACACCGACCTGTCCGCCCTGCGCGCCATCGGCTCGACCGGGTCGCCGCTGCCGCCGGAGGCGTTCGGCTGGGTGTACGAGCACGTCAAGCGGGATCTGCTGCTCGGGTCCTTCGCCGGCGGCACCGATGTGTGCACCGGGTTCGTCGGGCCGTGCCCGCTGCTGCCGGTGCGGACCGGCGTGATCTCAGGCCGCTGCCTGGGGGCCGCGGTCGAGGCCTACGACGAATACGGCAAGTCGGTCACCGGCCAGGTCGGCGAGCTGGTGATCACCCAGCCGATGCCGTCGATGCCGGTCGGCTTCTGGAACGATCCCGGCGGGGTCAGGTACCGGGAGAGCTACTTTGACGTGTACCCCGGCGTGTGGCGGCACGGCGACTGGATCGAGTTGCTGCCCGATGGCGGCTGCATCATCTTCGGCCGCTCCGACGCCACCCTCAACCGTGGCGGCGTCCGGATGGGCACCAGCGAGTTCTACCGCGTCGTGGAGGGTTTCGCCGAGGTCGGCGATAGCCTGGTCGTCGATACCGGACGACTCGGCGCCGAGGGACGGCTGATCCTGTTCGTGGTGCCGGCCGCGGGATCGGCGCTGGATGAGGACCTGAAGAGCAGGCTCCGCGCGGCGCTCCGGGCCCAGTTGTCGCCCCGGCACGTGCCCGACGAGATTTACCAGGTGCCGGGCATACCGCGGACCTTGTCCGGTAAGAAGCTCGAGGTCCCGGTGCGTAAGATCCTGCACGGCACGGACCCGGAGCGCGCGGCCGACCCGAACGCGCTGGCCGATCCGGACGTGCTCAGGTACTTCGGCAAGTTCCAGGGAGAGAACCCCGCAGGCTAACACGGACACAAAGGAGTGGACGCGATGCCGGACGGTTACGCGGACGAGGTCAGGGACGCACTCCTGGCCAAGGCGCACCAGGCGTGGCAGGACGATCCCGCGCTGGACGCGCAGGCGCTCGGTCCCGGAGAACAGGGCGAAGGGAGCGACGACGATAGCGTCGCGAGCTATCTGTGCGCTTACTACCAGCGCGTCGCGACCGAGGACCTGGCCCCGCCGTCGCGGCTGGCGGCGGTGGCCGAGGCCCACGCCCGCCTCGGCCTGCGCCGGCCGCAGGGCCGCGCCCTGGTCCAGGTCCGCGAGCCGGGACAGGCGCACCTGAACCCGGTGAGCCGCGGCGGCCTGGTCGTGGACATCGTCACCGACGACATGCCTTACCTGGTCGACTCGGTCACGACCGAGCTGAACCGGCACGACGCCGAGATCGAGCTGCTGGTGCACCCGCTGCTGCGGGTGCGCCGGGACGTGACCGGGGCGCTGCGCGGCATCCTCGGCGTGTGCGGCGACGACGCGGATGCCCAGGACGAGCCGGGCAGCGGCGGCTCGGCCGCCGCCGACGAGATGACCGAATCCTGGATCCACGTCGAGCTCGAGCCGCCCCGGGACAAAGTGACCGCCGACCAGCTCGCGGCGGACCTGCGCCAAGTGCTCGAGGACGTGCGGGTGGCCGCCGAGGACCAGCCGCGGATGGACGCGGTGGCGCGCGGGCTGGCCGACGACCTCGGCGGGGCGCCCGGCAGCGACGAGGCCGAACACGGCGACCTGCTGCGCTGGCTGGCGGACGGCAACTTCATCTTCCTCGGCTACCGCGAGTACGACCTGGTGCGGACCGAGAACGGTACCGGCCTGCGCCCGGTGCCCGGCACCGGGCTCGGCATCCTCCGCCACGACCGGCGGGGCCGGCCTGCGCTGCGCAAGCTGTCGACTCAGGTGGTGCGGAGGGCCCAGGACCCGGCCGAGCGGCTCGTGCTGGCCAAGGCGAACTCCAGGTCGACCGTCTACCGGGCCAACTACCTGGACTACGTCTCGGTCAAGAAGCTCGACGCGGCCGGCACGGTGACCGGGGAGTTCAGGTTCCTCGGCCTGTACACGCACGCCGCCCACACCGCGCCCATCGCCAGCGTGCCCGTGCTCCGGCGCAAGCTGGGTCAGGTGCTGGCCGCCGCCGGGCTGTCCCGGGACAGCTACGACGGGAAGGACCTGGCCGAGATCCTCGAGGACTATCCGCGCGAGGAGTTGTTCGAGATCTCGGCGGACGAGCTCACCCCGATCGCGCTCGGCGTGCTGCGGCTGAGCGAGCGCAAGCAGACCAGGCTGTTCCTGCGCCGGGACCGATACGGGCGCTACATGTCCTGCCTGGTATACCTGCCGCGGGACCGGTACACCACCAGGATCAGGCTGCGCGCGCAGGGCATCCTGTCCGAGGCGCTGCACGGGGTCTCGGTGGACTACAGCGCCACGGTCGGCGATTCGGCCCTGGCCCGGCTGTACGTGGTGGTCTGGGGGGCCAGGGGACGGCCGGTGCCGCAGGTGGACGCGGTCGCGCTCGAGCGCAAGCTGGCCGCCGCGGTCCGCTCCTGGGACGAGGACCTGGCCGCCGAGGCGACGCGCGTGCTCGGCGAGGAGCGGGCCAGGCAGGTGCTCGACCTGTGCGGCGCGAGCATTCCCGAGACGTACAAGGCGGACGTCTCGGCCCAGGACGCGGTGGGCGACCTGGCCACCATGCTCGGGCTGCGCGAGTCGGGGACCGAGTTCGCGGTGCGGCTAGTGGAGCACCCGGAGCGGTGGACGCTGGTGGTGTACCGGTCGGGCACGCCGATCACGCTGTCCGACGTGCTGCCCCAGCTGCAGCACATGGGGCTCGAGGTGGTGGACGAGCATCCGTACCAGTTCGCCGGGAGCTCGAGCCACGGCTCGTTCTGGATCTACGAGTTCGGCCTGCGGCCCCCGGCCGCCGCCGTGTCCGGCAGCCTGCGCGAGATCTTCGAGCAGGCGCTGACCGCGCTGTGGCAAGGCCAGACCGAGGACGACGGGTTCAACGCGCTGGTGCTGACGGCGGGCCTGACCTGGCGCGAGGTGACCCTGCTGCGCGCCTACGCCAAGTACATGCGCCAGGGCGGGGTGCGCTTCAGCGAGGACTACATCCAGCGGGTGCTGCGGACGAACGGGTCGATCACCCGGCTGCTGATCCGGCTGTTCGAGTCCAGGTTCGACCCGGACAAGCAGGGCGGCGCGAACGAACGCTGCGAGGCCATCACCGAGGAGATCCGCGGCCAGCTCGACGAGGTGGTCAGCCTCGACCACGACCGGATCTTGCGCTCGTACCTGGCGCTGGTCGACGCCACCCTGCGGACCAGCTACTACAAGCAGGACAGCCCCGGCGGCATCGCCGGGCCGCCGACCCTGGCGATCAAGCTCGACCCGGGCAGCGTGCCCGGGCTCACCTCGCCGCGGCCCAAGTTCGAGATCTTCGTCTACTCGCCCCGGCTGGAGGCGGTGCACCTGCGCTTCGGCCGGGTCGCGCGCGGCGGGCTGCGCTGGTCGGACCGGCTCGAGGACTTCCGCACCGAGGTGCTCGGCCTGGTCAAGGCGCAGGAGGTCAAGAACGCGGTCATCGTCCCGTCCGGGGCCAAGGGCGGCTTCGTGTGCAAGCGCCTGCCCGACCCGGCCGATCGCGAGGCGTACCAGGCCGAGGTGCTGGCCTGCTACAAGACGTTCATCGGGGCCATGCTCGACGTGACCGACAACATCGAGGGCGACACGGTGGTGCCTCCGGCGGGCGTGGTCCGCCGGGACGGCGACGACCCGTACCTGGTGGTGGCGGCGGACAAGGGCACCGCGACGTTCTCCGACACGGCCAACGAGGTCGCGGCCAGGTACGGCTTCTGGCTCGGCGACGCGTTCGCGTCCGGCGGCTCTGAGGGCTACGACCACAAGAAGATGGGCATCACCGCGCGCGGCGCCTGGGAGTCGGTGAAGTGGCACTTCGCGGCGCTCGGCCTGAACCCGGACACCGACGACTTCACCGCCGTCGGCGTGGGGGACATGTCCGGTGACGTGTTCGGCAACGGCATGCTGCTGTCGGAGCACATCAGGCTGGTCGCGGCGTTCGACCACCGGCACGTGTTCGTCGACCCGTCGCCGGACCCGGCGGCGAGCTTCGCCGAGCGGTCGCGGATGTTCGCGCTGCCCCGTTCCTCGTGGGCGGACTACGACGCGGCGCTGATCTCGCCGGGCGGCGGGGTCTGGCCGCGCAGCGTCAAGTCGGTGCCGGTGTCGCCGCAAGCGCGCACCGCCCTCGGCATCGACGCCACGGTGAACGCGCTGTCCCCGGACGAGCTGATCTCCGCCATCCTGGCCGCTCCGGTCGACCTGCTCTGGAACGGCGGGATCGGCACCTACGTGAAGGCCACCTCGGAGTCGAACGCCGACGTGGGGGACCGGTCCAACGACGCGGTGAGGATCGACGCCACCCGGCTGCGCGCGCGGGTCGTCGGCGAGGGCGGCAACCTCGGCTTCACCCAGGCCGCCCGGATCGAGTACTCACTCGGCGGCGGCCTGATGAACACCGACTTCATCGACAACTCCGCCGGGGTCGACACCTCCGACCACGAGGTCAACATCAAGATCCTGCTCGCCGACGCGATCAGGGACGGGGCCCTCCCGGCGTCCGGCCGGCACCAGCTGCTCAACGAGATGACCGACGAGGTGGCCGCCCTGGTGCTGCGGCACAACTACGGGCAGAACATGGCGCTGGCCGTGGCCCGGGCCCAGGCCCCGTCCCTGCTGCACGTGCACGCGCGGTACCTGCGCAAGCTGATCAGGGACAAGCGGCTCGACCCGGAGGTGGACGTGCTGCCCGGCGAGCGGGAGATCGCCGAGCGCCGCTCGTCCGGCGGCGGCCTGACCAATCCCGAGCTGGCCCTGCTGCTGGCGCACACCAAGATCTCGGCGGCCGAGGACGTGCTGGCCTCGAGCCTGCCGGACGACCCCTACCTGCGCCGGGTGCTCGAGGCCTACTTCCCCGCCCCACTGCGGGCCAGGTTCGCGCCCCGGATGGAAGCCCACCGGCTTCGCCGGGAGATCATCACCACCTCGGCGGTCAACGAGATGATCGACACCTCGGGCACCACGTTCCTGTTCCGGCTGATCGAGGAGACCGGCGCGTCGGTGCCCGATCTCACCCGGGCGTGGCTGGTCGCCCGCGAGGTCTTCGACATGTTTGCCTTCTGGCGGCAGGTCGAGGGACTGGAGGGCCGGGTCGGCCTGACAGCGCAGATCACGCTGCTGCTGGAGGGGCGCAAGCTGACCGAGCGCGCGGCCCGGTGGCTGCTGTACAACCGCCGGCCGCCGTTCGACATCCAGGCGACCGTGGGCTTCTTCGCCGATGGCGTGCGGACGGTCCGCTCGCGCCTGCCGAAGCTGCTCACCGGCCGGGACCTGGCCGGGTTCGAGGAGCGCCGCGACTCCTACCTCGACCTGGGCGTGCCGCTCGACCTGGCGGAGCGGGTCGCGGCCATGGTGCCGACGTACTCCGCCTTCGACATCGTGCAGGCCGCCGCCTCGGCCGGGCGGGGGATCGAGGAGACCGCCGAGGTGTACTTCGACCTGGCCGACCGGCTGCAGATCACCCGGCTGCGCGACCGGATCACCGCGTTGCCGCGTGAGGACCGCTGGTCCACGATGGCCCGGGCCGCGCTGCGGGACGACCTCTACGCCGCGCACGCCACGCTGACCCGTGACGTGCTCGGGGTCAGCGGGCCCGAGATGCCGAGGTCCCCCGAGGAGCGGCTGGCCGCGTGGGTGTCGTGCAACGAGGCCGCGGTGGCGATGGCCGCCCAGACCCTCGGCGAGATCTGGGAGAGCGAGCGGTTCACGTTCACCACCTTGTCGGTGGCGCTGCGGGCCATCCGTACCCTGGTGGCCGCCAGTTCGCTGCCCGAGTAAGCCGCACCCCGCCGGCGAACCCATCATGATCACCACGCCGACGAAACCATGGAAGCTAGTAGGCGTGGCCGTAGCTGGGCGCGCCCTCGGCCGCGATGACCTGCAGCTTGGCGTGGCCTGCGGTGGCAGGCGGGTCGATCGCGGCGAACTCGTAGGTCCAGTTGGCGTACACCGCGTGGTAGCCGATCTCGGTGGGCGCGACGAGCAGCGGGCTGAAGGCGGCGGGCACCGGGATGGGGGCCCCGGCCACCAGGTTGGGGTGCTCGTCGGTGGTGTTCAGGTACATCCCGTAGAGCACCAGGGCCCCGCCGCCGGCTAGCCGCAGCTCGAACTGCGGGAACGCCGCGCCCTGCAGCAGCCAGGAATACCTCAGGCCCTTGGCCTGCTCCGCCGCCTGCGCGGACTGGGCCGCGTAGAACCCGGTGGTACGCGGCCCGGCGGCGACCACGGCCGCGGCCGGGCTGGCCGGCCCCTGGTCCACCACGGCCGCCTGGGTCGCCCCCGCCACGTCCGGGCGGAGCAGCAGGCTGGAATCGGTGGTGGTCACGTCGATGGCGTAGCCGTCGCTGTCCCTGGCGATCGCGGGCAGCGGCTGATCGAGCACGGCCGAGCCGCTAAGCGTCCACGGCTCGGTGCTCTTGACCTGTGTGAACAGCAGGAGTGTGGGCACCGGAGCGCCCAGCTGGCCGTGCGTGAAGGTGCTCCTGGACGCCGACACCACGAACCACCGCGGGGTGCGCGCCAGCGCGGGGACGTAGAACACCGGCTGGCTGTACCGGTACCTCGGGACCGCCGTGCCCACCGTGGCCAGGGCGGTGTACTGGGCCTTGACCTGAGCCCTCTGCGCGTACGAGACGGCGGCGAGCCCCTGCTCGGCGTCGCCCGCCGCCGCGGCCGCGTCGCTGGCCGCGAGGTAGGAACGGTAGATGGCCTGCGCCGTGCTCAGGGAGACACTGTGCCGGGGGTGGGTGATCGCGTCCGCGTCCGCGGGCGTCGCCGGGGCGCACCCCTGGACGGCCAGCAGGGTCACAGCAGCCAGCGCCGCCGTGACGATCGCGGCAGCAGTCCACCTCCGGCGCCTTCGGTGTGTCACGCTAAGGCAGAATACCGGGTTTGGGACCTGGGTTTCGCGTGGCGGGAGGGATGCGGTTCCTCCGGCGCCGCTCGCGTAGGCTTGCCGGCATGGCAGGTACGGATCCCGCCGAGGAGATCACGGCGCTGACCTCGAAGCTCGACAGCATCGAGGCCGTGCTCGATCCTGGCGAAATGCAGAGGGAAGCGGCTGATCTGCGCGAGCAGGCCGCCGACCCCGGGCTGTGGGCGGACTCGGATCGTGGGCAGAAGGTGACCCGGCGGCTGTCCTACCTGGAGGCCGAACTGGCCAGGCTGGCCGGCCTGCGGCAGCGCCTGGGCGACACCCAGGTGTGGTTCGACCTGGCCGAGAGCGAGAACGACGCGCCCACCAGGGACGAGGCGGCCCGCGAGCTGGCCGCGCTGCGGACGGAGATCGATCAGCTCGAGGTGCGGACCCTGCTCAACGGCGAATACGACGCCAGGGAGGCGCTGATCTCGATCAACGCGCAGGCGGGTGGCGCGGACGCCGCCGACTTCGCGGAGAACCTGATGCGGATGTACCTGCGCTGGGCGGAGCGGCACAAGTACCCGACCGAGGTGTACGACACCTCCTACGCCGAGGAGGCGGGGATCAAGTCGACCACGTTCGCGGTGAACTCGCCGTACGCGTACGGGACGCTGCGCGGCGAGCACGGCACGCACCGGATGGTCCGGATCTCCAAGTACGACAACCAGGGCCGCAGGCAGACCTCGTTCGCCGGCGTCGACGTGATGCCGGTGGTGGAGCAGACCGATCACATCGAGATCCCCGAGGACGAGATCCGGGTGGACGTGTTCCGCTCCAGCGGCCCCGGCGGCCAGGGGGTGAACACCACGGACTCCGCGGTCCGCATCACGCACCTGCCCACCGGGATCGTGGTCTCCTGCCAGAACGAGCGCAGCCAGATCCAGAACCGCGCGTCGGCGATGGCGGTCCTGCAGGCCAAGCTGCTCGAGCGGCGCCGGCAGGAAGAGGCCGAGCAGATGGCCGCGCTGCGCGGTGACGGCGGCCGCGCCTGGGGGACCCAGATCCGCAACTACGTCCTCTACCCGTACCAGAACGTCAAGGACGTCCGGACGGGACAGGAAACAGGGAATGCCGTGGCGGTCCTCGACGGCGAGATCGACGAGTTCATCGACGCCGAGATCCGCTGGATGCGCCAGAACGGACGCTAGATCGGTACAGCCGGCCGATTGGCACGGCTGGCAGGCCGGCGGCGGCCGCCCCCGCCGGCTACTTGGCCAGGTGCATGGCCAGCAGGAGCAGGATGCTCAGCACCAGGATGGCGGCGATGATCAGCTGCGGGTTGGCGCCCGAGTGCGAGTGGTGAACGTGGTCCCGCGCCGCCCGGCACGCCGGGCACCGGCCTTCCACCACCGGTCCGGCGCATTGAGCGCATATCAGGTGTTCACAGCTCATCGGAACCCCTTCCGGCCGGCGCGTACGCTGGCAGTTACCGCGATGTAAGGCCTCAGCTGCCAGTTTCCATCTAGACTGTTCCCTGCTCAAACCAGGTTACCTGCAAGTCGCCGGGGTTGGCGGCTACTGCCGCTGTCCTTGTCCACCTACATCACTTGTGATGGTCCCGTGATCAACTTCGATAACGTCACAAAGGTCTATCCGAATCAGAGCCGCCCCGCGCTCGAGAGCGTGGACATCGAGGTCGCCAAAGGAGAGTTCGTTTTTCTCGTCGGCCCGTCCGGGTCGGGGAAGTCGACCTTCCTCCGGCTCGTCCTGAAGGAGGAGCGGCCGACCGACGGCAAGATCCACGTGGCCGGACGTGATCTCGCGCGACTCACCAACTGGAAGGTTCCGTACCTGCGACGGCGGATCGGCTGCGTGTTCCAGGACTTCCGGCTGCTGCCCAACAAGAACGTCTACCAGAACGTCGCGTTTGCCCTGGAGGTCATCGGCAAGCACCGGCGCTTCATCCGTAAGGTCGTGCCCGAGGTGATCGACCTGGTCGGCCTGGAAGGCAAGCACGACCGGATGCCCGACGAGCTGTCCGGCGGCGAGCAGCAGCGGGTCGCGATGGCCCGCGCGTTCGTCAACCGGCCGATGATCCTGCTCGCCGACGAGCCGACCGGGAACATCGACCCGGCGACGTCGATCGGCATCATGAAGGTGCTCGACCGGATCAACAG
>Ga0070708_100001457_pt1 | contig 18066 bp, 2 predicted proteins | sample KBSK5503metaG_FD_65469 | JGI IMG/M metagenome (GOLD analysis project Ga0070708, IMG submission 65469) | Corn, switchgrass and miscanthus rhizosphere microbial communities from Kellogg Biological Station, Michigan, USA - KBS K5-50-3 metaG | ecosystem: Host-associated > Plants > Roots >... | reverse complement strand
CCGAACACGGTCAGCGGCTCGTTCTCGAGCGCCTGGCGCACGAAGGTCGGGATCGCCCGCCCGTCGTGGGAGCGCATTCGAGGGCCGAAGGTATTAAAAATGCGGACAATCGCTGTGTCGACGCCCTGCTGGCCGTGGTAGGCCATCGTCAGGGCCTCCGCATATCGCTTCGCCTCGTCGTAGACCCCGCGCGGGCCGATCGGGTTGACGTTGCCCCAGTAGCTCTCGGGCTGCGGGTGCACCTCCGGGTCGCCGTAGACCTCGCTCGTCGAGGCGAGCACGAACCGCGCGCGCGTCAGCTTCGCGAGGCCGAGCGCGTTGTGGGTCCCGTACGAACCGGTCTTCAGCGACTTGAGGGGCGAGCGCAGGTAGTCGATCGGGCTCGCGAGCGCCGCCAGGTGGTAGACGACGTCGACCGGCTCGTCGATCTCGAGGTGTTCGACCATGTCGTGGCTGCGGAAGACGAAACCGTCGTCGCGCAGGTGCTCGAGGTTCTCGAGCGAGCTCGACTCGAGGTTGTCCACGCAGATCACGCGGAAGCCCTGGCCGAGCAGGTACTCGCACAGGTGGGAGCCGAGAAAGCCGGCTCCGCCGGTCACGACGGCGGTCGGCATCACGGCATCGTATCGGCCGTCCTGGCCGGATCCGGCCGCTTCCAGAGAGCCTTACGAAGTCCTTACGCGGAAAGAACGAGGGCGCCGAAGCGCCCTCGTTCTCGGACGGAGAGCCTGGGCTACGCCTTGTGGATGACGATCGAGCCGCCCGCGATCGCCTGCGGATCCGCGGTGTCCATGTCGGTGTTCGGGTTCGAGATCCGGTTGTCGAAGACGACGTTGCCGTTGTTCGTCCTCGTGATCCGGATCCGGAACTTGTCAATGCCGCCGCCACCGTTCACGTCACCGTCATAGGCGGTCAGTGTGAAGTCGTAGCCGGAGACGCCGTTGACGGAGCCGGTGCCCTTGTACTGCGCCTTGTAGCCCTGGACCACGAGCCAGGTGTAGGCGTCGCTGTGGAAGTTGAAGTTCCCGACCTGGAACTGGAACTCGGTCTCGCCCGTCGGGACCGTGGCGCCCTTCTTGTACTGCGAGTTGAACCCGAAGTTGGCGCGGCCGCTCAGGGTCGGGTCGGCCACGTAGGAGCCCGCCGCGACGTTGATCCAGCCGCCGCCGGTGATGAAGCCTGCCGAGGCGTCGTAGACGACGACCTCCCAGTCGACCGTGGTCGAGCCGCCGTCGTCGTCCGTGACGGTGACGTGGTACGTGTAGACGCCCGCCGAGGTGTAGGTGTGGCTGGCCGTGCAAGTCCCGGAGCCGTTCGACTCGGTGACCGTGCCCGGGCTCGAGGTGCCGTCGTCCCAGGCGACCGAGCAGGTGTGGGTGTCGGCGGTGCCCGCGTCGGTGAAGGTCGCAGTTGTGGTCACCGTCGGGTTGGACGTGCCGTTCTTGGCGTAGAGGGTTCCGTATGAGGGCGAGGTGACGGTCACGACCGGCGGGACGTTGTTCACCGTGACGGTGCCGGTGTACTCGCGCTCGCCGCCGTCCTTGTCCTTGATCTTGCCCTTGACGGTGCGGGTGCCGTTGTCGTTCGTCGGGCACGTCGCGGTGTTGCTCGGGCCGTAGGCGCCGTAGCCGCTCCCGCTGCCGCAGTCGAAGGCGTACTGGAACCCGGCTGTCGTGTCGCCCGAGGAGGGATCCTGCGGGTTCGTCAGCGTGAGGTGGAAGCTCGTCCCCTCGTTTACCGGGCCGTCGTTGCCGAAGGTCGCCGTCGGCGCGACGTTGTTGACCGTGACGCTGGCCGTGTACTCGCTGACGCCGCCGTCCTTGTCCTTGATCTTGCCCTTGACCGTGCGGGTGCCGCTGTCTGTCGTCGGGCAGGACCGGCTCGTGCTCGCGGAGTATGCCCCGTAGCCCGCGCCGTCGCCGCAGTCAAACGCGTACTGGAAGCCCGCAGCGGTGTCGGCGGAGGACGGATCCTGCGGGCTCGTCAGCGTGAGCGTGAAGGTCTGCCCCTCGTTGACCGGGCCGTTGTTCCCGAATGTGGCCGTTGGCGCGACGTTGTTGACGGTCACTGCGCGCGACTTGGTGTCTGAGCCGCCGTCGCCGTCGGAGACGGTGACGCTCGGGTTGTGCGAGCTCGGCCCGTCGTCCCACTTGCAGTCGAAACTGCCAGCGCCCGTGGCCGCGTTGAAGCTCGCGTTGGAGAGCGTGCCGCCGTCGCAGCTCTGGGCGTCGCGGCTGAAGGTCTCGCTGCCAGGATCGGAGGTCGTGTAGCTGTACGTGTAGGCCGAGCCTTCGTTGGCGCTCTGGGCGCCGCTGAGTGTCACCGTCGGCGGGACGTTGTTCACGTGCACCGAGAAGGTCGCGCTCCTGGTGTCGGTGCCGTCGTTGACGCTCACCGTCACCGTGTAGTCGTTCGGGCCGTCGGCGTAGGTGTGGTTGCGGGCCGGGATCGTGCCCGTCGAGGTGACATCGAAGGTCGTTGCCGACGAGCCGTCGCCCCAGGCGACAGTGACATGCCAGGGGCTGTCGGCACCTGGATCGGTGAACGAGCCGAGGCTGAACGAGTGGTTCTCCCCTTCGTTCGAGCCCTGGTTCGCCGGAGCGGTGACCGTCGGCGGCACGTTCGCGACGTCGACGACCTGTACGGACTCGGAATCGGTGGTCGAGGCGCCGTCGGAGTCGGTCACCTTGATCGTGACGTTCGTGGTCGCCGGGCCGTTCGGGAAGAAGCAGTCGAAGCTGCCGCCCGTGGAGGTCTGCGAGACCGAGGCGAGGACGAGTTGGCCTCCCGTGCCGCACTGCGGGTAGCCCGAGTTGACGGTGAAGGTGTCCTGACCTGGATCGGTCACCGTGTAGCTGTAGGTGTGGGTCGTGCCCTCGTCCGCGGTGGCGTCGCCCGTGAGGTGCGCGGTCGGCGCGACGTTGTTCACGTGCACCGAGAGCGGGTCGGCACGGTCGAGGTAGGTGCCGTCCTCGTCGACGAGGTCGACGGTGACGTTGTAGTCGTTCGGGCCATCGGCGTAGGTGTGGCTCTTGGCGCCGTTCGTGGAGTAGGTATCGCTCGAGCCGTCGCCCCAGTGGACGATGTAGCTCGAGACCGTGTCCGTGCCGGGGTCGGTCACAGTCCCCAGATTCAGGCTGTAGGGCGAGCCCTCGTTGACGTTTGCATTGCCGCTGATCGCAATCGAGGGGGCCACGTTGTTCACGTGCACGGAGAGCGGGTTCGCCCGGTTGGTGTAGGTCCCGTCTTCGTCGACCAAGTCGACGGTGATCGCGTGGTCGCTCGGGCCGTCGGCGTAGGTGTGGCTCTTGGCGCCATTGGTGGCGTAGGTGTCGCTCGAGCCGTCGCCCCAGTGGACGACGTAGCTGGAGACAGTGTCGGTGCCTGGGTCAGTTACGGCGCCCAGGGTGAGGCTGTAGGGCGAGCCCTCGTTGACGTTTGCATTGCCGCTGATGGCGATCGAGGGCGCGACGTTCGCGACGTGGACCGAGAATGTCTTGCTGGTCGTGTCGGTGTTGTCGTTGACGCTCACCGTGACCGTGTAGTCGTTCGGCCCGTCGGCGTAGGTGTGGCTGTGGGCGGCGATTGTGCCGGTCGAGTTGGCGTCGAAGGTCGTCGCGGCCGAGCCGTCACCCCAAGTGACCGTGACATGCCAGGGGCTGTCGGCACCTGGATCGGTGAACGAGCCGAGGTTGAACGAATGGTTCTCCCCTTCGTTCGAGCCCTGGTTCGCCGGAGCGGTGACCGTCGGCGGGACGTTCGCCACGTCGACGACCTGGACCGACTCGGAGGCCGTGTCGGAAGCGCCGTCGGAGTCGGTCACCCTGATGGCGACGTTCGTCGTCGCCGGGCCGGCCGGGAAGCTGCAGTCGAAGCTGCCGCCGCCGGCATTGGTGTTCAGCGAGCCGGAGACGTAGGTGCCGCCGCTGCCGCAGTCCGGGTAGCCGCCGTTGACACTGAAGGTGTCCTGACCGGGGTCGCTGACGGTGAAGGTGTAGCTATGGGTCGTGCCCTCGTCGACATTCGCAGGACCACTGATGTGTGCCGTCGGAGCAACGTTGTTCACGTGCACGGAGAGCGGGTTGGCGCGGTCGAGGAAGGTGCCGTCCTCGTCGACGAGGTCGACAGTGACGTTGTAGTCGCTCGGCCCATCGGCGTAGGTGTGGCTCTTGGCCCCGTTCGAGCTGTAGGTGTCGCTCGAGCCGTCGCCCCAGTGGACGATGTAGCTGCTGACCGTGTCAGCACCCGGATCGGTGACTGCGCCCAGGGTGAGGCTGTAGGGCGAGCCCTCGTTCACAGTGGCGTTGCCGCTGATGTTGATCGAGGGTGCGACGTTGGTGAGCTGCACCGAGAGCGGGTTCGCGCGGTCGGTAAAGGTCCCGTCCTCGTCGACGAGGTCGACGGTGACGTTGTAGTTGTTCGGCCCATCGGCGTACGTGTGCGACTTGGCACCGTTCGAGCCGTAGGTGTCGCTGGAGCCGTCGCCCCAGTGGACGATGTAGCTCGAGACCGTGTCCTGCCCGGGGTCGGTCACGGCGCCGAGGTTCAGGCTGTAGGCCGAGCCTTCGTTCACGCTCGCGTTGCCGCTGATCGCGATCGAGGGCGCCACGTTGTTCACGTGCACCGACAGCGGGTTCGCCCGGTTGAGGAAGGTCCCGTCCTCGTCGACCAGGTCGACGGTGATCGCGTGGTCGCTCGGCCCATCGGCGTAGGTGTGTGACTTTGCGCCGTTGCTCGAGTAGGTATCGCTCGAGCCGTCGCCCCAGTGGACGACGTAGCTCGAGACCGTGTCCTGGCCCGGATCGCTGACCGCGCCCAGGGTGAGGCTGTAGGCAGAACCCTCGTTCACATTGGCGTTGCCGCTGATCGCGATCGAGGGCGCGACGTTGTGGATCGTTACCGACTGGGTGGCGGTGTTGCCGGCGTCGCCGTCGGAGTCGGTCGCCTGCACCGAGACGGTGGAGCTGGCATCGCCGTCCGGGAAGGTGCAGTCGAGGGAGCCACTCGTGTTGGTGTGGCTGGCGTTGCTGAGCGTCCCATTGCTGCCGCAGCTCGGAGCGACCGCGGAGACCGTGTCCTGGCCGGGATCGTTGATCGTGTAGCTGTAGGTGTGGCTCGAGCCCTCGTCGACGCTCAGGTCGTTCGCGTTCGAGAGCGTCACCGTCGGCGGGACGTTGTTGACGTGGGCGCTGAAGCTTGCCGAGCCGGAGCCGCTGTTCACGTCGGTGACGGTGACCGTGACCGTGTGGTCGGACGGGCCGTCGGCGTAGGTGTGCAGCTTGGTGCCGAGCGGACCGGTCGAGCTCGTCTGGAAGGTCGTGTTCGCCGAGCCGTCGCCCCAGTCGACCGAGACGCTCCAGGGGGCATCCGGGCCTGGATCGGTGAAGGAGCCAAGGTCGAACGCATGCGAGGCGCCCTCGTTCGTGCTCTGGTTGCCGGGGGCGGTCGCGGTCGGGTTGACGTTCGCGACCTGGACGACCTGGACGGCCTCGGAGGCAGTGTCGGAGGCGCCGTCGGAGTCGGTCACCTTGATCGCCACGTTGGTCGTCGCTGGGCCGTCCGGGAAGCTGCAGTCGAAGCTGCCGCCATGCCCGTCGGTGGTGAGCGAGTTGGCCACGTACTGTCCGTCGGTGCCGCAGTCCGGGTAGCCGCTGTTGACGGTAAACGTGTCCTGACCCGGGTCGGCGACGGTGAAGGTGTAGGTGTGCGTCGTGCCCTCGTCGACGTTGGCGGGGCCGCTCAGATGCGCGGTCGGCGGGACGTTGTGGATCGTCACTGACTGGGTCGCGGTGTTGCCGGCGTCGCCGTCCGAGTCGGTCGCCTGCACGGAGACGGTCGAGCTGGCGTCGCCGTCCGGGAAGGTGCAGCCGAAGGTGCCCGAAGTGTTCGTGTTCGACTCGGAGAGCGGCACCTTGGTGCCGTTCGCGCCGCAGCTCGTAGCGACCGACTGGACCGTGTCCTGGCCGGGGTCGGAGATCGTGTAGCTGTAGGTGTGGCTCGAGCCCTCGTCGACGCTCAGGTCATTCGCATTCGAGAGCGTCACCGTCGGCGGGACGTTGTTGACGTGCACGCTCAAGGCGTTCGCCGCGTTGGTGAAGGTGCCGTCCTCGTCGACGAGGTCGACGGTGACGTTGTAGTCGTTCGGGCCGTCGGCGTAGGTGTGCGTCTTGGCGCCGTTCGTGGAGTAGGTGTCGCTCGAGCCGTCGCCCCAGTGGACGACGTAGCTGGAGACGGTGTCCGTGCCCGGATCCGTAACCGCGCCCAGATTCAGGCTGTAGGCCGAGCCCTCGTTGACACTCGCGTTGCCGGTGATCGCGATCGTGGGGGCGACGTTGTTCACGTGCACCGAGAGCGGGTTCGCCCGGTCGAGGTAGGTCCCGTCCTCGTCGACCAAGTCGACCGTGACGTTGTGGTCGTTCGGCCCATCGGCATAGGTGTGCGACTTGGCGCCGTTGCTGGCGTAGGTGTCGCTCGAGCCGTCGCCCCAGTGGACGATGTAGCTGGAGACGGTGTCCGTGCCCGGATCCGTTACCGCTCCCAAAGTCAGGCTGTAGGGCGAGCCCTCGTTGACATTCGCGTTGCCGCTGATCGCGATCGTGGGCGCGACGTTCGCAACGTGCACCGAGAACGTCTTGCTGGTGGTGTCGGTGCCGTCGTTGACGCTCACCGTGACCGTGTAGTCGTTCGGGCCGTCGGCGTAGTTATGGCTCTGGGCCGGGATCGTGCCTGACGAGTTGAGGTCAAACACGGTCGCGAAGGAACCGTCGCCCCAGTCGACCGAAACGTGCCAGGGGCTGTCGGAGCCCGGATCGCTGAAGGAGCCGAGGCTGAACGAGTGGTTTTCACCCTCGTTCGAGCTCTGGTTCGCGGGAGCCGTAACCGTCGGCGGCACGTTCGCGACGTCGACCACCTGGACGGACTCGGACACGGTGTCGGAGGCGCCGTCGGAGTCGGTCACCCTGATGGCGACGCTGGTGGTCGCGGGCCCGTTCGGGAAGTTGCAGTCGAAGCTGCCGCCCGTCGGGGTGAGCGAGAGCGAGCCGGAGACGTAGTTGCCGCCTGTCCCGCACTGCGGGTAGCCGCTGTTGACGATGAAGGTGTCCTGACCGGGGTCGGCGACCGTGAACGTGTAGGTGTGGGTCGTTCCCTCGTCCACGTTCGCGGGGCCACTCAGGTGCGCGGTGGGCGCGACGTTGTTGACCGTCACGGTCTGCGAGTCGGTGTTGCCGGTGTCGCCGTCCGAGTCGGTCGCGCTGATTGAGACGCTCGAGCTGGCCGGCCCGTCCGGGAAGGTGCAGTCGAAGCTGCCGCTCGTGTCGGTGTTGCTCGCGTTGCTGAGCGTGCCGTTGGCGCCGCAGCTTGGTGCGACTGAGGTGACGCTGTCCTGACCCGGATCGCTGATCGTGTAGTGGTACGTGTGGGTCGAGCCCTCGTTGACGCTCTGGTCGTTCGAACCGGAGAGCGTCACAGTCGGCGAGACGTTCTTGACCGTCACCGTCTGCGAGTCGGTGTTGCCGGTGTCGCCGTCCGAGTCGGTGGCGCTGATCGAGACGCTCGAGCTGGCCGGCCCGTCCGGGAAGGTGCAGTCGAAGCTGCCGCTCGTGTCGGTGTTGCTGGCGTTGCTGAGCGTGCCGTTCGCGCCGCAGCTCGGTGCGACAGACGAGACCGCGTCCTGACCGGGATCGGAGATCGAGTAGTGGTAGCTGTGCGTCGTGCCCTCGTCGACGTTCAGGTCGTTCGCGTTCGAGAGCGTCACGTGCGGGCGCACGTTCGCGACGTGGACGAGCTGATCCGCCGTGTTGCCAGTGGCGCCGTCCGAATCGGTGAAGCTGAGCGTCACGTGCGTGTCGGCGGGGCCGTCCGGGAAGTGGCACTGGAAGCTTCCGGTCTGCGAACCGCTGTTGCCGGAGGCCGAGTAGGAGCCACCCACGAGCGAGCCGCCGCTGCCGCAGTCGGGCTTGTCGGCCGAGGCCGCGAAGGTGTCGTTGCCCGGATCGGAGACCGAGAAGCTGTAGGTCTTGTCCTGGCCCTCGTTCGCGCTCATAGGCGCCGCGCTGAACGAGACGCTCGGGGCGACGTTGGCGATCGCGACGTTCTGTGTGTCGGTGTTGCCGCTATCGCCGTCCGAGTCGGTCGCCTGTACCGAGACGGTCGAGCTGGCATCGCCGTCCGGGAAGGTGCAGCCGAAGCTGCCCGAGGTGTTCGTGTTCGAGTCGGAGAGCAGCACTTTGGTGCCGTTGGCGCCGCAGCTCGCCGTCACCGACTGGACCGAGTCCTGGCCGGGATCGGAGATGGTGTAGCTGTAGGTGTGGCTCGAGCCCTCATCGACGCTGAGATCGTTCGCGCCCGAGAGCGTCACCGTCGGCGCGACGTTGTTGACGTGCACCGAAAGCGGGTTGGCGCGGTTGAGGAAGGTGCCATCCTCGTCGACCAGGTCGACCGTGACGTTGTAGTCGTTCGGGCCGTCGGCGTAGGTGTGCGACTTGGGACCGTTCGAGCTGTAGGTGTCGCTGGAGCCATCGCCCCAGTGGACGACGTAGCTGGAGACCGTGTCCTGCCCGGGGTCGCTGACGGCGCCCAGGGTGAGGCTGTAGGGCGAGCCCTCGTTCACGCTGGCATTGCCGCTGATGGCGATCGTGGGGGCGACGTTGTCGACGTGCACGCTCAAGGCGTTCGCCCGATCGAGGAAGGTCCCATCCTCGTCCATGAGGTCGACGGTGATCGCGTGGTCGCTCGGGCCGTCGGCGTAGGTGTGGCTCTTGGCACCGTTCGAGCTGTAGGTGTCGCTCGAGCCGTCGCCCCAGTGGACGACGTAGCTCGAGACTGTGTCCTGGCCGGGGTCGCTGACGGCGCCCAGGTTCAGGCTGTACGGCGAGCCCTCGTCGACGCTGGCGTTCCCGCTGATGTTGATCGACGGCGGGACGTTGTTGACGTGCACCGAGAAGGTCTTGCTGGCTTGATCGGTGCCGTCGTCGACGGTGACCGTGACGGTGTGGTCGCTCGGGCCGTCGGCGTAGGTGTGGCTCTGGGCCGGGATCGTTCCGGTCGAGTTGACGTCGAAGGTCGTTGCGAAGGAGCCGTCGCCCCAGTCGACCGTGACATGCCACGGGCTGTCGTCGCCCGGATCGGTGAAGGAGCCGAGGTCGAAGCTGTGCGCGGCGCCCTCGTCCGAGGACTGGTTGGCCGCGGCCGTGACATCCGGCGCCACGTTCGCCACCTGGACGACCTGGACGGCCTCGGAGGCGGTGTCGGAGGCGCCGTCGGAGTCGGTCACCTTGATCGCGACGTTGGTGCTCGCTGGGCCGTTCGGGAAGCTGCAGTCGAAGGAGCCGCCGCCGGCATTGGTGCTCACCGAGCCGGACACGTAAGTTCCGCCGCTGCCGCAGTTCGGGTAGCCGCCGTTGACGCTGAAGGTGTCCTGACCGGGGTCCGTGACCGTGAAGGTGTAGGTGTGGGTGGTGCCCTCGTCGACGTTGGCGGGGCCGCTCAGGTGCGCGGTTGGCGCGACGTTCGCGACGTCCACCTGCTGGTCGGCCGTGTTGCCCGTGGCCGTGTCGGAGTCGGTGAAGCTGAGCGTGACGTGCGTCGTCGCGGGGCCGTCCGGGAACAGGCAGGTGAAGCTGCCGGTCTGGCCGCCGGAGTTGCCGCTGACCGAGTAGGAGCCGGAGACGAGCGAGCCGCCCGACCCGCAGTCAGGCTTGCCGGTGCTCGCCGAGTAGGTGTCGGCGCCCGGATCGAAGACCGTGAAGTCGTACGTCTTGGTCTGGCCCTCGTTGGCGCTCGCAGGTGAGCTCGTGTAGGAGACGCTCGGAGCGACGTTGGCGACGCTGACCGTCTGGTCGGCAGTGTTGCCGGTGTCGCCGTCCGAGTCGGTGAAGCTGAGCGTCACGTGCGTCGTCGCCGGGCCGTCCGGGAACGAGCAGGTGAAGCTGCCGCTCTGGCTGCCCGAGTTGCCGCTGATCGAGTAGGAGCCGGTGACGAGCGTTCCGCCCGAACTGCAGTCCGGCTCGCCCGCGCTGGGCGCGAAGGTGTCGGCGCCCGGATCGCTGACGGTGAAGCTATAGGTCTTGCTCTGGCCCTCGTCGGCGCTCCCCGGCGAGCTCGTGTAGCTGACGGTCGGCGCGACGTTGTTCACGTGCACGCTCAAGGCGTTCGCCCGATCGAGGAAGGTGCCGTCCTCGTCGACGAGGTCGACCGTGATCGCGTGGTCGCTCGGCCCGTCGGCGTAGGTGTGCGACTTGGCGCCGTTGCTCGAGTAGGTGTCGCTCGAGCTGTCGCCCCAGTGGACGATGTAGCTCGAGACCGTGTCCTGGCCGGGGTCGCTGACGGCGCCCAGGGTAAGGCTGTAGGGCGAGCCTTCGTTGACGCTCGCGTTGCCGCTGATCGCGATCGAGGGCGGGACGTTGTGGATCGTCACCGACTGGGTGGCGGTGTTCCCGCTGTCGTTATCCGAGTCGGTCGCCTGCACCGAGACGGTCGAGCTCGCGTCGCCGTCGGGGAAGCTGCAGCCGAAGCTGCCCGAGCTGTTGGTGTTCCCATCCGAGAGCGGGACCTTGGTGCCGTTGGCGCCGCAGCTCGTCGTGACCGACTGGACCGTGTCCTGGCCGGGGTCGGAAATCGTGTAGCTGTAGGTGTGGCTCGAGCCCTCGTTGACGCTCAGGTCGTTGGCACCCGAGAGCGTCACCGTCGGGGCCACGTTCGCGATCGAGACACTCTGCGTGTCCGTGTTGCCGGTGGCGCCGTCTGAGTCGGTGGCGCTGATCGAGACGGTCGAGCTCGCCGGCCCGTCCGGGAAGGTGCAGTCGAAGGAGCCGCTCGTGTCAGTGTGGCTGGCGTTGCTGAGCGTCCCGTTGCTGCCGCAGCTCGGAGCAACCGCGGAGACTGCGTCCTGGCCGGGATCGCTGATCGCGTAGGTGTAGGTGTGGGTCGAGCCCTCGTTAACGCTGAGGTCGTTCGCGTTCGAGAGCGTCACCGTCGGGGCGACGTTGTTCACGTGCACCGAGAGCGGGTTCGCCCGATCGAGGAAGGTGCCGTCCTCGTCGACCAGGTCGACCGTGATTGCGTAGTCGTTCGGGCCATCGGCGTAGGTATGCGTCTTGGCGCCGTTCGAGCTGTAGGTGTTGCTGGAGCCGTCGCCCCAGTGGACGATGTAGCTGGAGACGGTGTCCGTGCCCGGATCCGTTACCGCCCCCAAAGTCAGGCTGTAGGGCGAGCCCTCGTTCACATTGGCGTTGCCGCTGATCGCGATCGAGGGTGCAACGTTGTTCACGTGCACGCTCAAGGCGTTCGCCCGGTCGAGGAAGGTGCCATCCTCGTCGACGAGGTCGACGGTGATCGCGTGGTCGCTCGGCCCATCGGCGTAGGTATGCGACTTGGCGCCGTTGCTGGCGTAGATGTCGCTGGAGCCGTCGCCCCAGTGGACGACGTAGCTCGAGACGGTGTCCTGGCCAGGGTCGCTGACGGCGCCCAGGGTGAGGCTGTAAGCGGAGCCCTCGTTCACGCTGGCGTTGCCGCTGATTGCGATCGACGGGGCCACGTTGGTCACGTGCACGCTGAAGGCGTTCGCCCGGTCGAGATAGGTGCCATCCTCGTCGACCAGGTCGACCGTGATCGCGTGGTCGCTCGGGCCGTCGGTGTAGGTGTGCGACTTGGCGCCGTTGCTGGCGTAGGTGTCGCTGGAGCCATCACCCCAGTGGACGACGTAGCTGGAGACGGTGTCCGTGCCTGGGTCGGTCACGGCGCCCAGATTCAGGCTGTAGGGCGAGCCCTCGTTCACACTGGCGTTGCCGCTGATGCTGATCGACGGCGCGACGTTGTTCACGTGCACTGCGAGCGGGTTGGCGCGGTCGAGGTAGGTGCCATCCTCGTCGACGAGGTCGACCGTGATCGCGTGGTCGCTCGGGCCGTCGGCGTACGTGTGGCTCTTGGCGCCGTTCGAGCCGTAGGTGTCGCTGGAGCCATCGCCCCAGTGGACGACGTAGCTGGAGACCGTGTCGGCGCCCGGATCAGTTAGGGCTCCCAGATTGAGGCTGTACGGCGAGCCCTCGTTGACGTTGGCAGCCCCGCTGATGCTGATCGAGGGCGCGACGTTGTTGACGTGCACCGAGAACGGGTTCGCCCGGTTGTTGAAGGTCCCGTCCTCGTCGACCAGGTCGACGGTGACGTTGTAGTCGTTCGGCCCGTCGGCGTAGGTGTGGCTCTTCACACCGGTCGTCGAGTAGGTGTCGCTCTGCCCGTCACCCCAGTGGACGATGTAGCTCGAGACGATGTCGGCGCCCGGATCCGTGACCGCGCCCAGCGTCAGGCTGTAAGGCGAGCCTTCGTTGACGCTCGCATTGCCGCTGATCGCGATCGACGGCGCGACGTTGTTGACGTGGACGGAGAAGGTCTTCGTGTCGCTCGCGCCGTCCTTGTCGCTGACGGTGACGCTGACCGTGTAGTCGTTCGGCCCGTCGGCGTACGTGTGACTCTGGGCCGGGATCGTGCCCGGCGAGCTCATCGGGAAGCTCGTCGCGAAGGAGCCGTCGCCCCAGTCGACCGAGACCGACCAGGGCGCATCCGCGCCGGAGTCGGTGAACGAGCCGATGTCGAACGAGTGTGACGAGCCCTCGTTCGAGGACTGGTTGACCGCGGCGGTCACCGCGGGCTTGACGTTGTTGACCGTGACCGTGGTCGTGTACTCGGTCGCGCCGTTGTCCTTGTCGATGATCCGCGCGCGCACGGTGTAGCTGCCGTTGTCGTTGTACGAGCAGCTCGTGCTCGCGTTGGTCGAGGCGCTGCCGTAGCCGGCCGGCGCCGGGAAGGCCGAGCCGTCGCAGCGGTACTCGTATCGGAAGCCGGCGCTCGAGTCGGCCGTGCTCGGGTCCGACTGGCCGGAGAAGCTGATCGCCGCGGACGAGCCCTCGTTGATCGGCCCGTTGTTCGACAGGGTCGCGGTCGGCGCGACGTTGTTCACGTGCACGCTGAAGGCGTTTGCCCGGTCGAGGAAGGTGCCGTCCTCGTCCACGAGGTCGACCGTGATCGCATAGTCGTTGGGGCCGTCGTCGTACGTATGGCTCTTCGCGCCGTTGGTCGAATACGTGTTGCTCGAGCCGTCCCCCCAGTGGACGACGTAGCTCGAGACGGTGTCGGCGCCGGGGTCGCTGACAGCGCCCAGCGTGAGGGCGTAAGCAGAGCCCTCGTTGACGCTCGCCGCGCCGCTGATGGTGATCGAAGGCGGGACATTGTTGATCGTCACGGTCTGCGTCGCGGTGTTCCCAGCGGCCGCACCGAAGCCCGAATCGGTCGCCTGGGCCGAGACCGTGGAGCTGTTCGGCCCGTCCGGGAAGGTGCAGTCGAACTGGCCCGCCGTGTTCGTGTTCGAGGCGTTCGACTTCGTGCCGTTGGCGCCACAGCTCGTCGACACCGAGGCGATCGTGTCGCCGTCCGGATCGCTGATCGAATAGTTGTAGGTCCGCGCCGAGCCCTCGTTGACCGAGAGGCTGTTCGCGTTGGAGAGCGTGACCGTCGGCACGGTGTTCGCCACGGTGGCCGTGTCACTCGCCGTCGCGCCGTTGACGCTGCCGTCGTTCGGCGTCACCTCGACCGTGATCGTGTCGCCCTTGTTCCCGTTGCCCGCGACCGAAAGGTCGAAGGTGTCGGTCAGCGAGCTCGAGCCCGAGGTCGTCTTCTTGACGACGCCGTTCACCTTCCAGACGTAAGTGAGCGTGACCGGGTCGCCGTCGGCGTCCGCCTTGGTAGCCGTCGCCGTCAGCGTGTCGTTGGTCTTCGGGTTGTGGTCGTTGAGGGAGACCGTTGCCGTGGGTGCGTGGTTGGAGATCGTCGCCGCGTCGTTGACGGTCGCGCCGTTGACCGTGCCGTCGTTCGGAGTCACCTCGACGGTGATCGTGTCGCCGAAGTCGCCGTTCCCCGGCTGCGAGAGGTCGAAGGTGTCCGTGAGCGAGCTCGAGCCCGAGGTGGTCTTCTTGATGACCCCGTTGACCTTCCACACGTACGTGAGAGTGACCGCGTCACCGTCGACGTCGGCCTTGGTCGCGGTCGCCGTCAGCGTGTCGTTCGTCTGCGGGCTGTGCGTGTTGAGAGAGACCGTCGCGGTCGGAGCAGTGTTAGCGACCGTGACCGTGTTCGACTTGAGCGTGCCGCTCAGGCCCGGCGCATCGGTCGGCGTCGCCTCGACAGTGATGACGTCGCCCCTGCTCGGGTTGATCGACGCCGGCGGGCTTCCACCCGTGCAGTTGCTGGTCGCATAGCTCAGGCTCAGGTCGAGCGAGACGGTCCGGGCGCCGGCCGCCGCGAGCGGGCTCGAATCCGTCTTGATCGTGCAAGTGTTCGCGCCCCGAGTCACCTTCCATGTCCAGGCGACGGAGACCTGGTCGCTGTCGACGTCACTCGTCGTGGTCGATGCCTGAAGCATGTCGTTGGTCTTGGGCGATGCCGGACTGAAAGAGGGCGTCGTAAGGCTCGGTGGGTTGTCGACGAGTGTGCTCTGGGTCGCGGTGTTGTTCGCCGGCGTGTTGTCATTCGGCGAAGAGACGCTCGCCGAGTTTGTGATCGTCTGCTTCGCGCCTGTGGGCGCGGTGACCGTGACGGTGATGTTCGGCGCGTCGCTACCCGCGGCCAGGTTTCCGCCAGTGTGGTTGCAAGTGACCGTTCCGGAAACGTTGTTACAGGTCCAGTTCGTGCCCGTCGCGCTGACGAATGTGACGCTCGACGGCAGCGTGTCGACGACCTTGACGGCCGACGCGTCGTCGGGTCCGGCGTTGTGGACGCCGATCGTGTAGGCGAGGGTCCCACCGGTTGCAACCGGGTCGGGCGAGTCGGTCTTCGTGATCGAGAGATCGGCGAGCCCGGCCGCGATCGTCAGCGAGCCGCCCGTCTCCGAGACCGACTGGTTCGTTCCCGAGGGTGGGTTCGTCGCGTTCGTCGCCGGCGAAGTCGTAACCGTGTACACGCCCGACGTGCACTGAGGCGTCGTCGTGAACTGCACCGTCAGAAAGCCGTTCGTCGGGATCGTCCCGCCCGGCATACGGATGAATCCGTCCGTGACCGTCGGCGTGTAACCACCGTTGCCGCCCGTGTTCACGGTCGTCGTCACTCCGGTCGGGCTTGTGAAGCACGTCGGAATGGCGACGTCGACGTACTTGATGCCGTTTCCACTCGCGGTGATACGCACGCGCACGGTGGCGGGGACGTTGTTCGGGAAAACCGGGTTGGAGATAGTGTTGCCGGACCCGTCGACGAAGCTCACCGCTGCCGATGGATTTGTTGTGTCATTGACGAGGACCGGCGGATTGTCGTTTTGCTCGCCGGTCGTCCCCGCGGTATCGGTGAACGTCTGAAGGAGCCAACGTGCGGGGTTGCTATTTAGAGACGCTGGCGTCGTGGCTATTACGTCGATCCGCGCCCAGCCGCCGACTGCGAGCCCAGTCCCCGACGTCAGCGAGACGTCGATCGTCCGGTTCGTCTGATTGACGACAGGCGTCCCCCACGTCCCCGAGGAGAACGCGGTCGCTCCGGCGCTGATGTTGGTGTAACCATTCGGGAGGGTGATCCGGACGTGCTGGACGGTGCCACCAGTGGTGACTCGATAGAGGGTATTGAACGTAGTGGCCGTGTTTCCGGGCGCCCATTCCGGCGCGACATTCGAGTCGTTGTTCGCGTCGGTGAAGGTCATGTTCGCTAGGACGGTGTCGGCCAGCCCGAGCACGTCGATCGTGTAGGTGCCCTCGACGGCCGGGAAGCTGTCGAGCTGGTAGTCGTAGGTGAGGTTGCCGAAGGGATCCGTGGTGACGGTGTCGCTCCCGGGCGTGTCGGACCCGTCTCCGATCACGACCAGCCCATCGGGCCGGCTGACCTTCACGACCACGTCGCAAGCAGGTGCATACCCGGTGCCCGTTACGTGGACGATCGATCCAGGCGCGTAGTCGGGGCGGTTGGTGGCAACGGTCTCCATGCCCGTCTGAGGGCATGGGTCTCCCACTGCAGCGGAGCTGGGCGATGCGAGGGCAAGCTGGAGAACGAACGCAAGCGACGCGATCAGCGTCGCTACCAGAACCTTTGTCTTCCTCGTGTGGCCGACGCTCTCAGGCGTCGCTCCGCCCTCTGCCGCATCCCCCGTGCCCACTTGCTCCCCTTCCTTCGGTGTACGTGCCGCACCGGCCCCCCTTGCCGGTCTTCCGGAGGATGGTTCCGCCCGGATGGGGTCACAATGGGCCGAAAGGGTTGACTTCCCACCCGGAAGGGCTTGGGACCTTTGGAGGGGTGATCTGGGCCTGCGGGCCTACCGGTCCGTCCGCCTGCGACCCCGGCCACCGAGGTCTTTGTTCGACTCCATGTCGAACCACATGGCAAAGAGGGTGAATTGAGACCCGAAAATCAGCAGCAGCGCGACGAGCACCACGGTCGCTGCGGTGATGTGGTTCCCGAGGATTCGGAGCACCACCTCTGCGATTCCGAGCCCCAGCCCGAGAAACCCCATCACGAACCCGAGCAGATAGAAGAAGACGAGTGGATGGAAATCGCGGATAATGTACTTCTCACGCATTCGCCAAAAGAATCCCTTGAGCAATAACCACGAGATCGTCGGAACAACTTTTCGCAAACGAATTCCGGATCGCTCGCCAACACCGTAGATTGGGCGCGACGGATAATCGCGGACACGGGCGTTCCAGACGTTCAAATGGACGAGCATGTCGTTCGGAAATCCGTAGCGGGGATAAATTCGATCCAGGTCGATCAGGTCGAGCATCTCCAGCGAGATTGCGGTGTAGCCGGATTGCGAGTCCGCCACGTGCCAGTAGCCCGAAGCGATCTTCGTCATCAGGCTGAGGAATGCGTTTCCGAGGTAGCGATAGCGCGGGATGATCTCCCACGCTCGACCGGTGAAGAGCCGGTTCGCCTTCGCGTAGTCGACCTCGCGCCGGGCCACCGGCGCGACCAGGGTCTCGAGGTCCGAGGGGTCCATCTGCGCGTCGGCCGCCATCACCGCGGTGACGTCGATGCGCTCGTCGCGCGCCCGCTTGTAGCCGGTGATGATCGCCGCGCCGACCCCGAGGTTGCGCTCGTGCTCGACGAGCTCGACCCGCGGATCGCCAACCCCCTGTACCGCCGCGACGGTCCCGTCGCGCGAGGCGTCGTCGACGACGATCACACGGTCGACGAACTCCGGGATCGACCGGATCGTCTCCGCGATCAGCTTCTCTTCGTCGTGCGCGGGCACGACGACGGCAACCCGCTGCCCGTCGAGCACGCCTCGGAGGCTACGAAGGGCGGCGGACGACCCGCACGATCGGCTCCCAGAGGAGCGCAGCGAAGATCCCCAGCAAGAGCCCGATCAGCGCGGCGACGATCACGGTGTTCCGGCGGCTCTTGGCAGTCGTCTTGGTCGCCACAGCAAACGTCTCCTGCTTCCCAAGCTCGACCTGCTTCGCCACCGCGAGCTGCTGCTTCGCGGTAGTGAGCTGATCGGCGATCTGGGCACGCTGGATTGCCCCGAGGAGCTTGTCCGTCGTGGAGACACCGCCCTTCCTCAGCGCATCGTCGATTGTCTTGAGCGACTGCGAGTACGTGGAGACCTGCTCTTCCCAGCTCGCGATCAACGTGCTCGCGTATGTGGAAGTGGTCGCGACGACTATCTGCGCGAGTTTGTTCGCAGCGATCTGGGCGTGACGGGGCGCGCTGCCGGTCACGGTGATCTGAACGAGCGGCGTCTGCCCGAGCTTCGTCAGCGCCCCCGAGACCGGGCGCGAGGAGACGTGGCCGCGAAGCTTGGACACCGGCATCCCGGCCGCACGGGCGGCCCTTCGCAGGTTCGCCTCGCTGTGGATGAGCACGCCGACGGCCGAGGGGTTCGTCGCGTCGCTCTGAATCTGGACGGAGCCGGTCGGCGAGAGCGGCTGGCCGAGGTAGACCGTGGTGTTCGCGGTCCAGACCTGGTTGCCGCCAAGCGAGACCAGCAGGCCGATGACGATTCCGCCGACGAGGCCGGCCACGGGAAGCCACCAGCGCACCGTCAGCGCATTCAGGTAGCCCCGCAGGTCGACTTCGCGCTCGGCGTCGGGGTCGGGA
>Ga0070708_100001456_pt1 | contig 18067 bp, 6 predicted proteins | sample KBSK5503metaG_FD_65469 | JGI IMG/M metagenome (GOLD analysis project Ga0070708, IMG submission 65469) | Corn, switchgrass and miscanthus rhizosphere microbial communities from Kellogg Biological Station, Michigan, USA - KBS K5-50-3 metaG | ecosystem: Host-associated > Plants > Roots >... | reverse complement strand
ACCTGCTCGAAAACGGCGCCAAGGTCCAGTTCGTACAACTACTGCTCGGTCATCAACGCCTATCCACGACCCAAATCTACACCTCCGTCAGTAACTTGCACTTGCGCAGATCATACGATGCGCACCACCCTCGCTCTGTGTGTGGGTTCGGTCATAAAATGAAATCCGTAGGGCATAAAGTGAAATTGGTTGGTCATAAAGTGCAAATGGAATCCTGATCGTTTAAATCTGATCGCCACCAGTTAGATCGCCTTTCACGAAGAGTAATTGGCTCGAGACGGTCTGGCAAGAACCTGATTCTGCGGCCGGTTTCTCAATGGTTGATGCGGTAAAGCTGATTTCGATGAGGATGAGTCCTTTCTAAAAGCGTTCAACCGAGTGGGTCGAATAACTGAACGCCAAGATATGCCCCACACACTAAACCATCCTTGTCAGATAGAAAGAGAATCTTAGAAAGGCTGCGCAGTCGTTGAAAAACTTTGACGCTGACCAAAACAAGGTTTAGGATATGCCCACCCTCGCGGACTCTAGGAAATCTGGAAGCGACAACTAGCGTCGTTCTCGACAGTCATTTAATCTGAGCCAAGTCGGCTCGTTTGCGCCCAGGGAGGAGGTCCAGCACAGTGCTGAGAAAACTCTTTCCCGGCGGATTTAGCAATTCGCCGTTCAATTCGTTCAAGATCGTCCTCGTCTCCGAGAGCTACCTTGCCAATGAGACCGCAGGGTTTATTGGCGACTGCGTGGACTTAATCGAGGCGCTTTTTGATACGGCGCCATTCGGCCTGACTCGCATGCGTCCGGGCTGGCTCAGCATCTATGCAGGCTTCACACCCAGTAGTCAGAGTGGGCCCGCCATCAACACACCTGCGGCGGCCAACCGCACAGCATTCGAGTCGTCGCTCACCACTGCGACCGGTGTGCTCTCACTCAATCAGTCGAAGATCAACTCGTGGGTGGCGGGAGAAACGCTCTTGGCCGACAGTGTGGAGCTGCCACTCAGCCAGTTCTTCACCATTGGTGAGCCTTCGTCAGGATTTGGTGGCACGCTGTTAGTCGTGCTGCTCCCGAGTGTCGCCGGGCAGCCGGCGGGCGGCGAGTTTTATTCGGTGCCCGGCCCGAAAGACGTCCACTATCTAGCAGTAAGCAAGGACGGCTTTTACCAGCAGGCCGTCGCGCGTGGGATCGCCGCGCAGGTGGGACTTGGGGATGAGTTCGAGCTCCCGGGAACTGCCAATCTGGAGCCTGGCACAGCCGGCTTCGCGCAGACTGCCGCCTACAACCTCCAAGTCTTCGAGGGCGCGCCACCCAGCCCGATCGACAGTAGCAGCCAGTGGTATGCGCTCAGCGGAGTCTCGGAGCGAAACTCGACAACCGGCGTCCACGCGAAGGTCGACCCGACGATGCCCGACGTAACGATCGATGCAGCGCCTGCCAGACAACCTCGGATTGAGTTTTGGGAAGGCGGAGGTGGATTCCGCACGAAAGTGTGGCGCTCGGCGCACGACTGCCTGATGAGGCGGCGCTTCGGAGATGCCACGCTCCCTGTTCGCAGCGCGAAAGTTTCATTCTGTCCCGCGTGCCGATACTACCTGCGCGGAGTTATGGGATAGACGCGATGCCAAGAAAACCTCGCCTACTAAGTACACAGACGCTGAAGTACGAAGATGTTGTCTTCACGACCTACGCGCCCAGCACGGGTCCGCCGGCGCCTATGTCGTCCGCGACGAAACAGAGCGGACGTCCGGCGGGCGCAATAGCGCCCGCGCCGTACTGGGAATTCGATTGGCAACTGATAGCGGATGGTGGACTGAAACTCGCGAATTTGGTGGCGGTCGGGACCGACCCGGCCGCGCCGACCGCCAGTGTGCCGGTCGCCGAGTTGGTGGACTTCACTGATTTGAAGATCGCCTTCAACGACACGACCGCTAACACCTTCGTGGAATTCCCGGTCGCGGCTGCGTTCGCGCATAAGGACTCGCGGTTCGCGTTCGGTACGAATGGAACGAACGGGAATCTGGACGTTCCGGACCCGCTCTATCAGTACGGCATGATGCTGACGTTGGTGCACGACTTTGGTGGTACATGCAAGGTGAAGCTTTCTCTCAGCATCGCTTTCCGGGGAGCGACCAATGATTTCGACCCTGGCGGCGTGCCGGTGCACATGAACATCTATCCGCAGATAGGTTGGACCTGGGAATCGACGGGATCGAGCAAAAGGCGAGTGCGGCGATTCCGGGGCAGCGTGCGGGTTACGGTGAACAACCAGACGCCGGCGAGCCCTCGCGTGCCGCCGTTAGGCAGCATGCCGGAGATCATGGCGATGCCCGCCGTGGCGGAGAACATTGCGAACTGCTTCACTGATAGTAACGTCTCAAAGGAACCCGGAAACACCCGCTGCGCCATCATGGTGAGAGGCAAGACCGCGGATCTGGAGTTCTTCGTTCCGGATAGGTCGCTCATCAATGACGAGAAACCGTTCGGCTGGGGCATGGTTTTCGACTACATGCTCATGAATATCCAGGACGAGCTGGAATACACGGCGGTGTATGGGCCAGCGGACACCGGCTTCTACGGCACTCCGTGGCGTACGGGCTTGTATAAGTGGCCGGCGGCTGCAGGCTCGTTTAAGCCGGACTACAAGGTGGCCAAAGCCCCACGGCAAGGATGCTACGACAACATCCATCTGCACGGTCGGATGGGTATGGTCGATATCAATGGAAACGAACAGATCCACGCTCCGTTCTGCGGGCACTCCTGTGTCCACATGCACTGGAGATGGTCCGGCGTCGCTGCCGGCACTGCACCCGTGGAGCGCCGCTGGTACTACAAGGGATGGTCTACGGGCAAGACCATCGAGGGCAACACTACGGATCACAGCCCGCTGATCCCTCCCAATCAGAAGCTGACGGTGGCTATCTGTCGACCTGGTCACGTCCGCGTTAATGACACGCAGATCCTCCCAAGCACCGGACGGGGAAAGCTCGACAAGCTCAGGAAGTTGATCTGGTATTGCGCCGATGTGATTCACACGGACGATGTGCCGATCAACGCGACAGAGCAGCAGGTAATCCTAGAGGCCGGTCTCGGCTGGGCATACCGGTATGCCTTGCCAGCGGATGAGTGTCCGGCCCTCTACAGTTTCTTTGGGCTTCTCACTGCCTTCAAGGGCGAGCCGGACAAGCCGTACACGCAGGAGAGAATCATGGAATTCTTCGAGAAGAAAGTGTACCCCGGGTTCCGCTATTACGATGACGGAACGATCAAGTGTGATCAGATTCCGCAGGGCACGTACGATCAAGAGATGACAGGTCCCGGCAAGCCGATGGAAAAGTTGTGAGCGATTTTCTTGTACCGATTGGGCGGGCTTTCGGCGAGTTGCTCGACCCGCTGCGGCTGTCGTTCGACAGCGCCGAGGACGTTGAGCTGTTCCTGCTCAACCATGGCTGGGATGCCCGTGTGGACCACACGGCGGTGGATGCGATTCGTGGCGCCTTCGCCATCGTTAACCTTGCCGAGGCTGTGATCGACAAGCTGGATGTGCTGATCAATGGCTCGCCTGACGCCCGCGTTCGGGCCGTGATGGAGCTCATTGAGGCATCAAAGAGCGTTGTGGACCGGCTCGACGCCCTGGGCAGCGTTGCCACCGGGGGGCTTCCATTCCCGTTCGATCAGAACGCGTTCTGGTCCGGCGTCAGCCTCGAGTTGGTCGACGAACTCACGATCACTTATCTGGAACGCTACCACCCGGTCTTCTTCGGCGTGCTTCATGTGGGCGGAGTCATCCGTTTCGAGCGCCAGGCCCCCAGCGGGAATGGCCGCGTGCCTTACATCCGGGCGACGATGCATTGGGAACGGCTTGGACGACTCTTCACCGGCCCTGGCGATCTCTTCGAAGAAACGTATCAGTGGAACAAGTCTGGCCAGGACTTCCTGCACGCCGATTTCCTGCGGACTGTCGAGCGCTCGGCCATGGCCTTCCGCGTGCCAGCCACGATCGACGCTCCGCGTCCGTCGCTGGGAGCGCTCCTCAACGCCGGCGCGATCACCGCCCGCTCCATCAACGAACTCGAAATTCCCATCGTCGATGGCGTGTCACCCGGTGATAGCAGTTACTGGAGAATCGGCGCGGCGATGCTGCCCATTCCCGATCCCATTGGCGCCAATACCGCGCCTTCCGGACTCCTGATCAGCCCCTTGCTCCAGGGGCAGGTCGACTTGGCGATACCGTTCTCCCGCGCGATTGCGCTTCACATGATCGGCGCCTTCGAGACCGGCACATCGATTATGATGCTGATCTATCCGGGCAAGGCTTTTGTTCAGGCGAGCCTCGCGGACGCCAGCTTCGAGGCACGCCTTCAACTGGAGGGCGATCCAGAAGATCCCTGGTTACTGATCGGCTCGCCCGCCGGCGCGCGCCTCGAGCTCGATGGCTTCCGCATCATGTTTGGCGCCCGGGGTAAGGTTGACGACCCGGAGATCCTCTTCGCCTTCGGGACGGGCGAGGAAGCGCACAAACTTCGTTTGGTGGTGGCGGCCGAGGAAGGCGACGGGTTCGTCAAGACGCTGATCGGCGACGGCTTCAAGCTGGAGGTTGGAGCAAACCTGAACTGGTCGTCGAAGCGAGGGGTCTCGTTCGACGGCAGCGCCGCGCTCGAGTTCGCCAAGGCCATTCACCTGGCGCTTGGCCCAATCGTCATCGAGATGATCTACGTTCAGGCGCGACTTGGTTCCAACCATCGTCTCGATTTGAATCTCGGCGCCAGCGCGAAAGCTGAGCTTGGGCCGCTGGTGGTGGTCGTCGAGAATGTCGGCCTCCGGATCTCGCTGGTACCGGCCGCGCCAGGCAAGCGCGGAGCGTTGGGCAGCCTCGATCTCGAACTGGGCTTCAAACCGCCCAACGGCGTTGGCCTCTCGGTGGACGCCGGCGCGGTAAAGGGAGGCGGCTATCTCTATTTTGATTTTGACAAAGAGGAATACGCTGGCGCCCTCGAACTGTCGGTCGCCGGCTTCCTGACCCTGACGGCCGTTGGCTTGGTTACCACTCGAATGCCAGATGGCTCCAAGGGTTTCTCGCTGCTCATCATCATCACTGCCGAGTTCGGCACGGGCCTCCAGCTCGGCTTCGGCTTCGTGCTGATCGGCGTGGGCGGCCTGCTCGGACTCAACCGGACCGTCCTGCTCCAGCCGCTGGCCGACGGCGTGCGCACCGGCGCGGTGAACAACATCATGTTCCCGAAGAACGTGGTAGCCAACGCGCCGCGTATCATCAGCGACCTGCGCGCCATATTCCCGCCGTTCGAAAACAAGTTCCTGATCGGCCCGCTGGCCAAGGTCGGCTGGGGCTCGCCGACACTCATCACGCTGTCGCTCGGCATCATCATCGAAATCCCTGGTAACCTCGCCATTCTCGGCGTGCTGAAGTGCATCTTGCCGAATGAGAAGGCGCCCGTCCTCATCCTTCAAGTGGCGTTCGTAGGCGCCATCGAGTTCGACAAGAAACGCCTCTGGCTCTTTGCCGGCATCTTCGACTCAAGAGTCCTGACGTTCACGCTCGAAGGAGAGATGGGCGTGCTATTCGCCTGGGGCGACGACGCGGACTTCGTGCTCTTCGTCGGTGGCTGCCACCCGCGCTTCAAGCCGCCGCCGCTGCCGTTCCCGTTGCCGAAGCGGCTGTCCATCTGCATCCTCGACGAGGATCAGGCCCGCATCCGGGTGTCGTGCTACTTTGCGGTGACGACTAACACCGTGCAGTTCGGTGCGCACGCCGAGCTGTATTTCGGTTTCAGCGCGATCAGTGTCGAAGGCAACTTCCTTTTCGACGCTCTGTTCCAGTTCTCGCCGTTCTACTTCAGTATCGAACTCGGCGCGTCGGTGTCGCTCAAGGTCTTCGGCATGGGCGTCTTCAGTATCTCGCTGGAGCTCGTCCTCGAGGGCCCGACGCCATGGCACGCACACGGGCGGGGCTCGATCTCGTTCTTCTTCTTCCACGTCTCGGCGAGCTTCGACGAGACCTGGGGTGAGGAGAAAGAAACGACGCTCCCGCCCATTGAAGTGATTCCCCTCTTGGCCGGTGAGCTGGTTAAGGAGCCGAACTGGAGCGCTCTGCCGCCCAACAGCGGCAACCTCCTCGTCGCCCTACGCGTGGTGGACGGGACGAAGGAATTCGTGCTGCACCCGGTGGGCACGCTCCGCGTAACCCAACGGACCGTGCCGCTCAACAGCAAGATTGATTTGCTCGGCAGCCAGAAGGCCTCCGACGCCAACCGGTTCGCGCTGGCGGTGAAGACGTCCGGTCTCGCCATCGCCAAGTCTGTTCGGGAGAAATTTGCGCCGGCACAGTTCCACGCAATGAACAGGGACGAGAAACTCCACGCGCCGGCGTTCTCCGAGGAAGACGGCGGCATAGACATCTCGGCAACTGGCGACCAACTCCGCTCGAGCCTCGTGGTGCGGCGGATCGTGCGCTACGAGCAGATTATCATTGACACCAACTTCCAGCGCGTCGCCAGGCGCTTCGCCGCCTTCACCGGTTCGCTGTTCCGCCACTTTTTGCTCGGCAACGCCGCCGCGCGCTCGCCGCTGTCGGCGCGGCTCAAGCATCAAATGCAGCCCTTCCCGGAAACCATCAAGACCAAGACCGAAGGCTACGGCGTGGTAAATACTTCGAACAACACAATGGTGGCCGGTACCACCGTGTTCGGCAGCTATCACGCGGCGAAGGAACACTTGGAGCAGGCCAATAATCAGAATCCGGCTCTCGCCGGCATGATGCACGTCGTGCCGGAGTTTGAGATCAGGAGGGCCGCATGAGCAGCCTCCCTGTCTACTCGTTCTTCCCTTGGCTGCGGCAGGGGCTGGGCAATCAGATCACCGACGCCGACGTCGCCGGACGGGTAAAGCTACGCTCGGAGATTCCAGTCGCCATCGAGTTGACGGGCACAGGGATCTCTGCGAACTCGATCGTGCAACCGCTCCCGCTCCGGAACGTCCCGCTCGCCGGTCCAGGTGACATCGTGGGGATCGCGTCGCGGGCCATCCTGCGTACCGAGCCGCGCAACTGGATCACCAATTTCGAGCCGAACTACGTCCCGTGCATCGAGTTCTACGACGAAGACTTTCCGTGGCGCTACACGCCGGCCACGGCGAACACTGCCACGCACCGGTTGCGACCGTGGATCGCCCTGGTTGTGCTCGAAGAGGGAACGGAGTTCAAAGAAGGCGGCAGCCTCAAAGACCGCCCGCTACCATTTATCGTCGTCGACGATGCGGCGCACTTTCCGCCAGCCAGCCAGTTGTGGGCCTGGGCGCATGTGCACGTGAATCGCGGGATGATAGATTCCGGCCTACGTGTACCGGCGCTCGGCGCCGTGGTGCCCGCGGGCACGGATCCCAGTCAACCGGCGGTGCAGCGGCTCGATCAGACACTCGACGAAAACGCCGACCTGGCCTACTCGCGCCTGATTTGCCCGCGCAAGCTCAAGGACAACACGCCTTACCACGCCTTCGTGGTTCCCGTGTTCGAAAGTGGCCGGCTGGCTGGTCTTGGGCTCGATCCCGCACATGCCCCGGAAGCGATGCAGTCGGCGTGGGGCGCCTACAACGCGCGCGAAGAGCACGCTAACTATCCCTACTACTATCGTTGGTACTTCCGCACCGGCACGGTCGGCGACTTCGAGTACCTGGTCCGGCTACTCAAGCCGCGTACCGTGGACAAGCGGGTTGGTACCCGTGAAATGGACGTGCAGCACCCCGACGCAAATCTCCCGGGCATCACCGATCCCGCGCTCGGCGGCGTGCTCAAACTGGGTGGAGCGCTCAAGGTGCCGCGCAAGGCACTCAGTGACTCCGACTGGGAATACCTCCAGAAGTACGAAAATTGGGCGACGCCGTATCCGCGGCCGTTCCAGGAGAAGCTCGCCGCACTGATCAATCTCGCGGACGACTACAACGTCAAGCCGGTTCCCACGGCAAACGGCGACGCCGGGCTAACGCCGGTGCTCGCGGGCGATCAGGATCCGCTGATCACGCCGCCCCTTTACGGCCAGTGGTATGCGCTGCGCAAGCGCCTGCTGAATGAGCGCGACGGGACCAACGCGCCCAACAGGAACAACTGGCTGCACCAACTGAATCTGGACCCCCGCCACCGGGCGACCGCTGGCTTAGGCACGCGCGTGGTGCAGGCGCGGCAGGAGGATCTAATGGATGCCGCGTGGCGGCAAATCGGCGACGTGCTCGAAGCCCAGCGCCGGATCCGCGCCGGCCAGTTAAGCAAGCAGGTGTCGTGGATCTGGCACGCCCGACACATCGGGCCGCTGCTCACCACGAATCCCGAACGCGCCTTCATCATTGCCGCGCCAGTCCACAATCGGGTGATTGCCGACGGCCTGACAGTCGCGCACGCCCTGCGCCAAAGCCCACTCCCAGCCGCGGCGATGTCGGCGCCGATGCGCCGAGTACTGAGGCCGCGCGCCCGTCTGGCCAAGGCGTTGCCCGTCGCCGAGCCGAGGATGCCGCAGACGCTGCTGCGTCGGTTGAATAATAAAGAGGTGAGTGCCGCGCCACCACGCCGCCCGCCAACGCTGGTCACCCCTGGTGACATTGCCGCGAAGCTGCGGCCGACGATTCCAAGTTTCCTGCTGACTCTGCTGCGGAAGAGGTCCATGTTCCCCTGGCTTGTTCTGTTGATTCTGCTGATTGTTGCGCTGCTCCTCTGGTTCCTGCTGCCGAACTCTGCCGTCGCGATCGCGCTCGTGCTGATTGCCGCTGTTCTCTTCGCGCTGCTGCGGCGCTGGTCTGCCGACATCCACAAGGCCGACGCACTCGACGACGAGATCGCGACGCGAGCCGACGTGGCCGACATGCCGAAGATTCCCGGCTTTAGCGTCGCCCAACCTGGCCAGGACCCTGCTCCCGCGGCCGGGAACTCGGACAGCCCCGAGGGCGTGCGCTTCAAGGACGGACTGAGCGACCTCCGGACGCTGGTTGGCGGTAGCAAGGTTGCGGCGGCCGGGGAAGCCGCGAAGGGACCACCGGGCGCGCCCATCAGCTTCACGACCATCGCGACCGCGGTCGTGGCGTCCATTGATCCCGACATCACCATTCCGCTCCGCACATTGGCTGGCATCACATTGCCGGATCGCCTCGCGCCGTTCGTGACCGAGGAGTTCAAGGAGCCGTTCGCCTATCCACAGTTCGATATGCCGATGTACAAGCCGTTGATAGACATTTCATCGGAGCTGTTCCTCCCCAATCTGAACCTGATCGCCGAAAACAGCATCACGCTGCTCGAGACGAACCAGGCGTTCATCGAGGCATACATGGTCGGGTTGAACCACGAGTTCGCTCGCGAGCTGCTGTGGCGCGAGTACCCGACCGACCAGCGTGGCAGCTACTTCAGGCAATTCTGGGATGTTAGCGCGTTCCTGGATCCAGCGTCGGCGGCAGATCCTGAGACCCAGAAGGAGAAGCTGCGCGACATCACCAAGCTACACCGTTGGTCGAAAACGTCTAAGCTGAAGGACCATGACAACCGGCAGCACGGCGGTACGGCGAAGGAGGAACTTGCTCTCACCATTCGCGGCGAGCTGCTCAAGAAGTACCCGAACGCGGTGATTTACGCGCACCGGGCGCAGTGGCAGCTAAAGGATGATGGTAGTAATGCCATTGACCCTTCGCAGACACGCATCCTCGCGCCCCTGGGAGCCGATGAGGACAATCCTCCTCGGGCCAAGGTTCGCACTCCTCTGTACGAGGCGAAAGTCGAGCCCGACATCTTCTTCTTCGGCTTCGATCTTACTGATACCGAAGTGAAAGGCGGGACAGGCGAGAACCCGGGAGACGATCCCGGGTGGTTCTTCGTGATCAAGGAGCGGCCGGGCGAACCGCGATTCGGCTTCGACATCGGCGCCACCGACCCTAACAAAATAAACGTTTGGAACGACCTGGGCTGGGACAACGTGCAGCCGGGCCCAGCGGGTTCGTACGTGGTAATCGACAATGCAATGAGCGCGTTCGAGGTCAAAGCGCCGAGGCCGCCTGACGACGACGTGAAGGGAGACCAATACAAGGACGACGTGGCTATCAAATGGAATAACGACATGAACGCCGCCGATGTAGCATATGTGCTTTACCAGGCGCCGGTGCTAGTCGCAGTGCATGGAGCCGAATTGCTGACGCCGGAGGGTGCATGAGGTCGCTGCCGACCAACGAAGAGCGGCGACGCTTCGAGGCGGCTCGGGCCGCCGTCGCGGATGCAGCGCGGAAGGCCGAGGATGCGCAGCTATCGCTGTTCGAGGCTCGGCAGTCCCTCAAGCGCGCCGGTCGTCACAGCCTTCCTCGCGCCGGACACGAAGACAGGGTGCAGAACAGTGCCGCGAAGGCGCTCGACTCGATGACCGCGTTGAACGACGGACGCGAGGCGTTCAAGACGTTCACCGACCCGCGAGTAGGTGCCTCGATGCTCGACGACGCGACGCCCTTCCTGCTGTTCCCGCTGCGGATCGAGACACGATTCGGCAGTGTCACAAACCGGGGTTCGACCAGACCGCAACTCTGCGTGCGTGTCTATCCCGACGACTGCTTGATTGATTCGTTCGAGCCGCTACCCTCCGAAACCGAGATCGCCAGCGCTCAACGCTATTGGACTAATATGTGGAGGGCGCGGAGCATTGAACCGCAGGAGCGGGGAGCCTGGCGTTCGTTCGTCGCGAGTCACGGCTCTGGGCGCGCCGCGTGGCTGGAAGCGAATTACAAACCGCTGAACATTGCGACGAAGCCGCACAACCCGGCCGTCAACGCGTTGGTGTTGGTCATCCCAACCGAAACGCCGATCGTGGATCCCGAAGCCGCCCTGATAAGCGCGTTCTGGAGAGCAATCTGGCTAGCCGACGGGAAGCGTGCTGACACCGACGTGGCGACCAACGAGCTGCGCAATAAGATCGGCAACGATGTTCGCGCTCAGGAGCTGATCGACGGGTACAAGCCTACCAACTTGGGTGACGAGCCGCCCGTCGGACTCGCGCGCAACCAAATCAACGTCGTGGTCGCCTTTGTGGAATTCCCAAAGACTGCCGATTTGCCGGCGATGCTCCATTCGTGGAGCCAGCCTGCGCGGTCACGCTTGCTTCCCGATCGTTTAGTTCTGCTCGCCTATGCCAACGGCGGCGCCAAGGTCATCGAGGTGCTCGGGAATCCCATCCCCTGGCCTCTTAATATCGGTCCCGACCCGCAAGCTTCCGACGCCGAGCAGATACGCCAGGAGGATGGCGAGATCAAGGTCGGTGAAGATCTGAGGTGGCTGACCGACTTCGATCGCGCCGTGCAGGTCGGGATGGGGTTCCGCGTGGACCTGACCTCGGCGATGGCGACCAAGGGATTCGAGCGGATGCTGGTGTTGGGCCTTCGTCTGTCAGCAGACCCGGCGGAAGGGACGCGGCTGCTCGAGGAGCTGCTCCGTCACCATCGGGATGGAACCTCAGGGTTCGCTGTGCTGAAGCAGGGCACTCCCACCAACAACACTGAGGACGAGAGTTCAGGATTCACGCGCACCGATGAAGCCGATCGCAGCTTCGACGAGCGCCTGCATCCCGGAGCCGCCCTTCGCACGGGCGCGCCCTGGGACCGGAAACTCGACGGTGAGTGGCTGGCTGACGCGTTCGGCATTGACCCCGCGTTGCTTAACACGGTGGGTGGAAGCAGAAACACCGACCAGCTGGAAGCCCAGGCGATGAACGTGACACTGTGGCCAGCGACGCTGGGCTACAGTCTCGAAACGATGCTGCATCCGATTTTTGACGGTGACGACGTGGATCGGGTGCGCTGGTTCTACCAGCGTTTCGTGACCGGGCGCGGCCTGCTGCCCGCGATTCGGCTGGGACACCAACCGTACGGCATTCTTCCGACGACGGCGATGTCACGCCTGGAATGGCCTGCCGAACAGGACTTGGGTGTCATCCCGGGCGCGGAACACCCACCCGGCCTTCCCGACACCCTTTCGCGTCTCTACAAGGTGTTGAAGGTGATGGGCGATGACTGGGCCGAGATGGCGAAGACTGTCTCGCGCGTTGGTGTTCCTGGTGACCCGCATCAAGTGTTGCTAGACATCATCGGCCTGCATCCGGCATCAGTGGAGTATTACCAGCGCTACGCCGAGAGTTTGGACGACCTGTACAACCGCACGCGGTTCTACGGTTGGGGCGCGAAGTTCGCGGCCCGGTTGACGGCGAGCCTGTATGAAGTGACGGGCATGGCCCACCTGGCTCGTCTCGGCTATGCGGGTGGGGCTGTCCCTGATCTCCTCAACCGGCTCTTCATTGAAAGCGCGAACCTTCTCAAAGGACCACTGGTTGACGATGTGCCCCTCTCAGAGACCGCCGAGCTGCGGCAGGTGACGGCCGATCCATGGAACTACATAGAGTGGTTGCACAACGCAGCCGGGACTTCAATCGACAAGTTGCGCGAAGAGAGCGGCTTCACCGGAGGCGAGGCTCCCAAGTCGCTGCTGTATTTGCTGCTGCGGCATGCGCTGCTCCAACAATACTTCGACTCGAGTCTTCGCTTGGGCCAGCTGCGCGGGGTGATGGACGACGAGGCGGTGAAGGCTGCGCGGAAAGAACCTTCGTTCATTCATGTGCAGCAGGAGACTCGGTCAGGCGAGAGTCGCTGGCGGACGCTGTACTCGCAAAACCAACAGCTGACCGGTGACCCGGCAATGCTCGTCGCCGACTACATCGCCGGTGTGATCGGTACCAGTCCGGCCACCGCAGGGCTCAATGCCATGCTGGCCGCGCTCGACGTGCTAAAGCACCTTCCCACCGCGCGGCTGGAGCGCCTGTTCGCCGAGCACCTCGACACGTGCAGCTATCGCCTCGACGCTTGGCAGCAAGGCCTCGTCCACTACTCGCTGGCATATATGCGCTACAAGACCAAAGGCCGCGCGCCGATCGCGAAGCCAGGGATCTTTCTGGGCGCGTTCGGATGGCTGGAGCACGTGCGGCCGCGGACACGACAGCTCAGCCCGGTTCCTCGCGCACCAGAACTTGACGCGTCGTTTCACGCGGCCGGCCTCGCGCCGCTGGTGCACGACTCGACCAACGGCGGCTACATCCATGCGCCGTCGCTAAACCAGGCAGTCGCCGCCGCGGTGCTGCGCAACGGTTACCTGGCCAACGCCACGCCCACTAACCCCGACGCCTTCGCGGTCAACCTTTCGTCGCAGCGCGTTCGCTTGGCATTGTCCTTCCTCGAAGGCGTTCGCCAGGGACAGAGCCTCGGAGCGCTACTCGGATATCAGTTGGAGCGGGCGTTGCACGACGGTTATGCCCTCGGGGAAGTGGACGAGCACATCTACGCTCTGCGCAAGAAGTTCCCGTTGGTCGCCGATCGGAATCCCGACACGGCGAGCGCGGCCACGGACTCGATCGAGCTCATCGAGGCGAAGAATGTGGTGGACGGCCTGCAACTGGTCGAGTACGTCAAGAACCGCAGTTCGAAGTCCTACCCCTTCGGATTCACGGACCTGCCGTCCGGGGCTGGCGGCAAGGGTGCGGCGATAGATAAGGAAGTCGAACGACTGATAGACACGACCGACGCGATCGCGGATCTGAAGGTCGCCGATAGTGTGTACCACGCCGTGCAGGGCAACTATGACGGCGTTGCCGCGACGCTCGAGAGTTCCGGCAGCGGCCAGCTACCCCCCGAGCCCGCCGTGATCAAAACGCCGCGCAGCGGGCGGACAGTCACGCATCGTGTTGCCCTCCACCTGAAATCCGGACTGGACGAAGACATAACGCCATTGGTGGGCATCGACGTCACGCCGCGAGCCCGCGCCGAGCCGGCGCTGAATGCCTGGCTGTCCAAGATACTGCCCGCCCCCGATACTGTGGCCTGCACGCTGAGCTGGTTCGATCCAGCGGCCAACCGGTTGCAGTCGCGCACAGTCACGCAGAAAGACATCGGCCTCCAACCGATTGATCTTCTATACGCCGCGTCGCTCGAGACTGACCAGGCGATGGGCGAGCTCGACGATCGCATTCTGCTGTTTGCGCACCAGACCTTCGTGTCCCGCGCCGACGCCGCGGTGACCATCCTATATCGCACGCCGATTGTCGGCTCGGTTACGTTCTTCGAGCTGGCGCCCCTGATCCGCAGTCTGCGGCCGCTCTTGATGCACTCGCGACCGCTACGACCGACGGATGCGGTACCACAGGGAAAGGCGTCATCGTCCATGGACTCGCTTGTCAAGTTCAAGCCGGACCGGGTCACGAAGGTGCAGACCGCACTGGACACGGCGCTGAAAGACATCATCACGTTCCGCGATGCGCTTGAACCTCTGCACACGGATCCGCCGAAGGAGACTCAGATCCTGGCGGGCCTGGACGGCCGGCTCACCAGTTTCGCAGCGCTCCTCGCGCGGGCGTCGTTATTCGGGCTTGGCGATACGGGCTGGGGCTTCATACTCGAGTTCAAGCGCAGCTGGTTCTCATCGGTGCTGACGGTCGTGCGCCAGAAGGTTGACCGCTTCAACGATCGGCTAGCTGAATGCGACGCGCGACTGGCGGCCTACGATCCCGCGCAAGGCGGGATGACCGAAACTGAGCGCTTCTCAGCGCTGGCGGCTGCCGAGCGTTACGTCCGTAAGACGCTAACGATCCCGCCACCTCACGATGCTGTTGCGTACCGATTATCGGTTGGCGCATCACGAGCGGATTTCGCCGCCCGCCTGGCGCAACTCCGCGCCATCCTCACGATGGTCACCCAGAGCGTCGGGGTCCTCCGGATGGCGGTTCGGGGAGCGATCGATGGTCCGCCGGCGCTGGCCGATCTCGATCCGGAGACGATGGACCTGGCGGAGTTTGACAAAGGGATCGTGAACATGTCGGCTGAGCTGCTGTCCCGTTCGAAGCGTCTGATCACGGCCATCCAGGATTCCCGACTGACGCCGGCCGCGACGCTCATCAAGCAGCACAACGATTCAGCCGACCCCGCGACGCGCGCACGCCTGCTGTGTGAAGCCGCGAAGCTGCTGCTGGGCCAGGAAGCGATCCTGATTCCGGAGTTCAAGCTCGACGATGACCAGGGACTCGCAGTGCAAGACGCTTATGGCGCTGGCGTCGCCGGTACTCCACTAACCTACCAGCGCACGGTCAGGCAGACGCCGGAGCCTGTCGACACGTGGCTGTACGGCGTAGCTCGCGTTCGCGAAAAGATGCAGCACTGGGAGCAGTCAGTCATGCTCACGGGCGCGTTCGGTGCCCCTGAATCCGACTTGGTGCCCATACAGGTCCCATGGAAATCGGGCGAGCACTGGCTGGGGCTCGAGTATCCGGCGACCTTCAAGCCCGACGGGGATCGCCTGTGCTACACCGCGCACTTTGTGCAGCCGTTCGACCGAACGGAATGGCAGTGTGGAGTCCTGATCGATGAATGGACGGAAGTGATCCCGGCCGCGGAAGAAACGACCGGGCTCACCTTCCACTACGACCGCCCGAACGCGGAGGCCCCGCAGGCGTTTCTGCTGGTCACCCCGCCGGTCTTCACCGGATCGTGGCAATGGCAGGACATCGTTGACGCGGTGAGCGAGACGCTCGACCGGGCGAAGAACCGCGCCGTGGAGCCGGCCCACGTTGACCAAACCGCCTACGCACCCTTCCTGCCGATGACCGTGATGGCGGCTACGCTGTACCAGGTATCTATCATGACGAACCTCGCGCGCAACAACGACTTCTACACCTATATAAAGGGGATCACGGATGGCTGAAGACTATGTGGTTGCCGATATCGCCGACGCGCTCGAGAAACGGCGACACCCGACCATTACCTCGTGGAACCGCCTCGAGGGCCGACCACGCCGCCCGGACTTCGCTCGGGCGCTGAAGGCTGAAATACGCGACGCCATGTTCATGCTCTCAAGGCAGTGGCAGATGGGAGAGTTTCTCGGCGACGACGCTGGTTCGCCGGCCACGGTGAAAATGCAGCTCTCTACCACGCGTCTACGTACTTACAAGGCGGCGCGCGGCACGACGCTGGCATTCGACGAATCACTGCCGCTCGAGGCGCGGGTGGAACGGCGCGGGCTGCCGTTGACGATGAATCTCAACGCCATGGCGCTCGACATCCGCCTTCTGATGGGTCGTCAATGGCTGAAGATGCTGGCGTCGGTGGCCGACTACAGAGCAGCCTTCGTGCAGAAGTACTCGATTCAAGCGCCCGACCCGGCGAGAAAGGAAGATGCTTACATCTGCGCGCATCCCGAAGCGTGGCAGTTGGTCGCCGCGCTCGCGGGCCGGCGCATGGATGGTGGAGCGCTCTATGCCTACCTGACCAGCGGCACTGGGCGCCACGCATGGGACAACATTCCCAGCGTTCTCGGCACGCACCACTCAGCCATAGACGATGTGGCCAAGGCCTTCGTGCAGTGGGTCAACGCGACCTTCACGCAGCCCCCGTCGAAGGACGAAGATGCCTGGCTGCCGGATCGGCTCGAGTACCAGTTCGCCTGCGCCGCTCCGGAAAGCGCGAGCGAGACAGTGTTCAGTGCAGAGGAGTACTATCACGGCGGTCTGGACTGGTACAACCTCGACGTGGACCGGAGCCGTAACACGCTCGGCTCGGTCTCGAATGCCCCCGCCGATCCGCAAGCGAGCGCGATCCAATCGCTGATTCCTGTACCCATCACCTACGACGGCATGCCGAACACGCGTTGGTGGGCGTTCGAGGATCGGCGCGTGAACTTCGGCAAGGTCGCACCCGCCACGACTGATCTGGGAACGTTGATGTTCCTGGAGTTCGGCCTCGTCTACGCCAACGACTGGTTCATGATTCCACTCACGGTCAGCGCAGGGTCACTGGTGCGGGTGCGGGGAATGGCGGTCACCAACGTCTTCGGCGAACGTTTCTGGATTGCGGCGGCAGGTGCCGGCGCCGACGAGGCCTGGCAGCGCTGGAGCATGTTCACGCTGTCGGCGAAGGGAAACACGCCGGGTCAGCCGGCCGACACCGGCCTGCTACTGCTGCCGACCGTGCCGAAGATACAGCAAGGCCGGGCGCTGGAAGAGGTGATGCTCGTCCGCGACGAAGTCGCCAACATGGTCTGGGGCGTCGAGAAGACCATCTGTCTCGCGATCGGGCGCGACAAGCCCGGCTCCGAGGCAGCGGCCGAAACGCTAACCTACTACCGGCGGCTAGTCGACGAATGGCTCCAGGCGAACGCTACGACTTCGACGGTCGCTCCACCAGCCGCGCCGGTCGTCTACAGAGTGATGAACACGGTGCCTGAAAACTGGATTCCGTTCATCCCGGTTCACGTGCCCGGCGACATTCGTGCCACACAGTTACAGCGCGCCGCGATGCCACGCCTTCTCGACGGTGATCCGGCGGCGACCCCGGACAAGGTGCATCCACGAACTACGCTGTTGCGCAGCGGCCTCGAAGAAACAACAAAGGTGGCGTACTATCTGCACGAAGAGGAAGTGCCCCGCGCGAGCGCCCTCGTCAGCCAGTCGTACCAACGCACCCGCTGGACGAATGGACGGGTGATCGTGTGGCTCGGCGCGAGGAAGCAGACAGGGCGGGGAGAAGGCTCGAGCGGTCTCGCGTTCGACCGCCTGATCACGCGGACTCAATGATAGATCGTTCCTTGGGCGTGAAGCGAGTTTCGTGTCTGCAATTTGTCCTTAACTTTTCGGCCACGAATTATTTCCGATTTGGTTTGATTTCTAACGATCCTGGTCGAAACCCGGCGGCCCTACCTTAGAAATTCCCTCAAAATCGGGCGGAAAAATGCGCGGCGTAGAAAGATTCAAGTTATGCCCGAACGGTGTAGGAATAACTCACGTTATGCCCGACTCTATTTTCACTTAATGACCGAATCGCTCCGGTAAGTTATTGATTCTACGTAGGAGCGATTTCATTTAATCCACCGAACCCACACTCGCGCGCGCGCGCGCGCGCCCGCGTAAGCGCGCAATGACGATCACTTGCCAAATACAAGCGGCCAGTAACCAATGTTTTCACCCGCAGTTCGCAGTCTTAACCCAAACTATCAAACGCTCGTTTCGTCTTTCGACAT